>Ga0255047_10000125_pt1 | contig 53464 bp, 75 predicted proteins | sample JV7_2_1_MG_FD_183640 | JGI IMG/M metagenome (GOLD analysis project Ga0255047, IMG submission 183640) | Seawater microbial communities from Jervis Inlet, British Columbia, Canada - JV7_2_1 | ecosystem: Environmental > Aquatic > Marine > Inlet | place: Canada: British Columbia | collected 2016-10-06
TAACTGCCCCCCCACTTGAACCCCCATCAGAAAGAAATTTAATATTGCCTGCAGAGTAATTTGAAACAGTAAATACTATCTGATATCTTGTATAAGCCAGTAGAATATTTTGGTCTAAGTTAGTTGCTCCGGGCTGGCTACCATCACAAGATGCAACTCCTGCTGCAATACTCCATCCTGTACCTTTACCCCAGCTTGAATCTGCATCAAACACACCATTTATAGTTAGCTCATCACCTAAAGGACTCACAATCATCCCTGAGTAAGTGCCTGTAAGCGGAGATACAGAAGTAGTGTCTATGCTATGGTTCCCTGTCCCCGCCCAATTACCAAGCGAGTCTTCAAAGTCAATATCTGCCTGTAGTTTTACTCTATTAGTATCATTCAAATCAAGATTAGCAGGTGTAGCATCAGAGGCATACTCTGTTGAGCCATCAAGATCAATAGCCCAAAGTATATTCTCAGCACCCCACACCCACCACCAATTGGGGTTATCACGTCTTTGCCCATACAAAGAAACAAATGATAATAAAAATATCAGAATTAATTTTTTCATCATATATCCTAAATTATTTTCTAATACACACCACCAATTATCCCTTCACTGGCTGTGAAAGTAGTCCCAGGAGTTATAGAGGCTGCTGTCCCGAAAGTTCCTGCTTCTGTTAAAGCAACAAAAGGACTTCCAGCCACCACATATGCTCTATATTTTGCAGTTGTTCCATCAAATGTTGCTGAGATATAATATGTACCAGGGTCTATTGTAATTGTCCCCCCATCAAAAGGAACTTTCTGGAACGTAGCTGCTGTACTAACTAATACCTCAGCATCACCACCAGCAGTTATACTTGACCCACCCGTCACCAAAGTACCAGCAGAATTATATAAATCTACTATTACAGAGTCAGTCCCACCGACAGAACCAACCATATAAAATATACCTGTTATCGTCATTCTATATGGAATCATAATTTGCGAAATATGTCTATCACCATCATCGCAAGCAACATCTGTCCCGTCAGTAGCAATCCCCGGTGCACCCCCTACAGCATAAACCACTGCACTATAAGTCGCACTTTGTACCCAAGAGCTAGAACTGTTTTCATAAAAGACACCCTGCCCAGAAATACCAACTGTTAATGCAAAGAATAACAGAATTGTTTTTAATAACTTCATTTTATACTCCTTTAATGAATGTTAAGTTTATTAATTAATATCTACGTGAAAGAGTTTCCCAACCATGACCTACATAATTACTATCAGCACTATCAAAAGATGGTTGCACAACTTTAAAAGGATAAAACTTTCCCGCTTCAACTGCAACCCATTTATCAGCCACAGGCGTATAAGTTAAATCCGCACCGTCACCATCTGTTAGAATGCCAAGACTATCAGCGTGATTGCCAACTGAAAATTTTACAGCAGTAATAGAATATATACTATCAGGTGCTTTTATCCCAGCAAAATAATATCTATTAGACATCGTGATAGCTGATAAGATAGTATCATTCTGAGTAATAGTAGGGTGATGTATTTTAAACTCATTTTGCCCAAAGGTTATGCTTGTCAACGATAACAATGTGGACAGTGTGAATAATAAAAAAATCTTTTTCATTTTATTCTCCTATAAATTATGTAAAATTAATGCTTAAAATATCATTTGTCAATATTATGGTTTAAATTTACGTTCTCTAATAGCTTGCCTTACTTCTGGTCTTCTTAGAAACTCTGCTCTATCACGATGTGCTTCTCTCAATAATTCAGCAACCTTTTTTAATTCATTTCTTTTCTCAATAGCATTATAATTAGCTTTGCCTGCCCTAGCTATTGACCTTCTAATTTTAACAAGTTCGTTTATTCTGCCCTTTATTCTTGAATATTTAGCTGGTAAACCAGAGAAATGTTCTTCATAAGCTTTAGTAACTTCAAGTGGTTGGAAACCAATCGCTTTACCAAATAATTCATACCAATCCATATCTTCTGGTTTAATAAGAACTTGTTCACCAGTTTTTAAACCTACTACACCACGTTCTCTAGCTATTAATACATTCCTAATAAACAAAGGAAAAAACTTAGTGAAATTTTTAAGAGCCATTGACCTGTATTCAACAGATAAAGCACCATTATTCTCAATACTATCTAAAATAAGATTTTTGAATGTATCAGCAGCCGTAACAGCATCTTTGCCAAATCCATAAGGAGCACCAAACATAATCTCTGCTAACTTCCCTTCGGCAGAACGTGCCCTTGTCTCTGCATATATATCACTTGCTAATATAGACCGTTCATCAAATAAGTTCTGAATATTAAAGCCAAAAGCACCAGGGATGCCCCTTGATAATATTGTACCCAGCTTCCCCCCGATAGTTTCATCAAGCATACCAATTAAATTATTAGTTTCAACTTCAGTATCATCTTCTGTGAATATATCAGCTAAAGCAAATATAGTAGCCATTAAAGGAAACTTAGTTAAACCATGCAAGCCAGCACCAACTGTTGCCTTAACACCTAATGCTTTCCATGACTTCTCTCTGAATAATTTTTCATATAATCCAAGGTTATGAGTAGCAAATGTTTTGAATACAAAGAATGACTTATCAAATGCTTTTACAATACTTGCCTGCTTTTGCCCAGATATTTTACTAGCAAATATAGGTGCTCTGCCAGGTGCACCCCATTCAGATAGATGCTCATCTATCATATCAGCTACATAATTATTTAACTTATCACCTTTTAAACCTCTCAGTTTACCAAGCTCATAGAAGCTCATCATACCTTGTAAACGAGTATATTTCTCAACAGAAGCTGATAAAGCATTCATATACTTCTTGCCAGTTTCCATAAACTTACGAGAACCTTTTAAATAAGCATAATCTAAATCTCCCACCTGTGTAGTCAGTTCTTCAATACCTACCTTACCTAGTTTTTTAGCATCATCTAAGAAAAAATACAGTTCTTCAAGTTCTTTTGATATACCCAAACTTTCAGGTGGTCTCTTGCCTTTCTGTAATGCCCTGACATATATAGCTAAGTTCATAGAATTTTTATAAGCTTTCCAGAAAGTTCCATTAGCACCTTTAAAACCATACTTCTTATATTCACTTATCAATCCTGGCAAAGTAGTCTGGACTGGTTGCATAGCTTGCTGGAATAGAAAAGAAGCTTTCAGGGCTGTATATACAGTAGATACAAAGCCTCTGTAATTATCAATAAAAGAGTTATCACTAAATGTAATGTTATTTATATAAGCATTAATATAATCTCTTTCGGTTTTTATTTCTTCTTTCTCTTTTGCAGATATATTAATATCGGTTAATTTAGCATTTATATCAGGTAGATATTGCTCCTCTCTCAATTTGTTCATTTCAAGGATAGCATTCTGACGATAATTACTATTAACAGCTTCTCTTACAAAATTATTAAGTCCTCTTTCATATTCTTCCATAGTACCCTTCATACCAGGGACATAACGTTTATTTATACCATGCTGAGCAAAAGTACCTGATTTAATAGCCCTCAGTAACTTCTGCACTATCTCATTATTAAGAGCAATATGCCCTGCGCTTGCAAGATTTCTTAGCTGTCGGGGAGTTAATTTGTTCCAAAACTCACTTTGATTTAATATATCACCAATTCTATATGCATTAATATCAGTAAAACCTTCTCTTTTCTTATCAGCAGCTATCTTCTTAGCTTCTGTCTCAGCGGATGCTTTTGTACGGAAGTCATGTACACCATCTACATAACCTTTATATTCCTCCAAATAGCCCGTTATTACTTCTTTGCCTTCAGCGTCTTTCTCAAAGACAGGTTTATGATTTTTATTCTCAGATGGTTTAACGGCATCAATAACCCAATTCTTAGGATGTGTAGGTCTTATATCATCAAAATAAACAGGGTCAAAAGAACCTATCTTCTTACCCTCAGCATCACGAATATCTTTTCTAAAATCATAAGCTTCTTTAGCTATTTCTTCTGCAACCTCTAATCTACGGTTTATATCAGTTTTTAAAATCTCATTTACATCTGCACTATTTATATCACCCTTTTCATTAACTAGTTCTGGGAATAATTTTACCAATTTATCTTTAGAAAGACCATCAGCTAAATCTATTACTGTTTCTCCTTCTTTAACCTTTACCCCCGTAAACAACATTAAATTATCGACAAGCCCCTCACGTGATTCTTTAATCCCAGCATCTTTAGTATCAGTATACATATTATGTATTATCTGCTGACTTTCACCTACCTTATACTGTTTATAAAAATCTTCCTTACTAAGAACTTCTGTCTTGCCATCATATACATCTCTCGTATATTGCATTTTAATATTATCCACAAAGTTCTCAGCTGTTTCTCTAGGTAAACCTTGGAAATATTCTCCATCTTCCCACTTTGTTCTCATTATTTTATGATATACCCCAGTGCTTTTTCTCGTCAGCTTATTCTCACCCATCTCTATAAACTTAGCACTCCAGTTACTCTTATACTTTTCAAATGTAGGTGGCTGTAAAAATCTCCAGTATCTTTCACCTTTCCCAAGCAACCCGCCACCCAGGTTATCTAAGAAAGCTTGAGTTTTTACAACTCTTGGTAAATCTTTTCTGATATTTTCATCAACTTTAACTAAAGCCCTTAAAGTCTTTTCTTCATATTTATCACTCCGAGGTTCATCACGTAACATATCATTTAATCTAGTAATATCCTCAGTAACTAATTTATCAGCTGATATTCTTTCATATCTTTCTTTGGTTGTAATTAAATCTAAATTACCATTAGCGTAATCTTCAAAGAATTTATATTCATCATAGTGTTTATTACCTTTAAACCAAGCAGCTACTTTTTTTAATAAGGTTTTAAGTCTTCTGAATAAAGTATTTTTACCTAACTTACCTTCTGTATAAGCTAAATATTTATCATATAACACTTCATTAGCTTCATTCCAACTTTGATTATTTTTAGAATCTTTACCATTCCAACCATATCTTTTTAATAAAGCATTAACTTGGTTCTGATTATCTACAAGTTGTGTTAAAGCATGAAACTTTTCTTCATTAAAAGTATTCTTACTAGCATATGTTTTATCTATTACTATATTAATACCTTTATCAGATATTAAAGTAATACCAGCCGGTTTGCCTGTCTTATCCGTAGGAGTAGAAATAATTCTTACACCTACACCCAAAGGTTTTAACTCTGCTTTTAGTTTTTCTGTTCTTTTTTCTATACCAGATTTAGAAAGCGTCCTCTCAGTCCCCGACAACCTATCAAATAACTCTATCGGTTCATCTGGTACTCTCCTTAACTTATTCTGTAAATATTGTACAGCAACATCTTCAGCAGAAAAATTAGATAAATTAAGATTACCAGTACCTCTTTTTACTGAAGATAATTGTGGGTGTTCTTTAATTTCATTAACTATTTCTGTAAAATTTTTCTCTGTAAGTACCTTATCGCCGATAACATCATCAACTATTTTCTTTACTTGCTCTATACGTTTCTCAGCATCTTTAATACGTTGTACTCTGGTAAGCCCTTCTTCAAGGCTTGGTTCTGTTTTTACCTTACCTTCTTCTTCTAATCTTTCAGCTTCAAACCTTTCTTTTTCTTCAGCTTTTGTAAGTTCTTCTTCAGCTTTAACTTTCTCAGCAATAGTTTTCTTACCCAATTCTTCCCCTAATTTTGTACCTTCTTCAACTGTTTTCTTTTCTTCTACAGTTTGCCTAGCCCGTTCAAGTAAGTCAGAGTTCTTAATCTTATTAAATGCTTCCTTATTAAATCTGCTACTCTCAGGGTCATACTTCCTGATTATATTGCCTATTTCTTTATTACCACGAAGCCTATCGCCTAAACGTAGGACAGCATTTATCTCTGGGTTCTTTAAACCAGTCTTCCGTAACAGTAAACCCATTATATCATTAACAGGTAAACCCAATTCTTTAGCGATAATCTCAGCTTCATCAAAAGCTTTGTTAATTTGCTCTTTAGCTCCTTTACTCTGGAAATATACCTTATCTTCAAGTACATTCTTAACTAAAGTATCGGTTTCCTCAGATTTGGAAATAATTTCTTTCGAGGATTGCGTAGGTTCAATTTGTTTTTCTTTTCCGACCTCTACTATCGGTTTTCCCTCTTTGCCCTTAGAGGGCAATTTTGGAGCAATGACGGGTTTTCCTTCACTAACCTTAGTTTCTGGAGCAGGTTTAACTTTAGAAGGGTCTATAATCGCTTCTCCTTCATTTTTAGTTAAATGAACACCAGTAATCCATTTTATATCATTCTTATTAACATCATATTCATATACTTTGCCCTCCTCACCAGCAAATTTCTGTGCTACATTTTCCCGCAAAGTATAGTTCTGATATTTATTACCCCTCTCTGTTACAACAGGTTTAGATTCAGCGTCACTTTCCCCACGATAAACTCTTAAAGTCTCAGGTACTTCTTCCCAATTCTTATAACCTAATTCCTCAGCTATTCTCTGCTGCTTTGCCTTAATATAAGAATCACGTTCCTTGCCCACATTATCCTTAGTAACACGCATCGCATCATCAATTTCATTAAATGCTTTTTCCTTACTCACATTATCTTTAAAAAGAAATTCAGTAGCAGCATCTAATTTATTAGTTATAGCAGTTACTTCTTCTTGCGGTGTGGCTTCTGGCCTGTTGACTTCTGGCACACTGCGAATGGGTTCACCCTCTTGCTCTTTGGTTTTGACTGGTTGCTCTGTTTTACCTTTCTCACGCAACTCATCAGCTTTCTTGGCATCTTCTTCACCTTTAATTATTGACTTATCATATATATTCTGTGCTTCTTTCATAACAGCAATCCGCTGTTCAATAGTAAAGTCTTTTTTATCAGCTAGTTCAAATGCTTTTCTTTTATACTGTGCAGCAGACTCACCTTCTTCTATCTTAGGAAATTTATATTTATCCAGAAACTCAGGCTTAGTAGGTTTAACTTTTTCCCCAGGCTTAAACTCATCTATTTTAATCTGTATTCTTTTACCAAATTCATTTTCAGTAACTTTTAATACATCCACCAAATCTTTAAAAACCTTATCTTCATAACCACCTGTAGTCTCTCCCAGAAAAGCCTCTAACCTTTTACCAAAATTATCACGGTCAACCATATACTCATCTATGTTACTGATAACAAACTTCTTAACATCAAAATAAGATAAAGCGTGTTCATTAGAAATCTGTACTAGCTTATCAGAGATGCTCTCTGTATCACGTAATTTCCACTTAGCGAATACTTTGCCTAATTCATTACCAGTAACCATTTGAGATACCATACGTGAGAAAGCTCTAATCATATCTTTATGCTTTGCCACATATTCTTCTGGTAAATCTTTAACCATATCATTATAAATATCTTTACTTCTTCTTTCAGCTCTTTCTTTTATCAAAGCTTCAGTAAAAGTTGTTTTGATATGACCCATCTCAGTATTATAATATGGATAAAGCTCTCTATTATCTCCCGTTAATTCTATGCCTTCTTTCCCAAGTGGTACAATTTCACCATCATTTGTAAATTTATCAGAGTTAATACGGAATGCCTTTCCATCTTTCTCTATAAAATAATCAGGGTGATATTTAGTAGGTAAATCTTTGCCATCATAATGAGTAGTCCTTATAAGAACATCTTTATTAATCTGTTCTCTTATTACTTTTTTATAAGCATTAGGATTAGTAAAATGTGTAGCAGCAAAAGCTAAACCCGTAGCGATAGCATCTCTATCAGAACCACCAGCTATTTTAGTAGAAGCAAATCCAAAACCAAATGAACCACCTAGAGATGACACTTCTTCCATTAAAGCAGGATTACGATTAGCTATTTGTTTAGCAACTGGTATAAACTTAGCTGTTCTACCGATACCAGCACCCAATGTACCCGTAGTAGCTGCCAATAAGCCCATTCCCGTACTATGATATATGCCATCTAAAGTACCTTCTATGCCTCTATCAGAAGCAAACTCTACTGTTTGTGGCATACCAAGTATATTGAAGTTTATAGATTGCTGTACAGCATTACCAAGAAATCTTGACATTAAACTAGAAGACTTTCCTAAAACAGAAGCAACACTTCCTACTTTCATTACACCACCAGCAATACCACCAGTTAAATAAAGTAAAGGTAAATCAAAAGTAAGACTTGCAGCAACTTCTACAAACGTATCAAAAAAATCTTTATCTTCATCAGCACCACTAAGACGGTTAATATATTGACTAAGTATCTGAGTTTCTTTTGGTTTCAGTTTAAGCTTTTTACCTTGATAAGTTATGCCGTCACTTGTGACTCCAAATCCACGTGTCAAGCCTACCAAATCAGCACCCAATAATCTAGCCCATCCATTAGTCATGCTCTGACTAACAATCTTACTTAAAAATGCTGGTTCAGGTATTTTACCTTTAAACGTAACAAGTCTATTAAACATATCACGCATAGCAGACTGTTCAGGAGTAAACTCTCCATTCTCTGGTGGTTTTAATAATTCTTGTTCAGGATTAAATACAGCTTTAGATTCTCCAGAAGGTATATAAGGATTAAAACCTATGGATTCCTGGAATACATTACCACGTAAGAAATTATGATATTCTTCTATATCAGAAGGAGTTTTAAAATTCTGTAAAAAAGCATCCTGAGCAATAACTTGCTGTTCAAGTATAGATTGTCCTACAACCTGCCCAGGGTCAAATCCACGTAAAGGTGGAACTCTTTTCCTATTATCTCTTGTTGTTACAATACCATCTTGCATTATTTAAAAAATATCTTCTTTTTCTCTAAGTTCTTTACCTGTGACTGTCTTACTTCTAAGCACTTTGCCCTGTATCTTCTTAACAGTAGGCAGTTTTCTACCTGTAAGAATTTCGTGAATACTTCTATCAATAGTCCCGCCTTCCCCGAATATATTTATATCTTCAGGAATATCACCGACAGGTATAGTATTATTACCAAGATTATTTAATACTTTATTTTGTTCAGCAATAGTTAAATCTGTCCAACCTGGAAGATAATCAAAATTACCTTCAATAAAACTATTAAATATCCCATTAACACCAAGCCTAGCAGGATAAATTAAACTTTTATATAAAGGATTATCAGGCACTTGAACCCTTCTGCCATCTAATAAAACAATTTCTTTCATAATCATCATATCTTTAAACGGACTACCACTAGACTTTAATACTGTCCAATAATCCATATATCCATCACGAACTGCTGAACCATAAACCTCAGCATTTTTCTTAAATTCATCCATATTATATTTATCAATAGATGTGCCTTCTACTCCCAGCACCTTTTCTGGTTCTATCCCCTCTCTCATAAATGCTTGTAAATCTTTTATATATTCTGGGGTAAATCCTCTCCATTTCTCACTCCAAGCCTGAAGCGTAGTCAACATACCACCATAAGCCAGTTCGGGGACTTGTCTACCTTGAAGTTGCTGTGGTGTGAGTTCTTTATAAGAATATTCCCTACCAGTTAAATCTTTTACCCAGTTTAATGCTTTAAGCACAGAATCTTTAAATTGAACCTTGGGAAATTGACTTTCAGCACTCCTGAGTATATTATTTTCCAATTGTGCAATACGATTTCTCTCTTGTATACTATGGAATGCATTCTTACCAGTTGGTAATTTATTCTGACTATCAGGGTCAAAAGCAGGAAGGGTCATCATATAATTAGCAATACTCTGCACCTCTTTTTTCTGTTCAATATTACCTAATAATTCCTGATATTGAGCCATATTCATATTATATTCCAATTCCCTATTAAGCCATTTTAACTCTTGGAATGGTATTTGCCCTCTTTGTTCTTCTAAGCCAGTTCGTTGTGCTAAATCCTTTGTAAGAGCCTCACCAAGTCCTATGCTTTCCTCTGTCCCCATTGCATAGAATACATCTATATAAGGTTGATAAGTCTGCTGTAATTTATCAATACGGTCAAGATAAGAAAACATATCAACTGTTGCTCTAATATCAGGTGGCACATCAGCAGGAAGGTCTATTAAACTTGTTCTTTTATTAGTCCCCTCTATTTGTTCCTGCGTAGTAAGTAAACCTTCTTTTTCTGCTTTAAACTTATTATAGGTTTCCACAAGAGATTCATGTTGCCTACCTTCCTTAACAGCTTGCCCATATTTAGCAAGACCACCAAGAAAGTTACCACTTTTTAATAATGATAAATCTTCATTAAAACTTCGGTCTGGCATTTAATACCTCTATTGTTTTATCAACGCTTGTGTAAACACCCAACCAGCTGGGTTAGCCGATATAGATTTACAATCACACCCACCCACACAAACATAACCTTTATCTATCCATTCATTTACCATTTTTTCAAATTGTACCTTGCCAATTTCCTGCACAACCTTATAAATGCTTACTATTTTCTTAGTCATAATATCTCCTTACAATTTCAAGGGTTCAAAATTTATATCTTTAAATAAAGAAGCTAAATTACCAGCACCTGTGCTAAATATATCAAGAAAATTAAGCCCTGATAAAATACCTTTTTGTGCACCTGTCTGCCCAGGTTGTGCACCAGAGACACCAATTAAAGCTGAATAAGCTTGCAATAATCTATTCTTAGCACTTTCATCCATATTCTTTATAAACTCTAATCCGAACTTATCTAAGCCAGCTTTAGTGCTCACAGCAGCAGCATCCAAAGGAGCATTTTCAGAAACAAATATAGAACTTGATGGATGACCTCTTGGGACACCTGCTGCTCCCAAACCTTCTGCTAAAGAAGTGCCAGCAGCACCTTTGCTTATATCTGTAGACACATCTACTGATTCTTTAAACCCACCTATTTTGCTTTCTACCTGACCTTGTGTAAAAGGTGTCGAACCCAATCCTGGTATAGCTGCTCTTAATTCTTCCATAGCTTGTGCTATTGCTTCATCACGTGGACTGTCTTGTGAACCAAATATACCACCTAGCAAGCTACCACCAAATAAACTGATTAACAACTCTATTGGTATACTAGCCCCGCCTGTTGCAGGTGCTAAAGCTGCCCCAATTCCTGAAAATGGCATTTTATATCTCCTTTATAAATTTTATTTACTAAGCTGCTTTCCTGTATGGATAAATTATTTTCTTCTCATCTGGCAGATACAACCCACTAACTCCGCTTACTTTACTAATATTCGCTATTGCTACTCCATTGATTTTCGCTGGGCTAGCCACTCCATTTATCTTGCCTGCCCATCCTGCCACGCCTGGTTCTTTAAAATCAATAGTAAATTCTACATGATGCTCATTATTCCCAAAACCATCATGCCCAGCACTATCAGCTGCATATAATTGTGCTGTTGCAGCATCCTGAAAATATACCCCATACGCAGCATCAGAACCAACAGTTGTTACCCCACTATACTGCAAAGTATAATTAGCCGCATTATCTTGGGCTGACCGATTATCCTCTACAAAACTAATGTGAATAAGTTTTCTATTAACACCAGTAGTTGTGACAGCTGCCATGGTTGCGACATCACAAGAAGTACAAGTATTATTTTGTGTGGAATCAAATGGATTACCAGAAGTTTCACATCCTCGCAAAGCAAATATCCCCGCATAAAACTGTTGAGTATTCCCAGATTGTGTGAAATCAATAACATCATCGCTTTCGCCAGCAGCAGCCACACGTCTCCATGCCCACGCACCACGGGCATTAATTGTTAATGTTTCGTCTTCAATTGCCCAACCAGCAGGGACACCAAATGCAGTCCCTGATGTTCCAGAACCCATCCACCCAACAAGAATATCATCAACTAATAAACTTGATGGATTTGTCGGTTGAACCGTTCCTGAAGTTACTGCTGCTGGTGTACCTTCACCAACGAATGATGGAATCACTATTCTTTCTTCCTTTGTTTAATTAAGCTATCTCCAAATAAGTATTATCTGGATTAAAATATATCACATCTGCACTATAAGCATAACCTGCTATTCTTACAATATCACCCGAATCACTTGGGACAGTTTGACTTAAATTCCCAGTCCCAAAATCATCAAGAAAAATCTTACCACCAACTGTCCAAGCCCAACTATCATCTCTGGCAAATCCATCTAACAAGAAAGTGCCTGTCGCATCTGCAGCTATCGTAGCTGTTGCCATAGCTATCAGACCATCTGCAGTAGCTTCAGCATCTGCATCCTGTAACCAAAATTTACCATCTGACTTCAAATATACAATATCTCCAAATACTAAATTCTCTCCTGCAGTCCCTATCATTGTCCTCCCATTAACGGTATGGTCTGCAGCAGGTGTAGGGTCTAAATCATATATATCTGCTATGGACTTAGTTATTATATTCTTAAAACCATCAGCGAACAAATATTCGCTCTGAACAACAGCACTTGAATTTAATTCTATATCAGTTGCAACAATACTTATCTTTTGGAAAACGTCATTAATCGTAATTTTCGTACCATTACCATCACCATCACTATCGCCAATGCCGAAAGCAGTAATAGAACTTAATATCTGATGCCAAGCCTTTTGGACTTGCTCATCTACATAAGCTTTAATAGATTGCTGTGTAGCAACATCAATAGGAGAATCAGAAATCATATTATCTTCATCCAATATACTACTTTCTGATTTTGTGTTTTGTCCGAGAATACCTGCCATTAAACTATTTCCTCAAAAATAACTTCCTCATCTTTAACTACCTGTTTATAAATCTTCCCATCTACTTTCGTAACACTTCTATTATTAATAATATCTATTCTGCTTTCCCCCTCTACCATATACTGAGCTGAAGATTGTGTAATGTCTTGATTTTCTACTACATCTCCTTTGGCTAACATTAATTCCAATTGTATCTCAGAATCATCACGGAATACTTTTCTTTCTATTATGTTATCTAAATGTCTCATTATGGGTTTATATCACTACGAGCTAAAGTCATCCATTTATCACTACCAAGATCATATTGCAATGTGATAGAATCATTATCTTTCATTTCCCAATTTGCTCCTCCATCTACAAAAATATTTGTACCATGTATAATTACCACCCCCAAAGTAACTTGCACATTATATTTTATTCTTATTATAATAATCTGCCCATCTTTAAGCCCAGACTTAGAAATATGTGTAACTGTGTCCTTAGTATCAGTAGGCGTGAGGAGTGTTGTAAATGCATCGACAGGCAAAACCTCACTACCACCATTCATAGTATACTCACCCAAGACACTCGTAAATTCATAAACAGTAATTTCATTAAAATCATTATCTAAAACAACAGAACTATCAAAATTAACATTACCATCAAAATTTACCGTGTTTTTATAATTTCTTATACCATATATATTATCTGTCCCAGTTGTTTTAACATGGCTAGTATCTATATCGGTTTTTAACTGGCCAACCCCAACTACATTAAGCTGTAAATCACCACTATAATCTGCAAAATTATATAAATCAGCCTTGACTGCGTCTAAAGTATCATCATTTACCTTTACCCCAAGGTCTATATCATCTAAATTCTGGTTTAGACTATCTGCACCTGGATTATCACCACTATTATATTTCCGCAATCCAAGAAAAACTGTATAACTTGAAGGGACAGCCTGTGCTAAAATCTCCATACTAAACAACATAAATAATATAACAACTAAATATTTCATTTAACCTCCATAATTTTGACCATAATCGAAACCATAACCCGATGGTGCTTCTGCTAACGCATCTCTTTCGATAGCTGTGTTCCCAAGCATTTCTTTATTATCTTCGCTGTAACTGCACCCAAATTCTTTTATTCTTATTTTATTACCATTCTGACTCCTAAATAGCCTAAACTTAATCCGGTTAAACCTTATCGCTAAGGGAGCAAGAAAAACATCATATCTATTAGAAGGATTAAATTCATATACTTCGTCTAACTGTCTATCATCAACCCAAACCTGCATATAAACCACGCCAGCACCACTATCACCAAATATTATATATAATTCTTGTAATATTTTATCATATATTTCAGATACATTATTTGTTGTATTATACGCTGTATCAATCTGGAAATAAGGATATTCTTCAACCGACACATCATATTTAACAAAAGTATTACCTGACCGATAATATAAAATATTATCAACAATACCATAAAATTCACTAACTAGAAACACACCAGACCCAAATTCAAATTTCTTCCATTTATTATAAGATATTTCAAAAACCATAATATCATCACCTATCTGTAACCAGTATTCTCTTTTAAGAGGATTATAAAACCCGATAGCATTATCTTTTTCTGTATTAGATTTCTGTCTCCAATATTCTTCATGAGTACCCAAAATCAAATTTTTCGGTGGTTGTGAATCTCCAACATAAAGATAAACACCATTATAATCAATCCAGAGCAAACCATCAGTGGCAGGGTCACCTGTTAAACTTCTAGCAATAGAATTTCTGCTTGATAATCCTATGCTACCACTCGTTAACCTTAATATTTTAAAAACACCACTATTACTTGGCTGTATAAAATATACATAAAGCCCAGCATCAGTAAGAATAGCTAAATAATTAGTAGGAGTAGTCGCTATGCCTTTATTTATTCTACTCTGGTCAACTATAAAATAACCAAACCCCACATCTTCATCAAAAGGAAAACTATCAGCCTGAATAGCTAAATTAGATAATATATGAGATTGATATACTTTAAAATCCTCATTAACAAAATATACCCTACCCTTATGACTAGCTTCCTGATATATTAATTTTTGATTATCTACCCTAGTATCTTCAGGTAAATTATAATTTTTATTAAGAGTAGGGAAGCCTGCCACAGAAGCTCTACTAATACTTCTCACAATATTATCACCAACATCATATTGCCAATGACCCTCTTGTACTAATTTCTTATCAACTAACACATAAATACCAGTCACATTATTAGGGACATAAATTTCATAAGCAATTATTCTCCAATCTATTAAGCTTACAGGTATAATTAATTGTGCAGTACTACCATTAGCTACAAAAAGCTTACTTAACAAACCACGTTGTCCATTAACATATTGGCCGACCACTATCCCACTTACATTAGTATCTATATATTGTAGCTCGACATTATAAACAAAAGGTCTATTCTGCCCTGTTGTCGAAAAAGTAACTTTAACAGTTTGATTTAAATCTCTATTCTCTACAGGGACAACCGCAGTATATTTCTGACGTGCATCTTGAGTATCTATAACAAACTGTCCAATTGAAACACCACCCACAAAAACATTCATTGTAGTATTCCTCGAACCAAGTATATGGGTTATATCCACATCAAGTATAATAGCAAAAGTATAACCATAAGTATTACCAAAGTGAAAATCACAATATCTTACTGAGGGCTGATTTAATTGTATATAGTTATCTGTAGTACCCCCTCGTACCATATTATTAACTCTGAAACGAGATAATATATAATCTGTTTCATCAAAATCTTCGAATACAGTTGAAGGACTTGCAACAGAAGTTTCAAAAAGGTCATTTGGTATTTGCCATCCTAACCACCTTGGGTAACAATACCATCCCTCAGCTCTATTAATATTATTATCAACATCATAATCAACAGCCTCTAAATATACTAATGTTAAATTTAATAGGGTATCTTCAGCACCTTCATTAATACTATTATAACTAGCCAAACAATTAAGATTTATTTTAAGCTCGTCATTAACAAGATTATAATTAATATTATTAGGTTTTTCTAAAAAAACAATATCAGAATTCTGCTCATCAAGATTTAATAGAATACTACCATCAACATAAATCTTCAAATCCTTCCCAAATTCGTCATCCTTCCACAATATATATACTCCCTTATCACCTTGTGTAGAATGATGAAAACTTTTCATAGATAGTAAACCATATCCATTAAATATATCTGTAGGCACAAAAGAGGGGAGAGTTTCTATTACTGGTTTAGTAGTAGTTTCTATATAACCATTTTTAAAATCTACATTAAAAATATCAGTCAATACTCCTGTTTTAGCATCCACTTCATCAATATCAGTAGTAGGAACCCAAGCTTCAAAATTCTTATGTCTAATAAGTGGGAAATTACTCACAATAGCATACTCCTATCACCAAGGAAATCAAATGGTTCCATCCTTTGCACTTCAAACGTAGCTTTCTTTTCTGCATAAGATGTCAAGTCAGCCATCATATCTTTATATTCATTCTGATATATTTTAATAGAACTTTGTATAGCTATAAGTTCTATTTCTTGTGCTGTAACTAATAATTTTCTATATAATAGTTTTAATGTTATACCAATAACAATTAATTCATGGAATACTTTATGCATTTCGGGAGAATTACTAACAGTAGTAATAGCAGTATCATCATAAGTAGCATAAATAACCCTTACAGTACCATCAACCAAAGGTTTCCACTTCAAAGCACGTGGGTCTGTTTCAGTAAAAAGATAACCTACCTTGCCATCATAATCTTCATTCTCCTGTGTCCATACATAAGTATCAGGGGTAGCCGATGTAACCAGATTAACAAATGATTGGGTTTCAACAGTAACGTTTGGAATCCATTTTTCATAAGCTTCACGTTGTAATTCTACAGATACAAATTGATAACCATTCTCATCAAAAAATACAACTTCAACAGGGAAAAAGAAATCAGTCTGCAATACTAAATCGCCAGAAGCATCTGTGATCGTATCAGTTCTCACTGCCTTTAGAAATTGTACCTTACGTGTAATAGAATTAACCACATCATACATATCTCTTTTAGCCACAGCTACAAAGGCTGAACTTACAGAAGTAAGAGATAAATTAGCAGCAGTGCGTCTAATTATTTCCTGATATGTCATGCGGTACTCCTATTGGTGTTAGTATACTATCCATTACTTTATTCCTAATTTCAACATCTACATTACCTAATAATATTTCATAAGCTGTTTTTACAGCAGCCATAGACTTTTCACTAATACCCATTCTATATTCTATTAAAGAAGCAATCCTTAAAATCATTAAACCCATATACTTATCAGGTATGTCTATTTTACCAGCGTCCCAAGTAGCTAAAGTTACTAAAGTAGGCTGTCTACGAAAATGTATATCCGCTGTTATATCACCAATTGTTACTGTAAGATTTCCCCCGACCAATAAATGTAACTTAGTATTTATAATAGTCCATATAATAGTTTCATCATAAGGGTCAATAGCACCTGAGCCATACTTCTTATGTCTTATAAAATCTGCAATGCTAACCCTCTCATCATCATACCAAACATCAGGAGTTTCTGTCTTATCAACAAATTCTGTTGTAATAATTTTATCCAAAGCATTAAAACCAGCTGCTGTTAAATCTATGGTTCTATGTTTAGTCAAATCACCTGCTGAAGTTGCTGTGCCATCTGTATCAGAAACATATTCATCTGAATTAATTAATACTAATATATTATATAATTCAGTTAAAGCAAAATTATAATAAAAAACTCTGTTTGCTCTCTCAGTTATTCTGCTATCTTGTACTCCTGAAAGTTCTACGGCTTGCCCCACAATATCTTTTATCAATAATACAGCCGAAGGTATAGTAGCCATTATCTATTCCCTCCTAATGATACTCCAAATTTAAAAGCTATTCTAACATCTAAAATTCTACTTCTCTCCCAATTATGCTCTCTGTCTCTAGCCTCTCTCTCAGCAATATCCAATAATAAATCATCCATCCCAGCGATATATAATACAACAGCACTATCAGACGAAGTATAATTACCTTTATTATATATTGCTGTATATCTCAAATCACCCGTATATGAAGCCCCTAACATTATTTTCCTCACAGCAGCCGAAGCATCATATATCACAGTATAGAAAAAACCCTCATCTCTCGGTGCACCATGTTCAATTACAACATCATAAAATTTACTAGGTTCAAGATAACCAAAAGACCTGCCATCACCAGCGTCTTCTACTAAAGAAGTAATAGCTAATACATTAGAAGGAGTAGCTAATTCTGCAGTTGAGAATGTTAAAGTCCCTCTGGCTTCAAAATAACCATTACCAATTATCTGTTTTAATAAAGGGCTATCCTCATATACGTTAGAAACACGCACCAATTCTATTAATGCTAAATTAGCAATTTCTATTAATTCTTCAGAAGTCCATCTAATACCAGAAGTAGTTATATCAGCTATTAGAGTACCTGATGTTGTCCGTATATCCTGTAACCTACGCCTTAACGTAGTGACAAAAGTTCCGAAAGTCATTACTCACCCTAAAATTATTTTAATTTAGTTTTATGTGCCTGACTTTTAAAAATCCCTCCGGCAACTGCCGGAGAGATTATATTACACTGTATAAACAATATGTGCTTGTAAATCAGTTGTAGAAGTTCCTATTGTTAAAGACCTACCCTGTCTATTAACAGTGTCACCAACTTCAGTACCCAAATCAGTCTCCACAATAGTTTTGAATGAATTAGTCGGTGTTTTAACTGTGGCATGTAAGACTACCTGCGCACCATCAAGATCAAGGCGTAAACTATCACCAGAATCAAAATCTGTACCAACTACATAACGATGATAAATAGTGAATGTGCCTTTTTTAACAGGATGTCGTGGGTTACGATCATCACGAAAAACTTCATTACTCCTGCCTACTCGTATTCTTTTAACTTGTTCAGCCATTATTCACCTCCTTATACTGGTGAATCGAGCAATACAGTCCTTGCCTTAGTCCTGCCAACCAGGAATCCTCTGACAGTAACCGCACCATCACCAATAGCTTCCGATAATGCTGCTACCGTAACTGCACTAGTAGTTATCACACTATCGGTGCTTAACTTCATAGTATCAGTTGTATCAGCAAGACCACCACTCAAAAAACTCAAATCAATAAGTCCAAGACATTCCTCAAGCTGAGTTGGTACTTCAACAGTACCTTCATTCGTTGACAAAGTAATAGAAGCTTGGAAATATTCAAGCATCAAAGTCCCTGGTCTGCTTTGCTCGTTTTTAGCTGCTTCCGATATTAACGGAAATATACTAAAATTTATATCTACGGGCATTTTTTACTCCATTTAAAATTTAAAAAAGTCCGGCAGCTGCCGGACAGTTATTTAAAAATACTTAAGAAGTAACTCCATATACTCTAAAATGAGTAGCCTGTAATCTACGGACTAACCCATAAGCATAATAAAGTTCTCTCCATTGTCCTCTGAAACCTGAATTCTCTTCATAAGAATCAGTCTTATCAGGCAAATCAAGCATTGGAACTTTCTCACCAATTTGAAATGCACCATAAGGATTGCTTTCACCATAATTGTACTCAGTAAGGTTAAGAATCAAAGCCTGATTATCCATACCCATCTCGCTGAGCACAGGAGCATTAGCATAGTAAACTATGCCATCTCTGCCAGTCCCTTCTATTTCATGAACCTTCAAACCATAATTAACAGAAAGCTGAGTATTCTCGCCAAATCCACGCTTATTCTCATAAGCTTCAGCTAAATTTTTAGTAAAAGTAGAACCACCAAACATAAACAATTCTCGCACTCCTGACGTATCAAGAGCAGTAGCAATAATATCATTTACAGATGATACTGTTAAAATACCACCAGCATTAATATAATTAGCTGCTAAAATAAATTCTAAAATACCCCCTGTCTCATATTCGCTTTCATTCCCTTCTTCTACTGCATATCTACGACCACCTAGAATAGCTCTTTCAATCACTTTCATCAAGCGTACCTGAACTAATTCAAGATTAAGGTCTAGCTGTGCAGCACCATTTTGAAGAAGCAAAGTTTTAATACCGCCACCCTGGGTCATATGTTCTCCGACACCATAAGACTCTCTGGTAATCTGGATTACATTCTCAAGATATTTACCATTTTGAGTAACAGGTGGATTAGGTCTTTGGTTAGTCTTAGCAACAGAGTTTATTAACTTTAAAGTAGTCCCTGAATCAATATCCACAATTTGACCAGTAACTGAGGGAGCAGGATGTGCTCTCTCTACCTTAATCCAACTATAACCAGAATCAGCAGCATTACCTTCGTAGGCTTGAGAAGCTGAACCAATACCTGTAATCTTCATTACTTCGCTAAGAGGATGATTAGTAACATCAAAATCATCACCTGTGTTGGCGGTAGTAGCACCACCCGATAAATCAATGCCCATCCAGTTATCATCAGACATCAATCTATGATTTGTATTTAAAGAAGCTGCCTGCGAATTAGTCAGCTTAAAATAATCCGTTAAACTTCCAGAAGCTGGTTGAACCGAAGCTGCCGCAAGAGTAAACGAGTAAGGTAACTCATCAAACTCTTGATAGCGGAATCTCCAGTCTGTTAGCATATCAGCACCAACAACACCAAATTTCTCTGAAAGTACGGTAAGAATTGATAATGGATTAACTTGTCTTAGAGCAATCAGCTGGAATATCTTTTCTTGCTGCCCATAAAGACGAAGTCTGTCCTGTATATGAGGAGTATCATAAAAACCCCGATATACGGTAGAATCAGCACCTGCCATAATTTATTTTCCTTTTGCTTTATTGATCGACTGAAGCCTGTTTATAAGTTCTTGCTACAGAACGAAGTAACGGACTCCTTTTTCTTTTTTCTTCCGACAAATAGCCAGGAGTATCAGCTTCAGATTGTCCTTGCACTTTACTAACAACAGTAGGCAATGGTTTGCCTTCTTCATCCCTAAGAAACAATCCCTTTTCACGATATTGTTTATGGATGTCTTCTGCTGCTTTTTTTACAATTCTGTCAACCAGATAATCAAAATGTACTCCTCGGAAGATGTTGTTAAGAGACATAGGATTCTTTTCCTGAGAAAATGTTCCTTCCCTTATCTCAGTAAACATTTCATCAATATTACCAAGCAAAGAGCTGAATTCACCATCAGCCTGTTCATTTAATTTTTTAACTTGTCCTTTGTCCTCATCGGACATACCATCTTTCGTTTCAAAAGATGGGAAATAAGTATCTTTAAGTTTAACTATATCTAATTTTCTATGTTCAAAAGCATCTTTTAATCTTTGTTCTGTTAACTCTGTGCTTTTAGTATATTCACCTTTTAATTCTTGTTCTTTAGTTTCTGTGGCAGCCCTATAAGCAAAGGATGGAGTCTTAGCTTTATGAGCATCTACGGGATCATATACGAAAGTACCTTCTTCAAGTTTAAATTTCTTTTCAATATCAGGCACTAACTGAGTTTCTTGATACTGGGCTAATCTATCTTCTATACTATTACCTTCACCAAATTGTTTCTCCAAAAAACCAATATCTGGCAAACCAAATTTATCCTGATACTTTGTCCACCCACCACGGACATCCTGTTTCACAGCATTAACAAAACTTTCATATTCATTAATTTTAGAATCAGAATATTTTGTTTTCATATCATCAATCTGTGCCTGTCTTTCAGATACTAACCTCTGATTTTTCTTAACATCATTCCTTGCTTCGACCAGCTTATATCTTAAAGAAGCATCGGGTTCTAATTTATTAAGTTCTGCTATCTCATCTTCAGTTAAATCCTTAAAGAAACTATAATCATAAGTAGTCTCTCCTTCAGGTTTCTTTTCTACCAGTTTTACTTCGGGCTTTTCTTCAGGTTTCTTATCCACTATGATAGGGTTGCCATCACCATCAACAGGCACATTATCATCTACTTCTTTTTTATCAACATCTTTAATGCTCACACCACCCTTAGCAGCATCTTCCGCAATTCTATCTATCATCATCTGGGTAGGTGTTTTAATTTTTGTTGTTATATTATCTTCCATTATCACCAGTCTCCTGACTTGTTATTTGATTTAATAATTCTGGGTTATTTTTAAATTCTGCTAATATTTTAGCAAACTGTTTATCAAATTGACTCTTACTAAGTTCAAATCCCTTTTCTGTAACTTTATTAGCTAATACCTTAGACCTAGATTCTAATTCCTGAATAGTCTTTTGCATCTGTTCCAATTCGGCACCCTGTTGATTTACCACACTCATTTCTTTAGTGACCTTATCAACATCAGCCATATTAAGTCTTTTAAGTATAAGTGGGACTAACTGTGGTATTTTCAACTGTGTAGCTAAGTTTGTAAGCAAAGCAGCCTCTGTGCCAGCCTCATAACCATTAGAGCTACCGCTAGTAAATCGTACTGTTTTAAACCCACGTGATAAATCTGTATTTGGGTCTATTCTTAGTTTGTCGGGCTCTTCAGGATTAGGCTGGATTACATTAAACACTACGGGGTCTTCCTGCTCACCTGTTTCATTAATAACTGTAGCAAAACCATTTAGCGGAGCATATTCTTTATAAAATTCACCTACTACTTGCCCTACAATAGATAAAGCTGCATCTGCTTGTGCTAATCTTCTTTTTATCTTTTGACCACCTGCAGATTGCAAAGCTGCTACAGTACTAAATACTTCAGGACTATTCCTACTATCACCCATCATCGTACCAAATATACCTGAAATATATTCCATATTATTTACTAAGAATTGCGGGAACTGCAACCAAGCATCTGATAATGCTTGACCCTGTATAATAGTAGGCGGTGTAGACTGTCCAGGAATTGGGAGACGATAGATAAGTTTACCACCTGGGACTGAGAAATTCTTTGACCATTCATAATCATCTACAATTGACCTTTCCTCAGCTAGCACACGTGTTGCATTTATTAAAGAGCCATTAAGCAATGCTATCATAATAAATTTATTCAAAGCACGTTGCAATGGGTAAAGATACCATATTCTCCCATATGGGTATGGAGTATCACGATGGTCATAGACCATCGGTATCAGATTATAATTTTTTATAGGAAATATTTTTTTAAAGCCCATCCCACCAACAGAAGTATACTCTGTTAAGAAGAATTGTTTTTCTGTTCTTATGTTAATCAGCCCTTCTTTAGCCTGCTGCTCTAAACTTTCTGTAATTTCAGGATAAAATCTAACAGTCTGTTCCCCTACGAACTTTTCACCCTTTAATGGTACAACAACATATCCTACTTTTTCTTCGAGCATCATACGTTGTATAAACATTAACCCATGTCCCTTTATAGAGTTAGGACTATATCGTGTATGGGTGCTCTCACCTACTACATTTTTATTCCCTTTAACAAAAGAATCTTCATATTCTGCAAAAGACATGTCGGGGTTTAAACCTTTAACAAACTTATACCCTGCCTTTTCAGATATCCCCATAGCCACAACGACATTATCCATATCACGATAAAATGGGTCTTTAGTCATAGCATGAGGATAAACATATCTCCAACCGATATGTTTAATATCTACATTAAACTCACCAAATTCATCTCGTGGTGCGACATAAAAGAATCCATGCCCTACATTTGTATAGTCTCTGACAACTCTATCATATTGCAAACCACCTAGAGAGTCATACCAACTTTTCTTTATTAGATAATCATATCGCTGGGCAACAGCTTTACTTGCTTCGGTAGCTTTTTCATCAAAAGGATTAATTATGGGGGCTGTACGGATAGTCGGTTTTGATGTGGTCATCAATGCTTCAGCCGTATCGCATATCGCTGTTGTAATAGAAATAGGTAGAGGAGCTTGACGAAAAGCTAGCAACTCCTTTTCCTCCGCACGTGAAAAATGTTGCCCGTAGCGAAAATCATCAAATCTTATAGCATCCATCTCCCATGGTCTGCGAGAATTCTTATTCTCTTTGAACAGCTTATAATTTTCTGTTGCTATATCTTCACGCCATTCAACCGACATAGAACACTCTCTGTATATAGTATATATGCAATTTTATATTCATAGATACTAAGTTAACACATATCCGATAATTTGTCAAGTGCTGGGGGAAAATTTAGTGTGCGAAGACAGAATTGAACCGCCACTCTCCAAATTATCAGTCTGGGGCTTTAACCATTTAAGCTATTCGCACAAAACTAGAATACTATCCACGGCTCGAACTCATTTGTCAGATTAGCTTGCTTTATTTGTATGGCTGGCTCTGTGCTTTTAGCAGGAGTAAATTCATCTTTAGTACGAATACCCAAAGGATTCCACGCCATCTTTACAGGAAACTGTGCAAGCTGTTCCGCAAGATATAGCATATCTAAATGATCTTTTCTACTCTGCGGGGAAAATGTTCCTACTTCATTCTTTAATTTAAACATATCATCTCTGATATAATATAAACCTACTTCAAAAAACGCTAATGGTAATTCTTTCAGTTTATCTTCTTTAACACCTTCCCTTTTATTAAAGGGCATAATAGTAGGAAATTTCCTTAACTTATCATTTAATTTCTTTTTAGTCTCATTAAAAAACGTACCCTGTTGTCCGAAGGTTTCAATAACAATAGCATCAGCATTATACTTTAAATACATACGGATAACCTCTCCTGTACTACCACGTCTTTCTATCTGAGCTACTTGCTCGGGAGTAACAGCAACATCCCAATTAACTTTTTTGTCATCATAATATCTATCATTAATATCATATTTACCAGAACTATATTCAAGTACATATCTTTTAAAATCAGGAGTATAAGCGACAGCACCAATCACAGCATCAGAAGAAGTTTTCTTTTCAGATATAGCAGGGTCATTCCCAATTACTATATAACAATTAACATATTCTTTATGCCCATCCTCAGATTCAAATATCAGCCAATTATATCCAAACTCCCTGTGATAAGTAGCGGTATGATATTTTATCTTATAATCTACTTCTGACTTAATTATATTATAATATTCTTTTAAGAAACCACGTAAGCCACCCATCTTAGGCTGTTTAATAAAAAATTCCCTACGTCTTTTAACTTTCTTTATATCCCATCTAGCATCCCAGGCAGGATGTTCATTATCTAAATCTCCAACCCCAGGTTCAATTTTACCATCTTCTGTTATTCTAATTGTTAAAGTATGAAACTGCTTCTTCCATTGTGTATTTTCTGGGTCTAGCAATTTACCTAAAGTATCATCTGTATGAGTCTTATTACCTATGTATATAACAGAGCCAACATCGGCTACAGCACCAAAAGATTCCTCCATCACCTCTCTATCACATTGCTCACGTCTCCCAGGTGTCTTTGTATTCTCTCTATTCTGCGGGTCATCAAATGTAAACTTCTTAGGTCGCATTTGGAATAAATTTAATCCTCTTGATGGCTGGTCTATACCAGAAGCTTCAAAGATATACTTATTACTAAGAATAAGTAATTCTCCTGTATCTTTAGCATCTTTATTCTTTATCTGCTTAAAAACAGGTTTAAGATTACCAAAGAAATGATGCACAATAGGAGTATTTAAGAAAGAAGAAATATTCATCAATCTTTTTTTAGCTTCAGTAGCATTCTTAGCTCTTAATACCTGATAGTCAACTTCGGGGAATACCACATCCTTATAATATATCCCATACTGCCCAACCAGAACCTCATATACTAGAAGCCAAAAGCTAAACCAAAACGTTTTACTACCTTCACGGAATGTACCATAAGCATAACATCTATCCTCTTTGGTCATCCCATCGTAATAAACAAAATATTCTGCCAATGCATCTGTAGCCCAGGGTGCAACACCGTACTTCATACGGAAGTCTTTAAACAATGGGAAGAACCCCATTGCCTTATTAATAGTAATGATATCAAATAAGAAGCGTGCTATACCGAGATCATTAGGAGAGTTATTCTGTTGCCATCTATTAAGATAAGGGACTATTGCATTAGGTGGACTAATACGGCAAGGCAGTATATCGGTGGTCTTAAGATTTAAAAATGCCATGTCGCATCAATGCCTTACCATAATTAGAAATTTCATATAAATCCTTATAATCTTCTATATCTTCCCAAATTTCTTCCATTTAATTCACAGCTTCACTTGGAGGTATAACCATCTTTAATTCTCCTTCGCCCTCGTCATAGCCTTCCTGGAAAACACCAACCACATCTGTTTCTCTAACCATAAAGAACTCTTTTTTATGCATCATTACTATCTGCCCCGAATGCAAAGAGTTAGCAGATAGGCAAACAATATCACCAATCTTAATATTTTTAACCATCGGCTTATTATCATTCATTTCTTCACTGACTTTTACAACAACAGCATCAAAATCTTTACCACCCAATGGTTTCTTCACTGTTTCAGGTGTAATAATTTTACCTTCCTTCCCTTTTCTGACCATACTTATAAGTATGTAGTTACTGAAAAGGATTATCTTAATATCTTTATCCTTCAACATAACGGAGTCTCCTTCCATCTTTTAGTATTACTCGTTCATTTATAACTTTTCTATAATCTATTAATCGTTCAATCATAAGACGAATTCTATGCCTACCAGCATTTCTTAATGCTTTATCTGACATAGATAAAAATTTATCATAATCAGTATTAGCAAGAGATACTGCAATATCCAGCAACATTTCCATAGCACCATATTCAATTATTAAATTCAACATACAGTTCTAAATCAGTATCTCTAAAAGAAAAACCCTTACCATCCACATCATACGTAGAATAACTCCAGCTAACAACTTCACCTGCACTATTTACTTTAAATATACTATACCCATCAACAACCATTTTCAGTTCAGGATTAATCTTTAAAGACACAATGTCTCCGATTGCATATTCGGGTTCAAATAATATTTGCATTATCCTCCTTATTAAACCCTATTGCAGAGTAACCAGATAACCTGTTATTACCACGGAGGTCGTGATCTCTTATGGTAACAGTAGCAGGGGTGGTCGTACCTGCTCCCTGATTCAAAGCACTCTCTACAGAGGGGATGCACCATTTAGATTTCTTTAATTTTTTCAAGTTCTCCTTTTATCCAATGCATATTTTTATAATTAGGATTTAATCTATTAAAAGGATCAAGCCTGGCTTGCTGCCCTGGATTCTTAATCCTTATCTTTATTTCCTTAAATTCTTCATCTGGTAAAGGTAATCTATCCCCTAAAATCTTTAACTGCAAAAGCCAACCAAATGGGAACTTGCCTAAGTTTTCTAATAAACATTCAGCAAGCTCTGCATCCTGTTTAATAATAAGAAAACGCCTATCCCTATCACACCACTTATACTTCTGCTTCAGCTTTCTCATCATCCTCTGGTTCGGGCATTACATAAGACTTAGGATAATCTTGTTCTTCCCTTCTTTTAGCCAATTCTTTATCAGCCAATTCGGTATAATCTGGCAGTTCAACTACTTCTTTATCTGCCGTCTGTTCAGTTTTATCAGAAATTAAAGGTACTAGTGGAATAGTATTATCAGTTACTTCGCTATGTTCTTTATAGCCAACTTCTGTAATCTTATCAAATACCTTTATCATTTTATCTATATCCTCACTCTTTTCAGCTGTGCCCCACAACGTAGCTAATCTTTTAGCCATTTCCTCTGGACTATGTATTTTCCTTATCTCGGGTGCGAGAGTAGGATATAATGTTTTTAATACTTGCATCAATGAACTCCTAAATGCTGGTGATTCTAATAATCTTAATCTATCTTCTTTTTTTACTCTAGTTCCGAATGCTGCTTTTGTTGATTTATCAATATCCAAAAAAGACTCTGAATCGCTAACCATCAAAGACATCGCTAATTTCATAAAAGCAACTGTACTTCTTTTAGTTTTCATTAATTTAGCAATTTTATCTTTATATGCCTGTCCCTTATTAGCTGGTACTTTCTCTTGTAAAAACGAAGGTCTTTGTGCACCAGTCATATCCCATTTAGACATACCCACCGTATGAAGACCAGAAGAAGTATATAAAACGTGCCTAGAAGGGGTAGGTGTAAGGAAATACAGTTTAATATAAACTCCATCTGTAGGTATAAACTGACCATTAGCATCAGGCTTATAAAATATATTACCTTGTGCATCAGCATAGTCAGGTACAAACTTATCTACTGTTTTAATCCACACATTATATTTTCTAAGGTCAACATATACATTATCGGGATCATAGTCTGTATTTATCTTATTCTTATGAAGAAACTCATAATAATCACCCATACCTTTAATTATAACCAGATTCTTTCTATCTTCGCTAACATTAAAAACAGTATTAGAAAATTCTTCCCAAGAATGGTATACAAACATAGGTTGTGGTATATGGGAATAGATAGTAGAAACAGATTTTATCAAGCCAACGTTTACTATTCTCATTTAAACGCCATCATTAACATATATGATACAAATATAGTCATAACCCCCCATATATAACCAATAAGAAAGAATGCTTGTCTCCTATGTTTAGGTGACAATTTATCATGCCATCTTAAATCATCAGACATCCTTACTTCGCCTAGATACTTCTTCGCATTATCTGCTCTTATTTGGTCATCTGTTTTACCAGAGCCACTATTTAAATTATGTTGCATTATAATTCCACTCGTCTTGTAAAACCAACAATTCTACGAGTTAATTTCTGCATAATTTCTCTATCATTTTTTATCCTCACAGCGACAGGGGATGTAACCTCTCCATTTTTAGTTTCCACTTCAGCTTCTGGTAAAGATTGAGACATAGCCCCCTCAATCTTCTGCCCATGTTCCTCTATTGTCTTTTCCAAATCTGCAAGAGCACTACTTAAAATATCAAATTCCCTTGCAATTTCCCCCTGGTCTTTAATCTGGTCTATTCCTTGCATAAAAGTCTCCTCTCATTTAATTTAAAATAATCCTATATATTTTTTTAAGATGCTTAATATCAGCATAATACTCATACTCTATCTGAAACCAACCAAAAGTATCATTAGCCATCTTACCATTTATAAATGGTAATTTAGCCCCTATCTTCTTACCAGTAAAATGCTTATAAGCTTTTGCAAATGTTTTAATGTTCATCATACCCACTCCCTTCAGGGTCAAATGCTGGGTGTGCTTTCTTCGCTTTACTTTTACCCATTATTCTTCCTAGTCATCAGGCACATCATAGGAAGACCCATATTCATAATCTGTCTCCTTAACTCTATATTCTTTGTATTACATACCATCTCACACACTTCTCTATCATAATCCATAGCTTCTACAAATTTCAACGCTGTAGCATAATCTATATTATCCCTACCTTTAACCAGAGCACCATCCACAGTAGTAGGCATACCCCATTGTGCTTGCAACCTTTTCTTAACCAGTTCTGGATATACATCAGTAAATATTTCACTTAAGTATTCTAATGTTTCGTAAGGTAATTTCTTTTCGGTAAGTAGGACAGCTACTTGCTTATCATTATATAAACTAATCTTCTCCCCGCCCACTTCAATCACAGCTAACGGTTGTATAGTTTCCATTACGACCTCCATTTAAATCTAAGTTATTTTGCTTTCTTGCTTTTTTTTCACTGTCTTTGTCTTCTCGATACCTGTCCCAGCTTGTTCATTATCAAACCCACCAAAGAATGGCAATCTTCTTCCAGGACTTTCTGATTGTGTCTTTTTAGTAAACTTCCCACCATGCTTTCTGTTCTTATGGCTTCTATCAAATGCCGGAAAACTAATGCCACTTGTACGCTTTGTTTTGCCTGTTTTCCCATTTCTTTTCTCCTTTAAATTAATAATAGCAGACAGGAACCATGCAAACCTGCCTGCCACACTCACACTATTAACAATTAAGAAACAATATGCCTACAACAAGACATAACCCTAATATAATATAAAAAACCTAATAAATCAAGTGCCTGTAACCTAATTAATAAAAATATTTCTAGCAGTACCCTTGACTTTATTAAATTATAGCATTATCCTATCGAGGTAGCTTAAAAGCAAAAACAGTAATGCTATTACTGTTATTAATAGTATACTAATAAGGTATTGTAACACACTAATAACAGTATATCAGTAATAATAAAATAATAAAAATACTTTTGTGTTACTTTTTGACTGTTCAGGTAAATTGACCCCAGAGTCTTCCCCTATTAAGCATAATAAAGCATATAAGGGATTATAGAAAGTGCAGAGTATAACCTTAAAATTATTCTAGGGAATTGTATGCTTCTATATATAAGGAATTTTATTGCCTTCTACACACTCCCCCCCATATAGTAATTTCATGGCAATTATTACAGCTAATATTGACATAATGACAGTATATATACATGGTGAGAGTAGAGTAAAATAGAATATTGAGATGGTAAAGTATTGAATCTAATCCATTATACAATACCATAATTCCCACTGAACTATTTTACTTATACTACAGTTCTTTGATATACTAGGTTGATAGGTGGCATGGTATATTCACAACCCATACAACACAGATAAGGAATAATACCATGAAGATAAAAACTTTAATCCAGTATGTAGGATTGACACAGACATCAGCCATTGAGTTTGACACACTTAAGCCAATAGACATTGGTGGAATAGAGTTAGACGGATATGGAGCTGTTAAGTATCAATTAGCAACACTACATAAAGAGCAATCAATAGAGAAAGTGTTAGTTGCACATAATACTCCCAATTCTAAGATAAAAGAATACAGAAAAGATATGATACCTAAGATAATTGTGTTAGCCCAGACGGTTAACATAGATTATGAAGGTACAACACGTACGACTGACATATCATCAAAACTAAAAGAGTTAATGCCGTCTGCAACATCTGAAATTATTTCAGAATGCTTTGAAGTATTTAATGAAATACAAGAGAGTATGGACGCTATTAATGTTTACTTAAAAAAGTACAAGCCATCAAATGCGATAACTCAGGGCTATATTAAGCATCATTTCCCCAGCCCTAAGTTCCCTGAACAAGTAAAAAACTAAGTCACCATGTGCCTATCAACCCAATCAATAATAAATGAGATGTCTCTGCTGGTTAGAGCATTAATGCTTTACTTTACTAACCTTTTCCCTCTGGGTTACGGGTAGTTTATTAATGTCAGGTTCAACTCCTGAACATCTCCAAATTAAATATGCTTGCTCATTGAATCTTAGGTGGAATGTACATAAAAGGGCTGTATAATAATGAACGCACCACCTTCAGCCAGTGAGTAAGCATTATATTTATAAATAAAACCACAGAGGTTATTAAATGAGAGAACAAACAGCACCCTTTACAATGGAAGTAATCAGAGTGTTCTTTACTACACAATACACATCAATGCCACCTCAAAGATATGTGGTCTTTGAATTATGGATTAACTTCTCCACTAAATTCATCTATGGGTTAAACTGATGCCCAAAGAAAGAATAACAACTATGAACTTATATCTGATAAGTTATTATCGTGAACTTCCTCCCATTCTTGAACATAAACATTCTACTTACCAAGCTGGGCAATCTATTATCAGTGCTTTGTGTAAATTTCTTAAAAGAACAAGTTATGGAGTGAACCATCAGCTTACTATTGGATATGTCAAGAAACTAAAAGATGTTCATAACTGGCAAACTAATAGTGTAATATTTTTATGAGTATAAAACATAAATATTGTGCTGTATTCTCTAATGAGCTTGTTTACAGACACTTCAATAATAATACAACAGCTATTAAAAGATTTAAGCTGTTAGCTATTAAAAGAAATGCTAACTTAACAGATATTTCAATTAGATTAACCAATAAATGGAGTAGAGTAATATGGGCGAAATAGCTGATAAGATGGATAAAATGATAATAAGTGTTGAGATGAGTATAGAGCAAGCAAATGATATTAGAGAATGGGTATCAGAACAGCTTGAGAATAACATTGAAATAGAATATTATGAAAGATTAGTTCATCTGTTAGAAACTATTGATGAGGCAGAGAAGAAATGAATAAACGTGATAAATATAAATGGGGATGGATTTATTTCACCTTACTTGTTATTTATTCAATCATATTACTTTATGGAGGTATTTGATGGCAAGACCAAAAGTAAGTAAGCCTACAGCCCATCTGTTGGCATTATCTATATTTATGATAATTAGTGGAATAGTATGGTGGTTCATAAATATATTTGGTGTTTTCCACCCTGTTATCTTTGTGATAATCGGAGTTATTATTTTTATTCTGGTAATTACTCATCAGAAGATAAAGGAACATATCCATGAATCCTAAAAAACAAGCTTTCTGGGAAACACTAGCTGTTGTTATTGGGATATTATTAGCTGGTGTTGTTATATTCTGGGTATTATTGGGATGAGTTATAATACATATTTAGAAATATTAGTCTGGGTGATAGCTATACTATGTATACTCTATCATTATATGGCATTTAGAAGTTAATTATAAATGAAGTAAATCAATTCTAAAGACAAGTAAATTTAAGTTGATAGTCTACTATCAATTTTATATAAAAGTCTCTTAGGAATAATCCTGTGGACATTGGAGACAAATTAAAAGGAATATTAAACATGGGCGAATTACATTTTGAGTGTATACCAACAGGTAGAATTACTTATAAACAACTACACTTCCTAATAGGACAGTTTAGTGAAGAACAGTTAGAAATGGATGTAACTGTTGAAGATAAATGGAGTGAAATGTTAGGTGGTAAATGTCAAGCTGCTGGATTAAGAATATGTGCAAAAGAACATTCTTCTTTAGATGATTATCATCCTGTTTTGTATTTTGGTGATATTGATGACTAAGAAAGATTATATTAAATTGGCATCTATTGTAGCTGAATATTATCCTTTGCTTGTGATGGAACGTTGGCAGAAACGATTTGTTAATGATATTATTAAATGGTTAAAAGAAGATTCTGATAGGTTTGATGAAGAAAAATTTAAGAAAGCAGTTTATAAAAAATAATAAATAATTCACCTCTGTGGTATGGGTGAATGGTAAGGTGTGTAGCTTAATTGGTAAAGCTGGTGTGGTAAAGGCTTAACAGCTGATTAGCCCACAATGTAGGTTCGAGTCCTACTGCACCTTCTATGAGAAATCTTAATTAACTATATTATCCATAATTAAAAAGAGAGCAGTTATGGAAACAACAGTATTCAAAAACATTGACGTGGGCAAGATTAAAATTGCACCATATAATCCTGACAGGAGAGTTGCTAATAGACTGGCTGGTTTAATAGAATCAGCAAAAAAGTTCGGTATTTTAGAACCATTATTATTAACACAGGAACTTGATTTGGTGGATGGTCATAGAAGATTAAAGGTAGCAAAGATATTAAAATTAAAGAAAGTTCCGTGTATTGTAACAAATGGGACAACAGCTATATTAAGGGACACATTATATTTGGAAGTAAATCAGCATAAATGGAAAATAAGCGGAGCTGACCAAGTAGAAATATATAAGAAAGGTGGGAAAATTGAAGGGAGAGTGCTTAGACCATTATTAGAATTGATTGGTTTGGCTGGTAATGAGATAATAGATATATTATTAAAATATCATCAGAACCCAAGCAATATATATAAAACCTATATGAAATTAAAATCATATCTGGGTAAAACAAAGATTAAAGATAAAAAAATAATTCATTGGATTTGTCATACTTGGTCATCGTATGCTGTGAGAAGGTCATTAGAAGCAAGAGTTAAACCAATTATTATAATAAATGCAATAATTAAGAATAAAAGTCTACAACATATTTATGCCTGAGTAAGCTAAACTGCTCATAATAAATATATTTATTAACTATATCACGGAGGTCTTAAATGGCTGTTAGAAAGAAGTCAACCAGTACAAAGAAAACTACCACTAAGAAGAAAACTAGTGGTCGGATATTCCAGGTTGACTATCAAAAACCTGGTGAATTGCCCAGCAAACTCTCTGTTAAGCCTAATACTAAGCTGGCTGACTTTATTGGGGATATGTCCCTTGATGGTTATGTAGTATCAATAAATGGTTCTACTCGTAACAGCAAAGATTATGTTATCAAGAAAGGTGATGTAATCAGAATAGGGGTAAAAACAAAGAACAATTAGTGGACTGAATGGGCTGGGTAAGCTCAGCTCATTTTATTTTTAACTTAAATAGAGAATAAAAATGATAATAGGAACAAAGCTGAATACAACTCCTATTGCTTTATTAAATATTTCTTTACAAGCTAAAGACCTTCAACCAGCGGATATAGCAGATTATGAAGTTAGAGTTATAAGTGAAGATGAATTGAGACTTATAGCTGATGAAAAATTATTAACTATATGTATCACAAGTAATTTTGAAGAATATCATACACATCTTCATAGAAATATACATTTCTTAGGCAATACTGTCTATATATATGGTGTCCCTCATCTTAATCGGGGACTTACATTAGAATATTATGTGGCTACCTTACAAGTGGCTTCATATTGGTTTAATAAAGGACTTTCAAAGACTATAATTAGTGAATGGTTTGAACATATTTCTAGCACAGTACGTGTTTTTCTTACGAAAATGATAAGTTATAGGAATGAAATAGAAAATATAGAACTGAGTATCCATAGATTATATAATAACAGACAGAAAGAATTCAGATATATTGATATAAAAGAATTAGAAAAAGCCTGTAAAAAATATAAAGTGAGCTATGCCAGAATAGAAGATACAAATGAATTAACATTTAAGAAAGTGAGAATAGGGAATGAAAATGAGGGCTGGATAAACTATAAGTTTATTAAATTATATTTAGATGATAGTTTAAGATTAAAAAGAGCTGTACTTGGATTTAATAAGTTTATATATGATTCAGAATGGCATTTATTAACTGACACATCTTTTCACCCACATATTAATAATCGTGGGAAAGCTTGTTTTGGAAACAGAGATGAAGATTATAGTATATATAGTAGTAATTATCATTATAATTTTTTAGTTGAGTTATTAAATGAGACAGTAAGAAGCTATCATCCTGATAATCCTTATGTGAATATTGTTACTCTTGCAGGGAGTCTTGAAGTTCTGAAGAAGAAAATAATATCTGTTATTTCTTTAGCATCTAATAAGAAAAATTTAGATATAAGTGATTATTTGAATTATTCAGAATCAATGTTAAGGAATAATGTTCCCACTTGTCCATTTTGCGGTGGGGTTTTAGAAGAACTAATGCCTGGAAGAGTAGATAATGAAAGCCCTTCTACATGCCAAAATATTACATGTAGAGCTTCATTAAAATATGAAAAATTATGTGTACGATGTGGGGAGCAACTAAGTGCCGAAAGATGGGCTTGGAGATGTGCGAGATATGATTGGCATTGTATTAGCACTAGCTGTAACCAGGTTACGAGTGCTTATCGTTGTAGAGTATGTGGGCAGGTATTGGCACAACATATGGAGGATATGAGATATTATTGTAATGATGCTGATTGTGGGGTTCATGATATTATCCAATATGATTCTGACGGCAGACTAGTTGGGGGAAATGAAACAACATTATTTAATGCCAGAGCAGAGTGGTTAGAATCCCAGGAAAGTTTAGTATGTAATTGTGGAGAACCTTTAGAATGGGATAGTGTAACTCGTACATTTATTTGCTCTAATAGAGGTGAAGAAGAATTTAATCATGATATATATACTTTATATGAATATGCAGAGATGGCAGGTATAACTGATGAAACTAATGAAAGGAGTGCTTGATGAGAGCAGATAATTGGCGTGGATTAGATTTTTATAAACCTAGTTCAGACCGTAATAAAGTGTTAATCGTAGGTGTCGGGCATACAGGCTCATATATAGCTTATGGATTAGCACGTCTTGGTGTAAAGGAAATCACCATATGTGATTTTGATTATGTAGAACCGCATAATCTACCAAATCAGTTTTTCTCAGAAACCTTATTAAAAGATTATGATGAGAAAGACAAGAAAATCTATAAGGTAGTAGCCTTGCAGAAAACAATTAAAATGATTATCCCAGATGTAGAAATTGACATTATAACTGATAGGGTAGAGACAGTACAAAGAGATATTTTATCTGGTTTTAATGTAATAATTTTTGGTGTGGATAGTATGGACACAAGAAAATGGTTATTTGATTTTTATAAAAATAAAGCTGATCTTATAATAGACCCACGAACTGGAGGAGAATATGCCAGAGTGTTTGCTATATTGCCCCACAGAAACTTAAATTATTGTAATGATATTTATGAGGCAAGCCTTCATACTAATGAAGAAGCTGTGGATTTACCTTGTACTGGTCAAGCGATTATAGATGTAGCAATGAATGTGGCGGGTGAGTGTATACAAAGATATAGAAAATATGTAGCAGGAAAGCTTAAAGTAATGGAAAGTTTTCATGATTACTCTACTTGCTCTCACGGTATAATGAATTTATATAGTAGGGAAGCTGATTCTGCAGCACCTGTACGGGATGGTTCATTATTAAATTCGCTTGGGAGGCATAATAGCGAAACAAGAGGAACAGTTGTGGGGAGAAACTAGAGAATGAGACACTTAATAGCACAGGTATAAGCATGCATTCTGGAGGATTTGCTATTGCTACATTATTTAATTATGATGAGTTATATGCAGATATAGAACTTAAATGGGGTATACAAAATGATGCTGAGAGCACGGTTCATACTGAAAATTATAAATTAAATTTATCTAAAATGGAGATGGAAGATGGATAAAATAGGCATAGCAATAGATGCTAAAGTTTTATATCAAATGTATGAATATGCAGCATATGCAGAGACACATTTTGAGGCAGAAGTTGCTGGTTGGGGACATTATAATAAAGAAGATGGTATTTATAAACTTGCACCTTTATTGCCACAAATAGTAAGCAGTGCTGAAGTAGACACTTTCCCTGACCAGCTTGTAAATAATAAAGATTATGATATGTCTGACATGATTGTCCAATGGCATAGCCATGTTTATATGGCTACTAACCCATCGGGTACTGATAAAGAACTGATTAAAGATGCTCTGGAATTATTTCCTATGCTGATAAGTATTATTGTTAATTGTAAGCATGAATATTCAGCACGATTAGATATAAGAAAAGTGGGTGCTGACCATTGCATGATAAATTTAGATGACCCCATGACTTATGATATAAACCTTGTGCCTTATTATGATAATTCTGCTGTGAATAAAGAAGTGAAGAAAAAGTTAAGGAAGCCTAAGCCTGTGATAGTACAATCTGTAAATAATTATGGGGGCAATCATGATTATGGTTATGGGGAATATGGTTATAATAATCATTATGGTCACCAAAATCGTCAGATAACTAATAGATATAGAGATATATCAGATGATTATGAGCCACCAGCTAATCATACTGGTATCGGTGGCAAATCTGTAGAATATAAACAAATCTTAGAAAAAGCAGAGCTTCTTGAAGATGATTTCCCAGGTGAGTTTACTGTATATGCAGTAGGGGCTGGCGTGTCTTATGTGCGTTGTATGTCTTGTGATGTATTAGCTATAATTAATTTTGATGGGACTATTGAAATTAACGGAGTAATTAGTGACTGGAAAGCATTTTTAGAGCTGACTGGAGCTAGCACATTTGCTAAATACTATGTATGATAAACAAATATTTTCGGCAGGTATTGATTAAAGTAACTTTTTATATTATTTTTGTATTGCAATTTCTATTTAATAATTATTTTTATAAACCAAAAGGAGAAGATTATGCGCAGACCTAAACGTGATAGTCGGTTTGACATTCTTTATAAGTTCTACCAGGGCTATAAGGCTGAAATTCAGTCGCTTGAACAGATTAAAGATAATGTGGAGATTTTAGAGTATTTTATCTTTGAATCTGAACTACCAAAATTTACTGAGAAATATCCTGAAGTTGACATAATAGAATTCCAGGTATTCCTTACAGACGCAGGGGCATTTAAGGTAGCAGGGAAGAAAGCCTCTGATGGCAATGGTAAGGCTACTAGATTAAACACAGTTGAAAAAGCTCAGGCAGTGGGGGTTGCTGAGGCAGATCTACCAAGATACCAGGAACTTGTTAATGCTGTTTTTGTTATCACAAAAGAACTTAATAAACTTTGTACTAAAGGTAGGGTTTCATTTGCGATTCCTAAATTAAAACCAAAAAAACCTGAGACAACTCAGGCTGAAGTTGCAGGATAATCTGTAGACATTGCTCTCAATAGGGTAGTCTGGTTAGTACAGGCTACCTTTTTTTATTTTAAGAATCAATAAACAATGGAGGTCGTATGCTGGTTATTGACATCGAGACAATACCTAACACTAAAGATAAAGCTTACACAGCTTACAAAGCAGCTGCTCTATCAAGGAAAGGATTAGTAGACCCTGAAAAAATAGAAGCAGCTAAAAAAACAGCCATCAGAGATAAATTTGCATTAAACCCATTAACAGGAGAAATATTATGTTGTGGCTTAATGTCAGATGTGAGTCTTGATGAAGCACCACTTTTACAATCTTTGAATCATCCTTTTGATGAAGGTAAGACTGCTGAGAAGGTCAGAGAATTATATTATTATGTAATTTATAGAAGTAATATATCTGAAGCTAATGTGATAACAGAAATCTTACATTATATGCAACGGTATATAGATAATGGTCATCGTATTATTACTTATAATGGTAATAGCTTTGACATACCATTTATTGTAAGACGAGCCATATTAAATGATATTCCCCACCCTGCTAATTTCCCAAGTTTATCTGCATTAACAAGCAAGTGGACTCCACGTTATCATTTAGATTTGATGGTTTTTCTTAATCCTGCTTATCAAGAGTTTAGCAAATTAAATGAATGGGCATATCTTATTGATGCCACTAATGAATTAGCAGGAGATTCTAATAGAATTTATGAATGGTATCTTGCTAATGATAAAGCTAGTATAGTGAATCATTGTGTGGCAGATATTATGAAAACTTATCTGTTATATGAGAAGATGAAGGGATGGTGCGGCAATTATGAATACAACTAATTTAATATACGCAGGGGATAAGTCATCCTGGCTAATACCTGATAGCTTAGATGAAGAAACTATTGATAAACTAAAAGATGTGGCTAAAGCGGGACATATTTGGAATGCTCAAACTTTTTCTGAAACACCTAAACAATACATTGAAAAACGTGTGGTAGGCAAAGACAAAGTTACGCTTGAAGAAATCTGGGCTGATTATGTTAAACAATTTTATGTTATTAGAGAATTAAACAGACTATACCCAGGCTGGGAAATACTGGATTATAAGTTATGGTTTGTACCAGAGATTGTAACATGGGTGTGCACTGGTGTTTTGCACGTAAGATATTATGATATAATAGAGAAAGAATTTGTATGGAGACATATACCAGGGACTGGTGCACAGGAAGTAAAAGAAAAAGGCAATAAACCTGGGAAAGCTTTCGGTGCTGATCAAATGGCTAAAGCACCTCGTACTGATTTAATTAAAAACTGTTCTTATTGGTTAGGTATAGCTTTTGATGTTTATTCACGTGAAATACCAGCTAGTATGAGAAGTCAGTTTGAAGATTATATTAGATTATGGGAAAATAAAGAGCATATATTAAACGTAGCTGAAAGCATCACTAATCGTGATGATTTTAAGAAGTTTCTTAATAATATGCCACAACTTGTCCATACCGAAAGATTTCTGGAATTATTAAAAAAGCTAGTAAATCCATCTATTGCCCCGCAGTTATGGACTGACTTTACACGTCAGCAAATTAAAACAGTTACAATGTGGTTAAATAGTTTAGAACAATCAACACAAATTAAAAAGGAGAATTAAATGACTGATTTTATCTCAATACCTGGCTATTCGAATTATCAGTTCAATCCAGAAACATTGGAGGTTAAATCTCTTAATAGAATATTAAAACCACTTAATACAAAAATAGTAATAAATGGTAAACAAATACAATTAGGTTATTATAATACAGCAGATGAAGCCAGCAAGGCTTATCAGAATAAATTAACAAAAATAGGAATAATACTATGAGTGACTTTTTCGATACTCTTGGCTATGAGATACCTGAAGACACCCCGAAAAATGTTGAAGCTGAAGGCTTCCAATATTACAGACATCCTATGGGATTATATATGGGATTTGTAGGAAAGATAATAGCTAAATATAAAGATTCAGAAGGGCATAGATGTGAAAGAGAAGCAATTGATGCTAAATTTAATAACTACTCATTACCTATCTGGATAATAAAATCATTAGGTAATTTAGAAAATCCATTAGATGAAACACTTATTCATCCTGAAACTTTAACTCTGCCCCCCAGACCCACTGCAGAGATTTATTTCCCAATATTTATATCAGCAACGCCTAAAGACCAATGGACATTAAAAAAGATGTTTGAAAATTGGAAAATACCTGGGCACAATAAATATGATATTATAGCACCATCCCCTGCCAACCCTGCGAATACCATGACAAGCTTTGCTAGTTTCCCTGCTTATTATGGATTATCTGTAAAGTTTTTTTTAACAGCGAAAGACCCTGCTAAATCAAGATATGTAGATGGTGGGATAGAAATTATATCTTATGAGAAGCGTATCCCAATGGAGACATTAAAGATATTTGAAGAAGCAGTTAATGATAAGCTAGAAAAAGAAAGGAAAGACAGACAAGCTCAAAGTGGAAATAATAGTAGTTATCAGCCTGAAGATGCGCCCAAAACAGATTTTGATTCTTTGGGTGGTAATGAAGATGAGACTGTTAATGACTTCCTTAAATAGTTATCTGCTTATACCTTTTAATGGACTTATAAAGATTTCAACTAGTATTATGGAACAAGTATCATTTAACGAATGGTACGGATTCTTTTTTAATCTGGAAAGTCTTATAAAAACTAGGGGGTATAAGTATAAGAATGGGGAGAAAATGGCGAAGATGACAAAACAAGAACTATTAACATTAGAGAAAAAGTATGAAAAAGCAAATGAGATTATATGACACAACAAGAAATATTAATAATAGCAGTCATATTTGGCTTAATATGGTCTGCAGTAGTAATTAAAAAGGATAAATAATATGCATATAAAAGCATTGTTAAATTTAATTAAAAGGGAGGTGAATCTTGCCTCTTTGTAGCCAGCATCTACCTACTGAAGTACAAGAAGTTTTAAGAGAAATGCCTTTAGACCCTTCCTGCTTAGAAGATATACCATATCAGACCAAGATACAAGTTTATGACGAGAAGTGTAGTGGTTGTGGGTTTGCCAGAATAGTATTAATGAATAGGAGAAAGGGAGTAGATAAGTTTAATATTATAATCCAGTCTAACAATATTAATGAAGTGTTAAGCCAGGCTAAGAATCTTAATGATATTATTGTACGTAGCTGTGCTTATCCTGATGATATTTGTTATACTAATAATAAACCAGTTTATCCTTCAGTAAGTGAGATAGTCGCAAATACGTGCAAGTTTTGGAGAGAAAGTAAATTATTCATGTTCTCGGAAGATGAGGAAAAAGAGTTTGAGCAGTACAAAGAAGGAATATCCGAAATCGAGTACATATGAACGTGCATTTTTAGTTAAAATATTTCATAATGAGCAGCTACAGAAACAATATTTAGATTCTATTTTGCCAGGGATTTTTTATGACTCCCAGCGTAGACTAGTAGTGTATCTGATGAGACAGTTAAGAGAAAAACAGATTCCTCTTACATTAGAAAATATTCTGATGTTGCAAAGCGATAATGATGATCAGCTAATTTCTTTTATTAAAAGACATAAAGCCAGGTTACTTGAGGAAGAAGAATTACAAGATATATTAACACCTGTTGATTTAGATTCTTCAGAAAGATTTTTTAACTTTGCTAAAGATGAAATACTTAAAGCTTCTTTTGCACGTTTTATTGAAGATATTATAACAGATATTAAATGGTATAATAGCTATAATAGAAAAGATTATCATAGAACTATTATAGGAAAGCTAAAGGCTGGAGTTAAGATACACGATATTATATATGATAATATTGATAACCATAGAGACCAGCTTGGAGAAACTATGGAGCTTGTTAATTCAACTGATGAGTATATACCCACATCTTCTCAGGTGTTAAATAGTTTTATTGGTGGTTTTACAAGAGGATATGTAGATTGTGTTGGGGCTAAATCTGGACATTGTAAATCAAGCTGGGTTGATTTTAATATATTGCAGAATATTACAAGCAGTAAAGTAGGCAAGGTAATGAAGATAACGCCAGAAGAAGACGCCCCTACTCAGCTTAGAAGATATGTGGCTATGATATGTAAAATGCCAACAAGCCAGATGAGGTTAAAGCTAGCAAAGATTACTTCTGAGCATATTGCTGCTGTAAAAGAAAAGTTAAATGAGCAATTAGAGATACATGATGATGTTTTCAAATATAAAGATATTATTGAGCTTATGCATACAACTAAAGCTGATATGATATATATTGACCATATAAATGGTATTGATTACCCAGGCACTGGCACTTATATGCAACGTATGATAGGCAATATCCCTGGGTTTATAAGTGCAGAAAAAAAGATAGCTAAAGCCAAGCATTGCAGTATAGTTAATTTGTCTCAAGTAGGTGATAAAGAAATACAAAGGTCTGACAGATTAATTAAAGCACCACGTTATTGGGATTTATATGGTTCATCTGTATTATTCCAAGCTTCAAGAGAACTACTAATGTTATGGTATGAGTATAAAGATTATGAAGATAGTATAGGTTTAATGCCGACAGAAACAGCACCTACCATTAATGATGTGCGAGTAAGCATAGAAAAATCATCATTTAGTAAGCTGGGTAAAGTTAAATTATACTTTGACCCAGAAACTAATATATTTATGGATAGTGAAAGGTCTCTAAATCAATTAAAGAAGCTCGATTATAACGCACCACAGGAGGAATTACTATTTTGAAACAGAAAAGAGAATATAATGCAAGTGCAAAACGTAAATGTGAAAAACTAGGATGGAGGACTGATTTAATGTGTACATATATAATTGCCTCTGCTAACCCTTATAAACAAGAAGCTGGTCATGTAAAAGAAGAACAAGGTTTAGTTTATACCCCCATCACTCGGAGAAAAGCCCATACACCTGTGGGAATAGCATAAATGTCTATTGTAAGAAAAGGTATTTTAATATGGCGATGTTTAAAATGTAGTTACCATAATAAAGTAAAGTTTCAGGGTAAAGGTATGTATAAATGTAAAAAGTGTGGTAAATCATTAACAATGTTAAGGGAGGGATAATGACAGATAAAGAAATATATATTAAAGCTTTAAAAAAAGCTGAATTGTATACTCCGGATGAAGAAACATTGGTATCATGGGGAGATTCACTTCAAGTGCCATTTGATATAAGAGCAATATTTTTACGTCACCAATTTGCTAAAGCATTCTGGGGTGAGAATAAGTTTTATATTAGAGGAGAATCTACAGAAGAAGGTCAAGATTATAATGATGAGTTTGATATTGAAATGCCAGCTTGGCAATATCATCTTCAACAAATGGTAATTAAGGAAGAACCACTTAAATATTTATCTAAGTTTTTATGAGGTAAAAATGATTTTCCTAAAAAAGTTATGGTGTTTTATTAAAGGGCATGATATGGTAAATGAAGGAGAAATTGATAATGGGCGTTCTAAATATGGGCATAATAAATGTTTAAGATGTGGTATGGAACATCATTGGCAATGTGATTATGAAATGTAAAAAATGTGGCAAACAAAAGATATTGGTTAAACATGTTGGTAGCCAGATGTGGGTAAACTTAGATTCATTAACATCAGAAGAAATAAGAGAATGCCAGACAATACCTAATAGCATAATTAGATTTAGACCCGGGGCACATATTCTTCACTATACTACCTGTAAAGAAATTAAAAAAATTAAAAAGAAAAGTAGGTACTTATAACATGTATACTATATATACTCTCACTGTTTTTTCTAAGAAGAGTGTTTTTTCTTTTCGAGTGTTCCGTATAGAATAATGCTAAAATTGGATAAAATCAAGTAAAATGTAAAATAATTTTGGATAGTAAATGATATGAAATTAGTCAGAAGCAAAAGCAAACCAGGGGAAAAAGTCGTTATAGTAGCAGAATCGACTGATGATATGGAAGTGATAAGATTTTTATATGAACAGAAAGTAATTTTTGGAATGTGGAAGCTATACACTAAAACTGATGATAAAGAGAAAAGTACTGATGAATATAATTTTCTCAATAGATTTTATCCTAATGCTATTGGGTTAGCATGGGTTAATATAGCTGTAAAGGTGTAAAAATGGAACAAATAATTATCGCCCACACAGATGAAATTGATAATATTACTCATGAACAAAAGAATAAAAGCACTTTGATTATAATAACAGGGAAACATAGTGATGAACATTATATGATAATCAAAAACAGATGGGGCAAACAAGGAATAATGCTAAGGGCAGAAATAGAGAAAATATTGCTTGAGAAGTATTTACCTTAGATGACTAAATTTAACTTTGATAAAAAACATCTAATTATTCATAATAAACGTGAAAGGATTACTGCTCAAATGCCTGATAATAGTGTTGACTTAGTTCTGGAAGACCCACCATTTGGTGTGCGTGTGGAAGATTGGGATAATAAAGAACATTATATCAGACAAGTACGGGGGTGGATAGCTTCTGGATTAAGAATATCTAAACATGCTGTTATTTGGTTTTACGCATCTCGTATGGCAAGATATGTTTTCAGGGCTATTGAAACAATAGACACAAAAGAAGAATTACATATACGTTATCATACTTGGCGCAAACCACTGGGTAGCCAGTATGCAGGAGCATCTAATAATAATATGTTTTATACATTTGAACCTATAATAGTTATCAGTAAGAAATGGAGCATTACAAATAAATATGGTGGTAATATGCCCTTTGGTACAGATGATTTTACTTATAGAACTGTATCTCATAAGCAGTTCGGACATCCTACAACTAAACCTGTGCCTTTAATTAGAAAACTAATGGGGCATTATTCTAATAAAGATGAGATAATATTTGATGGCTTTGGTGGTAGTTTTAGTATGGCTGTAGCTGCTGTTGATATGGGCAGACGTAGTATGACTGTGGAACAATCACCCTTGCCAGGGTTGCCTATTACAGACTATCTAGGTAATAATCCAGATTACTTTGGTAAAGGCAAAATTAGATTAGAGAATAAAATAAATGAACCACTTCTGTTCATTGGTGAAGATGAGCAAGATGTGATTACAGAACTAGACACAATAAATATGTTCGGAGAATAAAATGGCTTACTTCAGTAATAGTACAGAAGGAGATGTATTTGTAGCACAATGTGCTAAATGTAAATATGGTCAATTGCCTTGCCCTGTTGCTTTAATACAAATGGAATTTAATTATGACGCTGTTAATAATAAAATAGCAACAGCTATAATGGATATTTTAGTTAAAGAAGATGGTACGTGTTCAGTATGGAAGATGGCACAGAAAGAATTTGAAATTGACCCTAATCAGTTAGAGATGTTTGATGAATGAAATAATTAAAATAGTAATACCTGGTAATGCTATTGTAAAAAAGAACAGTAAAAAAACATCTTTATATCGTAAAGACAAAAGGTCAGGTAGAATAATACCATTATCAAAACCTGTCACTTATTATTCTAAACAATATAATGAATGGTCTAAAGGTGCTGTACAAGCTTGTGCAATAGCTAAGACCAAACATCCTGAGATTATATTCCCTATCACATCACGCATAATATTAAAGATGTTATTTTTCTTTAATAAGAATATGAGAATAGATTTATCTAATTTGTATGAAGGAGTACAGGATGTGATAACAGGTAACTGCCATAGTGTCAGTATACCTAATAGTATATATAAGATATTAGAAGATGATTCTGTCAGGTTTATTATGGGACACGATGGAAGCAGATTCTTATTAGATTATAAAAACCCTCATACAGAGATATATTTGTATCCTTATATCTTATAATCCTTACGAGGATTGATTGTAAGAGACTTTTATTGAAAATAGGTATCAAAGGGTCAACTCAAAATAAACCTAGCTTAAATCGTATGTGTCCTAAGCTAAACTATTATAAAATAAGGAATTAAGTTTTTATGATTGTTGAGACTGATCAGCATAATGGTGTACCCTATATACATGGTGAATGTGCCCATTGCAGTAAAGATTTTATTATTAAATTCTATGGAGCAGGTAAATATAAGTGTCCATATTGTAAAAAACTATTTATTTTAAGGAGAAAAGAATGAACTGGATAGGTATAGGTTTAATATTATGTGCAATAGCATTACTTATGTTGGGTTATCTGGCAGGATTAGAAGAATGTGTATGTTATTAATAATTTAATAATCCCCATAGGTTACTCGGGGCTATATAACAGATGGATATCTGTCAACAATGAAGTAACAACTAGCATGGCTAATATATAGCTGTCGTTCAGACGCATCTGGAGAAAAAACTATGGGGTTATTTATAAAGGAGTAAAAGATGAAATGGATTAAAAAAATGTTTTGTAAAATTGGATGGCATAAAATTGATAAGAATAGCCGCCATAACCACCCTCACGATCCTTTAAAGTTTTTAGTATTCGCAAAGTGTAAATGGTGCGGATATGAGGGGCAAGTTGACAGCCAAGGAAATTTATTTTGAAGGAATAAATAATGAATGAAATAAAAAAAGATTTTGAGATTTATTATAAACAACTGAGCAAGTCAGAATCAGATAATTAAAATATCTCTTAACCATTTCTGTACATCAAAACTTGGGCAGGCTTTATCTGAAAATTCATTATGACCATGAATAGTTATCCAGGGATAGCGCAGAAGGACAAATCTTACATATTGCTCAAGCGCATAATGCTGGAAGCTATTTCTTGTATCTTCTGGTTTATTTTTCTTATCAACCCCACCAGCATAAACTATATGCCTTGAAATAGCATTAATACCAGCAGCACCCCAGGTCATTTCATGATAATCTACAAATTTATCCTGATTCCAGTCAGTTATATTTATCAATTCTCCTTTCAGATTAATTAAATCAGAATATCCTAATCGTGTCCATCCTCTACCTTGTGGTTTGGGACTTAAATGCCAATCTTCAATATCTTTTTTTGTGACTTCTCTATCAGGAAGAGTAGCAGTACAATGTATTACTAATTTTTCTATTCTTTTCATTACCAAAGCCTTATCCCTAATGTTAACTGGAATCCGTGGTTAAATTGCCATGTAGAATGGGTAGTTGATGTCAGCTCTCTATCATCATAATCATCGTCATCATATATAAATGTATTATTCGTTTGGGTAGTGCTTTTATAATAACCTATACCATACCCCAATGTTAATACTAACCTATGTTTCCAGAAACTATCTTCTTCGACAGGCTTGGTAAGTATTAGTTCTCTCATCTGTACATCAGTAACAAATCTATTCCCTATATATGCATTCCCATAACTTCTGATAGCTGGGAAGAATCTTGGTTTAACTACTAAAGATAATTCAACCCTTATGTCTTCTACTGTCTCATCAAATTTAACTATGGTATCTTTCCCTTCATAAAATGGTATATAGACAATAACAGTTGAATCTCTTACTCTTAATACAGTTGAATCTTTAAATGACCAATCAGTTGAATCGTTCCATCTTATTTTGTCAGTTGAATCTCTTTCTGCAAACCCAGATATTAAACTCCAGGCGCTGTCTAAAGGCATCCAGTTTAATCTTGCCTCTTGTTCAATTTGTTTCTTCTCAGAGTCCGTCAAATCTATTGTTATAACTTCAGGCTTTACTTCCTTTACAGAACCCCTACCTACAAAATAAGCAGCACCAAGAGAAGCTAATAATAGAAGTATAATAAGTATATTTCTTTTTTTCATTGCTTTATGTCTCGCCAAATTTTAATAGCTTCTGTGTAAATCTTTGTTAAAGGCAGAATATCAAAGATTATCAAAGCTCCAGCTATAAAAAGAGCCATAATAAATATGAACCATCCAAGCGAAATATCTACTTCTCTGCCACTCTTAAATTTTATCTTTAGATTTTCCATTACCAAACTTTTGTTTAATAACATCAGCCGTTCCGGTAACTCCGAGTACAATAAATAATACCCATCTCCAACCTTCAGGAATATCCGGCATAGCATTATTAGCTATTGCTATCTTAGTATAAGTATATATAAAAGTAACTGTTACCCCAATAGCAGCTACTCTTTTTGAGCTACCCTTTTGTACTCCAGTCCCGTTTGGAGATTCACTTAAAAAAGACTTTATCCATTCTACTTGTTTTTCTAACCACTTTATCATTTCATACTCCTTTTATTTTTGTTTCATTGCCTGTATATATATTTCATCAATTTTATCCATTGTTTTGTCCCATTGTTCTTTATATGCATTAAATTCTTTCCTGGTAATAAACATTTTAGCCTTATTCTCATAATTCTGATGAATATCTATACGCTTTATATGACTAGCCACCTTTTCATCGATGGTTGCTTTCCAGGTCGAAGCAATAATAACTTGCGATATTACTACCCCGACAATTAGAATTATTATTCCTGTCCATAAACGAGAGGCATCAATAGTAAATACTTTTTTAGATTTTCCGTTTTCCATAATTATTTCTTTATTATGAGATATTTACTCCAGCTACTTGAAGTCTGGTTTTTGAAAAATCATTAACTTCTCTTATGTCTGGATTATAGTCGTTTATCCCTGTTAAATACACATAATTATAGCCATCAGAGACAACTTCATTCCCTCTTATCTCGACTGGGACAGGATGCCCAGGTGGGTTCTGGGTTGGCAATACTCTAACAGTTAAGCAATTTTTAATTTTACTTCTACCACCCGCACTGTTTACACCACCCAAATAATTATTCAAATATCTGTATGTCCCGATCTTAGCTCTTGAAGGGGTTGTAATATATATTCCTTGATTATTAGTGTCTTTATTATTGTTCTGTAAACAAGTATTCCCTTCGATTAAAATATTCCCACCCAATCTAAATCCCTGAAAACAATCACAATGTGGACTTACGTTTTGGTTATTCACAACAAGATTAGAGTTTTTAACAGTAATATCATCGGAATTTTGAGCATATATACAATCAGTTTGTCCACCGGAATTTGGTGTTTCTATATGCAATGCTTTAATAATTAAATTACTACTATTATCTATCCTAAAGTGCTTATCATCAAATCCCAAAACCTTAAAATTATCCTTATCATTATTCTCTCCACCAAAGAATAAATCGTGTCCACCCCGTAAATCTATTCCTCTATCATTACCATTCTGTATTATAAAGTTTCTACCATAAAATGATATCCCACTTCTGCCGCCAACTACCCAGCTTCCATTAAAAGTCCCTTCCAACAATATTAAATCGCCTTGCTTTACAACACCATAGTCAATAGCTTGTGGGCTATTCCAATCAGCACCGGAGTCAATATTAGATACTTTCCAATCATATACCCCAGGTTCTGGAGGCGGAGGTGGAGGCGGTTCTGTAATTTGATTAACCATTACGCTGCCCCGCCCTTCAACCGTGACCGTTAAAATTCTATCAGTGTTTGGAGGTGGAGGAGGTGGTGCATCTTCTGTAAACATAGCAACTATGCTCTTCCCTGCATCCATAACAATCTGAATTGGGTTTTGTAAGCCTGCTAAATCTCCACCCCATCCTGTAAAACTGTGCCCTGTTTCTGAAAACGCTTGCAGTTCAACTAAAGCACCATCACTAAATGTATAATCCATTATAATCCTCTAATTATTAAATTTATTATTATTGCTGTTGTTAAGAATGCTAACTTCACTAAAGGCGTTCCGAATTGCTCAATATTTGAAGTTGTGTTCGGACTTCTATAAAAAAACTCATTACCATTTTTCATATTATAAACTCCATCTCTTATATTCCATCTGATAGCAGAAACCAGAAACAAATCACTAATGCCAATAAGTATGCTTTTTTCATCAATTGCATCAAAAGCAATCGCAACACCAGTTCCGAGCCCAAGCGTTGTTTCTGCAAATCCGAGTTTGTGCCACTGCCCACTATGATATTTATATCCTTCGTCTCCATTCCTGAATAACATTCTATCTTTTATTCTGTGATACTCCGTTATGCCCGAAACCGAACTCCACAATATTGATACAAATAAAACCCATATCATTGCCTTACGGCTCTTAGATAATTAAACCTACCACCACGTATTCTAAGCAAAGTTTCTCTTGATGTTATAGCATCACCAATCGCACCAGTAGCAACACTAAATACTTTCATACCGTCCCAATTCTTATTTAATGCTGGTGTAGTAAAACTTGCTTGCGTTTGTCCATTAATCCTAATCGGGTTATTCCAACTAAACTGATAAGTATAAGAAGAGTCTATTATTACACCTAACGAATCAGGTTGGTATTGTACAGTAGAATCTACATTTACAGTCCTGCGATACCACTTATAAGTAATAGTAGCCCCCGTAACATTCCAATTAAACGTAACAGTTGCTCCTACATCTCCAGTAATTCGTCTTGACAAATTAGATTCCATATAAGGTTCCTGAAATACATCATAATACCAATCCTTACCATTAGCTCTGTATATTGCTCCACCAATGGCAAATTTACTTTTAGTTGTAATCGGTTTTACAAATCCCTCAACATACAACTTCTCTTTTGGCAGATTACCCATTTCAGCTCTAAATGTAAAAGTCTTATTGTTAATATTATGGTTAATGTTACCAGCAGGAGCAAAAGATATATTGTCTCTATCTGTACCCCAAAGAAATCCGACCTGATAATCTACCAGAGCCGGTATAGTTCCTTCATAATGTGCCCTACTCCAAAACCAATCTTCCGAAGCATTTCTCTTTTCAACTGCTGTTGAATCAACAATTAACTGTCCAGAAGACAAAACTGTTAATAAAAAGAATAAAATTATTGTTTTCATTATAATAACCCATAATTTTTATATGATCTGCCATGTTTAATATTGCTTATTATAGAAGCATCAATACTCATCATTCTTGATATTTCTATATTCATTAAATTCATAGCAAAATGAAATCTGATTTGTTTAATTTGTATTTCTGTTAGGGTTGTATTTTTATTTCTAAGATTAACCAATTGCAAAACCCATCTACAATTATTTGGTTCATAATTACCATTACTCTCTTTTCTATCTATTTGATGTTTAGAAGAAGGTCGTTTGCCCATATCTTTATAAAATTCATCAAAGTTATTTAGCCATCTGTTACAAACTATAATACCTTTACCACCATAATCTTTATAACTTTTACAATTTTTATTATAACATCTTTCTTTTATTTTGAACCAAATTCTATATTCAGGCAATTTAGTCCGCCCATTATTATATAATCTTTTCCTTATAGGCTTCCCATTTCTTTTATCAAGCATATAATGCATTCCACAAAATCCATTTGCTTTATGTTTTCTATCACAATTATCTACCTTACATCTTCTCATTATTTGTATCCTCCCTTTACTTTGGTCTGATCGTCAGCTTGTGTAACGTTAGTCCCGACCAAGTCATTACTACTTGAACTTACATCTTCTAACATTAAAGCATTTGTACCACCTTTCCATTTCCACCAACCCACAATAGTTCCACCCGTATAATTACTAGGCATATTCTTACCTTTAGTACCATTGTTATAATTAGTAAGTATATCACTTGCACCAAAACCAGCATCTTCTATGTTGTCGAATCTTATTATCTGGGTTTCGCCTATATATCCATTAAATCCTGTACCAGCCCATATATCTCCAATCCGCAAATCAGGTACATCTCTTAAAACTCCAACAACATCACCATCAGTAGTCCCGTCAGCAACACCATTAGTATAAAAAGCCCAATCTCCATCTATAACATTATAAACAACCGCTACATTTTGCCAAATCCCTGTTGTTACACTTGTAGAGGCATTTGCATTTCTATTCGCATACGAACTTATAATATTCAAATGAACTCCTCCAATATTAGAAACATAAAACCCAAAGGCTGGTGGTGTTGCACTTGATGTCCCTATGATTCCTTGATATGCATTATCAACATCTGGATATATCCAAGCCTGATAAACTCTATCATAAGCCTGACTCACATCCATATTGTCCATATATACTGTGTCTGGTTGGTTGGTGTAGAGTTGTAGGTCTGGGAATAGCGGTACAGTAGCCCCATTGACAGTTAAGTTATTTGAGTTGCCTGAATTATCTACCCATTCAAAATTAGATATTTGTGATGGTTCCATTGAGTATAATGCACTCGAAGCAGAAGTACCAGAATGTAAACTCGACATTTGTGCATCTGTTAATACACCGTCATACAGATAAGTGTGTGAAATGTCTCCATCGAAATACTCACTTGCTCCGCCCAATGAGCCAAGATACAATCCACTTGATGTAGATAAGGTTCTTGTTGAAGCTGTACTATCTACTAATGTGCCATCATAATAAGTCCTTATATAAGCACCATCGTAAGTTGCACCCCAAGTATGGTAGCTTCCATTTGCGTAGTTGGTGGATGCATCAGTATCATATACACTATTCTCACCTGCGACTGTCTTTCCTAATTGTGCCCACAATATTCCATTACTTCTTGTATTTATTCTGAACCCATCATTACTTGCATCAAACTCTCCAAATAGAGAGGCATTTTCATTAGCAGAAGTTTTGAACCTTACTAACGTAGAAAATGAATTATCACTTATAACAGAAGTACCTCCTGTTAGCTCATCATTTGTACCATCTAAGGTATAATATAATTCACCAACGCCAGTAGTATCATACTCAAAATTCCATACAAGAGTTTCGGTTGTAGAGGGATCAACATCTACAAAAGTTTTGCCTACTTTTTGCACAACTATATTATCTATATAAACTATCTCACCCGCCCCCATACTATTGAAATTTAGATAACTATCTCCGATATTGTTTAAGCTTGTCCAATATTGACTATATTCCACAAAAGAAGTGCTTGTAACTGTACCGATAGCAACAAATCCATTACCGTCCTTCACTCTCACATCAACACTACTTCCACTATTTACCTTCGCATCTAAAGTAACCTTATAACGGACACTCAATACTTGGTCTTCTGTTAATATTTGCGATGATTTTAGATAAGTGAAAGCTCCCTGAACATTATCTACATAAGTTACTTCTAATGAGTTATCAACATTGGCTATTGTATTTGTACCATAAACAGACCAATCATTAGTACCTGAATCAAAGGTGCCTTTTGTAGCGTCCACTAAATCCACTTCATCAGTAGCATTACCTATAACTGCTTCGAGGTCAGCAGTATCAGCACTCATTGCCTGCATCTGAAAAGTATATTTCTTATTATGTTCTAATGCTGTAAAGTTTGCTGCAGGGAGTGAAGCATAATTATTTGTAGCATCGCCGGCATATACTTTGGCACTTACATTATCTATGTCACCAACAAAATCTACGTTGCCCTGCATATACAAATTCTGACCAGTAGTTAGTGTATTAAATACTTCCGTATAGGTTCCATTAGCCGACCTAACTGCCCCCCCACTTGAACCCCCATCAGAAAGAAATTTAATATTGCCTGCAGAGTAATTTGAAACAGTAAATACTATCTGATATCTTGTATAAGCCAGTAGAATATTTTGGTCTAAGTTAGTTGATTCGTGCTGGCTACCATC
>Ga0255047_10000126_pt1 | contig 53381 bp, 75 predicted proteins | sample JV7_2_1_MG_FD_183640 | JGI IMG/M metagenome (GOLD analysis project Ga0255047, IMG submission 183640) | Seawater microbial communities from Jervis Inlet, British Columbia, Canada - JV7_2_1 | ecosystem: Environmental > Aquatic > Marine > Inlet | place: Canada: British Columbia | collected 2016-10-06
GAGCTCGCCTTGAAGAGGTGCAGTTCAGGATTGAGCTTGAGAATTTACGGGCTCAGTATGAAGCGCTCGTGCGGTTTGGACTCATGGAACCAGATCCGGCTCTCGAGCAGTGGTACTGGGACATGATCAATAACCCGCCTGACTTCAATGTTGATCCGCCGCAAATTGACGTTGACATCCCCGACGTTAACGTCTCGGTCTCGGTCGAGAGTGTTCAGGATGTTCTCGACGGAATTGCCGACTGGATTCTTCAGCTTGAAGGTAATCAAATGCACCCTGCGGAGAGGGCTCTGCGGGATCTCAACCTCCGTTTCGAGGAGTTCCGCGATCGCCTTATCGCGGCCGGTGGGTCGCTACTCCAACTAGCCGATCTCGAGGCTGCTGTCGCTGCTGAGCGAGCCCGGATTCTCGAAGAAAGCCTCGACGGCATCCGCGATCTCTACGAGTCACTTTTGCCGGGAACGGTGTCGAGCTCGCCGCTGGCTGATCGTCTTCTTTCGGCACAAAAAGAGTTCGAAAGGCTCTCGATTTTGGCTGCCGCTGGCGATTTTGAGGCCAGGGACGCTCTCGCGGGCGCTGGACAGCACCTCCTCGATTTGGCGAGTCAGATGTTTGGATCGACGGCAGGCTTCTTTGACATCCAAAACATGGTCCGAGACACCCTCGGTGGAATCCTCGGCATTGGTGGCGGCGACGTCAAGATTTCCGATTTTCCGAACCCTGGTCCCGAGATTACCTATGCGCTAAACGGTGGCCGGGACAAGAGCCTAGTTGACGCGATTGAGGAAGTTCGTGACGAGATTGCAAATGCAAATCGCCACAACGTCAGGCAATTGACTGACGTCAAGAATGAGGTCGCGGTTCTCACCGCAAAGACGACGTTTGAGAATCCTCTCAAAAAGGCGGCTGGATAAATGCCAGCTTTAGCGCAAAACGAGCGTTCTTCACTAAACGTCCTTGCTGTTTGCGAAGGGCTGAATACGTCATTTCACCGGAATAATACTGGTGCGCTAGTCGGTGTTCATGCCGCCAGCGAGACGACGATCACCTTCGACGGATTCTCGGCAAATGCGGTGATCCTCAAGGGCCACGACATCGTGATCGATGGCAACACCTATTCAGTCACTGCTCGCGGAACATCCGACGGGTCCGGAGTGGTCACCGACCTGGCAATCACGCCAGTGATTGTCGGCGGCGGGCACGCGGACAACGAGATTGTCACCGTGGCGAAAACGAAGACTTTCTACTGGTCTGAGTCCCCGTTTTCTACTCAAACCGGCGATACACCAGCTGACGAGATTTTCGAGCCGTTTCTTGTTGTCACCAAGCGATTCGAGATGACGATGGCGCAAGGAAATTCTTTTGGGAAGGGATTCCAGCTCGACAGCGGCGCGTTTGAACTTCAGGGGACAAAGCAAGTCGGGAGTCAGAACTACGTGGCCGATCTGTCCAACTACACGTTCGCTGGCCGACCCGTGCAGCAATACATCGTAGGGCGGCTTGATGACACGTCGCTCACATGGTCAACGAAATTGACCATGCTAGACGGAACCGTAGACCAGGAGCCCGATTGGGTCCCTGGTCGACAGTCGATCCCTGTTCGCGCAAAGGGCGCCAGGCTTGTCGGACAATGGCAAGAACAGCTTGAGGGATTTGGCGAGGCGCCGCTGTTCAACGATGCTGGAACCACGACCGCCGTCATCGACAATCTCGTGTGGAACCCAGGGGCTGACCCTTTCACGATCACGACCCACCTTTGGAGGTTTGGTGGGCCGACCGGGACAAAGAACCAGATCCTCTACAAGTCAGCCAACATTCAGCTTTACTACCAGACGTACAAGATTCACCTGTCACTGACATTCACCGATGTTTCGACCACTGTTGTCTCGACATCAACACTCAGCGATGCGACCGTAAGCGCACCGATGAAAATTGGCGCCGTCCTTGATCGCGACCTCGACGAAATGAGGATCTACGTCAACGGGGAGCTCCTGGGCTCCGGTTCGTGCTCGAGCTCTGATGTGGCCGACGTGAGCAGCGATGATCTAAACATGGGCGGCACCGGGAGCGTCCTTTTTGGCGAAATGTGGGGAACGGGACTTTTCGACCGGGCATTGCCAGCCGACGAGGTGGTCAACGTCCTTGGCGCCCCGATTCCCGGACCAGCCACCTATTCGGGTCTTCTCGCCTATTGGGCCGGACTAATGGACGCCGGGGCGACAGTGATGTACGACACCGGTCCGGACTATGACAAGCAAGCGTCGCCGACCAGTCCCTGGAACGCAACGTTGACGAATTGCACTCGTGGACACAGCCTCGAGGGCAACGCGGATGGCCGGGGAACATTTGCTCCTGATGGCTGGGGCCATGTCCGCAACACGACCCCGACCCCTGTTGATCCAAGTCGCAACATTTTCATGTTCCGGAAGGGCCCAGGCGGTCCGGTGACGGCAGCAAAGGATCGCGGGGGCGATCTTACTCTCGAGTCCGATCTCTCGCTTGAAGACTTCTTTACAACAACGCCAACGACGAACCAGGTGACCCAGTGCAGCAAGTTCGGGTTGATTCGCTTTGGCGCTCTGGTCGACGGAGCCTCGGTAACCGTGGACTACCTCGGGAGAGGCGGTTCTCAGAGTGGATATCGACTTGTTCGATCTGCTACCGAGCACATTGAAGCAAGTTCCCTGAACACTGATTTCAACTCTAGCTTCACGATCCTGTTTTGGCTGACGATGCACCAGGACGACCTTGCTCGCCAGCAGATCTTTGACACGAAGGGCGGGAGCAATGACGGCTGGGAGCTTCAGCACGTCGGCACGTCTAGCAACCCTGCGCGGTTGTACCTACGTGTCGCAGGTGATGGCACCGAGGACATCGATCTCTATACCGACAAGGAATCGGTGACAGCGAACTACCCGCACCATGTTGCGATTGCGTTCATCGAGAATGACATCATCTCGCAAACAACCGTCAATATTTATCTAGACGGGGTTTTGGCGGCGACCGACGAACTGCCTAGTGAGCACTTGCAGCACCCAACGAATGCGCTGTCATATGGAACCCTATCCGGCCTAACGAACTTCCCCGCTGATTGCACGATCTCTGAGCTTCAGATCCATAACACGGGACTCTCGGTGACGCAGATCCGCGATCTGATGTTTCGGTATTCCATGGCCGACGACATCACGGCTGGCCCAACGGCACCCACCTACGCCACGAATCTGAGCAGCTATTTCCCTTCACCGCGAGAGGCAGGAGAGGTCACGACGACGATGATCGACGTCGGACCAAAGGGCATCGATCTTGACACCGGCACCAACGGCAGTTGGGTTGGAGGCGTTGCCATCGGATCCACCCTGCACGCGCTGTGGGACTTGCTGAGCCGGAGCGGTGGATTGACTGAGGACGAGATCGATACCTACGACGTGGCGACCGGGATCGGTTTCGATGATCGAAATATGTATCAGTCGCTGATCTCCTGGGAGCCTGACGAGGCGATGACCGTTTCTCAAGTGATCGAGGTCGTGAAGGAGGGGCCTGCGATGCAGGTGATTTTCAACGCGATGACCGGCGAGTGGTTGCTGCGCCGCGTTGTTGACCCTGATGACCTGACCGCCGTTTTGACCGTCGAGCAGCACGAAGTCGACGGCAAGCTAATTTGGGGTCCGTTTGAGACGCCTCCTAGCGAAGTCAAGTGCCGCTGGGGAATGAATTCAACTGTTCAGCAGTCGGACGACCTGCTTGAGTCCGATACGGCAGTCAAGGCTGAGCATCGATTGTTTGCGGCGAAGCCCTATCGGTTTGCGCAGATTCCAGACTCGCTAAACGACGAGGCCTTCCCGACTCATGACATTTCAGTAACGATCAATGGGATCTTCTTCTACGAGGATGACGCTGCCGCCGCGGCGATTCGCCAGATGGAATATCGGGGAAGAAAGATCCCAATCCCGCGACTGATTGAGATCCCGCTCAAACGCTCAACGATTGGCCTCACGAGCGTGATCCCCTCGGAGGCGATAATCTTGAACCATGAAGAATTCCCTGATGGATTAGGAACGCGACAATTGCTACTGCTCGGCCTTGATGCAAGCGGTCAGGCTGGAACATTGAGGGGCTGGGGATGACGATCATTGGATTGAAGCAGGCGAATCGCGACTCGCTGGCCGGAGGCTGGAAAAAGGATCCAGGCGGCGCGGCGATTGGTGAAGTGGCATCGAAGCCAGCCACGAATATGGATGACCCAAACCCTCATCGGTATTTCCAAAGCACAGACGCCACTATCGAGAACAGTGTTTGGCATCGCGATCTTGGCCGGAAACGCCCACTGGTGTGCGTCGACATCGAGCGCTTCAATGCCGACGACAAGTCCCAGGTTCGGGTTCTTGCTGACCGTCACTGGGTTCGCAGATATGGCGTCACCGGGACGGATGTCACAACGACTGAGACGATCGCCCCGAATGCCGACTACGCCTTCGACATGTGGTTGCGAATGATTCGGCCTGAAGAGTCCACGTCAACGTCGCGGTTATACTTTGCATTTTTGCGCAAGACTGGAGCGACTGGCGATCGTGAGTTCTTTCTCAGTGTCGATATGTCAAACGGTGCGGAACAGGGCACGGTGCGAATGCACAACGAGAGGCTAACGTCAGGGAATGACACCGTGGATTCCACTGCTCGCATCGACGACGGATTGTGTCATCGAGTCGCGATTCGACTTGACGGATCCGAGATCGTTCTGATTGTTGACGATGAGGTCACCTATGGAACGAACACTCAGGCCGATCCCGCGACGACTCCCGAACTAGATATTTTTCTCCAGCACTACGATGTTTTCGAGTTCTTCGAGGCGCGATATTGGCACGACGCCATGTCGCTTGATGACCTGACCGGCCCCGAGATCAACGGAGCAATTCTCGCGGGCGATGAGTACAACCTAAAGTGCTGTCTCAATTTCACCGATGGTTCCGGCACTACCGTTACGGACGCAGGCCCGGACGGCCATGACGCATCGATTGGAGCTAGCGCATGGATCGACTTCAACAACCCAATTGCAGATCACGATTCGGGCATCGTGGATCGATGGGGACACTGGCGCCAGCGGCGATGTGTGAGGTTCAACGGCGTTGATAACTACTACCGAACAGCGGCTCTGCTTCCCCAGCTTCGCTCGATGACGGTGATGGGCTGGGTTCGGGTCCCGTCGCGCACGGACACCCTCAAAACCATCCTTTCTTTCGGCACTGGTGCCGCGCCCAGTCTGAACGACTGGGAAATTACGACGCACAATACGCTCGGCTTGCGTTTTAGCGTTTCGCGGTTCACGTCGACAGTAAATTTCGACATGGGCCTCGACTATCTTGACGACGGCTGGCACTGGCTTCATGCAGTGATCGACGGCATCGGCGACACCGCGTCGATTTGGGTCGATGGCACAGCCTGTGGCACAAACGGAACCTCTGTATCTGCCTTCACTCAAACCACACTGAATAGACTGACGATGGCGGCTGGTGGCATTGGCGGCACCAGGTCGCGAGTCTCCTTCGTCGGTGATCTAGTCGTGATGAACCAGAGAACCCTGCCTGCTGAGGGCCGTCCTTTTGGACGCTTCGCCCCTGAGCTTGACGACCGAATCGTCGCTCATTACTCACTTGAGGACGGGTCGGCGGTTGAGCTAGTTGAAGTTGATAATCGAGGACTCTGGGGCACGGATGCCGACTTCCTCGTTGCACAAAGCGCAGGGACTCCGGACTGGACCGAGATCATCGACGCGGTAACTGACTTGCCGACAGTTGAGGGACACACGGCTGTTTATCCGCCAGGCGACGAAGACGAGGAGGGGCGCTACAGCAGGCCGCCCAACTTCGTGGACCTGATGCACACGCCCATTCCTGCTCAGCACGTTTCCGTCGAGGTCTGTAATCCGAACAATGCCGACGGTGCCATCCAGGTGGGCTGTCTCAATATCTGGGAAGGCCAATCAATGACCCACGAGCGAGACAAGCGGGGCACAACGCGAGGTGAGATTCCGCCCGATCTGTCCTGGAGTGATTCGCAAGTGCCCAGTATCGGGACGGGCATTCTTGGTCGCTCCTTTCGCGCTTCGTTCTTGTGGCTTTCGCAAGAGGAGGCCGAGCTTGTGTTGCATTACGTCAAGCGGGCGCGGATGCTTTCGCAGGGGCTGTTTTTCTCGCTGGCCCTCTCGACCGAGAATCGTGCATTTTGGCCGTTCAGGTCGGTTTACGGGATCCCGTCCAGTATTGGTGATCTTGTCGATCGGCAATATGCGGTGTTGTACAGTGGCTTTGAGCTCGAAGTCGATGAGCTTGCCTCGAAACTTGACTAAGGGAGATTGCGATGTCGGCCAGGATTTACTCAGAAGTCATTCCCTACGGTGACGGGCCTCGTGTTGCCGAAGAGATCATGGCCGGTCGCCGGTTTCGAATCATCCGCGAGGAGCTTACGGCAACTGATCCCGATGGGACCGCTCAGGTTGAAAGAAGCTACTATCTCGAGACCACGATTGGCGACCCTGATGGTGACGGACGCGATCGACTAGGCAAGAAATCCTGGGACGACGTTGATGAGCCTGGATTCGCGAAGGCAGTCTTGGCCGACTTCATCCGCAAGGGGTCAATTGATCCTGATCCGGTCTGAGGAGAATCGTCATGGATGGTGAAATAGGTGCGATTTGGGCAGCGGTGGGGGCGGGCGTTACCGGGCTGATTGCCTGGCTGCGGCAGAGGTCATCTGACCATCGTACGATCACGCTCGCGCAGTTTGAGCAAGAGCGAGCTGATCGCGAGCTGGACAGGGTTCGCATTCGAGAGCTAGAGGAGCGCGAGGAGCGTTGGCGCGATGAAGCACGCAATGATCGCGATGTCGCAATGGGGGAGATTGAGCGAGTTCGTTCCGCCGCATCAGCATCGGCAAAGAAGCACGAAAATGAGCGTCGGGAGCTAGAGGACCGAATCAGAGAACTGGAGGTTGAAGTAGCTAGATTGACGGCAAAGGTGGTGCAGTATGGAGGCTCGCTTGAATAAGTCCACACTGATCCTCGTCGCCGCAGGAATTGGAATCACAGTCCTGCTTTCTTGGGCTGGATTCCTGCCGCAATATGTTCGCTCAGTGGGAATGGAACATGGGGCGATGAAAGTCTCAGCCGCGATGGCAGTAGTGGCCCTCTCGGTTGCGATGTTGTCTTTTCTTCTTCGACACCGGGCAGTGGTCTTCGACATCCTTGCTGGCGTGTTTGCGGCCCTTGCCATCCTTTTCATCTTGAGCCCGTGGACAGTGCAGATTTTGCCACGCCCGGAGAGTTTCGATGCCGTGAAGGCGGTCGCCCCCAACACTCCCTCGCTTGGAGCTTTGCTTTGTACCGTGATCCTCGGAATCGGCTTGCTTGGCGGCCTTTATTGTCGCCGAATTCTGAGCCTTTGTAGCTGGGCTGTCCTCGGAATTGCCATCGCAGCGATTACGGGTTACGTGACCGGTGCAGGGATTCTGTATTGGTGGGTCCCTGGCTGGTCAACGGCTTTGGCAATTCCCGCCGCATGGGCCTTCGTTGCGCTTGCGACCGGTGGCCTGCCACGCAAGCCACCAAGGCAATTATTGGCGGAGTTCGATGTAGAGGAAGACCCGTTACTCCTTGCGGAGCGCAAGGTTTGGCATCGCGAACTTCGAATTGCCGCAAGTGCAGCCGAGGAATCAGGAGTCGCAAAGTGAGCCGCTGGACACACGTTGTCATTCACCATGGGGCCACCGACGATTCGCCGGGTCTCGAAACTGAGAAATATCGGCGCTATCACATGGACACGCGAGGTTGGCGGGACATTGGCTACCACTTTGTGTGCGAACTGATTGACGATTCTTTTCAGATCGTCGCTGGTCGATCGCTTCGCCTAAGTGGAGCTCACTGCCCTGGGATGAACCGCCACGCGATCGGTTTTTGCTTCGCCGGAGACTTCAGCGAAGATGGCCCACCCCACGAGCAGCTCGTGGCAGCGGCGAACTTTCTCTCGGGCTTGATGGGCGAACTCGGGATCCCGGTTGAGAATATCTCGCCGCATCGCGCTCACCGGCAGACGTCATGTCCCGGTGAAGCCTTCCGGATCGGTCCGCTTGCGGATCTCATCCGGTCTTATACGCGCTGAAGGCCCACGTTCAGCCCGTAACGAGCACGGAGGGTGGCGAGTGCTTGCATGCGGGTGGCGACCCCCTCGTTGACCTGGGGCTGACCAGGGCGACCGTGCGCGTGTTTTTGAGCTTTCCTGAGATCGAAATGTCGCTCCCGTCCAGCTCGATGGTGATTTCTAGCGCGGTTTCATCAAAAATCGGCACGTTGTCGTCTTGTTCACTCAAGAGCGAGCCATCCTTTCAGGTACGCTTTGCGTTGAAACGGAGGTTTGAAATGAAGAAACCAAAGATCGCGCCAGAATTGAGCAACCTGAAACACGTCAGGCTTGGAGACTTGGTCCCGTTCCAAGGGGACTTGAAGCAACTTTCCAGCGAGAGCTACGCCAAGCTCAAGCGGAGTATTGACCAAAACGGCATATTTGTACCGTTCTTTGTTTGGGACGCCAAGAACGCGATTCTTGATGGGCACCAACGCGAGCGCGTATTGGTCACCGAGGGCTTTCAAGACTTGATGGTTCCGGTATTGCCGATTGCGGCAAAGTCCGAAGCGGAGGCGCGAAAGAAGCTCCTGCTCATCAGTTCGCAGTTTGGACGAATCACGGAGCATGGACTCGCCAGCTTCACCGTCGACCTTCCAGAGGACTGGCTCGCGGAAAGCGTGAATTTCGACGGTATCTCGACTCTTGATTTCGACTTTGACCTTGACGAAATCCCCAAGGAAATCGGCACTGAAATTGCGGACGATGTTGCCATGCACCAATGCCCGGAGTGTGGACACCAATGGCCAATGTGAACATTGACTACCCGGGCTTTCTGCAAAAGTGCTGGCAAGCCGCCCTTGAGCCAAGGACAAGGGGCGCGACTCGCGTCATGAGCTTGTTCGCTGGCGGCGGCGGCAGCGTCACCGGATACGCCATGGCTGGCTGTCGCGATGTCGCTGCGGTTGAGTGGTCGAGTGCTGCATGCGACACCCTGCGAGAGAACTGGCCAGGGCTACGTGTCTATGAGGGGGACATTTGCGAGATGGACCCCGTCTCGATCATGGATGAGCTCGGGCTTGAGCCAGGGGAACTGGATATCCTTGACGGGTCACCGCCCTGCCAGGGGTTCAGCACCGCTGGACGACGGGAGATGAGCGACAGCCGAAACCAGCTCTTTCGTGAGTATGTCCGGTTCCTCGCCGCTTTCCAGCCAAAGGCGTTTGTGATGGAGAACGTTTCTGGCTTGATCAAGGGGAAGATGCGGCTGATTTTCCGGGCGATCCATGAAGAGCTCTCCGCCGTTGGGTACCGCGTCACGGCATCGCTTCTTGACGCGAGCGCCTACGGTGTCCCGCAGCGAAGAAAACGGACGCTATTTTTGGGCCTAAAGAGTGGCGTCCCGACGATGCCGAGCCCGATTATTAGAAGGCCAGTCGTTGTCGGCTCGGCCTTGGTCGGCGCATCGACCGCTGGAGTACGCGTTGGCATGCTGACTGATCGCTATGGCCAGCTTTGGAGCAAGATCCCGATGCCAATCGGCAGGCGACTATCGACTTCCGCCGCCGTCGTCCTAAACGGGGTCGGATTTCAGTGCTGCCTGAAGCCTAACCCTGCAATGCCATCGCCGACGTTATCGGCTCAACAGGGTCAATCCGGCTACGGGACGTTTGTCCACTGGGCTGAGGCTCGACCGCTCTCTATCGGGGAAGCGAAACGATTGCAGTCGTTCCCGGACAACTACAAACTTACGGGAACCTACCAAGAGCAATGGCGCCGGATTGGGAACTCGGTTCCACCCCTTATGATGAGGGCCATCGCGCTGCACGTGAAGTCGCTCTTAGCTCAGAATTCCAAAAGCCCTTGATCCTCGTGCTTCTTGGCTTCCCGCTTGCGACGAGTTTCCCATGCCTTTTTGGCGGCGTCCTCGCGCGAGAGAAATTTGGTGCAAAGCGGCTGCTCATTTTGATAGACCCACTCGGCTGGTCCCTCGCCCATCATGCTTGCCGTCAGGATTGGGCACCTGATTTCCTTGGCCTCGTTTTCGCGTGAGCACCGATCGCAGAATTGCGCCATAAAGTCCATTCCCTCGGTGCCGTTTGACGGGGTGAACTGTCTCCCGTCTTGGCGGTATTCTGGGACTTCAACGCGGATCAATCCGCTTGGTCCGGCAATGAAGTCGCTCATTTCTTAATCTCCACGAAGTGAGAGATGATGATGCCGATCCTTCCAGATGTTCTCGAGGCACTCACCAATGGTTACGATCTGCTCCGGATCGACAAGGTGGAGTCGATGCAATTCAATGGCCTCTGTTGACATCCTCAACAACTCCTCGACAAAAGCCTTCTCGTCGCGGTCTGCAATGCCAAGGTGAAGGGCTAGGGAACACCTCTCGGCAAAGGACAGGAGGTCGTCTCCAGTAGCGACGGGTCTTTTCATTTCTACCTCTCAATTTCCACTAGGTGAAAGACAATGAAGCCGCCGATGTCTCCGCCCATCCGAATCTTGTCCACGTAGACCATAGGATATTTGACCTCGTCGCCGAGCTCAATCAACCGCCAGGTGCGTTCCTCGTGGCCCAGTGGCCGGTGTTTTGAATCGACTGGATAGACGTAGAAAACGACGATGACCGGCAGCCCGGTTTCCTCGTCGATTCTTGTTCCCCGTTCGGCTCCGAGAACGCGAGCGCCCAGGGGAATCTCGAAGGTGACCGGGTCGTTGAGGTGCGGCAAGAGCCCGAACCTCCACATGACGTCTGTGATCGGTTCGGGGCCGAGCTCGTCTCCGTAGGACTTGGTCGCCAGAATAAAGGCCAGGCCGATGAAGATGGACAGGATGATGAGACAGGTGATTTCCGGAATCCATTTGGCGAGTCGCCACATTAGAACAGTCCCCCTTGGACAGTGGCATCGGCACCGCCGCAGGCGATCACCGCACCGGTTGGTAGATCTTCGTCGAATTCTCTTTCCCATACTCGCATCGCCTCAAGGACGAGCTTCTTTCGCTTCGTCCCTCGCGGCGCGTTTCGGTTGGCTAGCTCCCTGCCATCGGGAACCGCAATCCTGAACCTGATTGGAGCCGTTGAATTGTCGAAAGTCGACAAGCCCCTCACCTCGACTTTAGGGAGCTGGAACTCCTCCTTTGCGCCCAGTTCATAGAGGGTGATTTCTATCCTCGGATTGCGAGGCTCCGTCCACTTGCGGCAGCTTCCGCCGTGACCATTTATCCAGTGGTCCGTGGCTATGATTTCGGCTGCCTGGAGGCAGTCCCAAACCGCTTCCTCAAAGTTGATGAGGTCGCCGGTTTGCCCCGTTGCCATATAGACGACCGTGTCGCATCGGATCATGTGCCCATCCGGGACGATCGGCTTGGGGCAGTTGATCTCGTTCATCGTCGCCAGGGCTCGCTTGAACCACTTTTCGTGACTCTTGGGCGGAACTATGCGGGGCCAGACCGCGTTACGTGCCCTGGTGCAGATCTGGGCAGCCCCTGCTGGGTTCTTGGGGATCATCTCGGAGAGCAGATCGAGCAAAGCCCCCACGCCAAAGACGAGGGGGCTTGCTCTTTTGCCCTTCGATCGAGACAGCATCCGGGGAGTCTTCCGGAGGCCTAGTTTCCCGATTCCTGGGTAGATGATCTGACCCGAGGTTTTCTTCCCTGCGGCTCTACCTGGGATCGTGATTTCGAGAAGAGGTTCTTGCATTTCTTGGCCTTTCTAGGCCGCGACGGACTCCGGAGCATTCAGGTTCAATAGAAACTGACCCGGATCGTCGACGGCAGATTTCCATCGGCGCAGTTCGTCGAGCTGTTCGACCAATTGCGGATGGCGAGCGATGACCTCTGCGTCGATGGTCAACGTCGATGAGCGAATGGAATAGAGCTGGCGGTCTTCGCCATTCTCCATCCGCTGGTGAGTGACGCCACCTGTCTTGGCCTGCACCTGCCAGAGCAAGTGAGCGACGATGCCGCTTTTCCCGTCATCGTCGAGTCTTTCCCACAGGTCTTTGTTGATCTGGAGAATGAAGTCGATCGACGTCAGGGAGAAGATCTCCTCAGTGGCCGTCTTGACTTTCCCCCACCAGGTGAGGGGCTTCTTGGTGACGAAGAACGAATGGATCGTGGCAGCCGATAGGTCCTGGTAGGTGGCTCCCGTCTGCTTTCTCAGCTCCCGTTGCAAAAACTTGTCTTCGTTTGCGCTCTCGAGCGTATAGTCCTTGATTCCTTCAGACATGTGCACCTCCAGGGTGGTTGGTAATTCGTTTACCAATTTATCTGGAGTTGACCGCGAATCATAGGTGAAAAGCGAAGTCGCATTTCCCGCAGTGGAGACATCCGCCGTCGCCGCCCTGGCACTGGTGAAGGGTCGCTCCGTCGGCCCGTGGAGTTGACTCGCAGTCAGGGCAGCGCGTGAACATGGACATCGCCTTGAGAGCCTGCTCGTATATATCAATCCTGAGCTCCCCTGCCGACTCTCTCCATAGTCGCTCATCCTCTTTGAGTTCACCGTCTGGGTTCTCGTGATGCAGATGAGACTCGAGCTCGTCGGCATAGGTGAACAGGTTGCACTCTTTGCACCGTATCGGGATCCCCAGGGCTAGCCGCCAGCCGGGACAAAGTGGATCACCGCAGCCAGGTGTCAACTTCATGTGTTCGATGTGAAAGTCGTAGATCACTGCTCTTTCCCTCTGGTGGTGGCGCCGCAAGCCTCGACGAATTCGTCCCAGATCTCATCGGGCAGCCCCTCGGCTCGCCTGCACACTAGCCACGGATCGTCGGTGGCTGGGTCCTCGTCCTCGTCCCATGTTGCGATTGAATCGGTGGTCCTGTCCGGATCGTTCGGGTCGTCCGCGTCAACTGCGATTCCTTCTGCGAAGATTCTCATGGTTGATTCCCGTGAGCGAGGACTTCCTGTCGGTAGTCCCAAGCTCCCCTCATTTCCATCACGTAGGCCATTTCGCTGATCCTGCTAACGAGCGGAGCCGACACCCGCTCTCCTAGTGAAACTTCTTTCCCTCGCCCCTTGAGCGGATAGTTTGCGGTAAAGATCGTCGGCAATCGGGCCAGATATCTCGTCTCTAAAAGTAGGTGAAGGATGTCCATTGTGTGGTCGGTTGGTCTCTCCCTTCCGATCTCATCGATCAACACCAAGGGCACGTTCATCGGTCGGTGGAGAACCTGGTTTGTTGCCTCCGTGGATTTCTCGTCGTAGCTGTTCCGAATGGCGTTGATGAGCACGGTGAAGTTGACGAACAAAGCCGGAACCCCGTGCCGCTTGATGACCTCCTGGATGACTGTTGTGGCGAGGTGACTCTTACCGCAGCCTGGGCGGCCAACAAAGAACAGTCCCGTCGGTCTGGGCTTGCCGTCGATCATGAACTTGTCCACGAATCTCGAGCTCATGTTCCGCACCTTGGCAAGCATCCCGGCGACCCGCTGGTTGTCGTGATTCGTGCGGAAGTCCTTCCAGGTTTTCCCCTCAAACTTGGGCGGCAAGTTGGCGGCGGCCAGCAGGCGCTCCGTTCGCGTTTCGATCCGGCACGGACACTCCCTTGCTGCCCTGTCCTGGATGATCCAGCCGCGATCATTACACCTCTTACAGCCGAACGTTGGTTCCTTGGTTGGTTCTGGGCTGAACTCGTCTCTTGCCTCGCCTGCCGTTTCTCGTGGTCGGTATTTATCCGCCGCCCCATCGAGCAGTTTCTTGTTCTTCCCTGCACGGTATTTTCGGATCCTTTCCTGGTGCCGTATCACCTCCTCAAGTCGAGCCCTGTCTTTCTTTTCCTTAGCGGCACGGGCCTCCTCGCGGCGCGCCCGGTGGCGCTCCTCGGCTTCGCGCATGAGATCCAGATCCGACATCAGACAACCTCGAGACCTTCGCTGGCGATTCCCTGAAGAACATCCTGGACAAACTGATGCTCGACGACCAGCGACTTGCCGAACCACTGTGCATCCTTGCCGATGTTGTTGCCAATCCACTCTCGCGCCCCGTCCGTGAGCGGCTCGAAGAGGACGATGCTGCCCTCGTCGACAACGTGGAAATCGCCACCGGCTTTTCGCTGTTCATCGGGCCATTCTTTGACCCTGGCGATCTCGGTGTCGGCCAGCCGGAGCTCGCTGAACGGCAAGGTGCCCTTCTTGATCTTCTCGATCAGTATCGCCATCGCGAATCGGGTGAACTCATTTCGCGACATGATCCGGTTTCGGTTCCGAAAGCCCTTGGCGATCACGGCGTTTCGGGCGGTCTCAATCTCGGCGAAGAGCTCCATAGAGACTTCCACGAGGAATTGCTTCTTCTTTTTTCGATTGGACATGACTGGCTCCTGGGTTCGTGATTGCTTGGATGGTAGGGCTCAGCGCTTGCTGTCCCGCATTGGGTTGAGGGGTTTTCGGTACTCAAGCGAGCATTCCCATTGGCGTCGTTCCTCGTCGGATTCGCGGCTCCATTTCAGCACCTTGAGTAGGAGCCCGATGGCGCTGGCGCATGTGAAGACGGACGCGAAAATAAGGAGGATGGTTAGTGTCAGCATCAGAATCCCCTTCGCTCAAGAATGTCGTAAAAATCCTCGTCTGATGCCGAGCACTCTGACCGCATAGCCTCGAATGCCACCTCTTCGGGATCCTCGATCACCAACTCGCCGGTGCCGTTGCACCACTCGCATGGAAGGTATTCTTCCTTCGAGCACTGATCGCACCATGCCCAACGTTCCTCAAAGTGACCTTCTAGGCAGCGGTGGATTTCGGTCTTGTTGTTGAAGAAATCGGGACTGGGAACGACTCTGACGTTGGGCCTCCAGTTCGTCTCCCAGTTGGGACTGCCAACCAGTCGACGGATGAGAATTCTGGAGTTGCCCCAGCATGATCGGCATCTGCTCTTATCCCATGAGCTCGCCGCTTCTTTGCCGGTCCCATCGCATTGTGTGCAGGTGGTTCCGAATCCGCATGACGGACAGCCTTCGCCCGCATAGAAGCGGGCAACGTCCTTTCGATTGCCCAGGTCCCCGGTGTCGACGGCATACTTTTCCCAGGGTTCGCCGCATTTTGCACAGTTGATGTTTGACATGGTTCGCCTCCCTTTTGGTGGTTCCGTGTTGCGGGAATTATATACTAAGGAACGCCGGTCCCGTCATGTGGCGAGCCTTTTTGTATGCCTTTCGGCTTCGCTTCGACCCAGTCGACTGCCAGGTAGAGTCGGCTCTTGTAGATCATGCTCGTCACCGTCAGGCCAAGTCCTTTTCGTTCGAAGGCAACGACGGCGCAGTTGACCTCTTCTTGGAGCAGGTCCAGCGCATCCTGGAGCTCGTCAACCCTTGTCGGTTTTTCCATCACGCCTCCTTGTCGATCGCCAGCAGGACGGTGTTGACATTGGTTCCGGACGACTTGAACGACCCCTCGGGCAGTCGCTCCCAGTGGCTGGTTTGAGGCTTGAGCATTCGCTCCTGACGTGGGCCACCGCCGCAGATTGCGACAAGGCGTCCCTCGGGCTCGAGGAACTGTAGTGCATGCTCAATATGAATGACGTCGCTAAGTCTCCCAAAGGGTGGGTTCATGACGATCCGGTCGAAGCGACCAATGTCCTTGGGAGTCAGGTGAAGGAAGTTCTCGTTTTCAACAATGACTTGAATTCCGAACATCTGTCGCATGTGCACGCAGCATCCATGATTGACCTCGATTGCGGTGAGGTGGGCTGGTGCGGAATCTCTAATTGCAATGACCAGATTTCCCGTTCCAGCACTGGGTTCGAGGACTGAGTGTTCGACCTCGATCTGTGCGAGGATCGCCGCCTTCTTTGCCAGCGGCATCGGTGTCGGAAACAGTTTAGGAACGACGACGGTCTTGACGCCCCCGTCGTTTTTGAGACTGTCCTCAAGCGCCTTGAACGGCGCCGCTCGCTCCTCTTGCTCAGCCATCTTTCTTCGCATTTTCTTGCTCGAATCCAGCTTCGCGTGGGCGTATTCGAGCTCGGCTCTCGTGAGCAGTCCTTCGTTTGGATCCTCGGCTTTTGGGCCGGGTTTCTCGTGCACCTTGGAGTCGGTTAGGAAGACCAGGGACAGTCCCTTGAATCCAGGACGACCGACCATTGCCGATCGGACGCGGTGACTCTTGTCGCCAACGACTCGGGTCCCTTTATAGTCCTTGTTGATCGCCGCGTACTCCTTCCGGGTCATGTGCTCCTGGTGCATTCGCTCGACTGTCCCGTGGTAGATGTTCCGCACGTCGATTCCATCGGGTGCCTCGTAGTTGAGGATTGGCACTGTCTTCCGCTTCACGACCACCGGCTCCCACCCGTCGAGCTGCTCGGTCTCGTAGGCAATGCGGTTGTCGATGTGCCACAGCCACCGCTTCTGGTACTCGGCGGCTTCCTCGTGGATCGGGATTGCCCGGTCGCGTGCCTCGATTGGCGTAACGGTGCCCTTGTCGAGCTTGCTCCATGTTCCTCTTGCGTGAGGGTCATAGTTGGCGATCGCCTTCGCGAGCTTGAAGCTCTCGAGATGGTTGTCGGTGACTTTTCGCCAGACTCGAGTGAACTTCTCGCACGTCTTGAGAACCTTCTCGCACCGCCTCTTGTCGGTCCCCAGCTTCTTCCGTCGCTTCCATCGAACCTCTGGCTTGGCGAGGTATCGCTGATGCGCCACCGTCCGGTGAGCCCTGCCTCGCCAGTATTCGGAGGTCTTGAACGACTTGATCGCCTTGCGCATTCCGTTGTCGATTCGCTCGGCATCCTTGCGGGCTCGTTTCTCGCTGTGGTGACCGACCAAGATGGGCTGTCCCATCGGGATTCCATCGGCGAGCTCGTGAACAGCCTCGTGGGCCGCTTCGGCCTCCGCCTTGCGCTTGTCCATGTACTCCTCGAACCGGCGAGCCCGATCCCGCGCTCGCTCTTCCGGTGTGGTGTCCTCGTCGCCGACCTCTCCGACCAGCTCGTGAAGGACGTCCTCCCTTTCGGGCGTCCATGCTGGCGCCACAAAGCACTCCTGCTTCGGCGCCCAGTGGAACCCCTCGGCCTTGAGTCGGTCGAAGATTTCTCGATCCAGTCGGAAGGCCGGATAGAGCCGCAGCTTGTTGTCCTCGGCGCAGTAGGTGGCGTCGGCCGTTTCGGCCAGTTCCGGGACGTGATTCTCTGTTCCCATCTGTTTCCCCTTTGGTTCCCTTCTAGATTGCCGCTGGATCACTGTGACTTTCGTTCTCGGCTACTCTTCTGATCCGCCGCTTGGCTAGCACATGCGGAACAGTTCGCGCCTTAGACAGCCGATTCTCGGCGATTCCGCTTGTTGAGTTTGGGCCAGTCGGCATTGACGATCGACTCATCTGGCCTTGCTACCTCTACGTCGACTCGAAGGCACGCGACACCTTCGTCATCGAATTCCCATGCGATCCCGCAACCACCGATGTCCACGATTTTCTCGTACAACTTTCTAGTGCATTGGTGCACTTCCATCTCGCCACAATCCCCATTCGTCCATTCTTGGATTTCTTCCATAGCCTCATCGCGAGAGTTCCCGATCCCATAAATGGCGGTCCTATTGAAGTCCGTGACCATGTAAGTGGGCGGTGTCTCCCCTTCAAATCGATTGGCTGCCTTGCGGAGATCATCCGCTAAAAGACGGAGCTCTTCTCGATTGCGGAAATCAAGAGGGGGCCCTTCTTCTAGGTGACCGATTTTGTGGATAATTCTCGCCATGTGCGATTCGCAAAGTTCGATGAGGCGGTGACTCTGTTTCATGATTGTCCTTTCACCAAGCCCCAGCCCATTTCCTTGAGGACCTTGACCGCATGATCGATTGGGAGAAGCTTTTGGTTGAAGCAGCCGTAGTAGTCAATCTTGGATTCCGTGCGTCTTGCGATGCGAGTGGCCAAGGTGAGAAGGGCGGCGTATTGCTCGGTGAGTTCGAGGTCTTGCGATCCGAGCGCCCGCCAGTTGATGGTGAACTTTGGGTTGTTGCCGAACTTGCCTTCGTAGGCAATGTCGACCTGCTCTTGGTACTCATCCTTGTCACCGTGGAACCAGTAAAGCTCGGCACGAAAGTCATCCTCGTCTTCCCAGCTGTGCAGGTTGATAGCGTGATGGGTTGCTGGATTTTCGAGTGTTACGCGCATTTTGGTTCCCCTTGGTTCTGGTTGGTCCGCTCAAAAGGAGCCGCCGAGATTGACGGCCCACTTTGAATTGATCAACCTCGTCCGAGAATCTCGGTCATCCGGGTGAGGGCCGCGACTTCGGCTTGCCCTTGAACAACGTTCGAATAGAGCGTTGACGTTCCGGTGGACACTGCGCCGCCCTCGGCGATGCGAGTGACGAGCTCAACCATGTCCCTGGCGAGCCAGGCAGCGTTGCCGGCGAGTTGGTTGTTGGCGTGATTCAAGTCGTTCTGGGTGGACCAAGAAGCATTGAAGGATGCATATTCTGGGCTGTCAGTGTCAGCGCCAGGCTCGACGAAGAAGTCCTTCATCCGGTCGTAGTTGTCAGCAGTTGCTTTGTCGACTGCGTCGGTTGCGGCATCCCGGAGCTTGCTGAGGAGCTGCTGTAGTTGGGCGCTGTCGTCTTTGGTGAAGATCGTCGGGGTTTGTTCTTGGCGTTTCATGGTGTGTTCCCTTTGCTTAGCGGTTGTTGCGATGAGGGAATTATAGGCTGATACTTGCGAAAAGTATATGGCTTTGCGCAAAAAAGATCCCGTGACACGCCCTTTTCTATACAGTTGGCGCCAGCACCGCTGCCTTGGTGGGGCGAGAGAAGAAGCCAAACCCGTTTTCTTTTGGCTTGATCGTCGCGGTGAACCGGACCATGTCCCCGCGGTTTGGCGCGCTGCTGACGATTGCCGCTGGGCAGGTTCCCCAGAGGCGGAACTGGCCGAGTTCAGATTTGCACTTGATCGTCATTTTCATGGTGGAGCCATAGTCGTCGAAGCGCTCCTTGATGGAAAGAACCTCGCCGGTGATCACAACTCGCCCCTCGGGGGGTTTGACGTCGACTGGCTCATTGGGATCAACGGGCTTGTTCGCGTCTGTCTGAAGCTTGAAGGCGAGGGCGACCTGCTTCTCGGATAGGCCACCCCACTTTGCGAGGTTCGCGGCAAGATCTTGGGAAATGTAGTGGTCGGTTTTCAAAGCGTCCTCTAGCCCCTCGTTCTCGGCGAGGAACTCGGCGGCCTGGGTCTTGGTCCTCTGCTTCTTGGCTAGTCGTTCCTGGATGAACTTGGACGTCTTGCGGAGCTTGGCGATGCGCCGCTGGTTCTCGAGCCAGTCGCCTTTGTCGTAGTGGACGTCCATCTTGTCGGCGCAGATGTGTCCAATTGTGATGACCTCGCCCGAAGGGCGATGAAGGAACGCGGCCCCTGCCAGGTAGTTTGCCCCGCAGATGTCGCAGCCACCGAAGCCCTCTTTTTCAAAGAATGGCAGCTTTCCCCAGGGGCTTGTCACCTGTCGGGACCCGATGATGCAGTCGTTGCCGGTGGCGGGGTCTACGCCCCAGGTGGGCTCACTTTGTGGCTCGCCGGTTCGTACGGCCGCCAGCAGAGCCGTGTTCCATGAGAATCGGCCGTAGTAGTAGCTGAAGAGATAGTCGTAGTCGGCTGGCGCGATTTCGGCGGGTCGATGAAGATCGGTGCGTGTCATTTTCTAGTCTCTCTTTCAGGCGTACACTTCATTGATGATTGCCGGGATTTCATTGGGCTCGACGCCAATCAGCGATGCCATCGCGACCGTGAGGTCGTCGACCAACTGCCGAGAACTTCCTGCATGAGCCCAGTTCACTCCACTGCGGCCAGGATTGAGAATGTCCAAGTTCGCATCGATGCTTTCGAGCAGCCGCTGAGCTTGTTCCATGTTTGCTTGATGAACTTTTTCAACGCTCGGATTGGTTCTGGAGGTCATTTCGAGGTCTCCAGTTTGACGAGAACTTTTTGACCATCCGCGTCGGTGTAGGAATAAAACCCGTGATATTTGAGGCTCGCGCGGGCAATCCGGCCAACCAAACCGGGGAGAGTGCATTCGTCCGGATTGCTGACTCTCACCACGCTGTCTGCGGTCTGTTCGCTTGGTGCTCTCATGTTGATTCCCTTGTGGTTGGTGATTGGCATGAGAGAATTATAGGCTGATCTCGTCTAAATGTATATGGCTTTGCGCAAAAAAATGCCCCTTTCCGTATGCCCAGCTAGGCTGGCGGTACGGAAGGGGGTTCAAGGGCTCACATCCAGTCTGGTGGTACGGCGACCTTTTCGCAGGTGCACTCAGTGCCCGGCAGGTCCAATTCAGGGCACCCCTGCCATGGTCCAATTTGCGATCTCAGATCGGCAACAGCGTCGTCGAATGACGAATGCTCGGTGTGGCCGGAGGGGCCAAGCTCGTCCCAGTAGGTGATTCGCCATCCATTGTGGTACAGCGTCGAGGGATGGAGGATGAGCGCCAGCTTGACGCGCTTCGACACCCAGAGTTGAACCTTCATTTGCTGTTGTGGAGGCATCTCAATCTCGCCTCGCCAGCGGCGGCTCGGTGCTCTTGGAAGACGTTGCAGAGGTCTCGCTTCGGATCTGCATCTTCCAGGATGAGTTGAATAGTCTCGCAGATGACCCACGTCACGACCTCTCTCGACTCGGTCTTCGCGACGAACTCTGCTGCGTCATTGTCGGTCTCGAACACCGCACAACTGTCGCATCGCTCGATCGAGTCGTAGTCGAAATTGGGTACCCACCCAGGGCAGCAGTGATCGTCGCAGCCGGTCTCGGTTTCGATGTATTTCATCTCAGGTCTTCCCTTGTTTGCAATCGCTGGTTGAGTTTGAGCCACGTCGCGGGGCGGGCTGCCACTCGCCGCCAGCCACTGTCAATGAAGTAAGCGGCGGAGTGGTCGCCGAGGAGGTGCAGACGGCGCGACATGTGCCGAATCAGCCGCTTGGCTTTCGTCGGTGTCACCCACTGCCCGCGAGGGCTTTTGTAGAGCTCAGACATGGCCTTCACTCCCTTAGTCGAGTGCCCCCGTTAGGTCAAGGAGAATTGACTCGGCCAACCCGAGGTCAATGGCTAGCTCTAGGTCAATTTCGTCGACAAGATCGCGGGCGGTTTCTAGGATTTTCGTTGCTCTCTCGAGAGTCTCGATTTCCCGCGAATCGAAGTGAAGAACTTGGTGATCGGCGATGACATGTCCGAACAGAACTTCGGTGTGGTTCCTGAATCTCATCTCGCTCCCCTGTGCGCGACGGGGTTCCTCTGCCGTTCGATTTTCCGGGAGAGCCCGTGGAGTTGTTCCGGAATTTCCCGCCCGAAGGTGACGAGATCTTTCTGGTCGACCGCCGCTAGGGCATCGAGGAGACAATTCAGTTCAATGGCCGCATCGTTGGCGATGGCGACAATTTCGTCTCGTTGGTCCTGGGTCATTTCATTTCTCCCTTGGTTTTTGTTCTGCTTTTCTGTTTCAAGCGAGACCGCAACAGAGGCCGTCTGCATTCGCGCACTTCTCGCACAACGTCGGTGCGAAATCTCCGGTGGATGGTTCTCGCCAGTCAGACCACGCGCCCATTTCTCCGCAGCGCTCGCACTCCACTTTGCAGTGAAAATGAATGCCTTCGCGGCACTCATCGAGGTTGTTCAGACCGCCACCGCATTCTTTGCAAGTGGGTTGGGACATCGAGTAAGCCATCTCGGCCGCTTCGGATTCCGGAGTGATTGCGCTCATTTTGTTCTCCTAGTTTTCCCGGCGACTGATGATCGCCTTGGCTTCTGTGATGTCGAGCTTGCGGCGGCGGCAGTTGCGAATGTGGTCGAGAATGCTTTTCGCGGTGACACCGTGGTTGATGTACTCGGCGACGACCCTGGCAAAGGCTGCCATCGGCCGGTTTCCGCGTGAGCTGTTACACCGCTTGCAGCAGGTGACCAAGTTCGTCTCGTGGTTGGTCCCGCCGTGGCTGTGGGCCTTGCAATGATCGAGGGTGAGCGTGATGCCGTCCTCGAGTGTCGCTTTGCAGTAGGCGCAAGCTAGACCGTCTCTGAGGTAGATGGCGAGCCGCTTTTCTTGGCGGATCCAGTTCATCCCGTTCCAGTTTCGTGTTGTTGCCATGAAGGGAATTATAGGCCCGTGTTTGCGAAAAGTATATGGCCGTGATCAACTTTTTGCGCGTTTGCATACGAAAAAAGGCCCCGAAGGGCCTTTTCTTGTTCCCGTTTGCGGGGGAAGTGGCCTAGGGCCACCGCTTTTCACACCACTCCTCGACGCTGGGGACCCTGCGATCGGAGTCGTTGACGACCTCCTTACATGCTGCGACCACGTCTCGGACGTTCACCCAGGGACCGCCTGCCTCGTCCTGGACTTCGCCGCGGTCACGATTCATCGCTCGCACAGGATTTGTCGTCCAAGTCCAGCGACTTCCGCCGCCGTCGGCCTTCGCTCGGCAACTCCGAACTCCGACCGTCTCGCCACTTCTATTCTTCCAGGTTGTAGACATCTCGCTTCTCCTTCTTCCTCTTACCTACAGATCCTCGATAACGGTAATTCCGTTCTCTCTCAGGATTTCCTCGAATCTCTCAGTGGCTGCCCGATGAACCTCGTGCACTCGGCAGTCACCCTCTAACAACATGCATTCGACATTGTTGAGATACCCACAATAGTGTTCGAGCTTGCTTCCGTCTCGGTCTGCCTCCTGATCGATGGCCATCGTTGCATTGTCTTCTCCAACTTCTCTTCCGTCCTCAACAGTCAACGTCATCTCGCGATCGATCTTTTCGCTGACTAGCAACTTTCTGGTGGCCTTCGGTGTCATTGCTTTATTCCCTTGGTTTGTTGGCATGAGGGAATTATAGGCAGGTTTGCGCGAAAAGTATATGGTCTTGCGCAAAAAAGATCCAGCAGCCGCGCCTTTGTCATATAGAGAGGCGCTTATGCCTCGAAGGGTATTGCGGCTGGTAGCGACCTCGCCCATGCCCGGTATCGCTCGCTTCCGTGGTCACCAGCGGACTGGAATCCTCTTTTTGTGATCGCTCGTTTCAGCTCGGCGCCGAACCGGTATTTGCTTCGGGCTGTTCCGTCTGAACTCACGTAAACGACCTCAAAGGCCCTTGTCCACCAAAGGGGCAAAACGGCCCAGGGCACCGCATCGAACCCGAGGATGAACTGCTGGGCTACGGGAGCTGGCAATTTACTGTTCAGGAGTTTCGTAGCGGCCCTGGACGTCGATCTCGGAGCAGCAAACGGTAGGACGGCTACAAGCCTAGACTCGGCGCCGTCGCGGACCGCGTGAGCCGCTGCCGTCACCGTCATGGCCCCACCATAGGAGTGACCAAAGATCCCGAGAACATCCCCGCCGCCGCGATGATGATCCAGAACGCTCCACGCCCAGGCACCGCCCAGCGCAAAGCCTCGCCGGTATCGCCCGACCAATCCGCCGACCTTCGTTGGAACGAGGTGAAAATTCGCTTTCCAGTCCCGGAGCTCGTTTGTGCCAGGGATGACCGCAACCCTCAGCGTCACGGGGTGATCCCTGCCCGATTCACTCGGCATAAAGACTCGGCTACAAATGAGCAGCTGGACGTTCTGCCATTCGTATGGAGCGAAGTCCCAGCTCGGCGGCGGATCCGGTGGCGAGTCTGGCTGTTCCCAGTAGTTGTATCCCCAGGACACCAATTCGGCGGCCTGGGGCACCAGTGGATTGAGGAGGAGCCCGTCGGCGAGAATCACGCTGGTCGGGTGCATGGAGGATGGTCCTTTCAGGCAGGGACCGGGAGCTCCATGTTGGCGATCTCGCTCTCGGTCGAAATGACGCGGAACGAGAGCTGGGCTCTCTCGTGATTGATATTCAGCTTAGCACCGGCCACGCTATCGAGGGAGTCGGCCTTGAATCCTCCGCCCCATGAGCACAGGAGTTCGTCACCAGCGCTGAGGCGGTCGCTGTGAAAGTGCTTGTTGATTAGACGAAGATGTTCCAGTGCCTTGCTGAGCATGCCCGAGATCAGCGCTGCGGGCAGTCCGTGGACAAGCGGAAATTCGATTCTCGCGGTGTAGGGGAATGGATCCTCTGACTTGAGTTCTGGGAGTTTGTTTTTCGTGGTCCACACCTCCGCGTGCCAGGCGATGAGGTGCTTTCGTACCTCAGTCGGAGGGAAAAGAAGCGAGTGGAAATTCTGGTACCAGTTGTTGCTGGGCCTCGTGATTCGCATCTCTACGATGCCGCCGTCCAGCATCAGCGCGTCCGATGAATAGACGGTCTGGATATAGGCTGCCGATCCTTTGTCAAGCTCTGGCGTGAATGCCGATTTCTCAAGGAGCACGGTCACATTTCCCATTGTGGGCTTTCCTCTTTGGGTGATTCGATCTCGACAGTCGACCCACCGGCTGCCTCGGTGAGCACGTCGTAGAAATCGCATTGAATTATCGAGGCGATACTTCGCGTCGGAGCAGCGACCTTGATCTGACTGCCCTTGCCATTAGTGGAAACTTCTTCGGTCACGACCCGCAGTGGCCTGAACCAGATCTCAAGCTCCTCGCTGGTGAGTAGCTTGGCGAGCTCCTCGAGGATTCTCCCCCACTCTTCGCTTTCGACAACGGTGACGGCGTCCTGCTCAGGGAGCAACACTGAGAGCTGCTCGGGTTCTTGCAGCCGCTGGATTTTTCGCCACGCCGTGCGGATTGCCCCGCCCTGTTTGCCCACGAGGAAATATTTGATCGTCCCGATTGACTTGTTCGGATCCTCCAGCTTGAACCGCCGCAGGGTGTCGCGAATGGTTCTGCCCACGACCTCGACGGGAATCCCATCCTCGCCCAGCTCCTCGACGAGCTTGGTTTCTTCCGCCGAGAAGATGCGATTCGTCTCCAGCGTCTCTTGCACGATCTCCTCAATTTCGAGCACGTAATTTGACGCTGACCGAGCCACCACTGGCGGCGGCTCGGCGGCCTTTTTAGCGGCGATTGGCGGCGGCCTTTCGGGCGCCGTTTTGCCGGGGAATATCTGTCGTTCTAGCCACGGGATCTTCTCGAAGTCGGTCCATAGATCGACGTGACATGACGGGCAGATCCGGACCCAGCCGTTCCCGAGCTTGTTCGGACGGTCCCTTTCTCGGCATGTCTGGCATCCCCATTGACGCAGCTTTCCGACGCGAACGTTGACCCGGCTCTCCCATGCCGCCAGCAGCATGTCCCGTCCCTTCTGGTTGTAGAGACCGTGCTTGTCCTCCCTGAACTTCGCTCCCCATTGGCAGTCTTGAATCTCGGCAAAGACCCGGTTGAAATGTCGTGTCGACCAGTCAAGGCGACTCAACAACCGGAGTTTCTTTGTTTCCCTTGGCAGGATCCCTCGTTGGATCCAGTGAACCTCAATGAGGAGCCGATACAGCAGCTGTGCATCGGCCCCCCATCCCATTGTTGATCTCCATAGCGCTTCGATGTGAAGCGGCATGGAGAATAGATCTAGCTTGCTGGACACGGCAGCTGGTGCCTATTAGTCGAGCTGTTTGCCAGAGCGTTCTTCCTGGGCGTCGAGAATGTCGTGGATCTTGTCCAGCTCATCCAGTGGGAGATCGGCCAGCTTGCTCACTTCTTCGTCAACCTGTGCCGTCGCGAGGAGGTCGCGCTCGTCGACGCCCAGCGCCTTGAGCCGCTTCACGATGCTGGCAAGATCTTTCTTGGCGATTGTTTTCCACGGTGGCCCTGCGGCTTTGGGCTTCGCCTTGGCCTTGGGGATGTCGGCCTTGCCGACGATGTCCTTGGGCTTTTGCGCCTCATCGGCCTCGCCGGTGTACTCGGCCCAGCTTGAATTTCCGTCTCTGATCGAGGCGTAGATCTCGCGAAGCTGAATAATCTCAGCGGGCGAGATCTGTCGCAATGGATGCCCCAGATATTCCTCCAGCATTTCGGATGAGATATTGAGGACGTTGAAGCCGATCAGGACTTTCTTCTTTGCCGAGTCTGGGTCTTTTTCAACCTCGGACTTGAGAGTGCCGTAGGCCACCTCTCTCGCATCATCGATCATGTCGGGAGGCAGTACTGCGAGAATTGCGTTTCGCTGGCAGATGGCGCCCTTGCGGAAGGTGAGCTCCCGGAGATCGCGCTCGTCGGGAATCACCCACTCGGTTTTCTGATTGGGCCATTTCCCGACCTTTCGTTGGATCAGTTTCTGAAAGCTGTCCTCGAATGACTCGAACGTATTTGTCTGAAGGTCCCATGCCCAGCCGCGAATCCGGCGAAGGCCAGGGTTCCGGCTGGTGCCGTCTCCCGCCTCGTCGACGAGTATCTCGAGACCGGTTCGAATGTTTCCCCACAGCCGCTTGGCTTCCCGTGCGAGTTTGATCGAGGGACCGGTGATCACGTTGTCTTCCCACCTGCCGGTGACGGGATTCTTGGTCTTTCCTCGCTTGAAGGCATAGCTGGCGCCTTCGGCGAACCTTGACCGCTGACAGGACCGCGTGATCGCCTGGAAGAACGCCTCTTCGTTGCGTGGAAACCGTTTCGCCATCACTGCGGCTGACTGCACCATAGATGTGGCTTCGGCTGTCTGAGAGCTGGCGGCCAGATCCGTGACGGCCGAGTCCGTTGACTCACCGTGAAGCAGGAGTTTGTCGTTGGCTTGTTCGCTCATTCTTCTTTCCTTTTCTATCTGGCCCACCTGGGCGGTTCTATTGAGGTGATCTGCGTTTCCCACGGATTCGAGAAGTCGCCCGACTCGAGGCACTTGCCGAGCTCGATGAGGGTTCCCTCTACGTGTTCCCTTCCTATCTTCAAAAACGACTCGGGCAGCTGAAATGTCGCGACCTCGTAGGGCTCGGTGTTGGCGGCAAACACCAGCATGACGATTGGCGGCACGCCCCAGTGCTTAATAAATCCCCTTTCGTAGAGAGCCATCTGGAGGTGGGTTCCCCGGTTGTAGATGTCCTTCGCGATCCATTCGGGCGAGCTGTCTCGCCAAACCTTGAGATCCACCATAACCGGAAGACCGGTTGGCGTTTCAAAAACTCGATCAATTCGAAGGCGACACGGAACCCCGTGGTCGGTCCACTTGTGACAAACCTGGGACCGCCCCGCTCCGGTAAGAATCCCCGCGCTGATCGGATTCTCGAGCAGCCGCTCCACAATGAGCTCGGCCTTGTCCCAGAGCTCACGCTTCACTAGGGTTTTCCCTGGGTGTGCCATCTCGTCCTTTGCCCACTTTGCGGTTCCGCGTCGATAGGCATCCGTAACGGCATATTGCAGGTCGATCTCATCGGGCTCAGTGATCATCCCGTCGACCAGCGATCCCAGAACCATTGCCTCCGAAGCCTGGAACTCTAGTGTCCGATTGATGTGCCTGGCCTCGTAGAGGCGTCGCGATTTCCGAAAGTCCCCGATGGCGCCCGATCCGTTCAGATCGTGGCGACTGAAGTATTCCTCCGAGCTCGGTTCCCATGCCGGAGGCTTTTCTATCCAAAACGGTCTTTGCTTGCTCACCCTGTTCCCCTTGTGTGGTGGTTGGTTCAAATTCAGTCTATTCCTTCATCCGCTAGTCCTGCCGGTGACGGAATTGGTTCAGCGACGTATAGGGCCTCGGTTGGGATGCCAAGGGCTACGTCGAATCTCGTCTCCTGGTGGTATTTATCGACAGCGCGGACTGTTGCCACCACCTCGCTGGCGATGATCGATCCTGTTACCTGAGTGACACTCAGTGGACTGAGCTTGTGGCTATGGTTTGCGACCTCTACGTGCAGCTTGGCCTTGGCTAAGAAGCCCAGCTCATCCTGAGCGATTTCATCTAGCGCAAGTTGAATTGCCTTGTCCATCAGGCAAACGGCTTCCCACTTCCGATGGCGTTCCTTGATTAGGACTTCGACTGCAGCGACTTTATTCATTGCCTACTCCCTTCCCATCCAGAATTCGAAGGCGATCTCGGACAAGAAAAGTACGATGCACATTCCGATGAGGTATGTCATCGACGATGTCCCATCTTGGCAAGCATCAGGGTTGCCTGTTCCTCTGTCATTGGCATTTCCCCGTTCTCCACACGAGGTGCCCGGTCCTTTTTGCACCGATCGCACAGTGGTGATGAGTCACCTCGACGCTTATTGCAGCTTGTGCACCTTGGTTTCAGGGGCTTGACGTATTTTCCGACGAGTCCAGCTCTCATGGCGATTCCGTAGACGGAACCCCGCTTCACCCCCGTTCTCTGTTCGATGACGCGATACGGCACGCCTCGTTGCCGCATTTCGATGATCTCGCGCTCAATGAGAGTCGGTTTCATTTCAGCTCTCCTGGTGGGCCGTATCGGGTTTCTCCTGCCAGTCGCGCTGTCTCACCTTGTCCCAGGTTGACTCGAGGGCATCATGGAGATCTATGCCCATCAGGTTGGCGAAGTTGATCATATAGATCATCATATCGGCCAGTGCGTCGACGAGCTCCTCCTCGTGGTTTTCGTGGCCCCGAATGCCCTGTGTGGCTTTGAGGAATGCGTGCCCTGCCTCGCCAAGCTCCTCGCTCATCCCGACGAAGGAATGCCAGGGCTCTTGATCGGGGAAGTTTCGCTGGGCCCATGTCAGGTGTTCTGCCTGGATCCGTCGAAGTGGTGACATCGAGTGGAAGTCGTCCTCAATGAAGTCGTCCGGCTCGAATCCCTGATTGTCGTCCATGCTGTTCTCCTTTGGTTCAGATCAGTAGTTTTGCGAGTTTTGCTTCCACGCCATAGGGCCCCACGGGCGTTGTTTCGCCGGTAAATTCTACGATTCCGTGATCACGTAAGTGGTAGGGGAGCCCCCCAAGCCCGCCCCAGGTTCTGAGCCAAATAAATCCTTCGCCAGGGTCTTTTCCCTCTAGGAAAACCGAGGCAGTGAACTCTGGCCCGCGCTCTGAGAATCCCGCCAGCGCATCGCCGCCGTTTGCGTATTTCCGAACCGAAACGGTCGTCGGTGGTGCTCCGTACCAACCGGGGATTTCTCTGCTTCTGTTTTCGCCTTGTTCCACTTGCTGACTATTCATGAAATAGCCTTTTCGGCAGCCTTGAGAAGTTCCCGGTATTGCCCAACCCATGCCACTGTCCCGACCTCAACGGAGTGGAGTCCGTGGTTTTGGAATGATGCAACCTCGGTAATGCCGAACACCTTTTCCACCCGGCAGATCTCGGCCACCTGGAGTTTCATTTGGAGGTCAAATGCCCCTTCCCAGATGCGACCGGGAATCATCAGAATTGGATCGACATTCCCCGAGGTGACGGACCGGGCGCACCGGGCGCCGAGTCTCATCGCTGCCCCGCACCTTTGCCCGTCGGAGACATATTTGGAGTTCCAGTCGTGAACTTCCTTTGTCTCTGGATCGACGTAGGCGAGCCAGCCTTGTGAGATTGTGATTTCCGGGATCCGCGATTCTCTCGTGACCAGCTCGCCCAGCCGGGTCCAAGCCTCGTGCTCGATTTCCCGTAGCACCTCTGCTCTTTTCTGAGACTTGGAGCGCGAGCGAACCTGGAGAACGCGGCGCTCAAGGGCCTTGCCGTATCGCGTGGACAGGTTGCCCATCTTCACCGCGACATCGGCGGCGGCAGCTTCGTGCATCGCGATGTCTACGTGATCGGCCCCGACCTCCACCAGTTCCTCGTTCAGGAAGGCGCTGGCTTTGTCCCACTGCTCCTGAGTTTCGACTGTCGCTTCCCATGCGATTCTTTCGGTATTCAGCATTTCTTGCTGATGGTCTTCCTTGGTTTCCTGCGCAAATAAACCCCGTTTCAATTCAAGAACTGAATCTTCGAGCTTCTCGATTGCCTCCTTTGTGACTTCGATTTTGTCGGCGATCTTGACGAGCTCGACCTTGTGAAGATCCATCTTTTTGGTGGACGTCTTGGGTCGCTTTCCGATCTCATTCTTGAGCTTTTCTTGCTTCGCTACTGCTTCCAGGTATTCATCGCGACGTGCTGATACCTCACCGGCAAGGCGATCCTTTTGACGGCGCTCCAGCTCCAGGTTCTCGATTGCCTCTTCGTCGATTGGCGTCGACAATGCCCGTTGAAGTTTCCTTTTGCCGAGCTCCGAGACCCGCATGCCTTCATTCGTCAGATCTTCAAGAATGCCGTCGGTGCCCAGGATGTCGTCATCCGCGTCCTCGGTGAGTGCTTCGAGCCGGTTGGCTTCCTTCATCACCATCGTCCGCATCCGCTTGGTGCCACCAGCAAGTCGTCGACTGATCGCTCTTCCAGATCGGCCTCGAGCTGGCTGAGTACGGCCTTGTCGCCACCAGTGATCGACTTCAGGTATTCCCGTTTCGCCTTCAGTGGAACCAGCTCGAGAAACGCTCTTAGCTGGGCCTTCCGCTTCGCCTCTTCGGCTACGTGCCCAGGGTCAATGAGTCGGCCGATGGGAGACGGGTCGACGATCTGAAGGGGCGTGAGCAGCTTGCCCGACCGCTGAACGGCTCCCGATCGCGAGATCTGGAGCGTTCTTCCGGCGACGGACACGCTGCCGAGTAAGGCATCCTTGCCGTCCCTTTTCGCGTCCGAGATCCCAATCTCAACATCTCGCTTCCGCGATGTTGCATCCAGAATGCCCGCTTGCACTCGCGTTTTCCGCTCCCCGTTTCCGCCCCACAACTCAGTGACTCCGTGCTTCAGGACCAAGGCAAATTGACCAATGCCGTCGATGTCATTGATCTGAATCGGTACTTCTGTGTTCTTCTTTTTCATCTCGTTTTTCCCTTTATAGATTCCGAACCCAACTCGCGGTCAGCTTTTGTCCTGTCCCGAGTTTTCCCAAAGGTAGTTGCCGTTGGCGATGAGGATCACGCCCACAACTCGTTGTCTTCGAATGCCGGTCAAGCGACTGACCTCCACGATTTCATCGTAGATTTCCTTGCTGATCGACAGCGAGATCCGCTCCCACTTTGTTTGGTAGAAAGATCGACATTGCGGAAAGTTCTCGGTCACTACCGAGGCGATCCTGCCCTGTACTTGGCCCAGGACCAGATTGCACAGTCCGTTGATTGTCATCTTGTTTTTCTTGGCGGCGAGTACGATCGTCCTTCGAAGGGAGTCAGGTACTAGGGTCGAATATGGTTGTTTCTTGTTCAAGTTCATTTCTCCGTGATATGTTTCTCCTGTCCACGAGCTCCCCTTGGCTTAGGACTTTCCCTTTCTCTGAGGTGGTTTCAGAGGTTCTGCCCGAGACGGCTCCCCTTCTTTCCCTGGGGGGGCCGTTTCACTTTTCAGACCCAGCCCCACGAGAGTGCGATCGCCTCTCGCTCTTCGTCCTTCATTTGGTTCGCTGAGCCTCGCGCTTGCTCAAGAGATCTGCGCTTGTGGTGAGATAGTCCCGCATCAGAAGGCGGATGACCGGCGCCCGCTTGGCGCCGAGACTCTCGACAGTAGCGTCAAAGTTGCGCAACAGCTTCTCGTCGATGCGGATGTTGATCGTCTTCATCTTGGTCTCCCTGGTTGGTGGTCGAGGCGTTTGCCTGAATGGATTATATACAAAAATTACCAGTTCCTGTACAATTACTGGGTACTGATCTGGTAATTCAAGGAGGAATCATGAGAAAGAAACGGTGTCACAAGCTCTGGAACCGGTCCACAAAGGAGGCTTCCGTGCAGTACGACCTCCTCGTCGCGAAGGAGAGAACCGAGCTCGGGAAAAAGAAGCTGGCGCGCAAGATCGTGCAGTGGCAGCACCGCCGATATCGGGAGCTCAAGCGTGGCTGGCGGAGGATTGAAGTGCATCTGGCCGCTCCCATGAGACGTCGAAACGACTACCGCAGTCCGTCACGGAAGGCCGACGAGGCCATCGCCAGAGGTCGCGCCGAGAAGGCCGAGCGCAGGGTCCTCGAGCGGAAGATTGAGAAGCACGACAAGGACCTTCTTGGAACCTTCCTTCCTATCCAAAACCTGCGCAGGATTGCGAGGGAAATACCATGACCGAGAACAAGTCTCCCATCGGAATCACCGAGCTAGTCGAGGCAGCATCCGACCTCGCAAAGACGGAAAGCGCCTTCACGCAGGAGGCGGAACCGCAGTGGTTTGCCACCTGGGCGGCCCGATCCTTGCGAACAATGTCGACCCAAATGCAGGAGCTCGCACAGCTGAAAAGGGCGGTCGAGGCGTATAGCTCAGGAATGAACGCCGCTGCTGGCATGATTGTCGAGATCGGAACTCTTATGGAATCCTCCAATGCTGAAGTGGTCTGGGTCCCGGATCTGCACGCTGCCATCAACAAGAATGCGAGCACAATCGTCGGGTCCGGCTACAAAGCCGAGGGGCATCTCCAGCATCAAGATCCGGAGAAGGCAAGGGACCATGCCCTAGCACGACTCGAGGAATATCTGGAGATCATGAACGCTGAGAAATTGAAAACCCAGACCAAGAAAGACATCTCAAAGAAGGCTCTTCACCGGAATCTGATGAAGACCCTCAACTCCCTACCGGGCAGGATAGAGGCTGTCAAGAAAGAGGTCGCCGAGCGCAAGCAGCGGGAGCTCAAACGCAAGTCGAAAAGGGGCGGGAATCTCATCGATTTCGCTGCCAGAGCACGTCAAGTCGTGGCCCAAACGGACGAGAAATGACGGTACCCAATTACCAGGACCCCATTTACTGGCCAAGTTACGGCCTTTTTTTGGCCCGTAACTTTCACGTAACTTGAAAGTACGCACCCCCTTTTTTCGGCCTTTTGCGTAAAAGAAAAGACGAAATGGGCATTTCCACTTTTCAAGTGTTGTGAACAAAGCCACTTGCGGGACTTATATGCAAATAGGGGTCTACCAAGGGGTCATGCAAGGGGTCTTGGGGGTAATTAAAACCAAAAGAAGAAGAAGAAAGGGAAGTAGAGGAAATTATTCTCTTACTAGAGTTTGAAGAAAGAGGATCTCGCGCTCCATCGCTCGGCTGCAAATGACGTTAGAAACCAAAACCAAAAAGGAAAGAGGATCGGAAATGAACAAGTCGCGACTCGCAGTGGTACTCGAGGATTGCTTGGTCTCAGGGGGGGGCGATATCAGAGGCATAGGAGACACGATACTGGGAGCAAGGTCCTTCCTCGCTGAAGCGGTTCTGCTGTTCGAGGTGATTATCATCTCACCCCGGTTCACCGAGCCCGGAGAGATGAAGGCCGCAAAGGGCTGGATGCAGCGGACCATGGGAGACATCACCAATGAGGTCAAATTCAAAAAGGGCTTCCCTGCGGCGGATATATATATCTCTCCGAGGGCGGTGAACTTCAATGGCGAGTTCATGGATCCGAGGATGCTGATGTACTTCAGATCATGGCGGGGCGACCGAAGTTGAGAGCGCTTTATCCCCGGCTGATTTCCTGGTAGTTTTTACGGCAATGGAACGCGACGACAAACATCGCAGACCGTGGGACAGGCGGCTCAACGAGTCAGGGGTTGCCTTCCGGGCGTTCCACACCTACCGAGACATGCCCGTCGAGCGCCGCACTCATGCCGAAGTGGTCAGGCTTCTTGAGCGGAAGCCCAGCTACGTGCGAATGGTCCAGAAGTGGGCATCGAAACACGACTGGCGAGACCGCGTTGGGGACTGGGACGATCACCAGGATCGCCTACGCCAGCGAGCTCTCTCGCGGACCGTGATTCGAATGGCGGAGAAGCATGCGGAGGTTGCAAGCGAAGCGATCCAGTTGTGCTCGCTGAAACTCAAGGCCACTTTGCGAAAGGTGCAGACCCGCATCACCCAGTCCAACGGCGAGGACTTTGACGTGCCGGGCTTGTCGCTCGGTGTCGTTCCAAACCTACTGACAGCTGCCGCCAATCTCGAGAGGGTCTCACGCGGAGAGCCCTCTACCGTGCAGGCGTTACAGGTCGAGGAGAAGATTATGATTCCGAAGCCCCTCTCCACCGAGGAGCATGCGGCCATGATCGCAAGACTGCGAAGGGAGGGCAGGTTGCCAGGCGCAACGTCCCAAACTAGTCCCGAGAACTGACCACGCTGACCCAGGATCACAAGGAGGTGCGTTGGCGTATGTTTCGCCGCATTAGCGGCCGATCGCTCGTTAGGGATCAATTTTGGAGAAAAGGGGAATCGAAGTGAAGAAATTGAGGCTCAAACAGATTCAACGCAGCAGGGCAGGAAAGATCAGCAGCCGCGAGCGGCGGGGCTTGGCGTATGACCACGGGCAGGACGCCTGGCGCAACGCAACCGGAAGCGAAAAACGCTACCGTCGCATCAGACGCCTCAAGAATCGGGCGGCGCGAAAGTCGCGGAGGATCAACCGATGAGTAGCGGCAGTTCCATCCATCAAGATGAATACGTGATTGAGTCGGTATGGCTTGGAAGAATCAGCGGCGAGCCGATGATTGTTCACACCCTGGGCGATCGTTTCCCGTGGAACGGGTCCACGATTGGCTCTATCGAGGCTGAGCTTGAAGCTGGCGGATTGGTCTTTCTTCGCCTCGTGAGCACAAATGGGAAGACGCTTTTGAGGAAGATTCTGGGGCCAGATGATTGCCTCATCTATGCTGACAACAGGCATTTATCATGACGACGATCTACCGCGAACCCAATGCAATTAGAGCGCTCGATACCAGGGACGAGATATTCGCGCTGGGCGACACGATGAATGGTGACGACAAGATTGCTTGCATCGAAATGGAAATAGAGCCAAAGCTCTACTTCCTGATCGTCAGGTTTTCCAATGCCGCAGGCGAGACGATCTGTCGCAAGATCCTGGGAGAAAACGACTTGATTGTGTACAAATCCAAAGAGGGCCCCAAGCGGCAGCCACCGGTCAGGGTTGTTCGAAGTGTCGACTCATCCGGCAAGGAGAAGCCATGAGAGATTCTAGTTGGGTTGGTACTGCCACCAAGGACGGTCCCGTCATTTGTCCCGTTTCGAGCATCGTTCTTATCGAGGCGGTCAAGGATCAGTACGATGCGCTTATTCTCGTCTGGACTTTGACGGGACAAGATCGGGAAGAAATTCTTTGTACCCCGGTCCCGGTGGGCGTTGCTGACCTCGATTGGTGGATGGGACCGGGACACCGCAAAAGGCTGACGGATTTCGGAATCACAATCCCTTGAGTGTTGGTTGAGCCGAAGGCCAAAATGAATTCGACCGGCTCCTGCCTGTTTCCTACAGCGAAACGTGGTTCGGTACGGAGCTATTCGAAATCGGCAAAGCGCGGGGACTTCGGGCAATGGTTTCGTCCGGAGTCCCTTTCTTTTTCTTATAGGCTGACGACATGAGGAAGTTCATCCAGTTGATTCGCATGGTGGCGGCAACGCTCCCGATCTCGGAAGAGGGCGATCGCGTTGTCGATGAGCTGATGAAGCGAGTTCGAACGAGACACTCCAATCCGCCGCGCGATCATGGAGTTGGTTCTGAGATGGCGGAGAAGCATGCAGAGGGCGACTGCGCTTGTCGATGGTGCAGGCCGCCGTCGGCTCTGCCAGACAAGGGTGAACACTGAGACTGTCGACATGAGGCTTGTTCGACAGGAGCGCCCCTACACCTACACCGTCTTCCAGAAGTCCGTTCACGGACTGCCCGAGCACGTTTCTCGGTTTCTCGGTGGCGGTCGAGGAGGCGGAAAGTCTGAGGCCATGGCCCAAGCAGTCGCCGTCCGTGCGATGCGTTACAAGGAGCGAGCTCGCATCCTGATTCTCCGGAAGGGTCCCTACAAGTCGATGAACGACTTGATCACAACCTTTCGTCAGATCTTCAATCGCTATTGGGGTATCGGCGCCCACCGGTTGAATCGCTCAGAGCATGTGTGGCACGTTCCGACCGGTAGCTACATCGAGCTCGGCATCCTCCCTGATGGGCGGGTTGGCCGCGAGTACTACGAGACCGCGTATCAGGGCCGTTCATTCACCGACCTGTTTATCGACGAGGCTCAGCAGTGGGCGCGACCCGAGAATATCGACTTGATGCTGTCGAACCTTCGCGACGACTTTGTGCCCACGCTGCTGATGATGAACGCGAATCCGGGTGGAATAGGGCACCAGTGGATTGCTCAGCGATTCATCACTGGGCATGATATTTGGGAGCCGTTTCAGATCGACAAGACCATCAAGCTGGGCAACAAAGAGATCCACACCTCACGAACGTGGCAATCGTGTCCATCGACCTATGTCGACAACCCATATCTCGGTGAGGACTACCTGGCGAACCTTGCGATCTCGTGCGGTCACGACGACGACCTGCTCAAGGCTTGGATCACCGGAAATTGGAATATCTCGAGGGGCGCATACTTCGCCGCCGTGCTCGACAACCAGAAGATCGAGATCAACTGGCCACTGCCCGATGGCTGGGATACGTGGCAGCCGCTGGACTGGAAGTTTTGGTTGGCCTTCGATCACGGGACCATGCACCCGAGTGTGTGTTACGTGATGGCAAGATCGCCAGGCGGAATTGGACCGGACGGGCGGTTCTACCCGGCTGATTCGATCCTCATGCTCGACGAGTATGCCTGCCACCGACCCACTGACTTGGCGGCTTCGTTTGGTTGGACGGTTCCCGAAATCTCGGGGCCGATATTGTCGCTGGCTGACCGGTGGAGAATCCCGGCTCGAGGCGTTGCCGACGATGCGTGCTTCTCGCATCATGGGCACGCGAACCAGTTCGGGCAAGAGCTCACCATCGCTGATGACTACGCCTCCGAGGGAGTGGTCTGGACCCCGGCCAGGAAGGGGCGCAGGGCTGCGCGGTGTTTACGAATGAAGCGAATGTTGGCTTCGGCTGGCGACTTCGAGCGCGAGGGATTGTACGTGTCGAAGAAGTGCAATTATTGGTGGCAGACCGTGCCGTTCCTGGTCCATGATCCCAACGACACCGAGGTTCTGCTGAAATGCGACACAGATCACGGGTTTGACGCCTCGTCGATGGGCCTCTCGGGCGGGCAAGTCACTGGTGGGGCGGCGATGGGAATTTGAGGTGAATGATGAAGGTCAGTGATGTGGTTTTGCTTTCGAATTTTCTGGGTGGAAAAGGATCGACTGACGTGAGATCTCCCGTCCCGGTTTGTCCCTCCTGTCCCGTCTGTGACAGGAAGGGCGTTCCTCTTTTCACGCCCGCTGGGCCATCGGGCCATCCTCAAGTTTGCGTTTCGTGCCTCCGTATCGGTGCCAGGCTCGACATGGACATCCGATTGCCCGAGAAGAGGTGAACGCAACGTTCTTGCGCAGGAATAACTTTTTCGTCATACTTTCCTCGAAATTTCACAGCCCGGCGTCCCAGGGTGGGCTCAAACTCCGAGGAGTCCGACATGGTTGACACCCTTCGCGTCCGCGACCTACCCGCCCTGCACGAAATCCCCGACTGGCTTCTTGACCCGATCTACGGACTGTTGGCGGCGGCTGGGCTTTGCCCCCACTACAACAACGACGGCGACACGGTCACTGCCGCAGACGCTTCTGATCTCGCCACCTTGAAAACCCTGGTGAAGGACTGTTCCGACATTCAGGTCTTGCATGGTCTGGACACCGGAATCCACTCCGCTGCTGATGCCGCGATGGACGAGCCAGCGGGATTCACGAGCTCACCAGCCGAGCCTGCTGATCTGGCCGAGTGCCAGGCCATCAACAACCAGCTGAAGGCCGATTTCAACACCCACGTCGCGAACCTGACCCCCCACCGAGCTCTGGGTGGCGAAGGTGCCCTGACAGTGGCGCTCATCACAACAGCTGACGGCTCGAATCAGGCGACCAACGAGGCGCTCGCCAACGCCTACAAGGCTGCGCTCAATCGCCATGTTGCGTTGGGGCTTGCGGACTTTCTGATCGACTGACCTAGATGGCCCGCTCACAAAAACAGCACGTAGCCACTCCATCGGCGGCATGGGCCGCGATGGAGCGGTATCGGGAGCTTCCCCGAGATCTACGTGGTGGCGTGCTAGAGCTTCAGGAGCTTCGCGAAGCACATCTCTGGAAGCACGAAAAAGAAGCGGACGCGGACTACAACTGGAGGGTCAAAGCTCTCTGGTTGACGCCGTTCTACTGGTCAGCCTGCGACCTGCTCGGCGGGCAGCCATTCACGAAAGCGATTGGCTGGTCGGATGACACCCCTGCCGTCATTGGTGAATGGGCGAAGGACATCGATGGTTCGGGGCGGGACTTTCGCCACGTTGCTCGCTCCTCGTGCATCACCTCGGTTGGCTACGGACTAAACTACCTCTGGCCGGTCTGGGACCCCGCTCTTGGGCGCCCAGTGATCCGGATTCTTCCCGGAGAATCGGTGCTCGATGAGCGCGAATCTGGTGCTCCCATTCGCGTGATGATGACCGAGCTCGACCGCGATGAAGAGAAGCCGTGGATCAAGAAAGAAGCCGAGCAGGTCTGGATCTTCTACGACGGCGAGCCGACATCGAATAGCAATGAAAAATATGCCCGCTGGGAGGTCTACGAGCACGAGGAGCGATACAAGGCCGACAGCCCGTGGAACGAGACCCCGACTGCGGACCTGGGTGGCTACCTTGATCCACTGACCAAGATTCCCCTCGTGCCCCTGTACACCGGCAACAATCCCGAGGATGGAGTTCCCTGGGAATGCTATCCGCCGATGCACGACCTAGCGGTGCTAAATAGGGTATGGATCAACAAGACCAGCGACCTGGACTTCGGATTGCATATGGCGAACGTCCCACAGAGGATCGCGGTTGGCGTTGACGAAGAGACCGTCAAGAAGATGACGAAGGTCTCCTACAAGGGGTTGTGGTGGACCAACAATGCTCAAGCGAAATTCTCGTTTCTGGAGCATTCGGGCTCGAGCTTTGACCTGAGTCTCCGTGAGATCGAGAACATTGCCCGCAAAGCCGAGATCATGGGCCACAAGCCCAACATTGATCGAGGCGACGCGGCGGCAGCCGTCACCGCCACTGGCGAGCTTGCCCGAATGGCCGAGTCGGTCACTACGTCGCAGGCTTGGACTTTTGGCTGGCAAGACTCTTGGGAGACGGCCTGGCGAATCGCTGCTCAGATCGGCAGTCAGCCAGACCGGTTCACGCTTGGCTTTCACGCCAACTTCGGCCCACGCGAGCGCGACTTGGACCGGGCCAGGATCATCCAGGCCGACTACCAAAACGGCGAGCTCGAGCCCGAGGTCTACTTTCCCGAGGCCAAAAGGCTGGGCGTCTACACCGAGGAATTCGATGCTGAAGCGGCGGCGGCTGCTGCCCGTCAACGGCGGAAAGATATTGAGGAGTCCCTCAAGGCCAACTCGCTTCCACCCAGGGAAGGCGAGGACGCTGAAGACGAGAATGAGGACGAGGAAAAAGACGAGGACTCCTGAACAAGCCACAGGGATTCGGCGGTTCGATTGGTTATGAGCAGGTCAAAATCGCGAATCTCTTCACTATTGAAGGGCCGCTGTGGGTAATCGCAGCGGCCTTTTTCCTTTTCTTCTGATAGCGTGTCTTGCGAACTACCAAAAGGAAGGGAGACCAATGAATCGCCTGACACTTATTGCCACCCTGTTGCTGCTCGTGTTCTCGGTTGGCTGCCGAACCGGGACTGCTGGCTCGATCAAGAATCGACTGACCCACGACAAGGGCAACGCCTTGATGGTGACTGATGAAGAGGCGGTTGTCATAAGGTCCGCGACTGACCTACGACAGATCGAATCGATCTCAGCACAAGTCCTTTTCATTCATATCGGCGGGCTCGACGTCCCTGCGGTTTGCACCGGGCTGATTGAAGAAGATTGCGCTCGCTTTCGCGATCACGATCCCGTCTGGATCAACAAGGCTGTCTGGAAGTCTGGCCGACTGAACATCTCCGAGCTCCTCAACATCCCCGCCCTTACTTTCGGGGATGACGGCGCCAGTGAAATCGAGGAGATACTCGGCGAACCGATCCCCATCACCTACCTCGAAATCCTTGAAATACGGAGAGACTGATGACCCAGAAGATCCTCTTGCTTGTGTGCCTGCTGTCGTCTTTCGCGCTGCTCGGCTGCGATGGTGACAATCCGACTGACCTGACCGGTCCCGATACCGAGATCGACTTCGAGTGCTTTGTAGCGGCGCCAAACATCCTGGAGTGTGTCGCCCAGCAATTCGCGGGCATTCCGCCGCTTGTTTACCGGTGGGAATCGAAATTTCTGAACCCTCAAAGTGCAGCTGGGAAATCGTCTGTCACCTGGGACTATCAGCGAGTCTGTGCCACTCAGGCGGGCGCAATTGGGGTGAGCATCTCGCTATCGATCACCGAGGAGGATGGACGAGGGAAACTCCATGGGCCAGTGGCTAAGGCCTATGAGATCTGTGGTAAGGAATCGAGCGCATCCGGGCAAAGCTACCTTTTCCAGCTTCCGCTCGAGCCCAAGAGCAGCGGAATGAGTTCGATCCCGAGATACCACAACAGGCTCTGATAGAGTCCAGAGGTCTTGGTTTTGGTTTTTGGTTTCTTTCTTCACTCTTGAAGGCCCGCCATGTTGTTGTGGCGGGTTTTCTTGTTTTTGGGATATAGTTTCGCTGCTCAGGCTCCAGTTGACCGTTCCCGAAAGTGACAGGGGGTCAACCGCGATGCGTAAGGTTCGGGAATCCCAGCCGAGAAATGGTCCGGTGAACGTGACACGCCGGGCCAGATTCGTCACTCTTGAATGCTCGGTTGCGATATTCGCTAGCTCATATCTGAGCGGCTTGCCCCCTGGAGAAAAGAAGGTCGCACCTCTTTGAGTACCCAGGGGGACCGTCCTTTTTGGGTGTAGCATTCCCGCATGGCGATTCCAGAGAGCATCCGGAAGGGAATGACCGGCCATCTGGTCGACATGAAGAAGTTCGATGCGGCGATTGCCCAGCGAATCTTCAGCCTCCTCGAGCAGGTGCAGTCCGAGATCTTGGGCCAGCTCAAGCTGATCGACCCCACGTCCCCCGCTGCGTTGACCCAGCGCGTTGCTCGGATGAAGACACTCTCCCGGCAGATCAACGGCACCTTTGCGACATTGGGGCCGGAATACCAGCGCGTCTTTGCGGAAGGGCTGAAGGATGTCGCGGCCTTTGAGCTCGGCTTCTCGAACAAGGAGTTGAAGAAATACATCCCGTCCGGAATGGCTGACGTCAACACCACAAGCCTTTCGCCCGACTTGCTGGAGCGAATCTCAAAGGGCTCGCTCATGAACCTTGGTCCTGAAAGTGGAGCCGTCTATGCCAAGGACTGGTTGACAAAGCAGGCCGCTGATGTGCGGGCAGGGATTCAGCAACAGATTCAGATGGGCGTCATCCGTGGCGAGGGCATAGACGAGATCGCACGGCGCATCAAGGGCGGCGGCCTGCACAAGGGCGTTATCCCGGGTGCTCGGAACTGGGCGAAAGCGTTCACACGCACGAGCGTCACTAACGTGATGAACGATGTTCGCAAGAAGGTCTTCGAGGAAAACTCGGGCAAAAAGGGACCTCTCAAGGGTCTCTACCAGGTCTCTGCACTCGACAAGCGAACAACCCCGGTCTGTGTTGTCTATGCTGGTGCGAGGTGGCTGTTCGGAAAGAAGGGCGGCGAGCTCATCCCTGTCGACGGCCTCGAATACAACGGCGGCGCACCGCGTCACGTTGCCTGCCGATCGATCATCAACCCGTGGGTGAAGTCCTGGGAAGAGATGGGGCTCCAGGACAGTAAGGCTCTGCCGTCGGTCAAGAAGCGATTCGACGGCAAGGTGCCAGCTCGCCTTAACGGCCCAAACTGGTTCGCGAAGCAGCCTGCCGCCACCCAGAACGCCATTCTTGGCAAGGGGAAGGCTCAGCTTTACCGGGACGGTGAGATCACCCTGGGCGACGTGATCACGAAATCCGGTGGGACCAGGACACTGAAGGAGCTCACTGCGATGGTCAAGGCTAAGGCGGCCAAGCTCCAGTCAGCGACGAAACTCAAGCAAAAGCTCGCGGCGAATGCCAATGCCATAGACAAAATCTTCGTCAAGGCCAAGAAGAAGCCCGCCCCCTCGAAGGCAAGTCCGGCACAGAAACTTGCGGAGTCACAAAAGTTCTTTCTGACCCAAGAAGCCGAGCTGGCAGCCAAGCTGACAAAGGCCGAGAACATGACGGCCGGAGAGCTTGCGAATGCCGTCAAGTACGCCAAGGGCAGCGCCAAAGCCTTTGCTAAAACAGATTCGCCGCTTAAACCGTGGATCAAGCGCGAACTCGAGGGGCTGAAGAAGATTCTTGCTAAAAAAGAGTCGCTGCTCCTGTCCGAAAAGGAGCTTTCCTTCGCGCTTATGGAGGCCGAAGCAATTCCGCTCAAGCGCTTGCGGATAGAGATAGACAGGCTGTTCGCCAAAGTTCTTGACATGCCACCGGGTCATCCACGAGATCTCGTCATGAAGAAAGTCAAGGCACTCGAGAAAGTCTTCAAAAAGAGAAGCCCCAAGGTACAACCCAAGGCAGCGAGCAAGTCCAGAGAGCGGGACCACCGAAAAGTGAAGCCGCTTGACGATGAGGCTCTTGAGGACTCGATGCTCAGTGGCGAGTGGAATAAGTTAGAAAGGAACCGTGCGGTCGAGCAGTATACGGGCGGAGTGAACGTGAACGGTTCCGTCACCAGGCGGAATGCAAAGATCCACATTGCGGATGATTTGTCATCGAGGATGGCGAGGGCGGCGAATAATCGAGCAGGCTGGACAGCGGCGGAATTGAAGCCCAAAGTGGAGGGGATGATCTACAAGTGGGCCGACACCAGCGGCGATACCGATATCTACGCCGTCGCAATGCAACTCGCGGCGAGAAAGAAATTCGGCCTGAAGGGCAGTCAGATCAGTCACCTTCAAAGCAGCGCGTATTTCATGCGCGATGTCAACCGTCTGCTTAAGCGGAACGCTGACGTGTACGACGCATTCTTGGACGCAATGTACGATGCGACTCAGGATTGGTTCAAGGAGCGTGGCATCACGCATGTAAATCTGTTTCGCGGAGCAGGCTACGAAAGGCAATACGCTGGCTTCCATAGCCTTGAACTACAGCCGTTGTCGTCGTTCGCCGTCCAGGAGGGCGCCGCCCTTGAGTTCACTTGGTCGGCAAGTGGGATGCAACATCTTCACGCCGTCCGAGTTCCCGTCGAGCACATTCTCTCGAATGCCTGGACGGGTTTTGGCTGTCTCAATGAGTACGAATTCGTCATCATGGGCAAGAGTGGAATTACCGCATTGTCGAAGTGGATGAAGTCACGGTATCTAGATAGATTTGCGCGCATGCTTGACGAGTTGAAAACCGCATTTGGACTACAGGGTGAATAATGGGAAAAGACACAGCAAGACCAGACGAAAGTTTAGCCAATGCCGACTGGCCGAAGCGAACGCCCGACCGGCTAAGCGACATCGAGGCTCTCATCAAAAAAGAAGACGAGCAAGCCGCCAAGCGAAAGGCCGCCAGCAAGGAACCATAGACTTTTCTCGTCTCGCTGCTCTTGCGCAATTCCATGCCGATCTGGCATAGTAAATCCGATATGAGAATTCAGTCGCAACGCATGCCCTTTCGGCTGGGTCGAATGTCGAGCTCAGAGAGCTCGAATCGGCAGCATGCGGCGACCATCGTTCCATTTTTGCCGGGGGCAAAACACGCAGTCGGGGACCGACTGTAGAAGGAGATTCACCGATGGCGATCCCAACCACCTGGAAATCAGTCGACGACCTGCCTGAGTGGGCAAAACCGCTGCAAGAGTCTGGCGACATTGTCGAGAAAGACGGTGTTCTCGTGCTCGACGTGCAGGGGATGCGGCCGAAGGGCGACGTTGATGAGTTTCGCAAAACAAATACGGCGCTCAAGAAGGAACTCGAGAAGTTTCAGTCTTCGATGCGCGGTGGTTTGACCCCGGCTGAGGCCGCAGTACAGCAACGCAAACTGGAAGAGCTCCAAGAACGACTCGACGCCGGTGAGGATGACGAGCGCGTGACGGAGCTGATGACGAAAAGACTCAAGGCCATCGAGATTGATGGGCGTGAAGTCAATATCCTGCGAACAGACGCTCCCCACGTCGACCATATCCTGACCTCTCTCAGGAAGACCAACGCGGACCTCTCCACCGACCGGGATGCCCTATTGGGGGACCTGACCGAGGAGAAGATCGTGAACGGAACGCACACGGCAATCGCTGCTCTTGGCGACGTCAACACCCGGTCAGTCCGGGACGTGTTGCGCTACGTGAATTCGACCTGGAAGATGGCGAAGGTCGACGACAAGCTGATCCCAGTCAAGCCTGATCTCGAGGCATCCAAAGACGGTGACTTGATCCCCGTTTTGAATGCCGAAGGGAAGCCTCTTTCGATTCGAGATGACCTCGAATCTATCCGTGAAGGTGGGGAAACGAACTGGTTTGTTGAGCCCGGTGGGCCACGACAGAAAGCTCGGCCAGGAACTCCCTTGCAGGGTAGTCAGTTGTCCGGTGTTGCGCTGATCAAGCGCGGTTTACAGAAGCGGGCAGGCCAGCGCGTATAGCGAAGTTCTGATTCAGTATCGGGTCCGTTCTGAAGTGCTCTCTGGAGACTTCAATGTCGACCCAAACACTCGCAGAACTCACAAAGTTCGTCCAAGATGACCTGGTTCGAGGTGTTGCCGAAGACATCATCACGGTCAATCCCTGGTTCCAATTCATGCCGATGGACGGCTACTCTGGCGACGGAGTCACTGTCAACCGGGAGAACGCACTCGGCGATGCTGGCCTGTACTCGGTAGGCGACTCGATCACCCACCGGACACCGAGCACCGCAACGGCGACCACCTTCACGGCCTCGAAAATCATCGGCCAGGTCGACATGGACGGTCTCGTTCAGGCTCAGGGCTCCTCGGATGGCGTGGACATGTCCGCGCAGGAGATCAGCTCGAAGTCGAAAACCATTGGACGAACCTTTCAGAATCAGGTCGCGGTCGGCGATGGTTCGAGCCCGAACATGAACTCGCTGCATTCGCTCTGCGACTCCAGCCAGTACACGACAGCATCGGCTGGGCAGGCCCTGACGTTTGCCCTCATCGACGAGCTGCTCGATCTGGTGATCGCGAAGGATGGCGAGGTGGATTTCATCGTGGCTCATCGCTCGATGTTGCGCAAATACAAGGCGCTCTATCGCGCCCTTGGTGGTGCTGCACCGACCGACGTGATCACCCTGCCGAACGGCCTGAAGCGTACCGTCCTGATGTACGACGGGATTCCCCTGTTTCGAAACGACTACATCACCATCACGGAGACGGCCAACGGTGCCGCCACAACCACCGGAGCACTGACGTCGCTCTACGCCGGTTGCTGGGATGATGGCAGTCGGAAGCTGGGTGTGAGTGCGATCTATCCAGAGGGTGTTCCCGCTGGGATTCAGGTCGAGTCCGTCGGGACGTCGGAGACGAAAGATGAAGTGATCCACCGCATCAAGTGGTACGTCAACTTCGCCCAATTCAATCGCCGTGGTCTTGCCCGACTGACCAGCGTCAACCAGAGCTAAGTGGAACTCACTTTTCGAGTCGAAACCCAGGAACGACAAGGAGAAACAGTATGGCAAAAGCGGCAATCAAGACTAGCTCGACAACGCCCAAACCCAAGGCCACCCCGGTGGGACCACGGGACACGAACTGCGAGTGCATCAGTCCCAGTCGTGAGTACGATGCGGGCTCGACCTGTACCCGCTGGGGGCACAAGTGGAAGGTCGACAAGACCGGTCGACGAATGACTGGCATCATTCCTGCCTACGATGTCGAAAATGGCATCGCGGCGGGAAGGTGGAAGCCGGTCGGCATGAGTGGCGGGGAGGCGAACCTCATCTACTGGAGGGCGCAGTTCGCAGCGGTAAAGGGCAATCAGCCCGACCCGAATCTCACTGCTGAGATGCTCGAAACTGACGTCAAGCGCGAATTGGCGAGACAGGGTGCCTACAACAAGGCGCTGAGGGTCTGATCGATGGCCTTTTCTGCCGACGAGATTGAGGATGGCACCGGAAAAACGACGGCGATCGTTTATGGCACGAGCGATCCCATTGCCGAGTGCATCACCTATCTCATTCGTCACGCTGGGAAGACCGCATTTGCAGATCTGACCGGCAATTTCGACGACGGCGGAGCGAATGAAACCCCAAAACAGGAGGTCCATCTCCTGCGGGGAGTTCGTTATATCGAGCTCTACGGATACCGGCGCGTCACTGGTCGCCCAAGAGAATATGGGCAAGGACTTCTTCAACCGAGATTCGGTCAATATTTCGACGGAGCCCAGGTTGCCAGCGACGAGATTCATCAGCAGTGGCTCCGTGCTCAATTCGAGGCTGCCGAGCTCTCCGCCGCAGGCGAGCCCCTATTTCACATCGTTGACTCCGAACGGGGCGTCAAGCGGGAAAAGGTTTCTGCTGCTCTCGAGACCGAGTGGTTCCAGGGCGGCAAGTCTGAGATTCGGATCTACCACGTGGTAACCCAGATGCTTGACCCATTTCTCGATGCCGTTGGGCAGCTGGTGCGAGGATGAAATACATCAATCCATTGCTCGTTTTTACGGCGATCCTCGCGGTCGCCATTCCCGTTTTCGGGCAGGGGATTGGCGGGATTGCACCTGGTACTTACGGAGCCGGTGAGTGGAAGGGTAATGCCGCAGACTTTGCATCCTTGCCTACGTGCGACGGGGATGCTGAAGACGACATCAGGCTGACGGAGGACACCGACAAGCTGTGGCGATGCGCGTCATCTACGTGGGGCGAGATCACGCACACGGTCGGCGGGGTCGACGTGGGCGCTGCTTATGTCTGGACCGGTGAGCACGATTTCGGTGGCGGCGGCATTGAAGTCGAAAACGGCACAACGCCACCGGCCTGCACGGTCGGACAGCTATACGTTGACACCGATGCGACGGCTGGTCAGCAGTTGATGGCTTGTGAGGCGGGGGCCTTTGTTCTGCAGGGTGATGGTGGAGGCGTTCACACGCACTCTCTCACCGACGTTACGGATAGCGGTACTCTGGCGGCCCTGTCGACCGTTGGCGCTGGCGAGATCTCCACGGATGGAGTGAGCGCTGACGAACTCAACGCTCTAGGGGTTGAAGCGGAACTCGAGGCTGTTATCGATCTCGCTGACCTTCAGGAGCGCGCCCATGCCTCCCTAACGGGGGTCGGCGCCACGGATCACCATACGGCGACCGTGGACACAGGGCCGAGTCCAGACTGCACAGGATCAACGACCTACCAGGACGGGGAAGGTGGATGCGATACGGCAAACGCCGGGACCGACATCACCGCTGACCTGGAAGAGGAAGCCCATAAGGCCGAGCACGAGCCTAGCGGTGCCGACGAGATTGAGCTTCTCCAGATCGCAAACGGGACCACTCAGACCTCTATCTCGGCGACTGTCAGCGAGTCGGCAGGGGACGTCATCGTCACGATGGAGGCGAGTGGCGGCGGCGACATCCTGTTCTTCTTTTCGACCGGCGACTATGCCTACGATGCGACCCCAGCGACGACTGTTACCTTGACCGAAGGAACCGCGACAGTCCCAGCGATGAACTACGTCTACGTCCTTGAATCCAACAAAACACTAACCGCCTCAACCTCTGGCTGGCCCGGCACTGAATATGCCCCGATCGGGACGTTCCTGGTCCAGACTGACGTTGAGGTAGCCGCCCAAGGGCCCCTCAAGGTCCATCTCTGGACCGATCACCTCTATGACAGCGCCAACACCGGGCACATCGGGCACACTGGCTTTTGGATCCGCCACCAACCGGCGACTTGGTGGACTGGTGGTGCGCAAACCTACGCGATCACTCCGAACGGCGGCGGCGTCGACAATGTCCTACTGACTCATGGCAGCGGCACTGCCCTGCAGATGCATGAGCATGTATTTGACGCTCTTGCGAACCCTAGCGAGGAATACTGGATCGTCAATCCCAGCTCGGGCGATGGAGGGATCGAGCCCTACGACCGGGTCACTGACTTGTCGTCGATCCTTGAGATCAACGACGGCACGGCGATCACCAATAACCGTCGTTTCTCTCTGGTGATCTGGCTCGTCGTTTCCGAACTCGGGACTGATTCCAAGCTAATGATCAACCTGCCGACCTGCACCTATGGCAGCGACGCAGATGCCACCACTGATGCGAATGACTGCGACGTCTACACGATCCCGACATCCTTCGTCGGAACTGGCGTTCTGTTGTCCCGCTGGACGATGAAATACACCACTGCGTCGAGCGGTACATGGACCAGCGTCAACGAGCAGGACTTGCGCGGACAGATCCCCTCAACCGCTGCCGGGGGAACCTCTGGCGGGGGAGTAGCCGAGGACGATATCGGGACCGTGGCGCTCAACGACGCGGCCGACACAGCAACGGTTGGGCATCTCGTGGCGGTCGACTCAGCCGTCACGACGCAGCTTGAATACCTCGCACTCGGCACCGGTCTCACGAGCGACGGCGACACTGTCTCGGCCGATCTGGGCACCGACATCGCAGCAGCCGAGATGGCCGACGCGGATCACGGGGACGTGAGCTGGTCGAGCGGGGTCGCGAGCGTCGAAGACCTCGACTGCATTGACTGCATCGACGCGGTTGACCTGAAGGACACCGACGCTCCTGGTGATGAAGAGTGCCTGACCTACGAGGCGACCGGGACCACGATGGAATGGCAGGCATGCGGGGCGGGCAGTGGTGACATCACAGATGTGTTCTCCTGCTCGACCGGTGACTGCTCCAGCATCACGATCGCGGCTACCGACCTGCTCAACCTGAGCGGCTCTGATGCCTCGACAGCGACCGAGGGGCTGATCCTCCCGCAGCATGCGACCGCGTGCGCTGGTGGGACGGCCGAGGGGCAAGTTTGCTGGGAAGCTGACGCCGACACGCTCTACGTTGGCAACGGCGCAACTCTCACCGAGGTCGGCGCTGGCGGTAGCTCTCTCGACTCAGCCCAGATGACGAGAACCGCCGCCCAGTCAATCAACACTGGCACCTGGACCAAGATTGCATTTGACGCAGAAGTCTTCGATAACGGTGGAATCGCGGACGTTGTAACAAATGACCGTTTTGATGTTGCTACGACTGATCAGTACACAGTGGACGCTTTCGTCGCGATTCCGGGTATTGATGACGGTGAGCGCGTTCTACTTGCAATCCGAGTCAATACGGTTGATGTCAGATACGCGGCGGGCTTCTCCGTCCTGTCAAATATGGTAGTCACTGTGTCGAGGTCGACGGTCCTGGATCTCACTAGCGGAGACTATGTAGAGCTATACGCGCACCACAGCGAAGGCGCGGCACAGAACACCGAGACCAGCGAGGGCTACATGCCCCGCATGAGCATCAAGCAGGTACAGTGATGACGCGCGACGACCTGCAACGTCTCGTATTCGGCTGGACTCTGTTCGACCTGCCGGGGCCCAGTCTCGTCCTCGAGACTGACGTCTCGTCGCCGGTGACCGGCCTCAATGCTGATCGATACACGATTGACATGGATGACGGTTGGGTCTCGTATGGCTGGCATTTCGAAGTTGAAGGCGCGACCGAACTCGTGATCGTCCATCAGGGCCACACGCAGGGCGACGAAGGTCTGGAAGATCTCGGTACTGGCGAAACGATCCGCCAGCTTGTCGCTGCTGGCGTGTCGGTGCTGGGTTTTGAGATGTGCTCGCGAGCCTCGAACAGCGGACCAGTCGACCACGACCTCGCCTATACGGTACCCAACCCCGGGATCTGGTATCTGCATGCCTATCCGGTCTGGGCGAGCCTGCAGTTGGTTCAGGGGCTCTACGACTCGATCTACATGACCGGTCTCAGTGGGGGCGGTTGGGCGACCACGCTCTACGCGGCACTCGATCCCTCGGTCGACGTCTCGGTGGGGGTCGGTGGATCGCTTCCCACTGACCTGCGAGCAGCTGGCAGCGTGGGCGATCTTGAGCAGTCGGCGCTCGCGAGGTTTGTGTCTTACGAAGAGCTTTATCGCCTAGCTGCCGATGGTGTCGACCGTACTCGTCACCAGGTGCTCAATCCGATCGACCCTTGTTGCTTTGCGAAATCAGGATCGACCGGTGCCTACGGTGCGACGTATCACAACGTGGTGATTCGTCACCTCAATCGATTGACGGTTGGCGCGATCCATTTCGCCGAGATTACGCGGCCAGATCACGTTCTCAACCAGGCATGCATTGACTACCTATTCGAGACACTGAACCTCGTCGCTTCGCCTCCACTTCCACCCAATGGCACCGTCGACAATGGCGATTTCGAACTGCCCGCCTTGCCGCCTTGGAGCATCGATCCACCGGGATCCTGGGTCGCTGGTCCGCCGTCGGGGTGGCAGGGAACTGGCACTGTCGGTGTGTTCCATCCTGCGACGACTCAGTACCCTGGCGGTTCCACCCAAGTTGCCTACGCCAACGACGGCGGGTCTGTCTGGCAGGACGTCTATCTTGCTGAAGCTGGAGTCGAATACCGACTGACCGTCCGGGTGGGGCGCCGTGCCGACAAGCCATGGACGGGGTATTCAGTGGCGATCATGATCAACGGGGTGTCCAAGGTAGTCACGTCGGGGATGGCCTTAGCGCCAGGCGAGTGGGGACAGGCTGAGTGTGTCTACGTCGCCACTCCCGCAGACGCCGGACAGCCCGTAGCGGTACGCCTTTCCTCGGTCGGCACAGGGCAAGTCAACTTTGACGACGTCGAGCTGACGTCCAGCACCACATGACTATTCTCGTTCTCTCGCCGGGCGTCACCGGCTACACGTTGCCCGATCTGAATCTGCGATTCTACGACGAAGACTTCGTCTCCGCAGCCGATCCTGGCGTAGCTCTTGTGGACCTTGGCGATGGTGACTACCGACTGACTGGGTTGACCGACGGCTGGCACGTCACTGGCGAGTTCCCGTCTGGTCTCTGGTGGGCAGGTCCCAACCCGGCAACGACCGATTCAAAGGTCTTGATTCCGCTTCGAGTGACGAGCTTAACGGCGGCGGGGATCGAGCTCTCGACCTATGTCAACGGCATTGAGTCGACCGACACCCATTCGATCACCGAGGTCGGCGGGACTGGTGATTACACCTTCGCGTTCACTCCTGTTGACGGACCCAGAATTGTCCGCTGGACTTATGGTGGGATCACATATCGATGGGACTGGGTTGGGCAAGGAGTGCCGACCGCCCCTGCGACTCCTGGTCCCAAGACCATCGCCAAGCGTCTGGGCGCTGCCTACAAGATCAAGAACAGCGGCTACGCTGTCGTGCTCACGGTGGAAAGGGCGATATACAGCGGCGGCAAGAAGATTGGCGTATCGGCTCAATACACGCATGCACTCGTCGATTCTCACGTCCCCTCGCAGGATCGAGACCTTCGAAACGAAGACATCGTGCTCGTCGTCTCGGGCCTCCAATGCGACGTCAACGGGGACATCCTGGACACGACGCCCATCCTCATTGAGCACGGCGACTTCGTGGTCTGGGATAGTCGCCGTCTGCCGGTCATTCGGCCGAATGCGGTAGAGCCGCAGGGCGTTGCGATTCTCTACGATCGTCTTGTGGCCGGAGTGCGGAAAGTTGCCTAATGCCAACCACCAAGAACGCCGCAGTCTTTCGGATGTGGCTCAAGGGCGACTTCGAGGAAGTGAAGCAAAAGGCCACCATGATCCTCAACGGAGTGGCCTTTACCCTCTATGCCGATATCACGGAGCACACTCGCGTCGACACCGGGCGAGCTCGAGCGGCTTGGATGATCTCGGTCTACGTTGCGGGCGACGAGTCTCCGCCTCCTGGACTAGGGAAGGGGAACTATCCTCAGCCCAACCAGGAGCTCTTTCTCGGCAAGCTGGCGGTTGCCCCACTCAGTGCGAAGCGAATCATCTACAACAACGTCAGCTATATCGTGTGGCTCGAGCTTGGGACGTCCCATTTCGCCGGAGATCACATGGTGCAAGCGTCGATTCAACGGCTGATCTCGGGGAGTGCATGACATGACCTTCACCGAGGAAAAGACCGCGATTGAGACGAGATTGGCTGCCGCGTTTGTAGCGGCTGCGCTTGTTGATCCCCTGATGGTCCAGATGGACACCGGGCGCAACGAATCGAAGGATGAGCCGAGTGCCGACGGGCACTATCTGCGCGGATACAAGAGGCGCACAGGACGGCAAAGACTCGGCCTTGGAGAGGGCCTTGATCGATATGACGGAATGGTGTTTGTCCAGATCCTCATTCCAGAACAAGAAGGCGATTCACTCGTCGAGCCAGTCTACGAAGCTATCGCGCCGTCCTTTGTGACCAGCGTGGCCGACGATCTGGAATTCGAAGAAGCACCGGACCTGATCGAGGGTGCGGGAGATGGTACACATTCCGTCGCGGTTGCGCAGTTTCCATATCGGTTTCTGCGTCCGCGAGGATAAGTAAGGAGGTCCTCAATGACCGATTTTCAGACAGGAGCCGGAGAGGAACTCCGGATCGTTCTCACGGACGAGCAGGACACAAGTTCAGTCACTGACATGACCGTACTGCCTCACAGCGGCAACCCGACCGGCCCCAACAAGCCGTACTCACGGGGGCCGACCGACGAAGTGAACAGCGATCTCCAGATCCAGGACAATCCAGTGCGTGGCTTCACTGTGCCATTTTCCTATGACGGGCTGTGGCGCTATGGCATCCACGACATTCCCCTTCAGATGGTGATGGGCAGCGCCTGGTCGGCCGCTGTTTCGATCACCGGAACCGACATCGCGTCGGCCGCAACTGGCAACAAGTTCACCTCGGTGACGGCGACCAAGTTCGCCGCCTTCACGGCGCAGGTCCCCTGCCCGGTTTGGATTCTCCGGGACGGTGCGACCCCGTTGGCGACCTATGCCATCGCAACCGCTGTCGAGGACACGGAGACGACCCTGGTTATTGGTGACGGAACCGCTGGCGATGACTTCGGAGTGACGCTCACTGTGGTCGCCGCATCCGACAACGTCACGATCATGCACTCGGGCGTTCTGAAGAACGGTTCGACCGCCTACTGGGCAATTGTCGAGCGCGCCAATGCAGACGTCGGGCTGTATTACGCGGGCTACGGAATGATGTGCACGAACTATGACTTCAAGGCGCAAAAGGGACAGGATCCTGGAGCGAGCTTTCAGTTCATGGGGCGTGACGCAAACGACGCCACCTCAACCTTCGGGACCGGGACCGAGACTGCCGCAGGGACCTTCTCGGCCTTCAATTCTGGTGCGAATCTCGTCTATTTTGGCGAGAACGGATTGTTCGCCGCAATGGACCCCACAGATGCGGCTATTGGATGGCTCCCGTCGCAGGTCAACCTTTCCGTTTCGAGCGCCGCAACTCCGATCGATCCGATGGGGATCAATGGACCCTACGCCAACGTGAAGGACACCGTCACTCTGAGTGGGAATTTCTCGCTATTCACCACCGATGCGGCTCGCGTCATCAGGCAAAGGCAGGTGACGAATGCCGACAGCTCGCTGTGCTGGGTCAATCAGAAAACCGTGGGCGCCGTGACGAAT
>Ga0255047_10000129_pt1 | contig 52819 bp, 68 predicted proteins | sample JV7_2_1_MG_FD_183640 | JGI IMG/M metagenome (GOLD analysis project Ga0255047, IMG submission 183640) | Seawater microbial communities from Jervis Inlet, British Columbia, Canada - JV7_2_1 | ecosystem: Environmental > Aquatic > Marine > Inlet | place: Canada: British Columbia | collected 2016-10-06
GCGTGTAATACAAGTGTAATACAGGTGTAATACACCTATTCGAGGGAAGGATTGCTGTACGGTGGGGAAGACTCTTCAGATACGAACGACAGACGAGCTATACGAGGAGTTTTGCCGTCTACGCGATGAAGGCAGATTCTCGTCAAACACTTTTTTGGAGACGCTGATTAGTGAATATATTAAGTCAGCTTGTAATACACCTGTAATACAACACGACTTGGCTCCAGTACCACGAATTGAGTCAGAGTGTAATACAGTTGTAATACACCCAAAATCCCTTTCCCCCCAGACCCCCCTATCCCTACTGAACGTAACAAATATAAGTAGTAACAGTAGTTCTCTAATGGGGACTACTAGTTCTACTCTTAATAGGGACAGGGTAGATTCACTAGAACTCTTTATGGAGGAGTCATGGCCTGGACTGGTAGGAGAGGCTGAGACGCTCTCTGCATGGATACAAAGCTGTTCCAACGCCTACCCCGGAGTAGACCTCCTGAGAGAGGCGAAAGCAGCCTTAGCGTGGACCCTGGAGAAGCCTGGGAATGAGAGGAAAGCTATCCGGCAGTTTCTAAGGAACTGGTGGAGGAAGGCTATGCCCAAGGATGACATCTCAGGGATAGCGGCAGAGAAGTGGCTTCGCATGAATAACAGCAAGCCTGACTACTTGCTGAAGAGCTTCCTGCGGGGCAAGGATATATCAGAGACGTATGTGCATAGATTCGTGAGCTATCAGCAAGTGAAGCCACCATCGAGCGCTACAGAGGTTGTGAGGTTGTACAGAGACAATATGTATGAGCAGCACATGCTGCTCTAAGGAAGGTGTGGGGAAATGGGTTCAGATAATTCAGAGAGGGCGTTGCTCGCCCTTTGTCTGAGAAGACCAGAGTCAGTGGATGACGCGCTGTCTCATGGGATTAAAGCGAGCTACTTCGGTAGCGGCAAACATAGGCTGCTATGGAAGGGGTTCGCGGAAGACAGAGCAAGAGGCATAGGGCCAGATGAGGCTACCCTCTATGACAGACATGAGTCGTATGTAGGCGAAGGAAGAATCTTTGATTCGTGGAAGAGCTTTAACGACTTCATCAAAGAGCTAAAGGTGTCACCTTCTTCCAAGCATAGCCTGAGTGGGTATGTGGAAAAAATCGCGGAATCAGCGAGAAGGCGGCAGATAGTAGGGGCGGCTCAAAGCCTCATAGCTATGGAGCAAGATAGCTACTCGATGGAGTCGATACTGGAGGAGGCGTCTAAGATAACGTCTGCGTCTAACTGGGCTCCTGAAGGAGCGTCAGACCCGCTGCTCGCCTATGACATCGTAGAGGATTACTTCGATGAGCTAGAGGCGCAGAGGAGGGGTGAGCGAGCTACAACGCTAGTCCTTACCGGCGTAAAGGCATTGGATGACATTCTTATAGTGCGTCCAGGGCAGATGGTTGTTGTGGGGGGTAGGCCCAAGCAGGGCAAGACGCATTTGACGATCTCCATATTGAAAAATATCGCGAAGATCTACTCCAAGCCCGCGCTGATGATTTCAGCAGAAATGGGGAGGGGGCAGCTAGGAGAGCGCATGGCTACCTCGGGAGCGAAGATGGGGATGACGCTGGGAGAGGCGCAAAGCGCAAGGGAGCTAGTCCTTGAACAATGGCAAGGGGTGCCGCTCTACTTCGATGACAAGCCGAAAAGCGTTAACTCAGCAATCACAGCTATACGAACAGCTAAGAGAAACCTGGGGATATGCGTAGCGGCAGTGGACTACTTGCAGCTTCTGAAGATGGGGAACGAGTCCAGCAGAGAGAGACAGGTTGCAGAGGCGTCGTCCTCGCTGAAGAGACTTGCTATGGAGCTAGATATTCCCATCTTTGTAGTCGCCCAGCTAAACAGAAAAGCAGACTACCGGGATAACAAGAGACCCGTCCTTAGCGACCTACGAGACTCAGGTCAGATTGAACAGGACGCTGATGCGGTCGCCTTCGTCTATAGACCAGCATCATACGATGACGAGTATGAGCCCAAGAGCGACGTAGAGGTGATCGTCAGGGCGCAGAGAAACGGACCCACAGGAACCGCTCGCTGTCACTGGGAGCCGGGAGAGGGGTGGTTTCAAGATGTCAGAGACTGAGCTAATCACACACCTGCTCTCCTATAAGCGAGGAAACAAGGTCTGCGAAGTACACCCTATTGATAGGAATGAATGGCGCTCATGGGCAGCTTCTGTCTATGCACAGTCGGTAAGAGAAGCAGAAACATCGAGTGCGGAGCTTCCCATGCTCATCGCCTCGTGGATGGCTATGCGAGCCAAGAGGCATGGATGGGAAGACCTCTTCTGCAATTGGGCAGACAGAGCGCATAAGTATGGGCTTCCAGACAAGGCATCGTTTGGGAGACATGTATTTCTGGACCTGGATAAAAGGCTGCTCTCGGAAGAGAGATACAACCAAGCCTTTCGATCATTCAAAGATAACTACGAGGAAGCGATGGGCTACCCGGTATCAAAGAGTTCACTAGCTGATAAGGAGACGTAGAGATGAAGACATACATAGGAATTGACCCAGGGCTATCTGGGGCAATGGTTGCTGTAAACGGAGACGGAGAGGTTGTTGGACAACTCGTCATGCCAAGGACAAGCGGCAGCAAGGGTCCGCTGGACGTTAAGTGCATCCTCGCTTGGCTGGTTGAGGTAAAGGGAGGCTCTACGGTGACAGCCTCGCTGGAGCGAGTATCAACTAGGCCAGGACAGTCAGCTACGTCCACTCTTACAAGCGGGGTGAACTGGGGCAGGCTAGACGCTCTCCTTACCGCGCTTGGAGTTCGATACGACACCCCAACCCCGCAGCAATGGAAGCGCAAGCTAGGGCTACCCAAGAGGCCAGCTAAGGAGCGGCAGCGGTCAAAAATGGATGCCGTAGAGCTAGCTGGTAATCTCTTTCCAGCCTGGAGCTTATGCCAGGAAAGAAAACCACTCCTCACGACGGGCTTGCAGACGCAGCCCTGATTGCGGAATACGCGAGAAGAACACTTTGATACCTGTTGACGCAAGCACAATCACTGTTATTGTGTCGGAGAAATGGAGGACGCATGTTCGACCCTACTGACCTTACCGTAAAGGACGCTCGCTCTAGACTCAGCGAGCTTTCTATGGATGACCTTTCCGCCGTTATGAAGCTAGAGGTAGACGGTAAGCACCGATCATCCCTTATCGCTGATATTGGCAGGGCTATTGACGCCCTAAAAACCGCTGAAGAGGAGGAGCCGATGGTAGAGGCTCTTGCTCCCACGCCGCCTGAGTACGAGACGATTACGCTAGAGCAATACTTCAGTCTAAAGCGCTTGCAGAAAAGAACGTGGGAGCGCGCAGCAGACGGGAGCTTTAGGAGGTTGCGATGAAGACTTGCACTGTATGCAAGAAGTCTAAAGGCTTAATAGGATTCCATAAGGACAGTCGGATTAAGAGTGGTTATCGCTCTTCCTGCAAGGACTGTGTTTCTAAGTGGACCTTTGAGCAGACAGGCAAAGAGCCTGTCCGAGATCCAAGCATTACTCATAAGGACTGCCCTCGCTGCGAGCGAGAAAATCGCCCGCACCTTCACCCGGTATCCAACTTCGGCCTAGCTCGTCGCCGGATAGACGGGCTTAACTCGTGGTGCAAGCGCTGCTGCGTAGAGGTGTCGTCTGCGTGGCAACAGACAGAGGTGGGCAAGCAGAAGCATGCAGAGGCCGTTAATCGGTATCGCCAGAGGGCGCAGACCGCTAGGCTTAGGTCAGCGTCTGATGGGGGGTAAAAATAAAGGCGCGGTAGACATCCCGTCATTCGCCTCTGACGAGGATAGGTACGAGTGGGAAGTGGACCAGCGCTTTTACTCGATGGATAAAATGGACAGGTGGGTGTCTGCGGAAGGCATTCAAACGATAGGACCCCCCATTCCCCCAGGAGCCTCTGTCTTCCACGGAGGTAATTCTCCAAAAGAAGCGTTTAGGCTTGCTGATGAAGAGGGCTACCTAGCCTGTCGCCCAGCGTCAGAGATTCTAGGTTGTCACTACAAAACGGTTCGCAGGCTTGCAGATAGGCTTGAGTGGTTAACAATCGCTTACTCTACCTACGACGGTAAGGTTAAAGGAACTCGTTATCATTGCCGGATGTTGCGAAAGAAAGAGCTTCGCTCTCTTAAAAAGCAGTACAAGGATCGCGTGAAGGGGATGGAAAAGGGTGGCAACAAAAAGACAACGGCAGCAAACATTCGCAGAACTGGCTGAGCTAGAACTTACGTCAGGCAAGCACACTAACTTCGCTGTCTTTGCAGAGAAGTACCAGCGCATCCAAACGAAGTCAGGCGAGCTTGTTCCATTCAAGCTGAACAGGTCTCAGCTTCTCCGCGAGAAGATGCTGGTCGAGATGGAAGAGGCTGGACTGCCCCTTCGCGTCTGGGAGGCAAAGGCCAGACAGGCTGGCTGTAGTACGCATATACAGGGGAGAATGTTTTGGAAGTGCGTCACCAATAGAGACGAGGCGGCTCTTATCGCCGCCCATGCAGACCACTCAGTTCACAATATCTTTACAAAAGCTAAGATATTCCATGACAATTTGCCTGGAAACCTTCGCCCTCTAACGAAGTACAACAACAGGAACGAGCTAGACTTTAGGGCTCCTGCCGGCGCTACCGGGCTTAGAAGCAGGCTTAGTGTGATGACCGCTAAGAGCGTTGAAGATGCTCGCGGAACCACTGCTCGTCAGGTGCATGCGTCAGAGGTTGCGTTCTACAAGCGTCCCGAAGAATACTTCCTTGCTACCTTGCAGTCAGTTCCTGACCAGCCGGGGACGATGGTCTATTCAGAGTCTACGTGTAACGGTTCTGGCGACTTTCATCACACGATGTATTTGAGCGCAAGAGTGTGGGGAGGGGAGCCCTACCCTTGGATGACTCTGAAGAAGAAGCACCCTGGAGATCCAGACTCAGCTTGGTATGCGTACTTCACTCCCTGGTTCCTCGTTGAGGAGTATGAGAGGCCCCTTTCTTGTTCAGAGAAAGAGTTTAAGGATTCTCTTAATCTGGAGGAGCAGAACCTCCTAGAAGAGTTTGGCGAGTGGATAACGTTTGAAGGACTTTCCTGGCGACGGGCAACCATTGCCACTAAGTGCGGAGGCTCAGTCGAGCGCTTCCATCAAGAATACCCGTCTACAGATGAGGAGGCTTTTTCTGCGTCAGGGCACCCTGTGTTTGACAGGGCTCTTATCGAGCGACAAAAGAACGACTTCGCTTGCTGGTGCGAGATGTGCCTTCCTCACTCTGGAGCAACAAAGCCGGACGGGAACTCTTGCCCAGAGCATGGGTGGTACGAGATTCAGGACACGGCGGTTGGCGTTTCTGGTCGTGAGCGAATGTTCTCCACCTACAAGCCAGCGGTAGAGAAGACCTCTCAGGGAGCAGGAAGGCTGTCTATCTGGGAAGACCCCATTCCAGGCACTAGGTATGTGATAGGGGTTGATGTTAGCAAGGGGGAATACTCTAAAGATTGGGACCACGCTTTCATTGTGAACCTAGCTACCCTTGAGCAGGCTGCTGAGTGGCGCGGTCGAGTAGACCTAAACGACTTGTCTGAAGTCTGCCTTCTTCTCTGCGCCCACTACAATAATGCGATTCTTGCACCGGAGGTTACGGGGCTTGGCGCTGGGCTGCTCGCCATTCTTGAGCGGGCTAGGTACTGGAATCTATACAGGCGAGTGACGGTAGACACGATTGGAGGCCCTACTGTGATGCTTGGCTGGGACACCAATAGGAAGACCAAGCCCGCAATGGTGAGCTTGATGCAGAAAGCCCTGAGAGAGGACTACATCAAGATTCGGTCAAAGAAGGTTCTTGAAGAGATGGGCGCGTACACAAAGACGATTCTTTACAGCAAGTCTGGGATGGACGACAACACCGCAAAGATGTCTGCTCCGTCAGGGAAAAACGATGACGCCTGCGTTGCAGCAATGATTGGCAACGCTGTTTCTCACTACACCCCTGGGGGGCTAACGAAGGCTGGCAACGTAGAGGAGAATAAGACAACACCTCTGGACCACAGGAAGTGGAGCAGCGACGATTGGGATGTCTACGAGAGGGCTGCTATGAAATCAGCTAGAAGGCTCTCAGGTAAGAGGCGGCAATAGCTTGTAGTAGCCTCGTCTGGTTGAAGTGATTGTGTCGTAGTTGCTGTAAACAACTTTCTGAACGTGCTTCCTATCAACGCCTACGCTTTTAATTATCTCTGCGAGCTTCGTCTCACCGTTGTCTTTTAGATAGCTAACAATAGAGCTATAGATTGATTCTTCGCTCGGCTCTTCAGAGACTTCTTCGCCGTCATGCTTGTAGGTCGTAACTCCTAGCTTGGACTTCCCTGGTTCCTTGCTGGTTCCGTCATCCACAACCAAGCGTCCAGCCACTGCTGCTTGCCGATCTCTTTCGGCTTTACTAGAGAACTCCATTCCACGAATCTCAGGGCTTGACGTTCTTCCCCACTTTCCTCGGATCGTAAGGTCCGCAGGAGCAGAATCGGGTGGGTATATGCGGGTGGCTCCCAGCCTTCCGCAAACAACGCATCTACAGTCTCTGAAGTCATCAGCCTTACTTCTCATGTAGAGGTCTGGTTTTGTGTGCCAGTCAAAAAGCCTGTCACACAAATCGGAACTGCACTGCATCGGATATATAGCCATTAAAACCCACCTCTTGTCTGTAAATGTTGAATGAGTCCAGCGGTGCCCGATTGGGCGTTGCCAGACTGCTCACCTCTTGGCCCTGTCCCAGCAAGGCTTTCTCCATTCTGAGGGTTGAGCCCCATGCTTTCAACCCCTTCTGGCCCAACTTGTCCTTCGGCGGTTGGTTGTGCTTGTAGACCAGCGCCTCCCATTGCAGCCCCCTGTAGTTGAGACAGCGGCCCAACAAGAGCCTGTCTGTCTTGACGCCACACGCTAAAGGCTTGGTCCATGAAGTTTTGAATGGAGTCGGGGGGTAGGATTCCTCCCTGAACCAACGGCATCATGGTTCCCATAACCTGCTGCATGGTTTGCAGTAGACCAAGGAATGCCTGCTGTTCCTCCGCTGGATTAACCGGAAGGGTTGAGCCAGCCTGCACATTCACGTCGTAGTACCCCTGAATGTCTGACGAAGTGAACGCGATGAACTCATCCTCTCCATCTGAGCCGTTGATTCTCAGGTATCTCGTTTCGTCCCAGTATTGGCGAATGATGGAGAGAATCTTTCTGGATATGTGAGAGACAAACCTCTCGGTTGCCTCAAGGCGTACCCCGACTCGGCCCTGAGTTGCGGCAGAGGCGATAGCTACTTCTGTAGCAGTGGTTCCCTTTCGGCTTGCCCCTCCTCGCTGGAACGAATCGACTCCGCTGATTTCGTACATCATCTTTTGGAGACCGCTTATAACCATAGATGTCGTTGAGGGAGGCGGTGCTTCGGGAAGAATCATAAGAGCGTCTTGGATTCTTGCTACACCAGCGGGAATCTCGGCAACCTCCATGTCTTCTTCAGACTCAAGGAGTGCTGTTAGCTGCCCGCCCTCAAGAACCCCAGGCATGGCGACAAACTTGCGTCGAGAGGAGAGCCGGTGGTGCCTAAGAACGTAAGCCCACTCGTCGTTTAGCCTGTTGGATATTCCTCGAATGGAGGATAGGTCTGATACATGTGTGCTGTAGAAGGAGTCGGGGACATCAATAAACTTGAGTGTCTCGTATGGGTAGCCTTTCATCTCTATCGGATCATCAATGTGTCGAAGGACGGAATCCATAGAGTCGCCAGACCCTGGGTTCTTGGTGAGCCACATTATCCGTCGCCGCATCCCATTCTCTGAGTTAGCCCAATACCTAAGCTCGTAGATAACTACATAATCAGGAGCAATCTCGGGCTCTCCGGTGATGTTGTCTTCTGTTGAGCCAAGCGATTCTGGGACAGCATCTGACAGCCAAGAGTCAGGCTTTATGTCTTCTGGCACATCGAATCGGTCGTCTGCGCGAAGGTCGTCTAGTCGGACAACAAGTCTTTCAGCGACCCAAGGGCATTGGTTTAGGTCTGTATATCCTGGGGGTACAATTAGGTTCCACGGAGCTACTCGCGTAAGCATTGGATTGTCGTTTGGCCCCTCGTCAAAAGAAAGCTGTTCGTTCCCAAGGAAGTCTCTAAGTCTTCGTTGCTGAGCCTTGCTTATGGGGTCTTTGCCCTCACCCGGCATTTCCTGCTCTGGCCCGGTGTCGTAATCCTCTTGGGGGAAGAACGCATCGCTCGGGTCGTATCCAACCTTCCCGAATCCAAGTCCGAACAAGAGGGCGTCTAAGACAATCTTTCTAGTTGTCTGGTTCGCACCTATCTCATTCCAGATGTAGTTCAGGGCTCCCTGGGCAATCCTTGCGGAATCTTTATCTCCCGGCCTTCTCGGCTTCACATAGATATATGGATTAGCGGAGATAACCCCTGGAAGAATTGTGTTTGCGTTAGACAGGAGGAAGTTGAACTTAACCTCTCCCTCGCTGTCTCCGTAGAAATCAAGGCCCCCGCTTTGTGACGGGATTGCTGAGTAGTCCTGCTGCACCGCTCTCCAGTACGGAAGATGGTTCTCTTCTAAAACTTGCTCTGAAGAGTCAATCTTTTGGAGCCATAGCTCTACTGATTCGTGGTCAATTTCTATTTTAGAGTCAGTCATTTTTAAGTTGGGCCTTGACAGGGGTTGCAGATTGCTTCTGAATTACTTTTACGCGGTTTCTACGCAGGAGGTACAGATGACAAATGTTGTTTCCGACAACTTTGAGGAGACCCTCGATACAGAGGATAACTCCGATGAGATCGGTTTTGAGAACAATGGTGTCGAAGAAGATGGTTACGCAGGACACGAGCAAGAAGCAAGCTCGGAAGACAATGGAGACGCTTTTTGGAACGGCAATCCAGAGGAGCTTTCTGAAGACCTAAAGCCCGTTTACAAGAACATGCAGGCTGCTTTTACAAAGAGGATGCAACGAGCATCCGACTTGGAGCAGAAATACATGGATTCTATTGAGGCGGCTAACGCTGTCTTGGTGAACGGTCGAGGTCAGGGAGCACCCCAGGAGAACGCGCCGGTCGAGGAAGTTAGAGATGTTCCAGACATGTCTAAGGGCGCTAAGCCCGAAGAGGTTATTAATTACTACGTTCAGCAAGCTGTTGGCGAAGCAATTAAGAAGTCTGGAATCAGTTCCGTTGTTGACCAAGTGCAGCCGCTTGCTAATCAGCAGAAGGTCGTTTCGGCCTATCAACAATATGCTGCTGAAAATCCAGGGATAAACCACGAGGCCATTGCTGGTCAGGTGGGGAGTATCTTGGATACTAATGCGGACCTTGGCGCTCTCGCAGCAACCAATCCAGGCGCTGCTATTCGTATTGCTGCTCAAATGGCTCAATCGAATGTGGCAACTAAAAACAAACGTTCTAAAGAAAAACAACGCCGTCAGGCTGCTCCTGTCTCTGCTAGACAGGGCTCGGTTAAATCAAGGCGAAAAGAGTCTATGCTCGATGCCGCGACCCGTGCCCTGCAAGAGGTTGGGCTTCAACCAGATGGCTTCTAACTAGGAGAAAGCCGTGCCAGCAGTCACAGCTACGATCCCTTTTGATAGGGTCTATTCAACAACTGCCGCAGTTGAACGTTCGACAGTCGCGATGGAAATCGTGCAGGCGAACCCTCTCCTGTGGCACATGTACCGTCAAGGTGCAGTCGCTTACGAAGGCGGCACCGAGTGCCGTGTTCCCGTAGTCCTGAATGAGTCTTCCAACGTGGGAGCCATTGGCACCTACGCGACCTTCTCGACTACCCCCGAAGACGGTCCCGACAAGGCTCGCTTCCCTGAGTGGTATAAGAACCGCGCATCAATGGTGATTGACAACACTGAGCTTGCACAGAATCGTGGCAAGTATCAGATCGTCAACTTGCTCAAGGCCAAGCAGGCAATCGCAAAGATTAGCTTGGTTAACGAGCTAGGCCGTCAGATGTACCAGAACAACGCAGCCCGACCCCTAGAGCTTAACGGTCTTCAGACTGGCTTCTTTGAGTTCGCGGCAGAGGCGGCTCAGGCCGCTATTGTTGGTGGAATCAATAAGGCTGCTTACCCCCGCTGGCGCAATCGCTACGGCCTTATGACCGCCTTTGGCACTGACGGACTGGATACTTGGGAAGAGGTGTACATGGATTGTAGCCAGCGCGGCACACATCCTGACATCATTTTTGCCGACCCAATCATTTACCGCTTCTTCAAGCGGCTCGTTGCCCCGAATCAGGAAGAGCGCGATGTTGCTCTCTGGAACCAGGGCTTTGAGAACCTGCTCTTTAACGGCACCCCGGTTGTGCCCGACGAGGAGTTGGATGGAACGGGTCAGACCTATTTCGTTACGACCACTGGCCGACGAAGCGTCACCGACTTCAACTTGAAGCCGGAATACTTTGAGGTCCCTGGCAAGAACCCCTTGGTGCAAGCAAAGGCTACCGGCATCGGTATGCAGCTTGCTATCTTGAAGGACGACGACTTCCGTCAGACCGCCTTCTTGACGCCGCCTAACAGTGATGTGATTCTCTCGCACCTGTACTTCACAGCAATGATGACCACCTCCAGCGAAGGCCGACAAGGCTGCACAGATTTCGCTGGTGGCGCTCCAGTATTTTAGGAGGCTGAGAATATGTCTGGATTTATGCACGGAGGCTCAGCCCTCACCCTAGATATTGGTTGCCGTAACGACACTGGCGCTGCCTGCTCTGGTGGCGACATTGTGCAGATTGACTTCCTCCAGCTTGTTGGTGGCGTCAATGTGGCTCAGGACGGGCTTGGGGCTATCACCCCTCCCGCTCTTGGCGCACCAGCCCTCAACGGCTGGGCGTTCGCCGCAGCCGACCTTGGCTCTGGCTACATGTCAGTGACAGGCGCTGTCATTGCTCCGCAAGGCCATACAATTATGGCTACCGAAGAAATGACAATCCGCGTGGCTGGCGTTGCCGAGGTTTCGGTACTTGGTCCCGGTGGCGGCTTAGCCATTGGCGACCTTCTTGATATTAGCCCTGGCGCAAGCAACCTTGTTGATTCTGCGCTGAGCGGTGGCAACCTGGGAACGGCTACTCCTGCCACGGCAGGACTTCTCCGAGGGGTTGCCCTGGAGACTGTTGCTGCTGGCGTAACCGCCGTTATCTCTGTCTGGCTTAAGCCTTTCGGTGGTATCTAAAAACTAACGTGTGAGCCGGGGGGCTTTGCTCCCCGGCAATCACAGCTAGGAGAATTGAAAATGGCTGTAGCAGTACACGTTGGTCGAGTAGCAAAGGAGTACACTCCTTACGGCTATTCGATTATGGAAGACGTTTCAGGAGCTTTCCGGTTTACCGCCGGTGCTGGCGGTGCGACCGTCTTTTTGCCTATGTTTGACGATGCAGATGCTCGTATTGAGGCTATCAGTATTATCAGCGAAGGCGGTTATAATCAGGGAGCAGATAACGCTGTTAATAGCTGGGTTATACGGCTTGCAAGCTTTGACGCAGCAGGGGCCGCTACAACGCATGCCCTGGTGATGGACACAAGCACGGTAGTGACCGCAGCACCCCAGATTGGCGCTAATGTTAGGGTTTCCGCGACCGCCTCAACCCCGGTGATTGCAGCGGGAAGCACGCTTGCAATTATTGTGGGTGAGAATGGAACCGCTAACGGAAACATTGACGCGACTGTTTTGGTCCGCGTTCGTCGCAAGGCATAGTTAATCCCCCGCCCACCTACTCTTTGGAGGGTCGTTCGTGAACCTTTCGGAACTCAGAACGGCCCTCCAAGATAGGCGCGAGGACTATTCGCAAAGCAAGGCGAAGCTTAATCGCCGTATCAATCAAGCGTACCTAGACATGTGCTCTAGGCGTAAGTGGGGCTGGCTCCGTCGCGAGTACAGCGCCATCACAACTGCCCCCAATACGCAGTTCACGCAGGTTCCCTTCACACAGGGCGACCACGAGATTGACATCCTTGCTGGCACAGACGCCCTAATTAGAACTCCTCCGACTGTTTTTGGGACGAGTCTTTTGGTTAACGGAGGGGTCTATAAGGTTGTTTGGGTTGGCGACCTTACTGGGGTTGTTGGCGCAGAGAGCCAGATCGTTAAAATTGAGCCGCCGTTCCAGGGCGCTACCGGGAACTACGACATCACGATCTTGTACAACGAGATTGCGCTGCCGAAGGGGTCTTCAGGGGTAGAGGCGGTTTCGTTTACATCAGCCAACTCAGAGCAGCCCCTGTCCTTGGTTGCTTTGTCCACGGCTCAGATGATGTACAGAGATGCGGGAGAGCAGGGACAGCCTTCCCAGTTTGCCGTGAGCAAGAAGGACCTTATCTCCCGCCCTTTAACGGCGATTCCTCCCGCAGCTATTACCCTATCTGCTGGCACCGGAGACGCTACCCAGCGACCGCCGCAGCCGTTAACAGACCCGACTGTAAACCCAAGGTATTACGCATATACCTATGTGAATAACCAGACCGGAGCGGAGTCTATTCTCAGCCCGCCCACCGTAAGCCCAACCACAATGGCTGGGGCTCCCGGTGGCGAGCTTAGGGTTCTCTTTCAAAAGACAGACCTCACCATAAAAGAAGATTTTACAATCAACCTCTACAGCACAACTGCGGGTGGAGACGCAAACACCTTTTACTTTGTGGGTGATTCGGGTGGGGTCACTGACCCAATGTTCCGTCTTCAAAACAACGCTAGCGACCAATACTTAATTGAATCTGGTAAATACAGAGCGCCAGACTCCGGTGGCATTCTGTCTCTTCGCTTCTTCCCAACACCCAACGACATCTACAAGGTGACTGCTGTTTACAGCGTGTCTGCTAGGGCTATGGGCGAAGATGCCGATGTCCCTGTATTCAACGCAGACTTTCACCAAGTCATTCTCGACGGGGCAGAGGCCCTTATGCTTGAAGCCTCTGATGAGCAGCGCAGAGCGAATCAGGCGCGAGGTCGATACGAGCAGGGTATCGCTCGTATGATTCAGCTAGACCGGCTCAACGCACAACAAAGAGTTGTTATCGGCGGGAAGAGGCGCATCACTGGTCGCCTAACCGCATGGAACAACTCATTCCCCAACTGGGGCCCAAGCGGTCCCGGCTGGCCCTACCCGCCGTAGCCCGTGTCTGACGGTAAGGGAAAGAGGAAGAAGTTTGAGCCGCTACAGATACGCGGAATAGATACCCGCGTCTGGCAAAAGGAGGGCTCTTCTAACGATATAAAGGGAGCGCTCTTCACTGTCAGGGGAGAAGTCGCGAAGGCTCCAGGCATAAAGCCTATATACGATGTCTACCATCCAGACGGGGGAACCCCTCTCTTTTGGCCGGGGATGAAGTTAGCAGGCCCTGGCGGGGCAAGCACCCCATTCAACGGTCCTCTATACGCGCTAGGGGCGTTTCACCACCACGGCATTACCGACTTAATCGCCCAATTCAATGACTCGGGCGGCGAGTTTAGCCATCTTGTTGTCATTAGACCGACAATTGGCAGTGCGGTGACAATAGACCCGTTCGTTGGGGCTCAGCTTAACGGGCTATCTCCAGCGCGAGGACCCGGAGACTCTTATAGGTTTGTTCAGTCTGGTGACATACTTATATGCACGAATGGAGTTGACCCGAACTACAAGTGGGATGGGTATAAGTTTTCTCCGCTAGGGATAAGCGATCTCCCGCCAGCCCCAGTTGTTCCGGTAAAGTCCGTGACTGATGTTTCGTATATAGTCGGCTCTGGTGCCTCCCTTTTTGTCAACAACGCTCAGGGGCCTTGCTATATCGAGAATAGTCCAAAGGGCCTGTGGGGCGACTTCTCGATAAAGGTAGACACCACCTCTGTTCAGCCTCAGAGATTCCAGTATCGAATGACTTGGGTGAACGACAAGGGCCAGGAGTCTGAGGGGGGCAGCGTGTCTAACTCGCTGACTGACGCCGGGTGGGTTTCGACAGACTCTATATTGCCAAACCCAAGCGACGTTCCCTTTCCAGAGTGGGGAAACAACAACGGCGCTTATTATGTAGTTAAGGTTGATGGGCTAGCCGCCGACGTTCCGTCTATAGACATTGTGGCTAGGCACCTCTATCGCTCTACCGATGGGGGGCTTACATGGCTATTTCACTCAAGGCTTCCTGGGAACAACACAGAGACGCTTTGGGATTATGTGAGCCCAGGGGAGCTAGACCCTACCGCAGAGCTTGCCTCAGACGGGTCTGGGAAGGCCCCTCCCATCGCAACGTGGGCATTTCCCTACAGAACGAGGACCTACTACGGGGGCCTCTACTCGATGAACTCTACCCTCGCCTACTCCAACAAGAATGGCGGCAAAGAGGGGGTGGCTACAGCCAACTACATAGATCTCGGGAGCCACGACCCAGACGCGCTTACTGGGTATTCGGTATCCCAGGATTACGCCCTGATATTTAAGCGAAGAAGCTTTTACATGCTTACGCATGACAAGGAAGAGCTTCCAATCATTACTCCAATATCTCAGGGAGTAGGGGCTGTTTCTGATAAAGCCATAGCCTCCTTTGAGGGAAAGACTTATTGGATCTCAGAGATGGGCTTTTACTCATACGATGGGTCTAAAGCGTATGCCATGAGCCTGGAGCTTAATGAGAGGTTTAAGAGCCTTCCCCCAGCGAAGCTTAGGGACGCCTTCTGTTGGATAGATCCAGCAGAGCGAAGAGTCATGTTTAGCGTTTGCGGTGGCCCAGGTGATGTGAATGAAGACGTTTGGGCGATTCACGTAGACAGCGGAGCCTTCTCCATACTTGATGGTTATGAGATTGCCTCCGCTGTTAGCTACGACAAGTACACTTATGTTGGATATAGAGACACAAATAACAACATCTATGACTTAGGCATGTGGGGGGTTCAGAGCGAGATAGGTGGGTACCACTCTGTAACCCCCGTACTTCCCCCGTCTCCTACCAGTGGTTCGTTTGAAACAGCGTGGCTTACCCTAGACAACCCAAACTCTGACAAGACCTTTCAGCGCCTTGATGTCTTCTATGTCCAGACAACTAAAAATCCAATCAACTTCTCTTGGTATTTAGATTGGGATGATCGCTACTCTGGGACTAAATCAATAACCCTTGCAGAGGATGCGGCGACCACATGGGGAACATCGGCAAGCACGATTAACTGGGATAGCGGAATACTCTGGGACTCAGAGCGGGTTCGCTCTCTTAGAATTGACTTGGTTGATACCGAGGAACGCTCTCTTCACGGCAAGGCCATTAAGTTTAAGTTCAAAGACAAGGACGTTGTGGAGGACACGGAGACCCCCTGGAAGATTGTTGGATTCCTCCTTTGCTATACAGACTTTGGAACGAGGTCAGAGGGCACAGACCTCTCCCCGGAGACGGCATGAGCGAAAAGCAACGTCTCATAGATAGGCTTATGACTGCGTTGCAGGAGCTTGATGTTGGGTTTTCCACCGCATCAGCAAGGCTCAATCCTTTGATAGCCGTAAACAGAGCCCTGTCCAAAGCAGGGGCTGCAAGAATAAACAGCATAGATGAGGTGACTGAGCTACGAAGAGCGCTCTCTTCCGCAGAAAGGCTTCTCTGATGCTGTATGTCAAGAAGGGTATGTTTGCCAGCCCAAACGTGGCTTCAGCAGAAGAGCTAAACAGGGAGTTTAATCGTGCAGTTGATTCTGTTTCCAGAATTGACCACATGATGATTTTTCCGTCCTCACTCAGTAGAGACAACTTCTTAAAGCCATACGAAAGCACCAGGGCTCCTTCGTCAACTCACAACATTGCTTACGCCATAGGAGGAGGGTCCGCTCAGACGTTGTTTCAGGTATCAAAGGTGACTGGCGCTGGAAACCTCGTAGATTTTAATGAGTACGGCAATAGGGTGCTGGTAGACCTGAGAGACGGGACCCTAGCGGTCGCATCCCAAAGCCCTCGCATGGAGCTAAACTTTTACCTAGCTGATTATGCAAAGGTAATTATTGTTGGTTGCTGTCAATACACAAGCAGCTACCCAGGAGTTACCCATCCAGATTTCGTAGACCTCAGGCTCCAGGTTGTCGTTAACGGGACCAGGGGAAGCATTGAGCAGAGAGCTATTGAGGGGGACGGGTATGGCAAGGTTCAGTGCGGCCTAAGCATCCTTGATAGTGTGGTGCTTCCAGGGGGCACCCACAGGATTGGCCTTGCTGTTTCCGAGGGGATGGATGAAGCCTCTGTTACCGGGGGCTTGCAGGGAGAGATAACCAAGGCAACGATTTCTGCGATTGGCTTGTATAGATAATGTCTGGCGTAAGCTTTAAGTTCATCCCAGGTGAAGCGATTACCAGGGCAACTGTTAATCAGAACTTTACGGATTTGGTTACAGCGTCATCTACCATTGAGCCAAGCGCGGTGCTTGATGGGACGATTCTTCCAGTCCATATAAACCCAACTGATGCGACTGTCCTAAAGGACTTTTACCAGCATAAGAGAGAGGTAAGCGTTGCTGCCGCTGGCGCAAAGACTCCCATAGCCGGAAGCAACGCTACAGGAGGAGCCCAGATAACCCAGGTTGGCAATAACGATGTAATCCTTGTCTCAGCCTTTGCTGAGTTTGAATACAACAATCCCCTCGCTGCGGCTGTGTTCCTTGCTTATGACATAGGAACCCTAAGCATAGATTCGGGGATACCCGCCGCTAATGTCCCGATCCCTGGCGATGGAGGGGTTGACTCCTGCTCTAGGATTTACGAAACACAGCACGGGGTTAACGGCGGGAAGTATGATTCAATAGTTAGGACTACGTGCCAGCTTGACTGGACCTTCCAGGCTGTATTTCCTCACGCAAATAGCCCTCAGTACATAACGCTTTACTGGCACCCCCCGGTGACTAACGCAAATCTGACTTGCACTAGCGCTGGTGTATACGTTTACATAATAAAACGATGACTACTTACGTACCTACCGTTATTGGCGCTGGACCGTTCGATGGCTCCGTTGTTGATGACAATTTCGACAAGTTTCAGACAGCGACTGGAGCGCTTACCGGGACTAACTTTGCCAACACAGACGACCTTGGCTTCAGAAACATGCACCCAGGCTCTGTAACAGAGACCTTTGTGGAGAATGGGAACCCTGTCGTTGCGATATACAATGCGTTTTCGGCCCTTGATTCGAACCTAGCAAGACAGCCTTACCCTAGCGGGAAGAGAAGCCCTTTCGTGAACGTGGTTCACGACACCGAGGTTTCCTTTGTAGCAAAAGCTGATGGCGAAGTTTTTGTGGTTTCTTCAGCAGCCCTTAGCAGGCCTAAGTGTCACTGGATAGTAACGGCCACAAATAGAACTTATTTCAATGTGTACGCCTACCTAAGAATGGCCGAGGGCCTTAACCAGGGGACCGCAGCCAGTACGGGCATAATTGGCGCGGCTAACTACACATGGACATTTGGGCAAGAGTCCTCTGAGCGAGTTGGGCAGGATCTTAGGGCTTGCGGTCATCAGACCATAACCTCTGGGGAGAGGTATTCTTTTTGGCTGGAGCTAAGCATAAGTGCCTCGACAGTTCTCCCTACCGGGGTGATTGCAATGGACCCCTGGCCGATTGGGTCAGCGACTAACCCAACATACTTTCCTGAGGGGGCTCCTGCTGTTTCCATTTATGGTTCTTCCAGACAAACGGTTGCTACCTGTATATACAAGTAGAGGAGTGATTTATGGCTGCTACTGAGTTCACATGGGACCCTGCTGTTGAGGCACAACGAGCTTCGGCTGAAGAGTCTCGCCTTGCTGGGTCGATGGACCAGCAGCTTCTTCGCGGATACCAAGACCTTTTTGACGAGGAGTCTCGTGCTCAACTAGCCGGGGCTCAAGACAAGAAGCTCGCAAACTTTGCGCGACTTAACCAATCCATGCTGTCGCCCACTCGCCCAGGCTCTGCCGGAATTACATACGGAAGAGATGTTGCAAGGGCCGCTGCGACTCGTGGAGCGCTTCAAAGGCTCTTCGAGAGAGACGAGCTTGCTGGTCGATTTGCTGCTGATGCAGAGCAGCAGGCGGCTACAAATAAGTTTCTTCAAGAGAGGCAGTACGCCAGAAACCTTGACCAAATGGCTAAGCTTGGCCTCTTCAACCAAGTAACGGGCGCTGCTCTTACAGGGGGAACGATGGCGGCTCATGGCATTCAGCGGGCTGTTCCCAGGAATACTGGAGAAGTAGGCCCTGCTCCAGAGACTGTTGCTTTGAATAACCAGTTAGGCCCTGCGCTTGACAATGTATACAGGAGCTAGGTTATGGCTATTGAGACAAGGCAACAGCTTGATAGGGCTATAGCCGACAGGGGTCGATCTGCTGTTGAGCAAGAGCTTCAAAGCGGTGACTTTGGGGTATCTCTTTCCGACATAAGCGAAGGGCTTTATCAGAAATGGGCTCGCGATAAGGCGTCAGGGATGATTCGGGGGAACCCTGTTTCTGGTGCGTTTGGTAGGTCTGCTCAGACAGCGCTAGGCAGACTGTCTGGCTTAAAGGCCGCTGTGAGGCCAGAGTTTGAACTGGCCGGAAAAGAAGCCTTTTCAAATGAGATGAAGAAGGCCCGCGTAGACGCTCAAAAGCTTGCTCAGAAAGCAATGCCTGGAATATCTCAGGGCTACAGGAGCGCCTTAGAGGGCTTGGCTAGGGCAAGAGGGAATCGCTTGGAAAACGCCAACCTAGCGGGAGGCACGGCGCTTGGCCTTCTCGGCGGGGGATTGGGGGTTGCTGGCGGAATACTTTCAGCAATTCCTATTACAGCCCCTCTCGGCATTGCCCTTACTGCCGCTGGCGCTGGAACAGGGATTGCCGGTAAAGCGGCGCAGGCCGCAGAGACAAAGAGGATTGGTGAATTAACACAGAAAGACCTCACTACGGCTGGGGGGTTCACGACTCCCGAGGTTCGCGTTGATAAGCTTGACCTCCCGTCTTCAAATATAAGTCTTGCTGGCTCGTCTTCCGCCCCACGGTTTAATCTTCTGGGCCAGGAAGATCAGGATTACTTCTCCAACGCTCTTCGCGGCTTTAATACCTATCCCGATCAAGAAAGGTATCTATAACAAATGGCTATCAACCTCCCCGCAGGATACGACCTTGGCCCAGCGATAAGAAAGCAGGGAGTGGGGGATGCTCTCAATGCAATGGTTGGCGGGATGGAGAGGGGCCAGAGAATTGGGCAGGGCTTCGTTAATACCGAGCTTGCTATCCGCGACCAGATGGAGCAGGAGAAGGCCGCTCGTCGCAAGGAGGCTATCGACGAGGCTGCTCTTTTAGAGGCCGCAGCTTGGGAGGCTGGCACTCAGGACATTGGGGGTCCTGGGCACCTACTCCGCACAAGGGGTAGCAGGAGGTCTTCTGGCGGGACCACTGGCGGTTACTCTCAGGCCCTTTCTGCGGGCGCTCCGATTGGAATAAGCAGGGCCGAGGCGGCAGAGGCTATGGCATTGCAGCAACAAGCAGCCATTGAGCAGGATGCTGTCAACAGGGCTGCGATGATGGGAGAGCGGTCTCGCCTTCAGGAGGCTCTTGATGACGCCCGGATTGATTGGGACAATGCAGAGGGGCGTCATGTGGCAGGGGTTGCTGGGTCGCAGTTCCCAGGGGCGCTTGACGAGGGTGAAGTCATGGCGGCACTTAATGCCCTTAAGCAAGACGCAGGCGCAGCGCCGGTAGGCCCAGAGTACGTCGTTAAAGAGGGGGATAGTCTCTCTGCGATTGCTCGTGAGCTTGGCATTCCCCTTGAAGAGCTATCTGCCTTAAACAGAGGGCTTACCCACCCAGAGCAGGCGAGCGAAGGAAGGCTTGCTGGAGAACCCCGCATTCACCCTGGAGAGACTGGAGAGCGCAGGAAGCTTTTGGTTGGAGAGAATCTTCTCTATCCAGGGGAGAAGCTGGCTCTTCCTGGCGCTCCTACCGATCCTAGCCCTGTTGCAGCGGCGGTTGGTAGCCCTGCCGCTGGGGGGAGCCGACCTGTATCAGAGCTTCAGGCAGCGATTGGCGCATACGATAAGTCAATTGAAGCGCTTCCCCAGCCTAAGCCTGTCTCTAAGAACCCCTTCCACACCCGCTTTGGGAAGAACAAACTTCCTGACCCGAAGGCTGTTGCTAGCGCTGTTCGGCTGGCCAGCAAGGGCGACTATGGAATGATTAACGAGATTGCCGGAAGGCCCGTTAAGAAGAGCGAGCTTGAGGGCCTTTACTCTGACTACGAGGGCTACATCGTTGACGTTGAAACCTTTGGCAGGGCGAAGGTTGTTAGCGACAGAGAGAAAAAGCTTATCGAGGAAGAGGCCAAGGTTCAGAAGGACAATGAGTCCAAGCGGGAAACCTTAATGACCGGGATAACGCTAAGCCTTGGCGAGGGCGGTCGATCTGGATTAACTGAAGAGCAGATAGGCGACCTTGCCGGTGGAATAGCCGACACATGGCTTCTTGATAAGGCTCTTGGTAGCGCTCAGCTTAGCAACCTGCTGAAGATGGGCACCGAGGACAGGGCGACTGCTGCTCTTATAGCTAAAAAGAGCAGGGCCTCTAGGAGAAAGTCTACCGCAGAGCTACAGGGCCTCTACCCAGGGCTGAACGTAAAGTATTACGACGCAGCGAGGGCGGCAGACGCAGCCCTAGACACTTGGCTTGGTCAGCTTAATACGCTGGAAGAGAGAAGGACTGGAGGGGCAGACCCTGAAGCGATTAAGCTTCTTCAGCTAGGAGTCGATGCTGCTTACAATAACTACACCAGGGTTAGGGACGACTTTAAGGATGTGTCTGGTCGTGCGCACAAGGCAAAGACCGACGAAGAGAAGGCGACGCTGCGGGTGAAAAGAATAGAGGAAATGGCTAAGGCCATAAAGAGCGGCAAGGTGACTCCAGAGGCTGTCAAGAGTCGAGCCATTGATAGATACGGAAGCGCTGAAGGGTCGTCTATTGCAGCCGCTGCCGCAGAGATGGCTAAAGAAACCTCTGAAGCTACTTCAGGCGGCGGCACCAAGACACCTCCTTTGGGGGATGGCGCGAGGGGCGGCGAGCCAGAGGCACCGCAAGACTCTCCTAATGGATTAGATAAACGCATAAGAGAGCTTCGTGGAGAGGGGATAGGGCTGGGTGCCTTTTCTCAAAAAGGGCGTCTTGGGCAAGCTTTTGACGCGGCTTTTACGGACAAACATAGGCCACTCGCTCTCCTTGAGAGGGACCTTGAAGACCTTCTAAGGGAAAGAAAGACCCCACAACTTAGGGACAGCCCTGGGCTGGAGAAGAGGATTGAGGATAAGGTTGCCGAGATAGAGGCTTGGTATGCCTCCAGCGAGGGAAGAGAGTTGAAAGATATCTATAAAGCCCAAAGACTTCTAAGAACCCAATAGGCAATCATGGCTGAAGAAGACTTCTCGTGGCTCTATGACAAGCCTACGCCGACCCCCCCTCCAGCGGTCCCTGTTGCTCAGGCTCGTGCCGAGGCTATGGAAGAGGCGATCCCAGAAGAGGACTTCTCCTGGCTCTATGGCGATGAGGCTCCTGTAGACGCTGTTCCTGTAGACGCTGTTCCAGAAGAGGAACCTCAAGAGGCTGTTGCAGGCCCCCCTAGCGATGAGGGCGGGGAGGATTTCTCCTGGCTTTATGGCGACACGGCTGGGCCTCCTATTCAAGCGCCTCCTGCTGAAGAGGACTTTGAAGCCCCGCCAGACCCGTCGCCCTTCCCTGCACAGCCACTAAGTGATTCTGAGCTTGATAGGGCCTTTGGGCTAAGCGCCGATGCTGGCCTAAGCATGGAAGGCATAATTCCAGGCTTTAGCGCTGGCGCTACGGCAGCGGAGTCCTTGCTTCCAGAGAACCTTCCAGAGGAGGTCCCGTCCACTATTTCGGGAGACAGGAAGGGAAGGCTTAAGGGTGATGACCTTCGCCGCGAGTGGGCGAAGATGCAGTACATCTATAAGAAGTCTATTACTCCAGACAGGCGGCTAGAGGCTGTCGGAGAGTTTGTTCATAAGTGGAGACCAGAGCTTGCTGAACGCGCTGGTTGGTCCCCAGACGGGTATCAAGAGCCAGAGGGATTGTTCGGGCTCTTCGACTGGATTGACAAGCTTGGACCTCGCCCCGTTCGCGCCCTGGCTAGGTCACTCAGAGAGCTTGAAGTTCAGAGAGCGGCGGCAGAGATTTCTGGCACAGAGCCTCCGTCTTTTGATGACGCGCTGAAAGCTATTTCTAGGAAGTACGAGGAGGACAAGGGCTACCCCGAGCATGGCGAGAGCCTTCTTAGGGATGCGCTTCTTTACTTTGGTGGCTCTGACGACCCAGAGGAAATCCTTAGCCAAGAGGCGGCTAAGAACAGGGGAGAGAGTTGGGCCGATAAAGCTTTGGATTCCTCCGCAGAGGAGCTTACTAGGTTTGGCTATGAGATTGCCAAGCACCCCATCATCTCAGGAGCACTTGGCGGCGCTGCCGGTCTCTCTGGCTTTGGTCTTTTTGGCCCCATTGCAGCGGCTGCTGGTGGCATCGCTGGCGGCATTGGTGGGGCGTACTTTGGTGCTGGGGTTGATAGCGACGTATACGACACCGCAAAGGAAGAGGCGGTAGCGGCTGGCTCAGAGGGCGGGCACTTCGCCCAGGGCCTCATCGCCTTGATGCTCTTTGACCCCCTTAACTTTATAAGTTTGGGTAAGTTCAGAGGAGCTACTGACTCTGCCAAAGACCTTATTGAGAAGGGGATGGGAGTCACGCGGAAGGGGGATGAGGCAGTTTCCGCTGAAGCTATCTCCTACCAGCGGGCCGGAAGGCAGCAGTTCGTACAAGAACTCCTAGAGGAGGCCCCAGAAAGCGTAGAGGCTGCAACGATAGGTCGCCTCTCCAATCAGCTTGATAGGGCAGAGGAGGCTCTGGACAGTGCTACGAGGTCGGTGAGGCTTAGGGAGGGTCTTTCGGAGTCTGCCGCAGCCCGAGGCGCTGACGACCTAGATGTGTTTGACGATGTTCGCTCTGCTTCTCAAGAGAATGCAGTAGTGGCTCAAGAGGCTTTTGATTCTATAAGGCAACAGTTTGACAATGCAGTGGAGTCGTTCACTGGCGACCTCCCTGCTGTAGCGAGAACAGCAGATCAGGCTCAGCTTATTGCAAAGAGTGACCTGCAAAGGGCGGCTGTTGCTGCTTTCAACATAGGGGCAGAGCTTAGGGGCTCCTTTGCTCCAGCACTTCTGGCGAAGCTTAGGGAAAAGGCCGTCCTCCTTGGGGTCGGAACAGATGAGGCGCAGAAGGCGTGGCAGGCTGGCCTGAGAGCGGCAGACGACCAGCGGCTTATCTTGGTGGGCTTTGAGGATGTCGCTGGAACAGCAATAGGGACTATGAAGGCGAAGCCAATCCTCAAGGATGTGGGCGCTGCTCGCGTGTATGAGATGGCGAAGAGGGGGGAGCTTGGTGTTGACGCGAGAGTTGCCGCAGAGCGACCCCAGTACAACGCTCTTGAGAAGATCATTGATAAGAGAAGCGGCAAGTCTTTTAAGGAGCTTTCGGACGAACTTACCGATGTCAGCTATCGCCCGAAGGAGGGCGTGGGCAGATTCGTAGACCCTACGTACTTGATCAGAAAGACTCTGGAGAGCACAAAGGGTGCTGGCGAGCTACAGGCTATTCGGGGAGAGGCTCAAAACATAAAGAGGCTGCTCAGAGATCCAAAGGTAAAGGGCGCTGCTCGCTCTGGATTAAAGAAGCGCCTTAAAGACCTTCAAGAGATGAGCAAGCAAGCCTCTTCAAAGAAGGGCCTTAGCAGAGAGTTTAAGCTCCTTCAGGAGGAGCGGCTAGTAACCGACCTCAACCCGATCTCCATGACCATAACCAGAAAGATACTGGACATGGCTCCGTGGCTTGACCCGCCTCGACAGTTTCTTCAAACCATCGGCAGGGGGACTTTAAGCAGGACAGGGCAGCGACCACAGTTCTACACAAAGACAGGGCCTGAAGGGAAAAGGGTTCTTCGTGACAAGAACGAGATGGTTTACCCGCCAGCCCACTACCACGTCGAATTGCTTGAGCAGGCAAGGCATAGAGCTAGGTCTTTAGGCAAGGTTATGTGGCCTTCCGTTAGGGCCAAGATCCTCACCATCACTGAAGACGAGGAGGTACTTCGGGTTGCCAGGGAGTTTGTGGAGCTAGGCTATGCAGCACCACTAAAGGGAGTTAAGGGCGCTGAGCAACTCGTAGCAGCGATAACCATTAGAGAATTGAATAGGGTTCTCAACCGCATCACTCAAGAGGGGACTCAGGGAACCGCTAGGGGCGACGGCTATCAGATGCTTAACGAGGAGGAAACCAAGCGGGCTATCAATGCCATAGACACTCTTGCAAGTACTCATCCAGAGATGGACACGTCTAACCTCAGAGCAGCGATAGAGGAGTACGGAGAGACTACCGCTGGCATCTTGAGAGAGAGGGAGAATGAGGCCCTTTGGGCTCCCGGTAGCGACCTCGATAACGCAAGAAGGGACCGCCTCAACGAGACTCGCCTTGAGCTAGCCGTGTTTGAAGGCGCGTATAACAACATTGTTACCGAGAAGTTCCTCATGGGCGCAGAGCTTGAGGCTGCTGAGAGGGCAGAGCGTCTTCGCCCAGAGCTTGAAAGGCTTCAGTCAGAGGTTCATCGGATTAACGAGTTGCTTGGTAGCAAGGAAGTTACCTCTGAGCAGGCTATGGATGACCTCATTGAGACGCTGCTCCGCGAGGCAGAGGACATGCCTGGGGTCAATCTCAACCGTGATGAGCTTATCCCCATCGCTATACCGAGGAGTCCAGAGTACCTAGAGGCTGCCAAGGGCCTGGAGTCTGAGGCGCTAGTCGCTCACAAGGTCGTCCTTCGCGACCAGATTATCGAGATGTTTGACGAGACTGCTGCCAACACCGTCATGGACGTGATGGATAGGTGGGCTCAGATAGCCTATGAGCAGGGGAAGGTTACTCGCAAGGACGAGTGGTATCAGCAGGTCACTGGCATCCATGACGTGAAGACAGCGTTCTCTGAGGCTATGGGTCCAGGGATGCTCTTTCACGAGTACGAAGCAGCCCCAATCTTCTACTCCCAGCTTTATCGGTCTTTGGAAAAGGTTGGAGTCCCAGAAAAGGTTTCCCTAAATACGCTCGTAGACAACCTTGTTAGCTCTGGCGTTTCCCAGTCAACAATAGATGAACTGGACCTGACCGGCTGGGTACAGAGAAAGCTTGACGACATTGGAGAGTCCTTCGATGAGTCTTACCGAGGACCCCCAGAGAAGCAGGCTGGAATTAAAGAGCGCTCCCTTGAGAAGGCGACTGTTCGTCCTATCGATATAAAGAATTACATAGAGTCAACCGGACATGAGTCTGGAGACATCCTGAACAGGCTTGTGGGCGGCGATGTTTCCCTAAAAGACCTAAGCAAAATAGTTAAGAGCCTTGGCGTTGAGGTAAAGAACACAGGGCTTGCAGAGCTTTTGGTTGGCGAGATTAAATTACGTCTTGGCCGAAAGCAGTTGGACGATTTTGAAGACCTTATTGCGAATAGCAAGTACGGGCTGTCAGACGCACTTAAATCTCCTCTTGTTCAGGACATAAAGTTCACGAGGGAGGAACTGCTTAGCTGGGTCAACACGTTCAGGACGCAGATTGGCGACGATGTTCGCGGCTATTTCTCCGACAAGGGCGACCTGAGCAGGCGGCTTGACCCTACCGAAGACCTTGTTCCCTGGAACGATCTTGCTGAAGACGTGTTGGGTAGACCGCTCTTTGGGGATGACTTTATTGGCGGTCACTCTCCTCGCCTTGATGAGTACATGGAGGCCCATCCAGTTCAGCGTCATGAGGAGTTGCTTGATCCGACTACGCGAATCCCAGAGGAGGACTTTCGGGTAACTGACGGTGATGCCTATCTATTCACGATAGAAAATCTCACCGCAGACCCTGCGACGGGCAGGCTACGGGCTGAGATTGAGTTTACTGCCGAGACTCCCTATGGCGCTCAGGAGTTTGTGATTGAAAGGGGTATCGACCCAGAGGACTTCGGTGTTTCAGAAGAACTATTTCGTAGCTACTCTAAGCACTACGACGAGTCGGGGAAAAGGACCGACGAGAGCCTTATGGGGGCTGAAAAGCGCGACGTAGCTTTCCCAGAGACAGACCCGTTCGACATTGGCCTCAACCTAAACACGCCGGGACAGGAGAAGTACACAGAGTGGCTTCTCATCAACAAGGGGGAGAGCGCAGAGGGGGTCACTAGCTCTGGCTCTGTTGCTCACTTTGGTGACACGAAGGACATCATTACCCATGTGCGGTTTGGCGTTCGCAAGGGGCCAGACGGCAAGCAATGGATGCACATCGAGGAGATTCAGTCTGACCTAGCCCAGGGGCTGAATAAGGCGAAGCGAGGCGATGCGGCGACAAAGCTAACGGAAGACCTTTATGGCTTGGGAGACTCGGGGCGCACCGTCTCTGGCGAAAAGGCTCTTTGGGAGAGGCTAGCGTTCGACAGAGGGGTGGAAGCGGCAGACGAAATAGCGGCCATCGCTGAAGACACTATTTCCTGGCTAAACGAAGCCAAGGCGGCTCTTGGCAGCGCAGCCTTTAAGAGGATTGTTGATGAACTGCCTGAGGAGGCTCTTTGGTCTGAGTTCAACGGATACGACCCAAGAACTATGTCTGCCGGGAATCTCGACGGGCTTGCTCTTGAAGACTTCGGCAAGCTAGTCGATGCTCTTGTGTCATCAAAGGGTGGTATTGGCGAGACTGCTAACACCGGAAGACAGGCTGGAATATCGGCAGACACCAAGCTCCCCTATGAGAAGGGATGGATAGACCTTGCTATCAAGCGACTGGTTGCCTTTGCCGTAGACGGGGCAGACGAGCCCATTCATGGCATCTCTTGGACGACAGGAGACGTTCAGGACACCCGGTACATGGGGCTTGCTAAGGACGCCCTGATAGGCCAGTACGACACTGCTATGCCCGCTAGGTTTAGAAGCCTGTACGGAAAAGATACCGGGGGAATCGAGCTAAAGGACTTCTCGTTTAAGACAAGCGATACGGTGGTTGACGACCTTGATGACGCTGGCGATGTAAACCAAAGCCTTTCTCGCTTTCTTGACGAGCTTGGCGAAAGAGACACGGGGTCACTAGCTCTGGACTTCGGAAGCGGTGTTATTTGGTACATCTACAAGAGCCTTGGCAAGGAAGGCCGCAAGCGCTACGGGGTTGCAGAGATAGAGACTACTGCCTTTAAGGAGTTTGGCGCAGACATTCGCGAGACAAGGCAGGCGCTTCTGGACTCAAAGCTTGCAAAGATTCCTGTAAAGGACATCGACTTCGGCTCAGAGGTTCACGGCTTTGAGATAACTCCAAAGCTTAAAGAGCATGTGCGCAAGGGTCAGGCGCTTCACCACCTGAAGGACAAGGTTGTTCGCGGGGCAATGAAGCTTGAGGAGGAGGGTCGCGTCTCCATCCACGCCTTTGAGTCTGCAACCGTAGGCACCCTGGTTCACGAGATGGGCCATGTGCTGCGTCGCAACCTCCAAGAGGGCGAGCTAAAGACCGTAAAGGACTGGCTTGTTGGCGAATCGTCTAGGCTCAGCAAGCTCCCGAGGGAGGAGCTAAGCAAGGACATAGCCCACCTCTTTGAGGCAGAGGGAGTCGTTAGGGTTGTAGACAACAAGGGCAACTTCACCAGAGAGGGCGAGGAGATTTTCGCTCGTGGCTTTGAGCGCTACCTCATGGGCGACCCGCCAAGAGGGGCTTCTGACGATGTTCTTAAGCTCTTTGAGAAGATGAAGAAGTGGCTTACCGACATCTACAAGGCTGTAACTGGCAACGACGTTGAGGTGTCCCAAGAGATCAGGCAAGTCTTCGATAGGTACATTGCTGGCGGGGAGCAGCCCAAGGTTGCGGCCAAGGAGAACTGGCAGATTAAGCGCGTCGATGTGGGAGCAAAGCCAGGGCAGACGCTAGAGGAAGCTCTGGAGCTACACCGGGGTCAGGTCGAGGCCGCGATAAACAGGGGAGACGACGTTCCTGCTGAAGTCCTTATGGACTACGAAGACCTCCTTCTCGACATCGCCAACAAGGCAATCAATCGCGGCAAGGGCGCGACGAAGGATGCAGGCAAGCGCCTTAACAAGGCAGCTAAAGAGATGGGGAAGATTGCTGATGAGGGTGTTGAGGCTCCAGAACCAAAGAGACAGCGCACCAGGTACGACGGTCTAACACCGGAAGAGGCTTTTGAGCTGTATCAGAAAAATGTTTCTTCTCTTGAAGCGAGCTTCTTTGCAAAAAGAGAAAAGATCAAAGACAAGAGAAAGCAAGAGATACTCAGTAGGCAGTTTCTTGATGAGAGGGTGAAGCTCGATGATGAGTATGACCTCGCAAAGGAGGTTGTTGATAAAGGGGCAGCCCGTGGTCGCAGGAAAAGGGCTGGCAACCTAGACATAGCCAGGGAGAATGTAAGGAAGGCTCTCAGTGTAATCAGAAGGGCCTCCAAGGATAAGAAGTTCTCAACGGCAGCAAAGCAACTAGAGGCAGTCAAGGCTCTTAAGGCGGGGGAAGAGCTTGCCGTCAAGGCTGGAAGCCGCGAGAGACACCTTCTTGAGGCTCTAAAGTCCAAGTACGAAGACCAGACAGGAGAGCTTCTTCAGACAATAGACTCTTCTAGGGTAGAGGCTAGGTCGAACGCACGTAGAGCGGCATACATGCTTACGAGGGGTGTCCTTCGTGGAGAGCAAACCGTGGCTCCCGGCCAGGGAAGGGCTCAGCTTGAGCAGGCTATCGACCTAGTGTTGAGTCAGTTCGGTAGGGGCGCTGACCCGCTTGACGTGCTTCAGAAGGGTGTCACTAAGGGGCTTGTTCAGCGAGCGACTATGGCTCTTCCAGAACGCATCATCGCTGTAGAGAAAAGGATAAGCGACCTTGAGATAAAGATTGATGAGAAGGCAACGAAGGGCTTAAAGAGGCAGCTTGCTAATCAGAAAAGAAAGCTTGCTACCCTTCGTGAGCAGGCTCAGCCAATCAAAGATCAGATCGTTGTAGGCCAAGAGGACCAAGTAACAGGGCTTGGCAGGGCCGTTAAGGAGCTTCGCGCTCAAGAGAAGGCAACCAACAGAGTTCTGGGAGGGGTTGAACCCACCGTAAAGGCTGTGACTGACCAGCTTTCTGACATCGAGGGAAGCCTTGACCGCCTCGCTAAGTTTGCCGAAAGCATGGACTATGACTTCAGGCTACCGGCAGACATCAGGCGCGAGATTTACAGCGCCAAGCAGTCGTATCTGAACAACATCGAAGCGCACAGAATAAATTACGACGGCGCGATGCAGGCATTTAGGGAGGCAGAAACCGGCAGGGCAATGCTGAACATGACCAATGATGAGATGACTCGCGTGAAGAGGCTCGTCAAGGACCCCAATCTTCATGACCTGACTGCTGGCAAGGAGAAGCTGCTGAAGAAGGCTAGGGCTGAGACAACTAGGCTCTCCGCTTCAATTGCTCGCTTGAAAGATTCCGGTAAGGATACCTCTAAGCAAGAAGCTGCTCTTAATTCAGCGCGTCGTCGGGTTGACATCCTAGAAGATGAGGGGATGACCAAGGAGGTCATCGAAGCAGCTAAGTTAATTAAGAACTTCTTTGACGACTGGCTTGAGAAGCTCAAGGAGAACGGCGTCCTTGATAAGGGCTTTGACGAGGAAGCGTTCTTCGACCGGGTAGATATTGCTGGCTACATTCCTCACGTAACAACTGTCACGACGCGAAGGAAGATCGAAGCCCTGAGAGGGAAGGGGATGCTCCCGAGAAGGGGAGAGCCTGGGTTCGCCAAGAAGCGGAAGATAGCTGGAACGATTGATGAGATCAACGCCCAAGCGAGAACCAGCGTGGCTGAGTCAATCGCCTACCACCTTGCCTCGACCCATCAGTTTGGCGATGAAGCGGTGGAGGCTTCCAAGCTAGCGGGGGACCAGCTTAAAGAGGTGCTTAAGAAGAATGGCATTGAGTGGACTAAGCTTATTGATGAGATCAAGTCAGACGCTGGTCTGGATGACATATTTGAGTTCTTTGAGACTGACCCGATGGTTCTCATGGAGCGATACAACGACTCTGCCTCCCAGCTTGTTGCCGATAACAAGTTCATCGAGGACATACTTGAGCTATTCCCGTTGGGTCGCGAGCTTGGCGACATGTACGGCGAGTTTGCCGATGCACGAGCCCTGTCTCTTGGGTACGAGCGGCTCTCTTCTGTAGAGCAGTTGCAGGTTGTGATGGGCAAGAAGCTGCCCCCACAGCTTCGTAACTTTGAGTCCCTAATCAAGCAGCAGTTGGCTGAAGGGGTGCCTCTTAATGAGATTGTCGATGACCTCATTGCGAAGGGGGTAAGCGCTGAGCTTATCTCTCCTGACATCGTTCAGGGGTTTGCCGCAAAGCAGTGGTACGTGCCCTCCTCTGTGGCTGAGTACCTTCGCTACATGAATAAGCCAGACAAGTTCTTGGGGATGTCTGCTGACCATAAGTTTGTTCAAGTCTTCGACGGAATCCAGTCTTGGATGAAGATGATGGCAACCATCGCGGCTCATGCCCACCTTGGTCGCAACTGGATTGGAAACGTCATCTCTCCGATTCAGGAGATGGGCCTTGGGGCCTTGGACCCAGAGTCTCAGTTTGCCGCCATAATGATATGGGGATCGTGGAGCGATAAGCATTTAGGCAAGACGCTTGAGTTTGCTGGCAGGAAGATGACCATCAAGGAGTGGCGTGAGTTCTGGCAGGTGCGTGGTGTTTACGACTCTCCCGTTTCTTCCGAGTTCATCAAGGAGACGATGGGGGTCCAGGGCCTTCAGGAGGTTCCCACCATAGAGAGGCTTGCTAAGCAGCTTGGTGGTACTGGAGCGGGAGCGGCTCTTGGGGGGGTTGTGGCTGGCCCAGCGGGGGCCTTTATAGGGGGCCTTGCTGGAGCCTTCATCACGGCTAAGCCCTTTAGAAACAGGGCATGGACTAGCTTTGTCGATGACATTGGCAGCGCTGTTGAGGCTGGCCCAAAGAGGGCTATACCTGCTATCGGTCAACATGTTTCTGGCGTAGGCACTGGCGCTGTCATTGGGTCTGCGATTGCTCCTGGGGTTGGCACTGCAATTGGCGCTGCAATTGGTGGGCTATCCTTCCCTGATTACATCAAGATGATGTCGGGTCTTAACCAATCCATTGAAGCTCAGGCTCGCGTAAGCATGGCTATGGCGCTTTTGAAGAAGGGTGAAACTCCCGATGCTGCTCTTGCTGCGGTTAACAGGGCGCTGAGAAACTATTCAGACCTAAACCCTTGGGAGCGTAGCGTTATGCGCCGGGTGTTCTTCTTCTACACATGGGACGCTGGCAACATCAGGTTCCAACTTCGTCAGCTTCGCCGGAAGCCGAGAGAAGCAAAGGTCGTAGCGTCCTTTGGCAACGGTGTTTACAAGGGGCAGTTCTCTGAGGAGGAGATCAATGCGCTTCCAGAGCACCTGCGGTGGAGGGTTATCTTCAGGACTGGAGCTACCAAGCTAATATCCCTCTCTGGTCTTCCTCATGAGCCAGCTATTGAAATACTTAGTCGTGGAAAGCACGGAATCCCAACAGGTCTTGTCTCTAGGATTAGGCCAGACGTGCTTACCTTCATTGAGTGGGCTTTCGGTGGCGGCAAGAGCACCTACTACGGGAAGCAGTGGGAGCAGATAAACAATGTTCGTTCTCTGAAGAACGCCCCTCCCCTTCTTAAAGCAATGGTTGGTTTCCCGGAGGACGGGGAGACGCTTCGCGTTCCTATCTATAAGAACGGAAAAAAGACTGGGAAATACAGGACAGAATATAGGGCCAAAAACCCAAGGCTTATGTACTTAATGCAAAGGGTTCCTGGCTACCGAGTCATAAACGAGTACAACAAAATTGTTACTGACACGTTTCAAAGCTTTGCAATGGACCAGGGTGACGATACTCTTGCGGCCACTGGCTCAGAGAGGTTCTGGGCATTTGCCTTTGGGCAGAAGCCGACAACGATTGACTGGGACGGTCAGATTCAATACATGGCATACCAACTTGAACAGCGTCTTCTGGACATAGTTGACAACGAGAACTCAAGAGCGGTTAAGGAAATAAAGGCTCTTAGTCCCACATGGACAGGACCAGCAGAACCAGTGGCCCAATAATAATTACTTTGATAACTTCTTTTTAACAAAGTCGTAGGAGCGACAATGCCTTATTACAACAGAGTATCCGACCTAGTTTTAACTGGTCACAACTTCGACACCGGAGCGGGGGGAGTTAACCCAACCGTCCTTTCTGGGCTGAACCTTGGGGTTGCGACTAAGCCACTACAAAGCGGCAGGTTGTGCGGGTTAGCCGTTACGCTTCAGGACAACACCAATAATAGCGGTGGTGACTACGTGGTTGAGATCTACACAGAGAACTCAGGCACTCTTACTGCGGGGACTACGGTGGCGAACGTATACACAGCGACCTTTTCGTTCGCTGATGAGGAAGAGACAATCGTTGATACCCTGAGTCAACCGATACCGTTCCTTGAGCAGCCGTTCGTTCGGGTTTCGCAGACATCTGCTGTACAAATATCCAACACGCTGAACATCAAGTTCTTTGTGGAAGCAACTGATAACTAGGGGGCGTTATGAGCGTTCAACGCTCCAATCCTAGAGTAGAGTCGCCCACTAACGCCAACGGTGTCCTTCGTGACAACCCAAGGCTTTCGTTTGATCCACGAAACATGCAGACCCCACTGGCTGTTTGGGTTCGCTCCGATCTAAGCACCACCATGAACGGCTCGACTGTTTCGGGCTGGGCCGACATGAGCGGAGAGGGCAACAACTTCGCGCAAGCCACTGCTTCGCTCCAGCCAGCACTTACAGCCAATGGCATTGGCGGTCGTCCAGGCATTTCCTTTGATGGAACGTCTGACCAGATTAACGGTCCCAGCTTTTACGGCCTGCTCAGCGATCCCGCAGACTGGACGATCTTCGCGGCGGTAGGTAGCGGATGGACGTGGGGTCCAAGCATTTACGCCTATTATGGTCGCGGCGTGGTCGGAGCCCCAGTAGGCCTTGGCAGTTGGTTTTATGCCAGTGTCACCTCCGAGGCGGGCCCCGGCTTCGGTGTCGGGTACTGGGACAACCCTGCCTTGACTCACCGAATAGGCTACGAAGACTCCGCATCCGAAGGGGAAAATGTGGTCCTCTCTTTCGTGAGCGACTCCAGCAACTTGACGACGAGCGTGAACGGATCGGCGGGCTCCACAACAGCCGGTGGTGGTCCTGGGGTAGGCTCATCCGCTACGACTCTCCAGATTGGCAAAGGAAACGGCAACCTCCTTTATTGGGACGGGTCGATCTCTGAGGTGTTGATCTTCGATGGCACCCTGAGCGGCGACGAGATCAAGCAGGTCGAGCAGTACCTTGGCGACCGTTACAACATCGGGGTGCGATGATGAAGTGGTTAGTCCTAGAGACACTGGGAGCCGCTGAGAGTCGCGCAGACGACCTGACTGAGGCTATGGGGTATCCGCACCCACTCACCGACACAGAGCGCGCCTCGCTCCCTATAGAGCATCCTACTAACGACAAGGGCGCGGTTCCTATAGGCCCGAGCGTCTGGTCCTGGGTTGCTGGCAGTCTTATCGACATGGCTTCTTTGTTGACATCGACTGAGCAGGCTGCTTTGTATGACCGCGCAGAGATGGACTCTGCCGGATGGTTTCCGTTAGTTCCAATGGAATAGTTATGGACCTCTTCATACAGTCTTGGCCTGTCCTTTTATCTGGTGCGTCCCTTGTCGTTGGCGGCTCCCTGTGGGCTGGCAAGGTCTTCTTCATGCTGCAAGGCATCGAGGCGAAGATCGACTGCATGTCTCAGAACATTGCTACGCACGAGCATGACCCAGAGGGTCGTGTTGTTATCCCAGCGAGGTAGTTATGCCTTCCTTCAGTAAGAGCAGCAAGGATCGCCTTGCTACATGCCATCCAGACCTCCAGAAACTGATGAACGAGGTGATAAAGCACATCGACATCAGCATTCTTGGAGGGCACCGCAGCGTGGAAGAACAGGCGGAGATTTTCCGGAGAGGGATGTCTAAGCTCAGTGGTGCTCCGGGGCAACTGAGCAAACACAACCACTCTCCAAGCCTTGCTGTGGACTTCAGCCCCTATCCAATTGACTGGCAATCACGCGAGCGCTTCATTGCCGCCTCGTACTTTGCTAAGGGCATCGCGACTCAAATGGGAATCAAGGTAAGGCTCGGATGTGATTGGAACGCGGACCTCGTATTCTCAGAGGGCTTCTTTGATGGGCCCCATCTGGAACTGGTGATTGATGATGGCTGAAAAGACTAAGAACATCCTTATCCTCATTGCTGTTGCTGCCCTGTTTGTGTCGATGATAGTGGTGCAGTGGAGCCCACCCTCTTCTCCATTGTTGGATGACGACGACAGCGCCTCTTCTGGTGATGACGATTCTTCTGGTGATGACGATTCAGCGGAGGGAGCCAGTGAGTGACCGACGACCTGCCACAGTGGTCAACCACGAAGACCATCGCGACCGTCAAGGAAGCGATGATGGAGGGGTTGGCAGAAAGGGACGCCACGGAGGTTCAGGAGGCGAAGCTGCCTCTGAAGGTGGTAGTCGGTCTGTGCGTTTTTTTAATAACTCAGGCGCTTACGGTAGCTGGGCTTTATCACGATATTCGGTCAGACGTTCGGAGTCTCCGGGAGGCTCAGAGTGACCTTGAGTCCCTGGCTGCGGAGTCTGACCTTGACGCGGTGCGTGTTCGCATCGACTCGGTGCATTCGATGGTGACGGAGCTAGAGTCTGACATGAGGCAACCGCCTACCAACCTTGACCACCTTCGCGTGATTGGTGAAATCAAGGCTGACATGAGGCTCATCGAGCAGCGAGTGAAGTGGCTGGAGAATAGGCTGTGAGCGGACACATAGTGCTGGCCCTGGCAACGCAGGGGGCGCTCAATGTCGTCATTTGAGGGCTTGCTTCGCCAAAAGACCGCCCTGCCCTCTTATACGCCTGAGGGCGTAAGGCTTGAAGCGCCGCCCATAGACATGAACCAGATCATCGGGGAGTCCACTCTCCGTGGAGTCCTGGGCTCGATACCTCTTGCGCCCACCTACGAGGGGCTGCTTGCTGCCACGCAGCCGCAGGGCGAAGGACAGCTTGTGTTCCGTGGAATCAGGGGCGAGGGCGTGAACCCATTGGCTCACCCCGAAGGCAAGCCAATACCGGTAAGCGATAACCCGTATGTCTCCCACACATACACCACGTCCAAGCGCCACGCGAAGGCGCGCCCAAGCGCTGTCGGGGCGGGACAAACCTACCCGCTCCGGGTGTTTCCAGATGAGCTTGTTGAGGTTGGCGCAACAGAGGTCGGGGGGCACCTAAGGCCAGACCCAAGCCCGCCACCGGGAACTGTCTGGACAAGGGGTAACATTACTAACCCAAGGTCTCCCATTTGGCACGATCCCGGCGGCGTAGACCCAGAGGAGTTCTGGAAAGAAGGCTCTAGGCAATCCCTATGGGGCAAAGGAACAAGGTCGATGACCTCTGGCAAGCCGCTGGGAGACGCGGAAACGAGGGAACTCTGGAAAGACGCTGCAAGGAGGATTGACGTTTCCCCCAACCCGGAGGGCCTGACCAGCGAAACAAAACAACGCATCCTGAAAGAAATACTTAACGACCCTAGATTCGAAGCCCCCCTTGCGTCACGAGTTGGGCTTGGCTTGCGCTCCCTTGGCAAGGGGCTTTTGAAGGGGCTTACCCCGGCAGCGCTTCTTGAAGGAGCCTTGCTTGCTGGCCCTATTTCCGGACTTGCTGGTGGTGCTGGCTACGCCTATGACGCTCCAGAGTCAGCTGGCCTATTTACTCCACCTGGCCCTGGCTATGAAAGCGTGCTTTCAACAATGGACATTGAGGAGGTGGCTATGCAAAAGGAGTTGGAGAAGGAGGCCAGCAGGTTGCGGTTGATAGAGCAGCATCGGGCCTCTGGCTACGACATTCCTGACAACGCAAGGGTATCCTCACTGCGATGACCACCTCTGACTACATGGACTTAGCTGTTCGAGCAGGCGGTATTTCACTGGCGACCTATGCGGTTATCGGGCAGGTAGCAAAGCCTGGGATTAGGATGCTGGCGAAGTACCACTCCCACCCAATCGGCAAGCTGACAAAGGGTCAGGAGGAGTTCTATCGATGGTTAACCCGCACTCTCTGTGTTGTTATCGGCGGCATCATGGGCTACATGCCTCTCTGGCCCGGTTGGTTTGAACCTAGTTGGGGTCCAATCCTTGGCTGCATCGCCGGTTCTATGTCCCCTGGTATCTACCTTGCCGTTTCTAAAGCCCTACCAAAGAAGCTCCAGAAGCTCATCTCCGGTGCCTCTGTTTCGGGCAGCAGTAAATGAGCACGTATCTGATAGGCATGGCTGTGGCCTTGGTAACAGCCTTGGTTGTTATTGGCGTTGTCGCGGCGAAGAACGAGGAACTCAGGACGAAGCTTGTGGGGGTAGGTCTGGGAATTGCCGGTGCCCTTGCTGCAATCGTTGCGCTGATGTTGGCTAATTCTGACGCAAAGAAGGCGCGCAGAGTTATGAACTCTAAGAAGGAAATTAAAGATGCAGTTAAGGATTCTAAAGAGCGGCATGCTGAAGAGGTTAAAGATGTGTCTGCTATTCAAGACGAAGTGGATGCAATTTCAAACGGATCTTCGGGCTTGGATGCGCTCGCTGCTAGGATGAACGAGAGGTAGTTATGGCTGTCAAAGGAAAGAAGTGCGTGGTTAAGCGAAAGTCATCCTCAAAGAAGGGTGCTCGCAGACAGCCCGTTAGCAAGATGCGAACGGCAAGGAAGAAGAGTAAGCCCGGTGGGGCGAAAGGTCCGTACTGATGAAATCACATCGCCCAGACGAAGCGAAGAAGCACATGAAGGAAGAGGGCCATAAAGACCGGGAGAATGCGCACCATTCTGGAGTAAAGATCGTCATCAATGTGGGCGGTCCTCCGATGCCGATGGCTCTGCCTATTGGAAAGCCGCCGAGGAAGCTGCTTAAGAAGAGGCTGAAGAAGCTTAGTGCTAAGGGACCGATGGAAGCTGCTCTTAGCGAGGCCTGCTGCTAATGCCGGTCAAGCCCTGCAAGTCTAAGGGCAAGCGGGGCCACAAGTACGGCACCAAGGGCAAGTGCTACACAGGGAAGAGCAGCAAGGGCAAAGCATCAAGACAGGGGCGAGCTATCAAGGCGTCTCAGGGAAAGAGAAGCGCCAAGTAGCCGCTTGATTAGAAATTGTGCAGTGGGTACGCTCCCCACTGATCTCCAAGGGATGCGTCTCCCCACAATCAGCGCATCTCTTGCCTATGGCCCCCGTCCAGTACCTCAACCTCCTGGGCGGGCGGCCTATTGGGCAGAGCACACCCCCATCCAGCGACCCCTTACTGCTGAGCAGCGGATGGACGCTTACATGCTGGACAGTTTCAGCTTAGCTACCCTGGTCGCATGCAGGCAGCGTCACCTTTTCGGTTCATCACTAAGCAGACGGGGGTATATCTGCTTGACCCACAGCGATGCTGCGTGATTCACCGAGCCTAAAATTGAAGAATCTTCTTCTCCCTGTACAGCACCCTGCTCTTGTTTCGCCCTATGAGGCTGGGGCCACTCGGAGCAGGGGTATGGCGGGGACCGTAGCAGGGAGGGGTTGCGCTTGGCAACGGTCTAGGTTATTTTTCCACCGTGTTGCGATGAGGCTCGCTGGCATCCTTCTTCCTTTGCCAGCTTGACGCAACACGTTTGTACAGCAACAACTCCCCCTCACACCTGACCGTGGGGGGGAGTTGCTGTATCAGGGCCTCGATATAAGAAGAGCAACTACTGCAATCATCGCAGCGCCAGTTCCAACGCTCACACCCAGGAAGAACATCTTTGGCTGTGCGTTAAGAGCGGCCTTCGTCTGGTACTCCTGCGCTGCAAGAATCTCCTGGGCTAGCTCTCTATCGCTTTCCCTGCCCTTGTAGGAGACATCGAGAGCAAGCTTTGTCTGGGTGAGGAGGTCTGACTCATCGAGCAGAGCCTCAAAGTCATTGGGAGGCACCAGCATTCCTACGCAGTCAGGGTCGATACCGGGTCCGATGGGCTGCGTATTCACGCACCACTCATCGTTGTTCGCCGGAATCTCTATGTCTGGAATCTCTACGCGAGGAAAGGGTTCCTCGAACAATGCTTGAGATGCTGGAACATGAGCGCACCCGCCAAGCAGAATCAGTAAGGGAATCATCTTATTCATAGCCGTCTGGCCTTCCACATTTGGTTAAAGCTAAAGCTAGCAAGCGGTCTCTTGGATGTCCTTATCCAGTTCTCGTATCCGCACTCGCACTCTTGTAGCCAGAACGCAGGTAGCTTAAGAGATTTCCTAAACTCTTCGTCTGTCTTATCAGTAGGGTTGTGCATCTTCCAAGGACCATACTTATGGCGGTGCTTGCTCATCCTCCGATTGAAGACAGGAAGCCCTTTGTCGCCCCTGTCAGGCCCGCGATAAGCGCACCCATTTTATCGACCGCCTCTACGCGAACAATCCTTGGGGCGCTGAGCAGCGCGATTGGCCTCCCGATGTGGAAGGACTTGCTTGCCCCACTGCGCATCTCCTGAAACTCTACCTCCTGCGCTGCAAGGCACCACTTTGAACTAATCTTTGTATACCCAACAGCCCACGCCTCCCTGGAGCGGCGAACCCCTGGAGTTGTCGCATCAACCCAAGGCCCCACGCTTAGGTGATGCTCGGGTTGGTCAAGCCAGTATGTATCGCCCACTCCCATCGACCCAAGGCGCTCCTCTATGGAAAGGATTCTCTCATTCAGCCTGTCTGTCGCCTCGTTCAGGGCGCTTGCTACTACAGACAATTCCCTAAGCCCTTTCTCTAAGTCGTCGCTTGCAGGCATGCCCCTACCCTCCACTGATGGTGAAGTGCGGGGATGGAACCAACTGCCTGCTCAGCAAGGGCTCGTTGGATAGCGTTACCTCTTGGCTCTCGCTCTCCACCGTGACGACGCGAACGTTGTACTTGCTCATCCAGAGGAGCAGCTTAACGACATGCTCGCTGATCTCTTTAGTCGCTTGGTGGGGCCTGCTAATCCCATCCCTATGGTACGGACCAGTGCCTTCAGTAATTGGCACAGGAGTCCTCACCACTTTGCGCGTAGGCTTCCTGTCTGTGTAGTTCGCTGGGCGAGGATTGTTCTTTCCTCCTCGCGGGAGTTTGCCGAGCCCATGCTTGGTTCGGTAGTCCCTTACCGCCTTGTAGTATTGAGTGCGCCCGGTGCTCACCCCCTGACGCTTACACTCTTTATCAAAGTCAATAACTGTCATCTCTGGATTCTTGTTGATAAGAGCCCCCGCCCACTTGGCTAGGGACGTGTAGTCGATTGGATCTAGTCTTGTCATTGTGTTCCCCACGTTGATATTAAATGCTGGTTTGAACGCCTTCTGCAAGGCGCTCCGTTCTCCACCACCAGCAGGCATAGCCGGTTATCCGTCGCCCAAGTTAATGTCTTCTATAGCCGCCACAGGCGACTGAACGCCGGTCATTGGAAAGGAGTTGTGGCGACTAAAACGGTATCTCGTCCTCATCGTCATCCTGAACAACCTCTTCGCTGGTTTCCCCCAGCCTGTCGATGTAGACGTTGATGAACTCTCGGTTGCCCTTGCGAGCAGTTTTCTGAGTGATGACCACTGGCTTGCCAAGCACGCCTGACCGCACGTTTCCTGTGTAGCCAGTGTCCTCGTTAAAGAGGTCCCCCCATTCAGGGATCTCACCCGTCACCGTGCGAACGTCCTTCTTTATGTACCCAACTGTTGCCGGTCCAACCATAGAGAACCGCTGTAGCTGCTCTCCCTTGGCTGCTCCGTTAGTGAGGTTGAACCACCACGAAACGTAGTAGTCGCCCTCCTTGCTTGAGAACACGCTGAAGTCGTCAACGACCGCCTGATAAGTTCCATCAGGTATGCGGCTCATCTCTCGCTTCTGCCTTGTTTCTGAGTTACCCGGATCTTCAGCGGGTGTGCTGTTAAATAGTTTTTCAATACCCATAGCTTCTTCCTTACTTAAAGCTGTTTCTGAACGACTTGCTCAGAGAATCAAATGACATATCAATCGTTTCTGGAAGCTCCCTGACGCCAAGCTGTCCCCTTGCCTTGGCCTCAATCCTCTCCCTCTCGTTCTCTATTGGCTGAGTGCGAAGGATTCTGTTGTTCTCTGGGGTGATCTCGCACCTCAAGATGAAATCAACAGCCCCATGAAGCATCTCTCTCGCCTTACCGGGAAGCGCACTGCTCACGTAGTAGCGACCAGTTGCTACCTCCTTGCTCCCCACCTTCTCTCTAATCTCATCCCTCTTCTCGTGGCTAATAAACACCACGCACATTGGAAGAGCACGAAGCTGAGCTATTAAGTTTGTGAACTCACGGCTCACCGCTCGCCAGCCTCTGCCCCAATCGCCGTCTGCAACATCGACCCATCCGTTCTGGTCGCAGACATACGAGGAACAAAGCACATGAGCTACGTCTACTGTGTCGAGTACGACAGTCTTGTACTTATGCTTCTCTGTCTGGATTGCCTGTAGAAGAACGTCGAAGTCCTTCCATGTAGCGATGTCTACTTTCGCAGCATCCATGCCAGCGGTTCCTGCTTCAGTGGCAAGGAACAACGGGCTTGGGAACTGGCTTGCTAGTGTTGTTTTTCCTACGCCCGGTGCTCCGTAAAGCAGCCAAACATAATCACTCATCTTATTACTTGGGGCCGTAGGCCCATCCGGAAGAATCCCCACAATTATCTCCTTAGTTCTGGGTGTGTGTCATCGAGTTTTCTGAAAGCTGTCTTTGGCACCGCACCAATGCAGTGGTCAAAGTAGGGACATCTTCCCCGGCTTATGCAGCTATTTGTATTCATTAAAGGAACGCGACCAGCCTTGAGTCCAAGAACCCGTTTGTGCATTTCCCACGCCTGCTCTTCCCAACCTCTAAGCTGCTCGTCAGTTCTGGTGACAAGAGTCTCGTAGAAATAATGCTCTTGCCGGTCCAAGTAGTCAAGGTGAAGCCTCTCCAAATACTCGTCTAGTGTTTCGGTTTTCTTCTGCTTGATTGTTGGTTTCTTAATTACCCTGTAACGCACCTTTCTAACGGGTTTCCCAAAGTGCCTGCTAGCTGCAACTAGATAAGCTGACACTTGAAAGTCGATGTCTAATCTAAGTATGTAATCTTCATTCAAGATGCCTGCTGTTTTCCACTCACCAAGTATCACCTCGTCTCCGTCTGTCCAGGCACCATCCCAAACACCGGACAGAACATGCTTTCTGCTTGCCCTCCCGGTCTTTGGGTTTCGCAGCGGTAGCCTGAAGACAACCTCTTGCATGTCAGGCCAGTCAGACCACATGTTAAGAGCGCCTCCTACCATTGCGGATACGTGCCCCTCTCGTAGCTCGTGCTTCTCTTTCTCAAAGGGTAGCCAGACAGGGCCAGACATTTCTCTGAGAGCCTTTATCCCCTCGTCTACAGATGCAGACCTCAGCCCCTCGTGAACCGCTACCCCCATGCTTAGCGCTGGGTGGGTGTTCAGTGGAACAAGCCCCTCCACGTATCGCATCGTGTACCGCTTCTCGCATCGGCTGAGTGTCATGCACTCTGATTGCGTCATCTCTTCCATCACTTCTCCTTGTTGACGAAGACAGGTATCCCGTACCTCGTTCGCTTCTGACTCACAGCCTGCCTGCTGACACCTAGCTTGGTAGCAAGGTCGCCGTCAGGCATCATTCCCATTAACTCCCAGCCCCCACTCTGAGGCGTGAGTCCATCAGGGCGACCACTCCTCCTAACCACAACACCCCACTCCCTCAACCTTCCAGAGAGGGTTGATATTGATATGCCAAAGTCCTTGGCTATAGATACGAGGCCCTCCCCACTCTCGTATCTCATAGCCATGCTTTGCTTTTCCTCTTCCTTAAACGTTCGCCTTCGGTTGCTCATGATGCAATTTCCAGCAAGGCCTTGGTTCCGACCCGCACGAAGTTGGCAGAGGGACCATCAACCAGACTGGCAAACCTACGCTCGTCTCCGTTGCTTCCACGAGTAGGGAACTGGTAGCTGGAGTATTCAGTAAGAGCGTTGTACGCACCCCATGCAGTTCCGCGAACTCCAGGGATCTCAGTGCCTCGACCGTCCATGTACAGGTTGGTAAGCACTCGCCTGTTGTTTTCAGCGCGGGTTACAGCGACCTTGCTAGATTCATCCTCTGTTGGGAAAGACCTCTCGCATAGCTCAATCCACTGCTTCATAGAGAAGGGTGTGTCGGCAAGCTCCCTGAAGAACTTTGCGTTTGCGTCAAAGGAATGTCGAGCCATCCCTAGCGCCTCCCTTGCGTCTTCAATTCGGTGCATCACATTCTTGGTGTGACGGATGCCGATTCCAGACTTGAGTCCTTCACGCAAGGCGATTCGTGCAGTGTTTGCACAGACAACTCTTACGTTAGTGAAGAAGCATCGGAACTTGGTCTTACCGTCGTGCCCCGTGTAGAGAAGCAGATAGTGGTCAACCTTATCTCCTGGGATAATCTCGCTCTCGTGTGCCTTGGCGAGAAGCCAAACCTTTGTGCCGCCGAACAGCGATCCCGCCGTGTGATACCGAACCTCCCCGTCCTCAACCAATGCGTCTAGGAAATCAAACGACTCACGGTTCTGAACTGGGAAGTAGTTGGGTGATGCAATACCAAGCGGCTTGCCATCGCTAAGCCGAACGATTGCTTCATGCGTGTCGATGTCAATGACACCGTGCTCGTCTGTGTGGCTGAAGAGAGGCTTTAATCCAACCTCCCAGTCCAGCCCCGCTCGAATGATTGCTTCGTCAGAGAGGATGTCTTCATCCCCGACGTAGGTTCCAAAGCCATGCCAGGGGGTTTCCCCGACGTACATCATAGTTTCTACGTGTGCGCTCATATCTATTCTCCTAATAGTGGACTGGGTTAGTCGTAATTGAATCGCCAGGACTGAACTCAACCTCGTTCGTGGCGCTTGTCGAATGTGTGTTCGTTGACTCTGTATTATTGCTTGCAGCCGGGACAGCCCCTGTCCTGGGTAGAATCTCTGCGTCTTGAAGAGCAACGACAAGAGCCTTGAGTGCTGCTGTTACACCCGACAGAGACTCTTTGCCCTCGCCTCTTAGCGCCTCAACAATCGCATCCGCTTCGTCTGCGTTTCCACACGGAAGGCCAGACTCGACACTGAAAACGTCAAGCGCGGCGACAAGCATCTCGTCTCGTTCGATGTACTCATCAACATCGTCGGGACTAACGCCATGTTTGTCGGCAACGTCTATCCACTCGGAACCCTTCTCAAGAGCCTCAACCACCTCCGCGCCATCGCTCCAGCCCTCGTTCTCAATCGTCTCCCAAGACTCTGCTGCCTCTGCTATCTCGTCAACACGCTCCCTCAACAACTCAGCGCATGACTCAATCTCGGAACAGGCGCTTCTTATTTCGTGTGTATCAACCATCTGACACTCCTCTCAATCTGGGTTTCCCCGTTGGTTTCTATCGCTGACTTAATCAGCTTATCGAATCAATTTATCTCTGTCAACAAAAAAGTTTGGCAACTATTGCGGGGGTATGCGTCCGTCGCTTATGGCTCCCTCGCGTATCCACGCTTGGAAGGAGTACACGCACCCACCGCAGAGCGCTCCTCCTACTGCCCTTGGGCCAGCCTTTTGGTCGCCCCTCACCTGACCTATGCAGGCCCATTTCTTATCCTCTATCGGTTCCTTGCCACATCGCACACAGCTTTGAGCATGCGAGCACCTGTCAAGGAAGCTCTCAAGGGTAGATGAGATTATTGTTCGCTCAGTTAAAGAAGCCATACCAAGACTCCCCTACTGGCTTTAGAGTTTTGTCTATGTCTCTGCTAACCGTTCCGTCTGGCATCACCTGGGCCTCAAGGAATCTGCTCTCCATGCTTTTGCATTCCATTATTGAGGTAAGGCATTCGGACGCTCCTTCAAACTCGCTCGCCTCCATGCCAGAGTTAAGCGCACAAAGCAGGTTCATCCCATCAACCCCATCGGGAACATCAATCCCGAACGACTCTGCCACGGTTATAACGGCATCCGCCCTAGACGTTTCTATAGCTGAGTGAATAGCTCCCTCCCACTCGCCCATATCGTCTCCGCTATCTGGAACTAGAATCATTGGCTCCGCACCGTTTCTTGGGATGACGAAAGCAATTGCAGATAAGACCCCATCGGTCTCCTTCATTCTTATTGCCTGGGAAAAGATTGCGTCCTGCATTTCTTCAAGGTTGTTCATGCCTCCTCCTTGCTGGCATGGGGGGCGACGGCTTTCTGAATCTCCCACACTGCCTGTCCAGTTGCCGTCCTACACTGGCTCTCGGCTAACCTCTTCAGGGCGTCGAACTCCTCCTGCGTAAGACTTATCGTGATCTTCCTGGTTGCGTCCTTCTTGCTTCGTCCTCTGTGTACCGTGTCGCTCATGCTTCCTCCTTCCACTTAGGACAGTCAGAGTTGACTCCAGACTCTATGCCTGGACACACGCCGCCCAACTTGTCTCCAGGGCACCATGCTCCCTCCTCTGTTGCCTTTTCGTATGCGGCAACTAGCACCCTAGATGCTTCTTCGTGGAACACTTCGCCGGTTTCCCAGTTCAGGCAGTGGATGGCGTCGGCTACAGCAGCCAGCAATTCATCCCGTTGCCTCTTTGTCTCAGGCGCACGTTCAATGAGCAGCCTGTTGGGGTCGTCGATTGAGTCTCCTGGCGGCAGATGGACGCCAGAGCCAGACTCGTCGCGGATGAGCCAGTAGCAGGGTCTCTGCCACTCGACACCCCACGGTCCAGGTGTGTGCTTGCTCATGCTTCCTCCTTCCTTGCGACAGCCTCAAGGTGACGCTCCTCTTCGTCCTTCATGTACCGCTCCATGCGCTTCATGAACTGAGTTCGTGTCACCGTACTCACGTTGGTACTCAGTCCGATGTGCCTTCGCACGTCGTCAATGCCAACAACCCTAGTGGCCCAAGTGATCTTGCCGTTCTCGTCCTCCTCTGGCTCTTGAAGCATTGGACCCATCACCCCCTGCCACATGAGCAGGCGAGTCGCAAACTCGACGTAGTTCTTCTGGGTAATCTCGCCCATGTCGATACCCATCGTTCCCCACACAAGCACATCAGTTACCCCCGAAACCTTGAACAACGGATTACCGTCTTCGCTAAGCTCGCCAGTCTCCGTCCAGCACAGTTCCTTGTACCCATCAATATCTTCAAAGTTAAAATTAAGCGACATCCTCAACCTCCTTTATGTGGGACCACTCGCGCCCCATCGCGTTTGTAAGGTCGCCCCCGTCAAGGACAACCATCATGAAAAGATAACCAAGCTCTGCATTCCAGCCAACAACAGTTCCAGCACCACGACTGGCGTCCAGAAACACTCGTTCCCCAAGTTCAGGGCGACTGTCGCAACTCCACACGAGGTAGTCAGTGGGGGACTTGTACGTTGCTGCGTCTTGATTCTTGTGCTCGTCCTTTAGCTCGCGAAGGACAGGTACATCTGGCAACGGCTTGGTGGCTACAGTGACGTACACGTAACCGCCAGACGCCTTTGCCGTTACCTTGATGAACCAGTCCTCAAGAAAGACGACAGCCTCGCTTCCTGACGACTCCATCTTCCAGTTGTTCTTTGCCTCGCGGAAAGCCTCCTGTATCTCATCAAAGACCGACCGCATCATAAGCCTGTGAAAAGCCATGAGCGCAGCCTTGTCTTCCTCGCTTGCGTCCTGATCTATAGGCTTGCCTCGCAAGTACCAAGTTTGCCTGTCGCCAAGGAAGCCAATGCTCTTCCCGTCGTCAATCCCTCGCGCCCCCCATGCAATATCTCCAGCCTCTGCAAGTGCTGGGCTGTAACCAAATGTAAACATTCTCAACCTCCTTGCCCCCCTACAAAGCCGGGGGGCTTGGCTGTGGTTAATGAGTTAGTCGAGCCTTACAGGCATGACAATCATGGAAGCGCTCTTGAACAACTCGTCATCACCGTCAAAGCTAAAGACTGCCGGGGCTAGCGCATCGTTGTGCTGCAATGTAATCGGCGTAGTCTTTCCTCGACCGGACAACTTGAGCGCCTTGAGTATCTTGTTCAGCGAGTCTAGGTACTTCGCACTGAACCCGATGTAGGAAGACGGCTTCTCAAAACCCTGCGGAAAGACTTGCCTAACATCTGGGAAGTCGTAGCCAGAATCGGAGCGCACAAGCTCGGCGTGCCCCTTACTGTCAACGAACTCCTTTACCGATGCCCCCGCCAGCAACATGTGGCACTCGCCTTCAGTGTTGTGGATGGGGCCTGTCTCAATGCACAGCAGCACATGGCCGTTGGTTGAGATAAGGAAGGTTGCGTCCTCGTGCATCTCAATAAACACAGAGTCGAGCATGGGCCTGTCCTTGCCTCCCATGCACTCGTTCAATGCTTTGAACATGGGCACATTCTCAGGGCCAAAGGATGGGACGGTCGTCTCTTCCCTTGGCGGCAGGGATGCTCCCCGGTATCGAATCGCAGTAGTCATGGGTGTGTACTCCTCATGCCGGGTACGAGGCCCCCGGCTGGCGCTGTTGGTTTCAGTTGGTTGGGAAGGCTCAGGGGTAGCTACGCACCCCCCTTCTTGCTCGCAGCACGTTCAGCAACCGCATTCTTGGTGCTCTTCTTTGAGCTACGCCGCTTGGTTGCAGGCGCTGCCTTGACCTGGGGCGCATCGCTTGCCATCCGCTCAAGTGCAGCGAGGATGTCTCGCAGTTGAGCCTTGGTGAATGCCTTGACGGGGCGACTCTTGTCGCCTGTGGTCATCACTCGCACCTTGGGCTCAAACGCCCTCCCATCCTCGTTCGTGTAGAAACTCTCGACCACACGAAGGTCGCCGCTTGTAGATTTCTCTTCGCCTAGCTCAGTCATAGTTCCGGTAAAAGCCATATCGCTTGTCTCCTTGCCCCTTGTGTTGTGAAGCCAGGGAAGTCGGGGCAACCTCGCTGACTTAATCAATCTAAATGGTTATCGTTTCGATGTCAACAACTATTTTTCCAACTACGAAGTAGTTGTTTCGCGTGTCCTATATGCATCGCAACACAGCCACGCCGCCCTCCTTCAGGCTCACGCTGGTGTAGTTGTCTATGAACAGGTCGCGAGCCAGTCGCTCCCAGTCGATGTAGATTCCGAGAAATCCGTCGGTGTCCTCGCCCATGCTGACGACAAACTCAAAGGCGAAGTCTTCCTCGCTCTCATAGGTGCCCACATAGGCGTCTTCGATGTACTCGTTTACCTGCTCAAGGCTTGCGTCCCCGCCGTGGTAGTCGAGTGCATGCTCCAGCACTCCGTATGCATGGTGGTTGGAGTTGCAGACCTCATCGACCAGAAGCCCTAAGCGCAAAGCCACAGACGGGCTGCACTCATCCCTGATTGGCAGGCCCTCGTGGTCCATGACCCAAAGCTCTTCAGCGTCCTCTACTGGCGAGCTACCAAGGACTCGCTTGAGTCCCTTATTGAACTCATCCTCATCGTCACAATCAAGCCACTCGCCATGCAGTATTCCTGAGTTGTATGCGGCTAGGCATCCGACCCATGCTCTCGGTTCTATTGCGCTCATACCTTCTCCTTCTTGCTTTGCAGCGACATCATTGCCGCTGACTTAATCAATATATCGAAGTGATTAAACTCTGTCAACAACTATTTTTCAATTACGAAGTAATTGGTCCCACGTACTGCTGTTCGCGGCCCATGCCCGCTCCTAAATCCAGTCCGACGAATGGTCTTCGTCGTCTATGTGTTCCTCGATTAGCTTTGCAATTTTCTTGTGCGAGTTTGTGTCCCTTGTCCATTCGCACACATCGCCTAAGTCGGTGCGCTTCATGCCAGCCCACTCACACACATGCTCTGGAAATCTTGCGAAGGTTTCATGGGGTTCCCAATAGACCTCGCCGGTATCCCAATCCATGTGCTTAATGCTTGAGCGAAACCCCCAGCGATGCCACGGTCTGTCAATCCATGCTGCGTCTATGTCGTCGCCAAGCGTTATGTAGACCTCAAGCAACACACCAAGGGCGCTTCGTGCGTCTGAGGCTGTGCGGCACCTGGGTATCACCCCCTTGCGTGAGTTAGTCCTCGTGTACGAACCACTGAGCAGTTGCGTAGTCCAAGCCGCTTTGACTATGGACCTCATGCCCGCTCCGCTCTCATGGTTTCTTCGTACTCGTTTTTATCCAGGGACTCCGAGCCCGCTGAGCAGTGGCAGTAGGGCTCAAAGCCATCGCGGGTTAGTCGCTCGCCTGTGTTCAGGCAAGTCGTACACTCGATTTCATAGGTGTGGTTCCATCCCTTGAGTTCGTCAATCATGCGGGCTAGCAACTTAACCTGATTGATTAGTGCCTTTTCCTTGCTCATGCTTCCTCCTCTGCATCCATCAGTGCTCTGTGCTCCTCAAGTGCATCCACAAAGTTATCTCTTGCTTGCTCTAGTGCTGACCATCCGTTGCCAGCAACTACCTCTTCTTCGTACTCCCAATCGCTACCGTCCCATGCGATTCCAGTCACGATTACCTTGCTTATCCTTTCCCACGGCTTGAGTTCCTCTGCCGCAAGTCGGTCCTCGTTTGAGGCAGAGTGGAACCTCCTGCCGTCACGCATCACAAGGAGCAAGCCATCGTCGCTGTACCTTTCAGTAGCCCTAAGGCAGGACCGAATGGGCGCTATGCCAGCCCAATCACAGAAGGAGTAAATGCTGTCATGTGCTGGCTCTAGGTCATGCTTCTCATAACAATCAGAGTCACCAACAGAGCCACACTTCGGGCACTCAGGGCAGTCGCAGTTATCTACGTGGTTAAGGCATACGTCGCAGCCTTCTTCATGCTGGGCGCAGTGTCTATCCCATGCTTCGCTTGGACATTCGATGCTCATGCTCCCCTCCATTCCCTTGCTGCCTCGACTAGCGGGCAGTCTGGCTCGCCACTCGTACACTGCGCGCCCTGGTCGAGGATGAGTCCCTCGGTGTCATAAGCCCACGCAATCGCGCCAGCCTCCGTTGTGATGCTTCCCTTTTCGAGTAGCTCGATGATGTCTTTGTCATCCCAGCACTCGTCTATGTATGTGCATGACCCACGTCCCACACGCTTATCGTTCCTAATTGCTTCGATTAACTTGCTCATACCTCTTGCTCCCTTGCGGTTAGTGCGACGAGTGCCACAAGGCACACGCCGCTTGCGTTGAATAGAAATAACCATCCTCCGTCATGCTCTGCCGATGCGAGTAGTAAGCCTGCACACACAGCACAGGCTTGGATGAAGTGTTTGACCTTGTGGTTCATGCCGCCTCCACTTCCTTGCCTCGCCATACGGGCAGCGGGCTGAAGGCGTCAACGAACTCGCTTGCGTACCTACCAATCTTCACAACCTCGATTCGCTTTGCCTTCATGCGCTCAAGTGCCTCGACTACAGCGCGAGGCTCGTCTAGCTCGTATTGGTAGCAGTCCCTTGGTCCGTAGTATCTGCCCAGCGACTTCGCTATGTCGCGAGAGATTCCAACCAGCAACTTGCAAGCCCACTGCATTACGTTGAGTCGCCTGCACCTTTCGATTTGGTGTCGGCAATAGCTCTCGTGCCCGTCGTCGCTAGTGTAGTGCTGCCAGTGAAGCTGCACCCCCTTGTCGCAGTCAAGCCAGTAGTAGGTGTCATGACCGAGCCTTGCGAGCTTCTCCCACTGGTCAGGCTCCCCGTAGTGGTTTGGGTCTTTGGTGCAATTGGCTATCTTTCTCACCACGCTTCTTGGGGTGCATGGCGAGAGAGTTATGTATGTGTGTCCGTACCCACCGTTATCGCAGTCGATTACCTCGATTCGATAGGTGAGGATTTCTTCCTGGGCGTTGCTCATCGGGCTACCTTTCCTTTGTGCTTTGCGTGTCTGTACCCTTTGCGGCCAGACCCACGCAGCGCTTTGTTTTTGTGCTTACCTGCCCCGCTACGCTGAAACGCAGCGACAGCAGTCCAGTTGCGTACCTTTCGGCGCTTCGTCATGGCAGGACTCCTTTCGGCCAGCGACCATCGCTGACTCAATCAATCTAAATCAATAGGTTCGGTCTGTCAACAATTATTTTTCATCCTTCCGGGCAAAGCATCGGGTGAAAAGAATCCTCAGTCGGCAGCCACTCCGCACTACATATGCCGCCGTGCGCCTGCAACTCTGCACGGGTAGCAAGCGTCATGTAGTGCGACTCATCGTCGCCAGACTCGCTGACACGAGCGATGAACTGCTCTCGACTCTCGCCTGTACGCTGGCGAAGATGCGACACGCTAGGCATCGACTCAGTTGGGTGCGCGACTATGGACAAGCCCTCTTCAAGCGCCCATTGAATCGTCTGCGGCATGTAATCGTCTCTCAAAGGCATGACTGCCCCCTTTCGTTGTTGGGAACCCCCTGCATCGAGCCACCACTCTCGATGCAGGGACGCACAGGGCCTAATCCCACCCTGCCTATGCAGACACTTGCACGGGCTCGCTGCCCGCCCAGACATGAGCGCTCTCATGCAAGTGCCACTCGCCGCCATGAATTACGAAGGAAAAGACACCGTAGTGCTCGTCTGCGATGTCGAGGGTTTCCCCTTCCGGGTGCATGCCCGGTACGGGGAGGAGGAGTTCGATGATGTCGCCTGCGATTTCCGCGATGGCGACGTAGGTGCTGCCTTGGTGCAGCGGGGCGATGGTGAATAGTGGGGACATGGCTGGTTCCTTTCGGGATGCAGCGAGACGGGATGTTTCGCTGACTCAATCAATGTAATCCGGTTAACTCTGGCTGTCAACAATTATTTTTCAATGGGCCTTCAGTGTTGCTTTTCTTGCGCAACACGCATGATGGAGCGCACAGGTGTGTGCCTATGCGCTCGACATGCGTGCTACGCAGTGATGTGCCCCCATCCGCGTGGCGCGCTATCCGCATGCTCTGTGCGCTCAAGCGTGTTCGCGAGTGCTGCAAGGCGCGTCTCCGCTTCCTCCCACGATCCCGCGATGTCAACGAACGGGGTTTCGCCGGGTGCCTGATACTCGAACTCGTACATACCGGGTGCGATTTCCCACACGTAGCCCACGAGTATGTCCCCATCGCGCTGTAGCGCTCGCGTGGGCACACTGTGATGCTCGCTATCGTCTATGAATTGCAATTCCATATCTCAACTCCTTATATGTGTGCGCTTGTTAGTGGGCGCAGTCGTACGCACGAGCGAACTCGTGCGCACTCAGCGACCGCTACTCAGCGGGCCAAATCTCGTTCGCGAGCCGCTTGCATGCGAGCCCGTCGCGGAGCGAGTGAGTGGTCCAGTCGTGCTCGCGAGACCCCAGACAGCGCAAGCGCTCCACATGTGCGAGTAGTGCGGGCCAGCCACGACGCTTGCGGGCGACAGGCTCGCCTGCCTTGCCTACGCCTCGCACGATGGCGCGCATGCCTCCGTGAGGGCCTGAATATCTGTAGAAAATTGTGGGAACGTTAAACATGCTCAACTCCTTGTGTGTGTGTGCTATGCGCACACGGTTTCGACTGCGGTAGGCCAGTCGGTTGCTTGCTCAAGTGCGACTCTCGCGGCCATGCGCAATTGCTTGACCGAACGTCGCCGGAATCGCTCAACTCGTGCGACCGCATCCTCGCTATGTGCGATGGCGTATTCGCGCCAGGGCTTGTCGCCGCGCTCGCTATTGCATGCGCTGCATGCGGTCACGAGATTTCGAGGATGGTTGCCCCCGTCCTTGCTCACGGGGCGCAAGTGGTCGAGTGTCAGGGCTTCGTTGCTCTCGCAGTACACGCAGCGACCGTGGTCGCGCATGTAAATCGCGAGCCTAAGGTCCTTGCGTATCCAGTTCATCCCTTGCCAATTATCTCGACGGCACATAGCTGCTCCTCATGTGTGTGTATGCGAGGGGGCGGGACGCACACCATGTGCGCCCCGCGTCATATGCGCTACTTACGAGCGCGCCATGCGACACCGGCTGCTTTCATCGAGTGACCATCCTTCATGGCGCGACCACTAAACGTGCGCCACGAGTCCTTCTTGCGCGGGCTCGGGCAGGCACCCTGCGAGGGTGCGGATTCGGGCATAGGACCCATTGCAGCGTCAAGCGACTCCTCAGACGCCTTGACTCCGCGACCTTGCGATTTGACGGCTTTCTTGCTCGCACCCTTGCTCGCCTTGCGCTTGCTCGCCTTGCGGGTGGGTGTGGGTGTGGGTGTGGGTGTAGGCTCGCCTTGCGCAAGTGCAATGGCTTGAGCGAAGGCTTGAGCCTGCTCGCCTGAGAAGGACTTGAGGGCACGAACCTTGCCCCCGACTGTGTACGCTCGAAGGCGGGCATCCGAGCCTCCGCAAGATGTGCGAGCGACGATGATAGTCGCCTTGCCGAAAGTGGACTTCACGCCCTTGCCAGTGCAGGTGTGATTGGCGGGAAGGGTGAACTTGTTTACGAGTGAAGTGGTCATAACTTGCTCCTATGCCCCGTGGGGCGTTGTGTGGTGCCAACGTCGTGTTGACCCAATCAATCTACGTTATTTTTCGATTTGGTCAAATGGGGTACTGCTCTCTACTTTGCAGACCAGTGCAACGATTATTTTTCTCAATTTAATTTTACGATTGTAGAGCAGTGGCACGTTTGCTCCTTAATAGGGGTCGTTGTGTGCGGTTTTGGGTTGTGTGTGGTGCGTGCGCCGCCCGTGGCACGCTGCGCATGCTGCGTATCGCATGTGCTCGCATAG
>Ga0255047_10000130_pt1 | contig 52728 bp, 71 predicted proteins | sample JV7_2_1_MG_FD_183640 | JGI IMG/M metagenome (GOLD analysis project Ga0255047, IMG submission 183640) | Seawater microbial communities from Jervis Inlet, British Columbia, Canada - JV7_2_1 | ecosystem: Environmental > Aquatic > Marine > Inlet | place: Canada: British Columbia | collected 2016-10-06
TGCATTGACGCGACGCGATATTCAGACGGGCGGACTTGTTGCGGTGGCAGCAGAGAGCGTCTGGTTGCCATCATCGCTGAGCGTATCACCAACGGCATCTACTAAAACCACCACCACCACCACCACTCACCACAAGGACCAAGACAATGATCAGCCAAGAACGACGAGACGAGTTGACCGCCCGCGACGCCGCACACGCCACGCGATACCTGAACGGGATCGAAGGGAAGAGCGAGCAGGGGCCATGGTACGGTGACACCCCGGCCGCGAGACTGATGCAGTGTGGAGACTGCTTTGGCATGGGGCCCAAACTGGTAGCCGGCCACGCTGACCTGCTCGCCCACTTTGGACTCGACGCCAACGTGGACGCGATCATGACACAGGCACAGCGCCTCGACCAACGGTGGTCGCAGGACATCGACGCTCGCGTTCGCAAAATGAACCGCGGACGCGACGGTGGTCAAGACGACGAGCGGGGTGAACCCACTACCACCAAGCCGACCACCAAGAAGGCAGAGAAGCCGGCTCCGAAACCCAAGAAGGCGAAGGACGTGTTCGGGTCGCGTGAAGGCAGTGGGTCGTACAACCTCAACGCCAGTGTGCTCGGTGGAGCTACCACAGCGGCCGAGATGGTGACCGCGAGCGGGGTGACACTGAGCCGATGCAAGGCACACGTGAAATGGCTACTCGACCGCGAGTTCATTGTTGGCGACGCTGACGGGTTCGAGATCGCCGAAGGGTTCACACCCGCCGCTGACCGCCCCCGCAAGTCGCGGGTCGTGTACGCGATCTGGGACATCAACTGCTGCTCGATCATACGTTGGGCAGGAGCCAACGGCATGGACTTCGACGACACCGCCATTGCGATTGAGACGTTGGGTTGCCGTGGGATGAGCGACGCCACCATGAAGCTCCACCACAGCGCCGGTCGCAAGGGTGACACCCGTTGGGGCGAGCCCGCCACGCTGACGAGCAGCCAAAAGAAACAACTGCGAAACGCAGCCAAGTAGACCCCACTAGACGAGCCATGTTAGATCTGTTAGACTCGCGTCACAGGAGAAGAACTATGTTCCCACAACCAGTGAACACCCCGAAACCAGCCGTGACCATCGAGTACGACTGTCGGGGTGAACGAACCACCAAGACGTTCAAGTGTGCTTACGCCGGGCGCCGCTTCTACACGTCAAAGTTCAAGTCCGGCCACAACCCTCACATCGTGGCGACACCGTCACAGGAGACCACCACAGGATGACAACCGCAACACCACTTCAACGCGACGCAATGACCGAGACCTACCACGACGTGCACGACCTGATCTGCCATACGGTGCATGGCTTCATTCGCAAGAACGGCAGGCAGTGGGGCACCTTCGATGAACTGTTCGCTCAGGCGAATTGGGAATTCATGGTGGCCTTCCGAGACTACCAACGACCCGACGGGAACCGCGACGGCGACTCGAGCTTCTCAACGTGGTGCCGTTGGGTGGTGTCCAAGGGCCTGCTCGAACACCAACGGAACATCATCCGCCGCGATCGCATGTGCCGCATTACGGTGCGCGACACGACCGAGATGGAGATCCCCGCGGACGTGAGCGAGTTCAGGCTCATCGACCTACTGGACGAACTCACGGACGACGCCGCTCTGGTGGCTAAGCTGACCCTCAACCCGCCCAAGGTCCTCACACAGTGTATCGCAGAGGCGAAGGGCAGCGCCGCCCGTAATGTCCAAGCAGTTCTCCGACAATACCTCTACGGGCTCGACTGGGAACCCGACCGTGTCAACGCGGCGTTCGCGGAGATCGCCGACCACATTTCATAGGAGACCGAGACCATGAGACGCCATGCCCTACTCGTCGCAATCGTGTTCGGCACACTGTTCGCAATACTGACCGCCGTGATGGTTGTGGGTACTGCGAGCGGGGCACCACCAGCAGTGACCCGATCAGTGTGGTCGGGTTGCTTCTGTACGGTCTACATTCGGGACGCGAGAACGGGCGTCGTACGCAAGTTCGAGCGACGCGAGGTACGAGCCACAACCACCGCCGATCGACCCGGAACGGGGCGTTGGGGGGCTTGGGTGGAGCAGAAACCACAGGACCCCAAAGCCCGGAGCTGGCAGCTGATTGAGATCCCTGTGACACAGGGGGAAGTCAGGGCAGCGATGGGTGCCTACGTGTTTGACCACTTGGCAACCAAGACGCGGGCACTGGTCTCCAAGACCTACGAACTGAGCGATTCGGGCTATTCGATCTCGGGAGTGCCCGGAGTCATACCACCACCCACACGCCGCCAACCGTTATTGGATTGATATGAAGACACGATTGTATGGATACCAGAAGCAGGGCGTACGCCGCATGGAACGGTTCGACATCCGTGCCCTTCTCGCCGATGAGATGGGGCTCGGTAAGACCCTCGAGTTCCTGGCAACGTACCGACGCAACCACAAGACCTGCTCGCCGGCCGTGGTGGTGTGCCCTGCAAGCCTGAAATGGAATTGGGCCCGCGAAGCGATGATGCACATCGGGGTCAGGGCGGAGATCGCAGAGGGGAGAACACCACCACGACAGGGCCGGTTCAAGCCCGACCACAGGCTGGTGATTATCAACTACGAGATACTCCCCTACTGGATGGACTGGCTCGAAGACCTCGACCCACAGCTCATTGGGATTGACGAGTGTCAGTACATCAAGAACCGAGACACCCAACGAACCAAGGCCGTGAAGCACCTGTGTCGCGGGAGACCTCACATCGTTGGCATGTCGGGTACGCCGCTCACCAGTAGACCCGCGGAACTCTACCCGATGTTGAACATCCTGATGCCGGACATGTTCAACTCGTTCATGACATACGCATGGGACTACTGCAAACCAAGACGCACGCCGTGGGGCTGGGAGTACAAAGGCGCGACGAACCTAGACGAGCTTCACGAACTGCTCACCGAGACGTGCATGATCCGCCGGCGAAAGGCTGATGTCCTGGACCAGTTGCCAGACAAGACGCGGATCGTGGTGCCATTCGAGCTCTCGAAGGACGGTCGCAAAGAATACGACTACGCTGAGAACAACTTCATGCGGTGGCTCGCCAAGTCGCAAGGCAAGGCGCGTGCTGCGTCCGCTCGCAAGGCAGCACAACTGGTGAAGATGGGATACTTGAAACGGCTCGCTGCTTCGTTGAAGTACGACCAGACAACGACATGGGTTGATGACTTCTTTGACAACAGTGATGGCAAGCTCGTCCTGTTCGGTGTTCACAAGAAAATCATTCAACCGTTGGTCGAGAGGTACAAGAGTTCGTGCGTACTGGTTGATGGCTCGGTGAGCGGACGGAAGCGGCAGGTCGCGGTGGACAAGTTCCAAGGCAAGGACAAGATACGGTTGTTCGTTGGGAACCTGCAAGCGGCTGGCGTTGGTCTCACACTCACCGCCGCTCACAATGCCGCGTTCTGTGAACTAGGGTGGACGCCCGGCGAACACACTCAAGGCGAAGACCGCATCCACCGCATCGGACAAGAGAATGCAGCGTCGTGCTACTACCTCGTGGCACGGAACACGATCGAAGAGGACCTGTGCCTAGTCTTGCAAGAGAAGCAAGCCGTACTCGAAGCCACTCTCGACGGGGCTGGTAGTGGTGACGACCTAGACATCTTTGACCAGCTCACCGAGCGGATCAAGCAACGGAGGGAAGCAGCATGACCACCGAAGACAACTACCTGACCAGGCCGGCTGGACACCCCGATGGTTCGATCAACGATCTACCGCCAGTGGACGACAGTCCCATCACGACATTGTTCTTACGGTCCGTCCCCAAGGAAGTGAAGAGACAATTCAAATCGTGGTGTGCAGACAACGACATCACCATGACGGACAAGCTCGTTCAAATGATGAAGGCGACCTATGCGGTTCGAGGAAATACTACGTGAGCATCGAGTACCCATTGCACCTGAGGGGCACGAACATACGCGACCGGGCTGGTTGCAATTCGACTGCCCCTTCTGTGACCGAGCGGGTCACTACCGTATGGGATACAACCTGCAGCTCAAGTACGTCAATTGCTGGCAGTGTGGTCAACACAGTCTCGCGGAGACACTGGTCCATCGCTGCGACATGGGCTGGTCTGAAGCTAAGAAGGCGATCGGGAAACTCGAACGCGGACCAGTGGTGGAGAAGGCGAAGCGGGGCACACTCAAACTCCCACATCCGCTCGACGACCTCGGACCCGCCCATCGCAAGTATCTGAAGCGACGTGGTTTCGATCCCGACGAACTGTCTCGGTTGTGGGGACTGAAGGCAACGGGACCACTGGCGGGGATACCCTGGCGCATCGTAGTGCCCATCGTGTACCACGGCGAGACGGTGAGCTGGACCTCACGCAAACTGAACGACAAGGGTCTTCGGTGGCGATCTGCTGCAGCTGACCAAGAAGCTCTCAACCACAAGGAGTTGCTGTATGGGATCGACTACGTCAGGCACGCCGCCATTGTCAACGAAGGACCCTCCGACGTATGGGCCGTCGGTCCTGGAGCGGTTGCTACCTGTGGTACGGGATTTAGCCAAGCTCAGGTCAATCGCCTCTCACGCCTTCCGGTCAGGATCGTGTGCTTCGATAGTTCTCACGAAGCCCAAGTGCGAGCCCAGCAGTTGTGCGACGCCCTCGAATGCTTCCCGGGACAGACGATGAACGTGATACTGGACGCAGAAGATCCGGGGTCGGCCGGTGCTACCGAACTCAAGGCGCTGAGACGCCTTCTAAAGGGCTGAACCACTATGGGACACACAACCACAACCCCACAACCCACAGGACACGCTGAAGGGCGTTTCAGGGCTGTGGTCCCGACAATAGCTGAACGGAGGTTCGTATGGAAACAAACAAGAAACGGTTCAAAGGGACATGGCTCCCGGCCGTGGTTCACCAGTATTTTGAGGACGGCAAGATCACCGCAATCGAGATGGTCTTGTTGTCCACCGTTGATGCCCTGTCGGATGAGGACGAGGGCTGCTACGCCAGCAATGAATGGCTTGCGGAGAAGCTACGAATGAAACCGAACAGCGTAGGCGACATGGTCTCGCGGCTCGTCAAAGTGGGTATGCTCCACAGGGAAGTCAAACGGGGACAACGTGGATCACGTCGGTGGCTACGAGTATGGTATGACCCCACTCCGGTTGAAACAGGAGTGCGCACTCCGGTGGCAGCAGGAGTGCTACCCCTTCCTACGGAAGGGGATAATAGAACACAGGATGAGATGGTTTTGATTGGAGATGACATGAAGGGTTTCTTCGAACAGTTCGATCACCAAGAAAGCGACTACGACCATCTCGCTCAGGCACTACACGACCAACTCAAATCACATGGACTACTGCCCAAGAAGTGGTCACTCCAGCGATGGGCGAACGACATCGGTATCGCGTTTCGCAGACACGACAATGCCCAAGAAGTGTTCACCCACTTGCTCGGTCACATCACCCATGAACGAATGCCAACGGTCAGGTCGGGGAAGAGCTTCAAAGAGAAGTTCGAGAACATCGAGCGGAACATGACCATCCTGCAGGCGGGCAACTGGTTCGCCATCCCCATCTCAGAACAAACGACCTCGCGACTCGAACGCCTACGGATGAAGCGATGGGAACATGGTAGCGACGACCATCTCGCTGCCGCTGTGGAGTTGAGCGAACAGGCGTACGGCCGGCTCCGAGTATCCATTGTCACCTTCCACCAACGTTCACCAGCCAAGCTGAAGCGGCACAAGTACCGCGAGACATTGATGAACCAGATGGAGAACCTGCTGCTGCGATTGCCGCAACTGCTGGTGTCAAACTACTTCGATGCACTGCACAGCCGGCTCCACAACTGGGACGACTGGAGTGGGGACCTCAAGCCGTGGATACTGACCGGGGACAAACTCATTGACGAGCTGAGACGGGTTCTCCCCATCTCCGACCAGCTCTGGGACATACTCGAAGGAGAGCTTGATGCGGATTGAGAAACGTGACGGAGCACTAGCCCGTCGCATACTGACCGGCATGATCGTAGACAAGGTCGTGCTGGGTCACGTCGCGGCAGTGTGGGACAAGGAACTGTTCAAGTCCAAGTGGTGCAACCTCGTAGCCGGCTGGTGCGTGTCGTACTTTGAGAGGTACAACAAGCCACCCGGATCAGCCATCGAGAGCCGGTTCGAGAGCTGGGCCAGCAAGGGGCGTGACAAGGACACGGTGAAACTGGTCGAGAAGTTCCTGGCTACGCTGAGCGAGGAGTACGAACACCACGCTGCCGAGATCAACGCTGCCTATCTGGTTGACCAAGCAGCAGAGCATTTCAACGAGGTCCGTGCCAAGCGGCTCGTTGATGAGATAACCGACGACCTCGAAACAGGGGAAGGCGTCAAGGCACTCGAACGCATTTCCAAGTTCGGTCACGTGGAAGTGGGTACGACCCACGGCGTCGACGTACTCAACGACCAAGGCGCGAGCCAAGAGGCCTTCGAGCAACAGAACGAAACGCTCATCAAGTACCCGCAAGCTCTCCAGCACTTCTTCGCCGACGCGTTCCAACGTGATTCGTTCGTGGCGTTCATGGGTCCCGAGAAGCGAGGCAAGACGTGGTGGTTGATCGACGTTGCATGGCGAGCGATGAAGCAGCGTCGCAAGGTCGCGTTCTTTTCAGTGGGTGACATGAGCCAGCACCAGATGATGCGACGCTTCCATGCGAGGGCTGCACGACGACCTCTGCGAGCGAAGACAGTGAAGGTGCCAACTGGTATCGAACACGACCCCGGCACACCGATTGCACTGGTCGATCGAGAAGACAAGGTATTCGACAAGCCGATGTCGTGGCGCATGGGATACAAGGCACTGCAACACCACGCGAAGAGCACCAAGACCAAGTCGACGTTGCTTCGCATGGCCTGCTACCCGAACAGTTCGATAAGTGTGACCGGTCTCGCCAGTGTGTTGACCGTCTGGGAGAACGCCGGGTGGATACCAGACATCATCGTTATCGACTACGCGGACATCCTCGCGAACCCGCCTGGCTTCAACGAGAGTCGCGACGCTACGAACGCCACGTGGAAGCACCTGCGACGGTTGTCTCAAGAGCGACACTGTTGCGTTGTCACCGCGACCCAAGCAGACGCCGCATCGTACCGAGCAGAGACCATCGACGCATCGAACTTCAGCGAGGACAAACGGAAGCTTGCCCACGTCACTGGCATGGTAGGCATCAACAGTACGCCCGACGAGAAAGAGGTCGGGTTGCAACGGTTGAATTGGGTGGTGCTCCGCGAGAGCGAGTTCAACGTCTCCAAGTGTGTTCACGTCGCTGGTTGCTTCGATATTGGCAACCCAGCAGTCAAATCCACGTTCTAGCCAAAAAGAATTTGCAGGTCTTTGACCCTGGATTTTCCGGGGTCTCGTCGTCCCGGCCGTGGCAATTTGAATAAAATGGTTCAAGTGGTGTTGACCCCACAACCGATTCAAGCCATACTCTGGATGTTGAGACAAACGAAACACACACAACCCAACGGAGACCAAGCCATGTTGAAACTTACCGCGACCACGACAGACACCACGATCGAAGCCCACAGCCGAGACGAACTACGCGACGCGATGCTCCAGTTCCTCAGCGAGAACAAGAGCGAGATCAACAAGATGAACAAAGCCCAACGGGTTGAGCGATGCAAGTTGATCCGCGATGACCTCAAGCGACAAGCCGGCGACCGCGAAGACCACTTGGAAACCCAACGCCAAGCCAAACTGGAAACCGAACGAAAGAACCCTGTGTACTGTGCCGCGATCAACGTGTTGCACGAAGGCGTTGAAAAGCGATACGAAGAACTGGTTGGCATGGTCAAAGAGTGGCAAGAGAAGGTAGCCAACAGCGACCCGTTGAGCGTAGTTTGGAACTGTGAGAGCGGGATCAAGAACATGATCTTTGCCAGCGAGTACGCCGGCAAAATTCAACACCTCGTACGGTACTTGGCCAAACAGTGTGACGAGCGAACCGACACCGTCCAACAGATCAAGAAGCACATCGCTGACAACGCCAACGAGCTTGCCAAGCAGTGCATGAACGACGAAGACTACAACCACAACAGCACCTGTGAAATGGACAGCGTCAAGAGCCGTGAAAAGTTCCGAGCCCTACAACACGCAGCCCGCCTGTTGGGCCAAGTGGTTGACGCCTTCGACCGCGACACCGCCTGCGACAACCCAGCCGACGCGATGCACGGCAAGTACATCCGAGACAGCCGCTGCTGGTAGACCCGACCACAACCACCACCACCCACTCACAACGGAGACCAAGACGATGACCACCACCAGAACCAACGAACAACTGACCGCCGTACTGGACACCGCCCGCGAGTTGTACGCGGACCCACAGTTCACCCAAGACACGCACCAGCAGATGGGCTTCGAGCACGCGATCATGGGTCGCCCCGAACCCCGCAACTGGCAAGCCTACCTGTGGGCGGCAGCTTACAGCCACGCTCGCTACGAGCACAGCGACGAAGGCGGGCGAGCGATCGCCCAAGCGGAAGCCGACTCCGCATGGTTCGGGCACGACGGCTCGACCCCACAGGGCTACCGATTTGGATACGCCAACTGACCACCCGTTCCGACAGTACCACTGAACCTGAACCACCACTACCACCACAACCACAAGGACCGAGACCATGAAGAACCTGTTCCCCAAGATCACCACCAAGAGCGGCGGGTACACGACACGAGTTCGATTCAACGATGAGGCTCGCGGCGAACGCTACTTTGACACCGAGTACGGCGTACACGCCTGGCAACAGCCTGGCTCGTTCGTGCTCACCTGTGTGATCACACACGACGGTCACCACACTGAGTGCACGGCGGGGTCAACCATTGGGAAGGACCTGCGGGTCGGAGACCAGATCACCCTGATGGTCCAGCGATGGTCCATGAGAGGGAGAGCGAAGCAGATGGGCGCCACCATCTACGTGACCGGCTTGGAGACTGTGGTGAACGCTGACGGGTTCGTGTTGATTCGATACTCATACGAGCCCCCTCGACAAACAGAAAAAGAACCAGTAAAGTCCAGCCACGACGCCGGCACTGGTTCCGACAGTACCACTGAAGACGACGTACCTGACTGCTCCACAACGGAGCAACCACAACCCGCCACCACGAGTGGCACAACCACTGGAGACCACGAGATGAACGTCACACGAAGCGCACTGATCGCTCTGTTCGAAGCCCTCGAATTCAAGACCGCGAGCAAGTGGAACAAGGCACGGTTGCTCGGCAAGATCAACGGGCTCCCGGACGTGGTGGACGAAGACACTGACGCCGGCGACAACCAGGAGCTGCTCGACAACCTGCTCGACGCGGTTGAGAACGAGACCGAGATCACCATCGAAGACGACGTGGCCAAGAAGGCCCCTGCGAAGGGCAAGGAGAAGGCCGCTGCGAAGGACAAGGCGAAGCCCGCTGCCAAGAAGGCGCCCGCGAAGCCGAGCGTTGAGCGGGACAAGTTCGGGTCGAAGATCGGAACGCAGTGCAACCTGATCAACGAGGTGATGACCGGCAAGCCACAGGAGACGAAGGCGATCGCCGAAGCGAGCGGCATGACGGTCTCGCGGGTCAAGGCCCACATGACCTACCTCGTGGGCAAGAGCTTCGTGGAGAAGACCGACAAGGGCTACAAGCTCGACAAGGACGCCCCCAAGAAGCCGGCCGCGAAGGCGAAGCCCAAGGCCAAGCCCGCTGCCAAGAAGAAGGAAGAGACCGCGGACGCTGAAGAGTAGACCGTGACACTGTTGACCAAGCCGACCCGCCCCGGTCGCAAGCGCCTCGGACGGAAACGTTCGGGGCGTTTTTCAATTCACCCCTCACCACTGGAGAACCCATGAAGGTATTCGCAATCGAATTGACAAACTGGTGCAACGCCAAGTGTGGGTTCTGCCCGTACACAAGCCCCGACCACAACCGTCCCAAGGGATGGATGACGGAAGATACCCTACGGCTACTCATCAACAAGATGGAGCCACCACGCGAGATCAACTTGAGCGGCTTGGGGGAACCCACACTGCACCGCGAGCTGGTTCGGTTCGTCTCCATCTTACGCGCCAACGGTGTCGCGGTCCAAATGAACACCAACGGCCAGCAACTGGACCAAGACCTCTACGACCAGTTGTGGGAAGCAGGGTTGAACAAGATCATCCTCACTAGCGACTACTTCCCGTGGGACAAGGGGAAGCTGAAGGTGAAGGAGGGGCTACCAGTGACGTTCTTTACCATCTCCCGCGAGCCGGACCACCCAGAACTCGGCCAAACTCAAAAGCCCCTAGACGACTGGGCAGGACAGGTAGGCAGCGCCCCGCGAGACAAGGTCCGCTGCAGCTTCCTGCACGACGACTTTGTTCAAGTGTGCTGGGACGGAACGGTGCAACGGTGCTGCTGTGACTTCAATGCGAACCACGCTCTCGGCAACATGCACGACGAGAGCTTTCACGACAATTACCAAGCCGGCGTTTACGTCGATCGAGAGATCCCGTTGTGTGGGGGATGCGCCGGCTACGTGTTCGAGTCTGGTCTAGTCGCTGGTGACTACGCTGGAGCCGGCGACACTGCCCCCGACGCATTCACAGACCTCGTACAACTGGAGAAACCAGATGCCGCAGATCACCCGGAAACTTGAGTTCGATGCTGGCCACCGCGTCCTGGGCCACGAATCGAAATGTGCTCACCTGCACGGTCACAGGTATGTCGTGGAGATCACCGTGTCCAGCTTCGGGCTCGATGAGATCTCGCGGGTCGTTGACTTTGGCGTAGTGAAGGGGCTGGTCGGCCAGTGGCTCGATGAGAACTGGGACCACAACATGCTGCTTCACATGGACGACCCATTGCTCGAAGCGAACGTCCCGGTCAGGCTCGACGGAGACACCGACAAGCTCATGTCGTGGAAGGAAGCCCTCGACCTTGTCCAGGCTGGTACGCACGTGAACTTCTCCAGCGAACCCATCTTCGGTGGCAAGGTTCCGTACATTGTGCCGAACCGCGAGAACCCAACGGCCGAGGTCATGTCGCGGTTGCTGTACGAGAAGGCTCGCGAGCTACTCGACAACAATGGGCTTCAGGTACACGCCGTTCGCCTCTACGAGACACCGAACTGCTGGGCGGACCATGAAGGGTGAACCGTCCCGACAATGCTGTGGCGGGTGAAGGGGACACCTGGCTGGGCCACAGTCACCTCCGCCCCTTCACCCGTCGTTCATTTCACCACTACCCACGGAAGGACCGAGACCATGACGACACAGCTCAACACACAGACACCCGAGAAACCAACGCAAGACCCTGACTCGATTGAAGTCCACCACATCTGGGACACCATTCAAGGTGAAGGGCCCCACGCCGGACGGCCGGCTGTGTTCGTTCGACTCACTGGTTGCAACATCCAGTGCCCTGCTTGCGATACCGAGTACACTAGCGAACGTCGTCTGCTGTCTCCGGATGGAGTGGTAGAAGTGGTGAGGGGGATCCGCCCGTCAGGATTGGTTGTCCTGACGGGTGGAGAACCCATGCGCCAGAACATCAGCAAACTGGTCGAGACGCTACTCGACGCACGGTACGAAGTGCAGATCGAAACCAACGGCACCATCTTTCGAGCCCTTCCGTTTGACAACATGAACTTGGTCATCGTGTGCTCACCCAAGACAGCGAACGTGAACGCCAAGTTCGCGATTCATGTTGACGCTTGGAAGTACGTGCTCGATGCCTGTCACGTGGACCCGAAGGACGGTCTACCCACTACCACAATGAACCACGATGGTCCTGTGTCGCGGCCGCTCCGTGGTGGTGGTGCGGAGATCTACGTGCAGCCCCTCGACGAGGGTCACCCGGGACCCAACGGTAGAAACCTGGCGGCAGCCGTGAAGAGCGTGAGAACCTACGGCTACCGGCTGTGCCTACAGACACACAAGATCATAGGGCTTGAATAGGGGCACCACACGACGCACAGGGCGTCGTTCGCCCCAGAAGACGTAATACCAGACCCCGCCCCTGTGGAGACGCTTAGAACGCCCCACAGGGGCTTACCTGTTTAGAGGAGAAAGACCCTTGACAGTGAACGAGAAACCTGCTTGCGAGAAGTACGAACTGAGCTGGGAAGACATTCACATGCGGGCGGCACTCCTGGCCAAGCATCTCCGCGACACGTTCCCGACGCGGGTCGAGATGAACGCCTACCCTGTGCCACGCGGCGGCATCTACGCGGCACAAGCCCTGCTCACAATGATGGCCGGTAGCACGCGGCCCCTCTCGTTGAACATTGTCGAGGAAGTGAACGACGCTGACTTCATCATCGACGACATCGTAGACAGTGGAGCAACCCGCAAGCACTACGAACCATTCGCGTTGCCGTTCTTCGCACTCGTCGACAAGCAGATGGAGAAAGAGATCACGCAGAAGTGGGTGGTCATGCCGTGGGAACGAATGACCAATGAGAAGGGACCCGAGGAGAACATCACACGACTGTTGCAGTTCATTGGTGAGAAGGTCGGTCGCGAAGGTCTCAAGGAAACCCCGCAGCGTGTCATCAAGTCGTACGCACAGATCTTCGCCGGCTACAAACAAGACCCCGCGGACGTGATGAAGGTATTCGAAGACGGAGCCTGTGACGAGATGGTCCTGCTCCGCGACATCGAATTCTATTCAGTGTGTGAGCATCACATGCAACCGTTCTTCGGTCGAGCCCACATCGCGTACATCCCCAACGACAAGGTCCTGGGCGTGAGCAAGCTCGCTCGGGTGCTCGACATCTACGCTCGCCGGCTCCAGATACAAGAGCGGTTGACCAGCCAAGTGACGACGGCACTGATGGAACATCTCAAGCCCAAAGGCGCGGCGTGTGTACTCGAAGCGAAGCACTTCTGCATGGTCTGTCGCGGGGTCGAGAAACAGAACAGTCGCATGGTCACCAGTTCCCTTCAGGGAGCATTCAAAGAAGACGCAGCCACTCGGGCTGAGTTCTACTCGATGATCCGCGACTAGTCCCGACAGTACCACCACAGGAGAAACCCATTATGCAAACCAAAGCACACGTCTACGTTCGGACGACCTTCGAAGGCTACCATCGTTGGGCTGATGCCCCCGAAGCCGTGGCGTTCCTACGTCACTGGCACCGTCACTTGTTTCACGTTCAACTGGATGTCCACGTAGAGCACAACGACCGCGACGTTGAGTTCTTTATCTTGCAGCGAGAGTTGAACCGTTTCATCGACGATACGTTTCAACCACAGGGCCCCATGCGGTTCGAGTTCAGCTGCGAGATGATCGCGGAGCAAATCATCGCACACTTCCACGAGAAGCTTGAATACAAAGTTCATTCGTGTGAGGTCAGTGAGGACGGTGAAAATGGTGCAGTCGTTACGGTGGCCGGTCTCGCGGAGCAGATCCAAGAGACACTTGATGCTCGCGAGAGCTGGGAACGTGAACAACGGGAGTTTGAATGACATGGCGAAATCACAGAACAGAGCGATCTTCTATTGTCCGCTTGAAGCGTACAAAGAACGATACACGATGCAGCTCTCTGCTCCGGAGGTGGGCTGGCTCGAACGCAACTGGAGACAGGCGGGCATCACATACGTCCGGGTTGAGGGTGACCGCCCACACGAACCGCAGAACATCACAACGGGTGTTGCCCTAGATGCCATCGGGCGATCGAAGATGTGCTTTGCTCAGGTGTCTAAGTTGCTCGACATGATGCCGGGCATGGGTGAAGACGACGTCATCTACTTCGATGACTTCTGGCACCCCGGCATTGAGGCGATCGCCTACGCTGCACACATGATGAACCGTCCGCTGCCCAAGATGTACGCGAACCTCTGGGCACAGTCAGTGGACGAGTTCGATTTCACGTATGGGATGCGTGACTGGATGCGGTACTTCGAGAAGGGCTTTGGAACTCTGTTGAGTGGCATCTTTGTAGCGTGCCCTTCGCTCAAGGACCTCGTGGTCCATGGCGGTATCGCCCATCACGAGAAGGTCCATGCTGTGGGTCACCCGTTCTCCAGCGAAGAAGTCAAGTCGCGGATGCCTGAGCTTCCCGCTGACCGCGAAGACAAGGTCGTGTATTGCAGCCGGTGGGACCGCGAGAAGAACCCCGACTTCTTCCTGCGTGTGGTTGACACGGTACTAGCCGAACGACCCCACACTCAGTTCGTCGTGTGCTCCAGTCATGAGAAGCTCCGCTCGAACCACAGCCCTCTGCTCGGACTGCTCACCAAAGCCCGCAAGAAGCATGGTGACAAGCTCGTACTCATGGAAGGGTTGACGAAGGAAGAATACTACGCTGAACTCGCATCGGCGAAGGTCCACATCAATACCGCGGACCAAGACTGGATCAGCTTCGTACTGCTCGAAGCGAGCTGTGCGGGGGCGTACCCTGTCTACCCATACTTCAGGTCGTTCCCAGAAGTGTTCGAGTACAAGCCCGACTTCATGTACCAACGGTTGCACGTCCCAAGTGCAGCTGCCGTGGTGAAGGGCGTGCTCGATGCGACCGACCTGTGGACCGAAGAGGCGATCCAATCCCGAGCGTGGGTACACGAGCGTTTCGACAACTCATGGGAACGTATGGCAACAATCATGGGCGTGTATCAGGGAGACCAAAGTGGCCCGTTCTAAACCAGTAAAGAAACAACGACGCAACCCGAAGCGGAAGCGTCGAGACGAAGGTGAACGACCACCCGAGACCATCGGGTCGTTCTTCTTGGACAGTGGGGCTCACTCCCTGTTCAACATCTACGCTCACAACGTAGGTCAGCACGAGCGGTACGCCTTCTACGAGACCGATGACTTCTGGCAGTACGTCGACGACTACTGTGAGTTCGTCAAGGCGAACATCCACGCGATCGACTACTACGCCAACGTGGATGTGATCCACAACCCGAAGCTCAGTTGGAAGGTCCTCAAGTACATCGAGAAGGACCACGGTCTCAACCCTGTGCCAGTCGTTCACATGGGCACGGAAGTGAAGTGGCTCCGCCGACACTTGGACGCGGGCTATGACTACATCGGGCTGGGTGGTGTCGCATTGGAAGGCACGCGGACCAGCTACCTGCATTGGGCGGATCAGATGTTCGAGTGCATCTGCGATACCCCGGACCGAACACCGAAGGTCAAGGTTCATGGGTTCGCGATGACAGCCTATGCGAGTCTTGTCCGGTATCCGTGGTACTCCGTTGACTCGACATCGTGGGCTAAGGCCGGCGGGTTCGGGATGGTCTACTTCCCCAAGAAGATCAACGGTGAGTTCGTGTTCGTACCACCAGACCCGAACGACTGGTCCCGGGTGAAGGCATACGAGCCATACAACCTGAGCTGCTCCGCCAACGCCCCCGCCGCTAAGAAGAAGGGGCAGTCGTACTTGTCGGTCTCCAGTGGAGCACAGAAGGTCCTCGCTGAGTGGCTCGAAAGTATAGACGTCCCCATCGGGACAGTTGACGAAGATTGTGAGATGCTTGAGTGGGGAGTGGTGAGCCATCACGCTGCCCGTAAGATTGCGAACCTCCGCTTCTTCGAACACCTCACCGCCGCACTACCTGATTGGCCGTGGCGATTCAAAGCAACTTCAGTGAAAGGGTTCGGGTTGATCTAATGCCACAGCCAAACAAGATGATCCTGTTCTACTCGGGCTCGACCTCGGGCGAGTCACTACCCGAACGGGTTCTGGAGCACAACCAGCCTGGCGTCATGTTGACGTTCTGGGAGATGCACGAGAAACGAGGTGACACAATCCGTCGCTTCGAACGCCATGCCGCCAAACGAAAAGGAGTTGAATCTGATGACGCAAGTCAACCGTGAGGAACTACTCAATCAGCTTGAGAGCATCAAGCCGGGACTGTCACCCCGCGAGATCATTGAGCAATCGTCTTGCTTCGTGTTCGAAGACGGGAAGGTGATGACGTACAACGACGAGATCGCCTGCACGCAAGACAGTTGCCTGAAGATCACTGGAGCCGTGCAAGCGGAACCTCTGATCGCAGTGCTCGCCAAGCTCCCCAACGACCAAGTCGAGATCGTCGAGGAAGGCAGCGAACTGAAGATCAAAGCCGGTAGGCGGGAGTCGGGTATTCGCCGAGAGGCGGAGGTCCTGTTGCCCATCGAGTCGGTGGAGAAACCCAAGAAGTGGCACAAGCTGCCTGAGGACTTCGGCGATGCGGTCTACATCGTGATGCAGTGTGCAGGACGAGACGAGTCGCAGTTCGTTATCACCTGTGTCCACATCACCAAGAACCACATCGAGGCGTGCGACAACTTCCAGCTCAGTCGCTACCCGATGGAACTACCCATCCGCGGGAACTGCCTTGTGCGAGCCGACAGTCTCAAGCACGTCTGCGACCTCGACATGACCGAGTTCGCCGAGACCCAGACATGGGTTCACTTCCGCAACCCCACAGGGCTCGTTCTATCGTGTCGCAAAAGCATGGACGACTACCCAGACATTTCTCCGCTGCTCGACGTTGAGGGGGCGGCTACGACGCTGCCAAAGGGACTGGCCGAGGCTACCCAGATGGCACAGATCTTCTCCAGCGAGAACGCGGACAACGACAGCGTCCTAATCAACCTGTCACCCAAGAAGGGCGGCATGCTCCGCGTCGCAGGGGAAGGCGCTTCCGGGTGGTATCGCGAGACCAAGAAGCTCAAGTACGTCGGCGAACCAATGAAGTTCCGCATCGCCCCGAAGTTGCTGATTGAGTTGACTAAGCGACACAACGAATGCGAGATCAGCAACGACCGCCTACTGGTGAACGGTGGCAAGTTCCGTTACGTCACATGCCTTGGAGCAGCCGATGAATAAACGCGGGTTCTTTGCAGGCTCGCAACTGGTGACCAAGGCCCCGATCGGGCTTCATCCCAAGTGTGGTGCCTGTGGTCTACACAAGAAATGCAACTCACCGAAACTACCTGTCGAGGGGAAGGGCGAACGCGGCATCATGGTAGTGGGTGAAGGTCCGTCCGCGGTGGAGGACGATGACGGGACACTGTGGGGTGACGCTGCTGGGAAGAAGCTACGAACACAACTGCAAATTCGTGGCATCGATCTCGATGAAGACTGCTGGTCAACCAAAGCCACAATCTGTCACACCACTGGAAAGCCCGGCGACGACATCACTGACTATTGCCGGCCGAACCTTACGAAGGCTATCAAGGAACGGAACCCGTCCGCGTTCTTGGTGCTTGGTGACTCAGCAGTACGCTCCCTGATTGGCGCCCTCTGGCGAGAGGCGCCAGGTTCAATCCACAAGTGGCAGGGCTGGACCATACCCTGCCAGAAGCTCAACGCCTGGATCCTACCAACGTTCAGGCCCGAGTTCGTTCTCAAGGAAGACAACCCTGTCCTGGACCAGATGTTCGAGGACACGTTGGAACGGTTGAGCGACATCGATGCTCGGCCGTTCGAGACACTACCAGATGAGAAGCGTGAGGTCGAACTGATACTGGACCCCGCCAAGGCAGCTCACATCATTCGCAAGATGATCGAGAGGGGTGGCACAGTCGCATTCGACTACGAGACCAACATGCTGAAACCTGACAGTCCCGAAGCTACCATAGTGAGTTGCTCGGTCTGTTGGAACGGTAAGAAGACAATTGCATTCCCATGGCTCGGTGAAGCTATCACCGCCACCCGCGAATTGCTCCGCTCACCATTGGCCAAGATCGCAAGCAACTTGAAGTTCGAGGAACGGTGGACCCGTAGACTACTCAAGACGCGGGTTCGGAATTGGTGGTGGGACACAATGGTTGCCGCTCATGTGATCGACAACCGTCCTGGTATCACCAGCATCAAGTTCCAGTCGTTCGTGCTACTTGGCTCGGACATCTGGGATGACCATGTTAGTCAGTTTTTGCATACGAAGGAGGGTTCGGGAGACGTCAACCAGATACTCGAACAGGTCGATCTAAATGACCTGCTACTCTACAACGGGCTCGACAGTTTGCTCGAGTACCGTGTCGCGGAGAAGCAGATGAAGCACCTCAAGTACCCACTGCCCAAAGGGATGAAGAAATGAAACAGTACGACGCACTTCAACGCGAAGTAGGACCGTGGAGCGTAGCCAACTTCGGCGACCAGGAATCGCCGTTCTTCTTGCTCAAGATGGAGCCGTTCCCGCCCGACTGGAAAGTCAACCACCCTATGCCACCGACGATGGTTTGCATGGGGAGCTTGGCTCCGCTCATGGGTATCGTGGAAGAACTCGGAGAGCTGGCAGAGACCAAGGTGACCGCTGACCTCGAGGACGCTCTCGGAGACGTGTTCGTTTACCTGTGTGACTACTGCCACCGTGAAGGGTTCACACTACCCATCGGGCGACATCTCAAGTTCCAACTCGAGCCGCCGAACCTGGACGCGTTCGCGGGGATGATCGCCTACATCGGGAAGCTCTACCACGGCTGTCTGAAACGACATCAAGGCATTCGCGGGTTCGACAACGACGAGACATGGGAAGCTCACCGCAACTACTGTGTTGCCATGCTACTCGTGTACATGCAGAAGTTCGCGGACGAGACACTCAACGAACGACTACTGGTCATCGCCAACAAGACGTGGACCAACGTGGTCCAGAAGCGAGACTGGAAGAAGTCGCCAACAGATGGTGGAGGTTTTGACCACTATGCGAATTGAAGCAGCCACGCCCGAAGCGTACCGACTGTTCCACGATGGCGTCATAGCGTTCGCCGGCGTTGAGGAGAACGGTATTCGCATTGACACTGATTACCTTGACAATGAGATCACCCGCACCAAACGCCGCATCAAGAAGGGCGAAGATCATCTCAAGAAGTCAGATGTCTGGAAGGCGTGGAAGAAACGATTCGGTGGCAAAGCGAAGCTCGGTTCGAAGCCACAACTGGCGACCATGTTCTTTGATGAGATGGGCTATGTCCGTAGCGAAACTGGCAAACAACAAGATGAGGCAGCTTTCTCCAACGTCGACCACCCGTTCATCAAGAACTACTTCAAAGTCGAGAAGCTGAAGAAGGTCGTTGGGACATACCTCACTGGCATACGTCGTGAGGTGGTAGGTGACCGAGCCCACGTCTTTTTCAACCTGCACACTGTGAAGACCTACCGCGGAAGTGCCGACCGGTTCTCGTACCAGAACCTGCCAATACGAAACCCTGAAATGGGTGGCATCGTACGCAAGGCGTTCATCCCAAGCGACGGTCACGTCCTGGTTGAGATCGACTACTCGGGCCTCGAGTTCACCATGGCTGGGGCAATCACCAAGTGCCCACAGGTCAACCGATACATCGTGGAAGGCGGAGACCCGCACCGCGACATGGCGGCACTCGTGTTCAAGTGCGAGCAAGACGAAGTCTCCAAGCAGATGAGGTACTGTGGGAAGAACCAGTTTGTCTTCCCCCTGCTGTACGGTTCTTACTACCGTTCTGTCGCTCCGGTACTTTGGTCGTCCATGGCTACGATGGACCTGAAGATAGGCGATGCGGGGCTGCTCGATCGCTTCGCGGGGATGGGCATAGATGAGCTTGGAGACTTGGACCCACGCACCACCCATCCCGGGACATTCGAGCACCACATGAAGGAGTGCGAGAAGGAGTACACACAGAAACGGTTCAAGCAGTGTTTCGCGAATCAACGGAAGGCGTACGAGACCTATCGCAAGACCGGCCGTGTCGAGTTCGTCACAGGGTTCCAGGCTAGTGGGATGATGAGTCGTAACGACGTCTACAACTGGCGCATTCAAGGGCCGGCGTTTCACTGCCTACTGTGGTCAATGATCAAGCTTCACAACTGGCTGGTGAAGTCCAAGTTCAAGTCAATGATCGTGGGCCAGATCCACGACAGTATCATCGCAGACGTTCACGTAGACGAACTCGAAGACTACCTGTCTTATGCCAGGTATGTCATGACGCAAGAGATCCGCGAGCATTGGAAATGGCTATGCGTGCCCCTCGATGTTGAAGCGGAAGTCACACCCGAAGGCGGCACGTGGAATGACAAGAAGGTCCACCAGATATGAGACTTGACACAGTACAAACTGAACGCGGCACGTTCGTAGTCCCCACTGAACGCTCAACACCATCGTTCAACACGAAGGTGAGGGCGGGTGGCTTTGAGTTGGAGAAACTGGACTGGTTCATGCACTACGCGACCAAGCACTACGGACCACGGGCCGGTCCGTTCATCGACGTAGGAGCCCACATCGGCACCACGGCAATTCCAGTAGCCATGATGGGGCACGAGGTCATAGCCATTGAGCCTGACCCACTATTGGTCGCGTGTCTCGCTGCGGGTGCATGGCTGTCGGGTGTCGAGCACAAGGTCCACATCAACCAAGCGGCAGCCCATAGCGATACCGAGAACGTCACCCTCCAACTGAACCCGCACCACGCCGGTGACAACCGTATCAAGGGACCAGCGAACCCCGACGCAGAGAAGTGGGAATCGATTGAGGTCAGGACCGTTGTGTTGAACGACTGCATTGATCTACCTGGCTGGATGTGGATCGACGCACAGGGCCACGAAGCCCACGTCCTCGACGGTGGCAGTGTGTACGTCGGACGGGTGCCACTGTTCATGGAGTTCTTCCCACCACACATGAGCGAACCCTCGCATCTGTTTGAAACACTGCAAGCCGCGTACCGCCACTTCATCGAATACGGAACTGACCTCGTACGACCAACGTCCCACTTGCCCACGCTCTACGCTGAGATGGTAGCGAAGGTGAAGAAGACCCCGAACATTCACACTGACCTGTTCTTCATAGGGTGACCCATGACACAAGACGACAAAGACAAACAACGGAAACAGACCAAGCAGATGCACGACCTCGAGCAGGCGACCGCGACGATGGGCGAGATGTACCCGCCCCTCTGGCGCAACATCTACGTTCGCCTGAAGGAGGAAGGGTTCACAGAGCAGCAAGCGATGTCGATTCTCAAGGTCTACATCATGGCGAACTGCTCCGCGAATGGCATCTGGGTCAATGGCACTGAAACCCCGGACAAAGAACCATGAGCGAAAAGACACTGCCACTACGGGCGATCACGTACCAGCCCGTCGCAATGGGAACGTGCCCCGCATGCGAACTACCAGACGTGCCCATACGATTTGTCTTCAACCCATACGGTCCCGACGATCTGCTGTGTGTCCCCTGTGGAGACGCGAGGGATGCAGAGTTCGCGGAGCACCAACATCCCGACCAACCACACACGCCACATCCAGCCAGTGAAGCGGCTCGCGAATTGGGTGACGTGTTCTCGACGTTCCGAGATAACCTTGTCAAGAAGTATGGAGCCGACTCGGACAAGGTGAAACGATATGACGGCACCCTCAAAGGAGACCAAGACGATGGATGATGTACTTTATCTGAAGCACCGACCCACTACGTTCAAGGCGGTGGTGGGACAACCCGACGCAGTGAAGACCCTGGCTGCGATGGCGAAGAAACGGGTCTTCCCACACGCACTCGCGTTCTTCGGTGACAGTGGTTGTGGGAAGACCACGATGGCTCGCATCACTGCGACGAAGCTCAAGTGTGGGAAGGCAGACTTCACAGAGGTCAACGCGGCGGAGTCACGCGGGATCGACATGGTTCGCCAGATCCAGAAACGTATGGGCTTGTCACCCATCGCAGGGCCGGTTCGTGTGTGGCTCATTGACGAGTGCCACCAACTCACCGCGGAAGCTCAGGGTGCGTTTCTCAAGCTCCTGGAAGACACCCCCAAGCATGTCTACTTCATGCTGTGTACCACCGACCCACAGAAGTTGAAGACCACCATCAAGACGCGGTGCACCAAGATCGTTGTCAAACCAGTGAAGTCGCGAGACATGACCATACTGGTTGAGCGGGTTGCCAAGGTTGAGGGTATCACTCTCAATGAAGAGGTCACCGAGAAGATCGTTGAGTGTGCAGAAGGCTCGTGCCGGCAAGCACTGGTTTCGTTGAACGCGATCATGGGTATGGACGACCCTGAAGAGATGCTCGACGCGGTCTCTAGTGCTGACGTTGAAGCTGATGCGTTCGACCTAGCCAAGATGCTGATGAACGCCAAGTGTCAGTGGAATACGGTTGCCAAGAAGCTCAAGGAACTCGACGAACACGACCCCGAAGGCATTCGTCGAATGGTGATGGGGTTCGCACGCGGATGTCTACTTGGGAAGGGCAACCACGAACGCGCATACAATGTCCTCGCATCGTTCGAGAACAACTTCTTCGACAGCGGCAAGGCTGGGCTGGCGAGGGCATGTTACGAAGTGGTGAAAGGGCTGTAGCCCGTCCCGATAATACCAGCCAGGAGGACCAGCAATGGCCAAAAGCAGAGCAGACCGAACGACGGAGAAGCAGGACGACTTCAGCTTCTTCGACATCGACGAACACAACCTGGACCGTGAGTGGGTCGAGCAACCTTCCCTCTACTTCAAGTGGGCCCGAAAGGTCGCCGATGCTCGCATGGTATTGGACGAAGCGAAAGCCGAGGTCGATGTGACCAAGGCAGAAGTCAGTCGCCTCATACGCGACGACCCTGAAGACTTCGGATTGGAGAAGGTGACCGAGGCCGCTGTGACTGCCGCCATACCCGAGCACCCCGATATGATGCGGGCTGTGAAGGCACTCAGCAAAGCGAAGCACGACGTCGATATCTACCAAGCCGCAGTGAATGCGTTGGACCACAGGAAGCGAGCACTCGAGAAGCTTGTGGACCTGCACGGCCAGAACTACTTCTCATCACCCAAAGCACCAGACCAAGACTCAGCCGCTTCGCTCGAGGAGAGTGGCAAACAACAGACGAGGCGAAAAGGTCGCCGCAACAGAGACGCTGAGTAGTTGATGGTCCCGACAGTACCGCAGGACCACTTCACAACCCCTAAAGAGGATTGAACTGATGGCGAAAAGAACATCTGGCAAGCGGAAGCGTGTCAGCGGTAAGAAGCGAGCACAGGAGCACAAGAGCGGGTTCGATCGAACAGCGATCAACGTGCCCGATGGCTGTGACCTGTTCTCGCTCGGCAAGGAAGGCACGAAGCGGATTGAGATTGTCCCCTTCACTGCTGGAGCGGACAACCCATACGCCGACAAGGGCGAACTCCACTACGAGCGAACGTTCTTCACGCATCGTGGTATCGGAGCCAGCGAGGACACCTACATCTGCCCGAAGAAGACGTGGGGCAAGAAGTGTCCGATCTGCGAGGCGAAGGCGAAGCTCTCCCAAGACCCGGACGCCGACGAGGATGCGGTGAAGGCGCTCAAGTGGAGCGAGCGTCAGTTGTTCAACGTGTTCGATCATGGCGATCCCGACAAGGGTCTCCAGTTGTGGGACTTCACCTTCCACTGGTTCGGCAAGTTGCTCGACGCTCGTATCAAGAACCAGGAAGAGGACGACGAGTACGAATTCTTCGCCGACCCCGAAGACGGTTTCACCTTGAGACTGACCATCGAGGAATCGGATTTTGCGAAGGGCAAGTTCGAGGTCTCCGCGATCGACTTCAAGGCTCGCAAGAAACCGTTGGACGAGGAGCTGCTCGAGGCCGCTCTGATTCTCGACGACCTGCTGATCGAAGTTCCGTACGACAAGCTCAGCGACATCTTTCTCCAAGTCGACGGCCCCGATGAGAAGACGGGTGACGATGACGACGACGACGACGAGCCCGCAAAGAAGCCGCGGACCCGGAAGCCGAAGCCCTCATCCACCACCACCAAGAAGGGCGGTGGCAAGAAGCCCCCAAAGAAGGAGCCCGAACCGGAGGAGGACGAGGACGATGAAAGCTTCGACGCCGACGCAGACGGCGACTTCGAGGAGGATGAACCGGACGCCGACGAAGACGCCGGGGATGACTCTGACGGGGATGATGACGGCGACGATGATTGGGATGATGACGAAGGCGATGGCGACGGAGACGATTCGGATTCGGATGATGACGGAGACGATGACGACCCCGATGGGGACGCCGCTGACGATACGGACGACGACGATGACGACGATTGGGACGACGACGACGACGTCCCTTTTGAAGAAGATGACGACGAAGAGCCCGACGAGGAACCGGCACCCAAGAAGAGCCGGTCGAGATCCTCGAAGTCGTCATCGAAGAAGGGCAAAGCATCAGGTTCGACAAAGAAACCGAGCCGGAGCCGGTCCCGCTCAAGCAAGTAAGAAGGGTGACCGGAGTTGACGACGTGACCCGAGATGACGCCGCCCTTTTCCGGGGCGGCGTTGTCGTAGGGGACAACCACACAACCACAGGAGAGAGAACGTGACAGACGACGACACAGGAGACGTGAAAGCGAAGCTACGGACCAAAGCCAAACGTCCCAAGCCGGTGGCTGGTGCAAAGCTCTTGTCCAGTGGCTCCACACTGCTCGACCTAGGCTGCTCAGGTTCACCACGAGGGGCGTATGCGAAGGGTCAGTACATCTTCTTTGTCGGCGACAGTGATAGCGGCAAGACGTGGTACTCGATGACCCTGTTCGCCGAAGCAGCACGCAACAAGAAGTTCGACGACTACGACTTCATCTACGACCCAGCCGAGGGCGGGGCACAGATGGACATTGAATACTACTTCGGCGAAGACGTAGCAGACCGGCTCCAAGCACCACAGGAGAACGAAGACGGTGATGGGGTCGCATCCGCGTTCGTGGAGGACTTCTACATCAACCTTGACCGTCGCTTGGACAGTGGGGTTCCCTGCATCTACGTGCTCGATTCCATGGATGCTCTCAACCCCCGCATAGCCGATGAGAAGTTCGAGGACGACCGCGATGCTATCGAGGCGGGGAAGGAAACGGGTGGCACGTATGGGACCGACAAAGCGAAGCTGAACTCGAACAACCTACGTCGGGTCATTCCCAAGCTCCGCGAGACTGGTTCTATCCTGGTCATCATCTCACAGACCCGGGACAACATCGGGTTCGGTGCACAGTACAACCCCAAGACGCGGGGCGGTGGTAGGGCACTCAAGTTCTACGCTGACATTGAGATCTGGACGAGCGTCAAGGGCGGTATCGCTAAGACTGTTCGCAAGAAGAAACGACACGTTGGCAACCTGTCGCTATGCAAGGTGAAGCGTAGTCGCCTGACCGGTCGCAAGGCCGAGGTCATTGTCCCGTTCTACCATGAGCACGGCATAGACGATGTGGGGTCGTGTATCGAATACCTGATCGACGAAGGCCACTGGACCAAGCCCAAAGGCAAGAAGGTATTCGAGGCACCCGAGTTCGAGTTCACAGGGCAGGAAGAGAAGCTCATCCAGCTCATCGAGGAAGAAGGTCGCGAGAGGGAACTCAAGATTCTCGTGGGCACCGTATGGAAGGAAGTCCTTGAAGCATCCCGCGTGAAAAGGAAGCGTCGTTATGAGTGAGTGGAACCAAGCCCAAGACGAGGTCATGCTGCTCATGGTCTTACAAGCCCAGACCAAGAACCAGTATCAACGAGCCCTTGCGAAAGTCGCCGACAAGCTTCGCAAGGGTGAAGAAGAACACCACGGAGGGTCCAGGACAAAGCGACGTGATGGAGACCCATGTCGTAGACGTCTGTGGGGCCTGGCGGTACGCGCCGTCGAGTACCCTGGACCCTCCGTGGCACGTACAAGCCGTGAAGGCTTTGACTGGTCGTGGGCTGAGTTGCTGGTTCTCAAGTGGGCGTTCACCGAGCAACCCAAGCAAGCAGACGGCAAGCCTGCACCCGACAATGAGTACATCGCCTCGCTCTTGTACCGGACAGTTGACGAGGTCCGGGAGAAGCGGGGACTCGACAGACCCGAGACCAAAGGATTCGGAATATTATGAACAAGTGGCTCATCCTCGACTGCTCATACCTGTGCCACCGTGCAATGCACACCACAGGCCAGCTGACGTTCGGCGACGTGAAGACGGGCATCATCTTTGGGTTCCTACGAGACATCGGGACCCTGTGTTCGTACCACGACACCCAACGGATCGCATTCTGCTTTGACTCGACCAAGAGCAAGCGACGAGAACTCTACGAACCGTACAAGCAAGCCCGTCGTGAGAAGTACGAACAGATGGACGAGGAAGAGGCAAAGATCTGGACTGAGTTCAGGGCACAAGTACAGAAGCTCCGACGCGAGTATCTACCCGCCATAGGCTTCAACAACATCTTCGTTCAACGCGGCCACGAAGCTGACGACATCATAGGTAGCCTGTGCTTGGAGACGCTGCCACAAGACGGCTCAGAGGGTGTGATTATCGCCAGTGACCACGACCTATTCCAGTTGCTCGGTCCACTGGTGACAATGTGGAACCCGAACAAGAAGCAGTTCTACACAGCAGCTGACTTCAGGCGTGAATGGGGCATTGGGCCTGAGCGGTGGCACGAGGTCAAAGCCTTCGCTGGTTGCAGTGGTGATGGTGTCGAGGGCATCCCCGGCGTTGGTGAGAAGACAGCAGCCCGTTGGCTCAAGGGTGAAGTGAACCCAAAGCACAAAGTGCATGACAAGATACTCGGTGGGATGAAGACGTACACACGCAACGTGCCATTGGTCAGGTTGCCGTTCGAGGGGACAAAGGTCTTCGAACTGGTAGACGACGATGTCACCAAAGACAAGTGGAACGCCGTGTGCCAAGAGTTGGGCATGACCAGCCTAGAGGGAGTGGACCTAGGACCCGACGTCAGGAGACGCGGGGTGAAGCCCAAGAACAAGCGAAAAGGATTTGGCCTGACATGAGAATACTTGCACTAGACATCGCCACGAAGACCGGGTTCGCAGTCACTGACGGTGAGAGCGGAACATGGAACTTCACGGCAAAGAAGGACGAGTCGAAAGGGCTACGACTGGTTCTACTCAAACGTAACATAGCCCGCATCCACAAGGAGGAACCGATAGACATCGTGGTGTTCGAGGCAGTCCGCTGCACTCGCAACGTCCAAGCCGTGGTAGCCCAGAGCGAACTGCAGGGCATCGTGAAGGCTTGGTGCGAGATCAAAGGGATTGTCTACAAGGGCTACACGTCCTCGACCATCAAGAAGCACGCAACCGGGAAGGGCAATGCAGACAAGAAGGCTATGGTCAACTCTGCTGCTGAGTTCTTCGAAACTACCATCGTCGATGACAACCACGCGGACGCACTGTGGTTGCTCGACCTCGCAACTATCGAACTTGATTCAGAAGGTGAATTCGAATGAAGACGCTACTCATGTTGCTGGTGCTGTGTAGCACCGCACACGCCGTGCAACCAGTTTACCACGGCACCGAAACTGAGGTCTGCACGCAGATGCTCAAGAACGTTGAGTTCCACCCATGGCTGAAGGGCGCTCGTAATGAATGGAGACTGTGGGACAAGACCCGCGTCGACTTCTACACGCCCACTCACGCGGTGGAAGTTGACTGGGCCCGCAAGTGGGCAGAGGGTATCGGGCAGTCGCTCTACTACGCTGACGTGACCGGTCGTAAGCCCGGCTTGTGTCTGTTGGTGGAGCAGGACGGCTCCGACAGTCGCTACGTCTACCGAGCACAGACGGTCTGTGTGAAACGTGACATCAAAATCTGGTTGGTCCTGGTGAACAAGAAAGGACCGACGCCAGCCCCGAGGTTGCATAATGTCCCAGAAGAACTCCCACCGCCAGCTAGACCTGCCGGCGTGCCACCAGGACGTGCAGCTGACGGCTTCACTCCTCGAGGACAGCAAAATGAACTCAAGTTCAACGACACCGACATGGCCCTACTTCCACCTCACTTGGCAAATGGAACGTTCGAGCAAGTGGCATACGTTGTTCATGCCAAAGGACAGGGCGAGAGCGAAGGCGGAGGAGTTGAGCAAGGCGGGAGCGTACGAGGTCCGTGTGATGGAAGCCAAGATGGTTTCACGTTGGGGCCCAATGGCGGACATGCCGGATGTGAAAACGGCAGTTGCCGACTACCACGAAGAACGACCGGTCCACAAGCCGGGCGACAGGGGAGCACTATCGTAGCCCCTCCTGAGTGCAACGCAACAGGATGTCATTTCCAGCCATGGATGGTCCCACAGACCCGAGCTGGAGTACCAAGCAGTGAACAAGTTCAGATTCACATTCGTTGGGGCAACTGCCCTCAACCAGGACGAAGCAACTGCCCGTCTTGGCGAACTACTGAGGGCCAGTTTCAAGCAGTGCCCTGTCCTTGTCCCCGAGGGCGTCGTGGCAGAACCTTGCGACGAGGATGGCGAACTGCTCGCTGACCCCGATGAAGCTGGCAACTGCGGGGCCTGTGGTTCCGCGGTAGCACCTGATGCGGTCACGTGTCACCACTGTGGAGAAATGATCGAGCAATGATCACTGAGATACGACTAGCGAACTTTCAAGGATGGCGACGGCTCAAGGTGAAGCTGGACGAACGGGTGACCACACTCGTTGGACCTAGCGACCGAGGGAAGTCCGCTGTCATCCGAGCCCTGAAGTGGATCGCGTTCAACCGCCCGCGAGGCGATGCGATGATCCGCGACGGGGCAAAGTTCGTTGGCGTATCGGTGTTCGTAGACGATCATCAAATCACACGTAAGAAGGGAAGCGTCAACCACTACTCGATGCGACCCGTTGGAGAAGAAGAAGGCGTGACGTACAACGCCTTCGGGACACAGGTCCCGGACGACATCGCAGAACTACTCAACGTCGGAGAGGTCAACTTCCAAGACCAACATGATCCGCCGTACTGGTTCACGTTGTCCCCGGGACAGGTGTCCAAACAACTGAACGCGATTGTTGACCTAGGCATCATCGACGACACGTTGAAGAACCTGGCATCGCAAGTACGCACCCACAAAGAAGCCGTCGCCATCCATACCGAGCACGTGGTCACTGCCAAAGCGACTGTCGCTGAATTCGCTCGAATACCCGAAGCAAGTGGTAGCCTGGCCTACGTGGAGACGAAACTCTCCGAATATGAGACGATAGCTTCACAGCGACGTTCCTTGGGGCGTTGTATGGAACAGGTCTCAACGGTCGCGTCCCTCTCTAAAAGCCTGAAGGAACGTGCCACAGGGGCTCGAAATTGTGTTCAAACAGGCGGTATCGTTGTAGAACGGGCTGAACAGGTAGATCAACTGGAAAGACTGGTCTCCAAGTACGAAACCGCTCACCGTGGCTCTACCGCACCTGACTTCAGTGGTGTCGAGCACAACAAGACACAGCACGACCAGTGTGAGACCAGGACCCATGACCTCGCACGTCTGGTTCACAAGCTCACACAAGCCCAAGCTCGGTTCGACCAAGCAACTACATCTCACCAAGCAACCCATCAAATCATCGAAAGAGAATGCGAAGGAGTGTGTCCACTATGTCACAACCAGTTGTCTTGACCGTGAGCGACCTCCACTTGTCGCACAGACCACCACTGGCCCGCATGGCTGAGCCTGACTGGTATGACGTGATGAAGCGTCACCTGCTTGAGATCGAATCGGTGGCAGAGAAGCACAAGATCCCAGTCGTCTACGCTGGTGACATCTTCCACAAGTACAACCCGCCACCACGGCTCATCGCGTTCGCCCTCAAATACCTGCCCAGCGGATGGGCCATACCAGGACAACACGACCTGCCGCATCACGTCTATGAGAACATGGACCGCACGGCATACGGTTGCTTGGTCGAGGCTGGTGTGATCAAGAACATCCACCCCGACCGCTATGCGTATCTTGAGGTCCCAAACAAGGACGTTCTCTCGCCCGACAGCTTAGTCAGGCTTGTGGGGTTTCCATGGGGCACCGAGTTCATACCACTGGACCGAGAAGACCGCGATGGGTACACGAGCATCGCCATCGTGCACAAGTACATCTGGACGAAGGGCAAAGGGTACAAAGGCGCAAGCGAAGACGCCCTCATTGGCAAGTACCGCAAGACATGCAAGACCTACAATGCGGTCGTATTCGGTGACAACCACAAGGGCTTCCTAGTGGGCAAGCACGTGGTGAACAACGGCACCATGATGCGACGGAACTCTGACGAGATTGGGTACGACCCATGCTACTCGCTGATACACGACAACGGCGAGATCGCCCGAGCTGAGTTCAAGTGCTGTGACGAAGATGTGTTCACAGATGTAAACGAGGGTGTCGCTCTTGTGGAGCGTGCACTAGACATGACGGAGTTCATTGGTGAGCTGGGCCAACTAGGCACAGACGCACTGGACTTCTTCGAAGCCCTGAAGAGATTCTGCGATGCCGAAGGTATCAGTGATGAAGTACGGTCCCGCGTCATGGATGCGGCCGGTAGATGATGGAGCGACATGGAACTACCCGAAGAAGAAACCTTCATACCGGCAGCGATGTCGTATGAAGAGAACGCATGGGAGGGCTACCACGCCACTCTAAGGGAACACGCTGACCCGCATGGGTCACGCGAGGACCACGGTGCGTTCCTACCAGACCCCGATGAAGTCCGAGCACGAATAGGACAGATGCGGTGGCTGGCAGAACTAGGTTTCGATGACAGGTTCATGTGCAGTGTAATGCAATACGAATGTCCGACAATACACTTAGTCAGACGCATGGTGAAGAGGTACGGTGTCACCGAGACCATTCGCCGGCTCGAACCTATGCTTGAGAAAACAGAATACGACCGAGAACTCAGAGGACCATCATGGGAATAGACCTCGAACGATACAACGAGTTGAAGGACCACGCTGACAAAGCCCAACGTGAAGCTGACAAGCAGAAGGGCGTACTCGAAGAGCTGAAGGCACAGCTCAAACGGGACTTCGGGGTTTCAACGCTCAAGGCTGCGAAAGCCAAACTGAAACAGTTCCAGGAGGAGCAAGACGATGCCGAACGAACCTACGAACAAGCCCTCGCTCAGTTCCTCGAAGACTATCCAGAGTTTGAGGAAGAAGCTTGATGGGTTGCTGGAGTCAAGGCGAACGGCTAAGGCACTACACAAGACCCACGTCGCAGCCCTCACCACAGCAGAAGACGAACTCACATTCGCCGATGAAGCTCACCAGTTAGCACAGGACGTAGCCCGAGCGATCCAAGAACACTGCCACGCTCAGATCGCTGCCGTGGTATCACGTTGTCTAGAGGCCGTGTTCCCAGACAACCCATACGAGTTCGTGCTCCACTTCGAGAGACGCGCCAATCGCACCGAATGCCGCCTTTCATTCGTTCGCAACGGGCTAGAGGTAGACCCAACGTCGGCCAGTGGTGGTGGAGTGGTAGACGTCGCGTGCTTCGCTCTCAGGTTAGCCGCTCTAATGCTCAGCAGACCACCGAAACGCCGGCTGGTGGTACTCGACGAACCATTCAAATTCGTGTCCCGGGAATACCTTGAGAACGTCCGGTTGATGCTGGAGACATTGGCAGAAGAGATGCAGGTCCAGTTCATTATGGTCACCCACATCGAGGAACTTCAAACAGGAAAGGTCATCACGTTATGAACAGCTCCCGTCCATCAGCAGCCTGTGGTTCGAGAACAGTGAGTGGGGCGGTCCGCCTTTCAAGTGTGGGACATTTCTCCCTCTAGGCTGAGCCAATTGACGTTGCTACACTGATGTCACACTTGTAACATCAACACTCAAGCAACGAGCATATTCATGGTGACTGCAGCCCAAGAAATCGAACGTCTCCAACGCAAGATCGAAGATGGCTCTCTCAACCCTGAGGAGCCTCTATTCATCTTGAGGGCGCAGGATTGTATTGCAGGTGATACGGTTCGTGAATGGGCTACTCGGGCGTACGAAATTGGCACCCCGGAAGAGAAGGTAAATGAAGCGATGATGCTCGCAAAGGAAATGGATCAATGGAAACCCAGACGCATCCCAGGAAGGTAGCAGGAGATGGCGCACGCAAGCATGCGGATAGGGGCCATCGTGGTCCTCATAGCCATACTGCTCATTGTGTGTCCCGTACCACGAGGAAAATGACATGAGCGAATCTAATGGCAATGGCAATGGGACCTTCCATCCCACGTACTATCTACGGGCATACGAGCTTGCACGGTCGGGTCAAGAAGATGGCGAAATTGCGGGAGGGCTGGGCGTACGGCTCCACGTTCTCCGCCGCTGGATGCGTAACGATGATGCATTTGAAGAGTGCATAACGAGAGGTCGTAGCGAACAGGACGGTGATGTACGACGTGACATTTCGGGACAACTAAGAAATACGCAACTTCGGTTTCTTGCCGCGTATGCTGAGTCAGGCAATATATCAGCAGCGTCAAGGACCACAGGTATCAGTCGAGAGTCCCACTACCGATGGCTCGAAGAGGACGACTACCCACTCGCGTTCCAGTATGCGAATGACATCGCGGTAGATGCCCTCGAAGAAGAAGCACGTCGCCGAGCACACAAGGGCTTGCAGCGACAGAAGTTCCATCAGGGTATGCCCATCATGACGGAGTGCGAGCCCAACGATCCACAGGGGCACGAAGTAGAATGGCGGGGTGAGATGACATGGGTGAAACCGTACATCGAGCACGAGTACTCTGACACCCTACTCATATTCCTGCTCAAGGCTAAGCGACCGGACGTGTTCCGTGATAAGCCCATCGAAGTGAATCAGAACCAGACCAACATCGGCGTAGACATGAACCAACTCCTGCAACTAGCCGAGCGGCAGAACGTGATCGAAGGTGACTTCGTTGCGATCGAGGCACAGCGAGCAATCGAGGCACACAATGGCTAAGCGTCGCACCAAGAAGGAACAGCAGACACCACTAGGACCCGAGCATCTGGAGATCCTCGAAGACCCCATCAAGTTCTGTGCTGTGTGCTGGCCGGACATCAAGCTCTGCGACTACCAACGTGACATCCTGATCAGCCTTCGGGACAACGTAGAGACGTTCGTACATGCCGCGAACGAAGTGGGTAAAGACTTCACGACCGCGATTGGCGTACTGTGGTTCTTCTGCTCGCGGAGACCCGCTCGTGTTATCACGTCCTCCAGTGGTGAGACACAACTCAAGAACATCCTGTGGTCGGAGATCAAGGAACGCATCGCAACGAGCAAGATCAAGTTCCCCATCAAGGTCGGTACGCTCAGCATCAAGTGGATCAACGAAGACGGCGAAGAGGACCCGCTCTCGTACATCATTGGCCATGTGACCAAGTCCGTCGAGAACTTCCAGGGGCACCACTTGGACCACGACAAGCCCCGAGTGCTATGCGTGTTTGATGAAGCGTCCGGTGTCGCAGACGAATACGATGAAGCGGCCGATTCGTGGGCACACAGGAAACTCGTAATCGGGAACCCGCTCAACTGCCTGAACTTCTTCTACCGAGCATGCAAGAAGGGCAACGTGGAACACGATGCGGACACAGGGGAGACCGGTCTGCTACGGAACATCATTCACATAGACGCTCATGGTTCGCCGAACGTGCAGTACGGAGAGCTGATGAACAATGCTGGGGTCCCGGGTCCCTACAAGACCATCGTCCCTGGCGTACTGTCGTATCCCGAGTACAGACGTCGCCTCAAGATCTGGGACAAGATCAAGATTCACATGCGGCTACATGGGCTGTTCTACGAAGGCGACGAAACGCTCTTGTATCCACCGGACTGGCTCGACCTCGCGGAGCAAACCTATGAGCGGCGTTGTCCGACGGGCTACGACCTCTGCCAAGATCACAACAGCAGGAACCCTGCGACCGCTATCGGGGTTGACTGTGGCGCAGGACGAGACCTCTCAGTGTGGACGATGGTGAACGCAAAGCAACTCATACATCAGTTCGCGATACAGACCCCGGACACGATGGCGATCGTGCGACGTACAATCAAGTTCATGGCCCACTACAAGATCCCGCCCGAGAAGGTCGCTATGGACGCGGGCGGTGGTGGTAAGCAAATCGCGGATCGCCTCAGGGAGATGGGCTACCACATCAGAACCGTTTTCTTTGGCGAGTCCCCAACGCCCGACAAGGGTACACGACAGAAGCGGACCAAGGAAAAAGAAGCACAAGCGGAACGGCGACAGGCCTACAAGAACCGACGGGCTGAGATGTACGGCATGCTACGAGAGCTGATGGACCCAAGCATAAACGACGAGGTCTTTGGGATACCAGTTGAGCTGCATGAGCTACGCAAGGAACTAGCGATCATGCCGCTGATGTACGACCCAGAGGGCAAGCTATTCCTACCACCCAAAGACCGACCGGCTACCAGTGCAGCGAACAGTGAAATCATTACGATCAAGAAACTCCTAGGGCACAGCCCAGACAGAGCTGACAGCATCGTGCTCGCCACGTTCGCTCAGTTTGGGAAACCCGCAAGACGAAAGGTCGGTGCCCTATGAGCGACCCGATGTTCACCTACGTCCAGAACTTCTTCAACCGTGGCCAATGCTGCGAACTCACCGCGAGAGCGTTCAGCGAATTGCATACCGACTTCCGTACCACAGAGGTCAAGCACCGCGAAGGCTACAAGCTCATGGAGGACGTCGAGCCCGCGACCAAACTGCGAGAGCATCTAGCGATCAGAACGAACAGGCCCATTGACCACATTGAGCCCGTTGAGATCGTTCGCTACAGCCCCGGAGCTGAATACCCACTGCACTATGACGGCTGGTGGAGAACCCACACAGCACTCGTGTATCTGAACCACGACTACACAGGAGGTCACACAGTCTTCCCGAACATACCTGCGGGAGAAGTACAGCCCCGCGAGGGTGCAATCCTACTGTGGGAGAACGCTCGAGACCGGACCAACATTCAACAGCACAGCTATCGCGTTGACAAGCTTCTGAAACGTACGAAGTGGATCGCGGTGACATGGGCATGGGAGACGAAGTGTGACACATCCATTCTTTCAGGAACAACCCCACGGACCTGATCCGAAGTTCCAAGACGACCCGTTCTGGGGTGACCCCGAATACCCTGCGATGATTCGTATGCGCCACGATGAGACGGGCGAGATACAGCATGCGGTTCTCATCTCCAACATCGGACCCGTTCACTTCGTGTGGATCATCGAGCAAAAGAAGTTCGACATCTTCGATATGGCATGGCCCGATCAGACACCCGTAGACCCACAACTGCCAGCCTTCGGGTCACCGTTCCCCGAGCACTTTGTGGAGGACGGTATGCCCCACGACGGCGATGCTCCGATGCCACCCAATCTCGGTCACAGCGAAGGCTACCGCCCGTCTTATAGCCCGATGTTCTGTGCCCAGTGTGAAGAGCGTCTCACCAAAGAAGAAGTCATGTCAGGCTTGGAGATGTGCTTCAGCTGCTACTGTCAGGAGCAAGGCTGATGCTCGCTAAGAAGAAACCGAAACCGATCACAACGTACAAAGACTTCTTCAGGGCGTGTCACACCATCAGGAGCAAGTACGGCTTCCAGTTCCACTTCCACTCAACCTGTGCCAAAGTGTACGACGAGCATGGTAGGGCCGATGCGAACGCCATCTGGTGGAGTGCGACACGCGGAGGTTCGTTGTGGAACCCCATAGAGGTCATCAACTATGTCTTTTATGAGACCTCGACGGGCTTGTGGAGAATGGCTAACATGGCGCGGCCGCAGGTAGGACTCCCACTAGACAAGTTCGATGAACTGGTGATGGCTTACCGCGAAAGCGAAGGACACCTGACCAGTCTCCGAGAGCGCATGTGCAAGGCACTAGGGCTCGACGAGGTCCCCATACATGAACGCCCATCATACAAGCGACGAAGGAGAAAGTAGATGCCCACTCGCATCCCCAACGGACTGAAGGGCCGAGTCGCTACTGGCAAAGCCGATCGCAACGGTAGCAACGGCAACGGTAAGCACGACAGCGGCGTAGACCTGATCCGGAATATGTTTCAGGGGCTGCTCGATGGGAACGGGTCTGCGAGTAGCATGGCGATGAACGCTATGACGTCCCGCAGCGACCTACTCACCAAGATGTTCGACAGCCGTAGGGACCTCGACGTAGAGTGTGGCTACCCAAAGACCATCACCGCGACACAGTACCGTTATCTGTACGACCGCGAAGGCATTGCGACCCGCGTCGTATCGGTCTACCCGGAAGAGTGCTGGAAGATGGACCCCAAGATCTTCGAGACTGAAGACGCGGGCAAGACGCCGTGGGAAGCGACGTTCGATCAGGTGAATGATGAGCACAATCTCATCCACTACATGCAGCGAGTTGACGAGATGTCGGGCATTGGGAGCTTCGGGCTACTACTGCTGGGCATCGACGACGGTAAGACCCTAGAGGAACCCGTCGAGGGCATCATCCTGGAAGGCACACACGCAGGCCGTAAGAAGGGCTTTCAGGAGACCGCAGCGACAGGGGAGGACAACGAGACGTCCCCTGTGGATTCAGACGCGGAGAACGTCGATACGGGGCTTGAGGATAGCGATGCGGACGATGAGACAGACGTAGAGCCAGAGCTGGACGAAGAGGGTAATGAAATCGAGGCTGAGATCATCAACGCTGACCCTGTGGAGACCAGCCGGTCACTGCTCTACCTCCGGGTCTTTGACGAGTCGCTGGTTGACATCGCCGAGTACGAGACAGACGAAACGAACCGTCGCTATGGGCAACCGAAGTTCTACAACGTGAAGTTCAACGACCCGCTGATGCAAGGCAATGCAACAGCAGCAGCACCGGACATCACCACCAAGAAAGTGCACTGGACCCGTTGCCTGCATGTCGCGGACAACCGCAAGTCGAGCGAGGTGTTCGGGACACCACGTATGCAAGAGTCGTACAACCGGCTGTATGACCTTCGCAAGTTGCTGGGCTCGTCCGCGGAGATGTTCTACAAGGGAGCGTTCCCCGGTTTCAGCTTCGAGGTGAATCCAGACCTCGGCGATGTCACACTGGACGAAGACAAGATGCGGGCAGAGTTCGCAGCATACGCGAATGGGCTACAACGATACCTCGCGTTGAACGGCGTGTCGGCCAAGAGCCTCGCGGTCCAAGTAGCAAGCCCCGAAGACCACGTGATGGTCCAGATCAAAGCGATCGCCATCACAGTGAAGACCCCACTACGGATCTTCATGGGAAGCGAAGCGGCACACCTCGCGAGCACACAAGACCAAGAGACATGGAACGGCCGGCTCGAACACAGGCAGACCAAGTACCTCAGCCCTCGGCTCGTGCGACCCTTGCTCGAACACCTCATAGCGATGGACGTACTACCCGAACCGGGACCCGATGGGTTCAGCGTTGAATGGCCCGACCTCAACACGCCATCGGACGAGAGCAAGGCAACAGTTGCTGAGATTGTGGTGAAAGCGATCGCCGCTTACATCCAGAGCGGAGCCGATGCGTTGATTCCGCCGTTCGAGTTCCTTACGATGATCATGGGCATGGACCCAGACCAAGCCGAAGCGATCCTCGAAGCGGCAAGCACACACTTGGAAGACAAAGAAGACGAGGAGCTGGAGAACCGAGCACGCCGCGAAGAGAAGGGCCTGCCCGTACCACCAAGCCCCGAAGAGATTGAGATGGCTAAGCTGAAGGGTCCCGACGGAGAAGACGAAGAAGAAGACGAAGAAGAAGACGAAGAAGACGATGGCCCGTTCGACGAGGAAGCGGAAGAAGACGAGGACCCCAAGCCCCCGAAGAAGAAGTAGGAGACCAGCACAATGTGGACCATGCTCGCCGCAGTGGCGTACGCGGAGGTGAACGCAATGTCTGAGATCCTAATGACCACCGAATTCGATGGTGGCACGAAGCTGATATTCTGGTGTCCTGGTTGCCGATGCTGTCATGGTGTTGACATCAGGACCGATGGGAAGCGTCCATCGTGGACGTGGAATGGAGACAAGAACAATCCGACGATTGCCCCGTCAGTGCTTGTGTTCAATGTTATCAAGGGCAAGAGGAGAACTGTGTGCCATCTGTTCGTACGGGAAGGGCAGATACAGTACCTGACTGACTGTCAGCATAAGTACAACGGCAAAACCATCCCGATGGAGCCGGTATAGTGGCCAAGAAGAAACCAGGAACACCCCCGCCAACACCACCCGAGGAGGAAGCCCGCAAGGTGCCTTCGGGTCATTGTAAGATCGAGCACCCGCATGCGAACGCGGCAGGTGCCGGCGAATGGCCGATGATCACACTCGATTGCTGGTGCGGCGAATGGAAGAAGGCGAAGTAGCATGGCTGTCAACCCACTACGACTAGATCCCACCCGCACGACGCTCCTACGTCGCAAGTTCGAGAACGATCTGAAACGTCGCTTTCGTAAACTCAAGAAGCTGGTCTGGGACCTCATCGTAGTAGAAGACGCCTTCGGGCTACGTCAAGACAACAGTCTCAACATCACAGTCAATACGCGATGGCAGTTCGCTACAGACCCACAGAAGCAGAAGGCGTTCCAGAAGTGGTTCAAAGAGCAAGTAGACCTCGGCATCCTTGAGGTCCCTCCGGGCACCGATCCGCTGAAACCGTGGACCGCGACCTACACGAACAGTGCATACAAGTCAGGCGTCACGCGAGCCTACATCGCATCCAAAGCAGCCCTCTCTGAATCCGCCGCGTTCAGTGCTGGGTCCAAGGCACAGTTCCTTGAGAGCGCCTTCGGTGGCCCCATTGGAACCAAGCAACTCGAGATGCTCGCCACGAGGTCGTTTGAACAACTGCGGGGCATCACTGCGGCGATGGGCCAGAAGATCAACATCAGTCTCACCAACGGTCTAGCCCATGGACACTCCCCGCGGAAGATCGCTCGTGAGATGGCGAAGACCATTGACGGTATGACCAAGCAGCGGGCGGTCGTAATGGCCCGCACCGAGATCGTCCACTCATACGCCGAGGGCCAGCTCGATTCGCTGGAGCAACTAGGCGTCGAAGAGGTCACAGCATTCGTAGAGTGGAGCACGGCAGGAGACGACCGCGTCTGTCCCACGTGCCAGCCCCTCGAAGGCGTTGTGATGAAGCTCAAAGAAGCTCGGGGCATACTACCAAGACACCCACAGTGCAGATGCGCCTGGATACCAGTCATAGACAAGCCTGGCAAGGGACGTCGCAACGACCTACAGAAGAGCATCAACGCGAGCGTGAAAGCAGAGCGTCGTAAGAAGCGAACCACGAAAGAGGCACGCGACCAATCACCATGGCCGGGCTCGGACGTAGCAAAGCCGAGGAGACGTTCTAAGGTGAAGGCGTAGACCTCCGACAATTACCATGTCCCCTCCCACGAAGTCGCTGCAGTGGGGCGCATAGGGGCTCGAAACCAGCGACACAACCGGAAGTCTTTAGGAGACCGACAGATGCAGACCAAGTTCGACACGTTGACCACGTATCCCGGGTCATTCGTTGCGGTGCTGGGAGCCCAGACACAAACTGTGCCCCAGCCACAGGACGCGACAGCACCACCGAAGGAACAAGCCCCGCTCGGTGCTCGGAACATTGAGGTCTTCGGGCTTCAAACGAATGGGCGTCGCCGCCAGTACAACGGAGACAGTCTGGACCAGTGTCTGGACGCCGCGTTGAAGGACCTCGAGACGTTTGAGGCCGCGAACGCAGAGGAGACGACGGCCCCCAAAGAAGACCCTCCTACATCGGGCGGGCCAACTGGTGGCAGTTCGGAGAGTAGCAGCTCCGGTGGTCGCGGTGGGAAAGGCAAAGGCAAGAAGTCCTGATGCCGCAGTACATCGAGCACACACATCACTTCAGGTTCTGGCGAGTCTTGGGATATGCCATCGCAGCTAGGATTGGCTGGGACCTGATACCCTTCGTTGTTCAAGTCTGGAATGCTTTATGACGTCCGAGACCCGGTTCATTTATGCGTACTCTGAGGGCAAGCGATACGAGCTTCTCCCCAACGCACAAGCCTCGATGGAAGCCGCCGCTGAAAGATGGGGCGCAACGTTCCAGCCCATCGAGAGACCGGGTCGCGGGAACTTCTGGTGTCAAAAGATGCGACACTTTCTCGATGTCTGTGAAGGCGACAGGGCACTCTACCTGGACGGCGACATGCTCATCAGAGCTGACTGTCCAAACGTCTTCGATCTGGTCCCGTCATACAAGGCAGGGTTCGTCCCTGTGCAACAGGACCATCGCAATCTACTGGTCCACTCCGCCATGGGTGGCGTGCCCTGCGTCCAAGGCGGTTTCCAGTTGTACTCGAAGCACCAAGCCCAGCACGTGTTCAACGTGATGCTCTACAAGCAGTTCGAGCGACTACACTGGACCGGAATGGACCAAGACCAAATCCAGTTCATGATCTCCGCACTCTCCGCGGATGTGTGCTGGCTACCTGCCATGTTCGACTTCATCTTTCCGCCCTCGTACTCGAAGGACTGGATTCACAAAGCCCTGGCCCGCGACTGCTGGATGTACAAGCCCATGCTACCCCGATACATCGTTCACTTCGCAGGCAACCGAGAGGGCTGGGAGCGGAAGGCGGGCCGCGTGAAGATGTTCGATTGGAAACTGATACCGGAGCTACCAGCACAATGAAACCTGTCGGAGACCAGCCCTGGATGCCGAGCGACGCCGTCAACTTCTTCGGTGACATCGTTCGCAACATGCAGGATGAGAAGAGCGAAGGCGACTTGGTCAAGGTTCTCGAGTTCGGTTCTGGTGGCAGTACCGTATGGCTCGACAAAGCCGGGTGTCGTGTAGTCACCATTGAACACAACTTCAAGTGGCACGGCAGGGTTCGCAAACAAACGACATGGCACACGTTTCACATCTACCACCAACGACCCTATGCAGGCGTCTGTGACCTGTTCCCTGACGAGCTGTTTGACATCGTACTCGTGGACGGACGTGATAGGCTCGAGTGTGGTCAAGCCGCCATGAGACTGGTAGCCCGCGACGGGTGGATGATACTCGATGACGCGAACCGTCACCGCTACGCACAACTGCACAGAGACCTCAACCTAGAGGGCTGGGAAAAGACCAAGAAGGTCTCCACGGACGCAACTCTCGACATGGTGCAAAACGCACCGAACAAGACCCGTACCACCGCCTTCTTCAGGAGACCTCCCCATGTCTAAATTCCAGAAGCGTCGCGTCCTCGTCATTGGTGGAGCCGGCTACATCGGGTCCGCCATTGTCCGTTGGCTACACGACCACGACTACGACCCGCTCGCGTACGACAACGGCGGGAACCGTTCCCACGTTCCGTCGGACCGATACCTGCATGGGAACCTGTTCGATCGTACGAAGCTGAAGGCGGCCCTCAAAGAGTGTGACATGGTCGTGCACTGTGCGGCACATGCGAAGGTCGGTGAGAGCGCAAGTGCCCCGCGGAAGTATTGGCAGCTCAACGTCGAGGGGACACAGGTCATACTCAAGTGCATGGCGACAGTGGGTGTCAAGAAGATGGTGTTCTGCTCCACCGCCGCGACCTACGGACAAGACCTCCCATCACCCATCAAAGAGAGCGACGGCACATACCCATGCAACGTCTACGGTATGACCAAGGTTGCAGCAGAGATGGAGCTGAAACGGTACTGCGAACAATACGACTTTGATGTCACCGCACTACGGTTCTTCAACGCTGCTGGTGCGAGCGCCTGTGGCAAGTACGGTGAGCATCGCATGGACGAGACGCATCTGATACCGCTCGCTCTCCGTGAGTGTGTTCAGGGTCGCAGAAGGCACGGCCTGTTTCTCAACGGTGAAGACTTCCCTACGTTCGACGGAACCTGTGTACGCGACTACGTTCACGTTGACGACATCGCATTCGCAGCAGAGCTTGCGTTAGACGCCCTTTCCGGGTGGGAAACGTACAACGTGGGAACAGGAGAGGGAACGAGCAATCTAGACGTACTGAGGGCGTGCAAACACGTCACACGCCACAACCTGTCGTGGGAGACACGCGAGCGCCGGGAAGGGGACCCGCCTGTGCTCGTAGCTGACTCGAACAAGCTTCGAGACACACTGGACTGGGACCCGGAGTATCGCACCATCGAAGACATCGTCGAGAGTGCGTGGAAGTACCACAAGGATGAACGATGAGCGTGAAGATGAGACCTTGCCTTTGCCCGAAGTGCAATGGCAAGCTACGACTTAGTCAATCAGCAGGAGACAGGCTATGCAAAGACGGGAAGAAGAACGCCGCAGGGAAGCACGGCGGCCGCCGGAGTGGCAGTTCAACGGGTCGTCGAGAGGGAGGTCCCAAGACAGGCGACTAGGGTTCATCGCGAGCTGCTTCGATCCCTTCGTTCACCCTGGCGTACTGCTCGCGATGGAGCAAGCGACCACAGCCTGCAATCTCGATGCGATCATAATCGGTTTGCACATCGACCCGACAGTCGAGCGTCCCGCCAAACGGAAGCCGACCCTGACCGTCGAGGAACGCATGACGTGCCTGTCGTGTCTCAAGTTCAGCGACCGCCCTGCCATCCCATACCAGTACGAAGCAGACCTGCTCGCCATCCTGGTCGGCTACGAAGACCAACTCGTGTGCCGCATCTTGGGTGAAGACTACCGCGACCAGCCCTTCACAGGGGATGAACTAGACATCCCGATCTTCTACACGAAGCGCCGGCCAGACTGGTCCGGGACCTCGTTTCACCGAAGGCTCCAAGAGTCGCTCTAGGCTCGTCAACAGACCCTTGCTACAGTGGGGACAGTTCGTAGGAATATCTTACACACTGAAACCAACGATGATGCAAGGAATACCGCATGTTGATACTCGCTCAGGCAGGGGAGGCCGGAAACGGAATCCTCGATCTGTTCGATCGTTATGGCATTGCGTGGGGTATGTTAGCACTGTTCGTCGTCGCAACAATCTACATCTTGAGGAGGTTGTTGAACGACAACAATGGGATACTGACTGGCTACGTGAGGTCCACCATCGATCAACAGAAGCAACTGGCAGACACGGTGCGGGACCAAGCAGCGACAGATGCCAAAGTGGCACAGTGCTTGGAAGCGAGCGAACAAAGACTCGCAGAGATTCAAAAGACAGTAGAGCGTGTCGAGACGATGCACTACAACCCGCACTCGCAGTTCGCGACGGCGACACTCGGGCGGTGCTTCAGACACGGATGCGAGGTCCTAGAACACATCTCCACGAAACTCGAGATCGACGACAAATGCAAACCACTACTCGACGTGATGCGTCGGGAATTGGATTCTCATAACCAGCACGTTGAAGGGGATGCGCCGCCACAATGAACGCGAACTTCATAATCTGTGTCAGTGGGTTCACCCAGAACCGAGGGTACTTCCACGGCATCATGAAGCTACGTGAAGCCCTCATCTCCAACGGGCACAGCGAGGGCAAAGCGAACCGCGTCTGGTACGTCACGTGGAAGGACTCGATGAGCCGGGTCGCTTGTGAGCTGAGCATCCTGTGCAACCAGCATGGGTTCAAGCCCCGCGTGATGATCTGTGGCTACTCCTACGGTGGCTGGGGAAGCCTGCAGCTTGCGAAGGAACTGGAGAAGGTCGGCATTGATGTTGAGATTATGATACTCTGCGACCCCGTCGGTCGACCGTGGTGGTGGCCGCGTCCACTACCCGCACTGACATCTATGCTCGGACGTGATTGGGCACCGAAGCTCCGAGTCCCAGCGAACGTGAAAGTCTGCCATTCGTTCTATCAACAGGAGAACCGACCACAAGGACATCAACTGGTCGCTACCAACGGGACCACGATGGAGCAGCCTATCAAACTAAGACACAAACATGAGCGCATGGACGACGCCCCTGAGTTCCACGGCAGAGTTCTCAAGGAAGCCGCCATGCTGGTTCAACCCGAAGGAGATGTGCCATGAAGTACATCCTAACATCCCTGCTACTCCTTGTGAGCTGGACGCCTCTCGCGGCGGACCAGCTACCTCAGCGAATAGCACAGTGGCAGCCCAACGTATGTCGAGTACGAGCAGACGAGGGCGGTGGCATCAGCTACGGCAGCGGAGTGTACGTTGGTCGCGGTCTTGTTGTGACAGCCTTTCACGTTGTACGCGAATGGAAGACCAGTCGAGCGACCCGAGGGCTCAGTGTCACGTTCCACAACGGCGGCACGTACCAAGCAACCATCAGTGGATGGGCGAGCGGAACCGATATTGCGTTTCTCAAGATCGATGCGCCCAAGGAAGCGAACATCAAGGGCGTACTGCTTGCATCAGCTGACCCCGCTCGAGGTTCGGTTGTGTGGAAGTGTGGCTACGGTGGAGACGGTCAACTCATATGGCACAAGGGCACCGTCCAAGGGTACTCAAGCAACGGGCTCATCGGAGGGGCCTGCTGGTTCCGCGTGACACCCTACGCCCGGAGCGGTGACAGCGGAGGTCCCACGTTCAACGATCAAGGTGAATTCCTTGGTGACCTGTGGGGAAGCGACCCACAGAGCGGAACCACTACGGCGGTTCTCCCGAGTGCGATCAAGCTCGCGATGGGTGATACCGTTTGGAACAACCTGCGAACCGCTCACGTTCAATGCTACGGTGGCCAATGCTACCCACAGCAACGGGGCGGCGGTCCGTTCTTTTGGCTGCGACCTCGACAGGATTCCCCGGGACTGCGACCTCAACAACCAGGACCGAACCTACGTGACCCAGCACCGGGCGGCATCCCAGGAGGACAGAACCCGCAGATCGGTGGCCTACCACAGACCATCCCGGGTGACGGTAGACCAGCCGCGCCCACAGCCCCCCTCGTCCCCGTTCAGCCCCCTGTGGATCTCAAGCCACTACAAGACCAGATAGCCGCCCTCCAAGCGCAGATAAAGGCGCTCAACGAGAAGCCAGCCCCTGTGGCTCCAGTGGTAGATCTCAGTGGGCTACAAGCTCAACTGGATGCGTTGAAGAACCGACCACAGGGTGACCCCGAGGTCACAGCGGCACTCGCGGAACTGAACCGTAAGATGATCGAGTACGGGAATCAGATTGGTCCCCGAGAGCCCATCGTAACGAACCCACAGACGGGGAACGATTCGAGTACGAACAACCAGACACAGGTCGGAGCCGCACCCGAGGAGGATGCTGGCTTTGATTGGGGCAGTGCTCTTGGCATGGCGATCATGCTTGGTGCGGGTGCAACCGGAGTGGGGATACCTGCGTGGGGCGTGATGGCTTGGAGAGGGGCGAGGGCTGCGAAACGACTACGCGACGCCCGACTAGCCAACCAGCCAGCAGCTCAACCAGCACAACCACCACCAAGACCCGCACCACAGGAAGACCCGTTGTATATGCCACAACCTGATCCGCCTGTTCAACATACACAGACGACCCACGTAGTCGATGCTCCGGCACCGCCGGTTTCGCACCGAATCGATACGCAGTTCGTCAATGTGGAGAGCGACAACTATAAGCGAGCCCACGAGATGGCACGTCAACAGATCGCTCGTCGTTACCCTGGCAGCCAAGACATCTTGGAAGCCGAACTAAGCCTGACCCGCCAATTCGCGGCAGGTGCTGTCTAACCTGAAGGAGATCGAGATGCCAGTTATCAACACCGACGCCGTCTTGTGGTACAACGTGGGCCAGTTTGGTCAGTTGGGCTACGGCGTTCCCAATCCCAGCGACGACCCCGGCTCGCTGAACCCGATGATTGTGGACTTTGTCAACCTGTCGGGACGCAACCTGTTCCACATCATGCACCATGAGGACGTGGACCTCAGGACCCCGCCAAGTATCAACACGATCCGCCGCGTGCACAAGCTCTACGTCAGGCTCGCACAGATCCTGGCCAGCAGAGCGGTGCCACCACACGAGCTGAACATCGAGACGCAGCACGTGCAACCCGCCGGCGAAGTGTTCCGCGTGTTCCCTGTGCCGTACTTCAAGGTTCGCTCGCCGTTCCTGAAGCGATGGGCCGAACTGATCATGATCATGATGGCCGAAGCGATGCAGCACACTGAGAACCGGAAGTCGATGGAGATCTCCACGAACTTCGCAGGTCAGGTCGGCCAGTACATGACGCGGGTCTACCGTAACATGGCAACCGAGCTGTTCGGTAAGACGCGAGACGAAGTCCACGTGGACGGGTTCATTCTCACCGAAGAAGAGCTGGGCGTTTACAACCCCGCTGAGTACTTCACCAGCACCGAGATGATTGACACGGTTCCCCACTTGGGACACGTGTTCACTGAAGACCGGTTGAGCGTGATCAGTGATGGCATCCCCATCACGAGCCTTCCGGAACTCACCCCATGGCCGACGAACCTCACGTCGTATTACAACTCGACCAAGAGCTTCCGAGATGCGAACGCGGACGACGCGAACATCAACGATCCGACCTCGGGTGCACATCCCAGTCCTGGCGGCGGCCCGGTCATTCCTCCGCCACCCGGACCGTAGTCAGAAAGTTTTCTAAGAGAGGGCTCGACAAGAGTTTTAGACGCCAATACCCTAGCTAGCCATCACAGGAGTACAAGACGGTGAAGTTCCAAAGCATAACGATAAACCTTGCGCCTGCCAACATCCGGCACGACCGGATGGAAGGTCGGGACTACATCGTCGCACCGATGGTCATGCTTACTGAAGGCGTGCACAACGGAACGAACGGTCCCCTCTATTACCCTGAAGCGGAACTCGCTAAGACACCCGTCGTGTGGAACCACAAGCCGGTCGTCGTGTACCACCCACAGATCAACGGACAGGGCGTTAGCGCCTGCGACCCGGAGATCGTGGACAAGTACAAGATTGGCATTGTGATGAACACGAAGTGGGATCAGCCGGCGAAGAAGCTGAGGGCTGAAGCCTGGATCGAAGTTGAGCGGGCGAACGTGGTGGATGAGCGTATCATGGTTGCCGTTGAGAACGGTGAACCCATGGAACTCTCGACTGGCGTGTTCACCGACAACGAAGAAACCGAAGGCACGTGGAACGAAGAAGCCTACACTGCTGTCGCTCGAAACTACAGACCCGACCATCTGGCACTGTTGCCGGATATCAAGGGCGCGTGCTCGATGGCAGACGGTGCAGGGTTCCTGGTGGCCAATGCTTTGGCACACGAGGACATCCGTCAGAGCTTGTCCACCAGCATCCGCGACCGATTTGGAAGCGATACTTGGATCATGGACGTGTTCGAGGCCTCGGTCGTGTACGAGCACGGCAACAAACTCTGGAAGCTGATGTACTCCAAGACCAACGATGTTGCGACGTTGGCCGCGGACGCCCCTGTTCAGGTACGTCGCAACGTTCAGTATCGTACGGTCGAAGGAGCCCTCATAGGCAATACCGACTACCCACTGTCACCGAGATCAGGAGAAGCTGACATGAAGAAGAAAGAACTCGTCGATGGTTTGATCGCCAACGACGCCACAAACTGGAAAGAGGAGGACCGCGATGGCTTGATGGCCATGAACGAGGCCCAACTCGAGAAGATGGCGCCGGTCGCAATCGAAGAGCCCACGGACAACGCAGCCGCCGTTGCGGCAGCTGCAGCGAAAGGGGCCGAAGGCGTTGTGGTTCCAACGGAGAACGCCGCTGACACGGGCGCTCAGCCCGCACAGAACGCGACTCCGCCCCAGATCACCTTGGACCAACTGCCACCCGAGATGCAGGCGGTCTACAACCACGGCTTGACCAAGCTCCAGGAAGAGCGAACGGGTCTGATCACCAAGATCACTGCCAACGCCGCGAACAAGTTCACCGCCGAACAACTCGGCGCCATGAGCCTCGAAGCACTTCAGGGGATGGCAGCCCTCGCGGGTTCCCCGACAGCCAACGCCGCACCCGCAGCGGGCGATCAGCAACAGGCGGTTGCCCTGTTCAGCGGAGCCGCCGGTGGCGGAACCGCAACGCCGGTAGCCAACGAAGGACACGTCGAGAAGCCGCTCGGCCTGCCCACGATGAACTTCGGCGAGGAGAAGGCGACGGCGTAGTCACCTTCCCTGTTCCCAGCAACCGCAACCGCAAACCTGTTGAAACGAAACCCACTCACTAAGGAGTTCTAAACGATGACCGCTAACACGATTGCCCTGAAGTGCAACGGCCCACACGATGAAGGCGTGTGCGGTGTTGCCATCAGCCCCGGCGAGGCAGTTGAACTGCAAGCCGACGAGAAGTACGACCCGATGGTCTCGGCCCAGGCCGCTGCCCTCAAACGGAACCTTCAGATTGCGAAGGAAGACGGTCTCCAAGGCAAGACCGTTGACGATGCCTACGCACTCGACGACATCCTGTTCTTTGTCTCCCCGAAGAGCGGCGACCACATCAACGCCTTGGTGAAGAGTGGGGAGGACATCGACATCGGCGACAAGCTCGTCGTGGAAGGCGGGACCTCGGGACTGTTCGTGGAAGCGGCCGGCACCGAGACCAAGTTCCAACTGGAAGCACTGGAAGACAGTGGTGGTGCCCTCGCCGCCAATACGCTGCTCGCCTGCCGCGTGATCTAACCCCGAACCTCAACCAACTTCACAAGGACATCCGAACCCGCAGGTCACAGTGACCTCAACGTTCTCCAAACAAGGAACCCGATTACTATGTTGAACTTTATTCTCAATGGCCAGGCATCCGGAGACGTTGCTTCGGTACTGATGGCCAACAACATGAACCCGAGCTGCCTGAGGCCATACATCGGCCTCGACGGGCAGACGTACATGGACGTTCTGACGGCCAACGGTGAGTGGAAAGCCCAGCTCATTCAGAACGCCAACGCCACCCTCCGTAAAGATGATTGGCAGCATCTGGACACGGCGATCCTCAAAGCTGCCAAGCCTCGCTTGATGGCGGTGGCCGACCTCCGTGGTGCCGGGCTTCAGTACACAATGCCAAACGGCATGGCCCACACTGTTCTGCAACACGAGACGCAGAGCGACATCACACCGGCCACGATCAGCATGGACGGACTTCGACAGAGTGACGGGGATCGACCCGAGTTCGCTCTGGAGAACTTGCCCCTGCCGATCATCCACAAGGACTTCAACTTCAGCGCCCGCCAGGTGATGGCGAGCCGCAACGGTGGAAGCCCGCTGGACACAACGACTGCCGAACTGGCCGGTCGACGTGTGGCAGAAGAAGCCGAGAACCTGCTGTTGGGTGTCACCTCGAGCTACGGCTACGGCGGTGGTAACATCTACGGCTACACGAACTTCCCCAGCCGTCTCACCAAGACGATGACGGCCCCGACCTCCTCAAACCACGCGACAACCGTGGCTGAGATCCTCCAGATGAAGACGCAGTCGCAAGACGCGAACCATTACGGTCCGTGGTTCTGCTACTGCTCGACGTCGTGGGACGCGTTCATGGACGAGGACTACAGCACCGCGAAGGGTGACAACACTCTCCGCGACCGCATCGGAATGATCGAAGGGATCGACCGACCGCGGACGCTGGACTACCTGCCCACGAACACCCTCATGCTGGTGCAGAAGACACCGGAAGTCGCCCGCGAAGTGGTCGGCATGGACATCACGACCGTGCAGTGGGAAAGCCACGGCGGGATGCAGTTGAACTTCAAGGTCATGGCGATCTTGGTTCCTCAACTGCGAGCAGACCAGAACGGGAACACCGGAATCGTCCACGGCTCGCACGTCTAAGACTAGCCGCCGCGCCCCGTTAGCCCCTCCTGGGAAGAACGCCCGGGAGGGGCGATGACAGAGCCCCATTCAACCCTCTAACCAGAAGCTCCAGGAGACCGGACAATGGCAAAGCGAAAGAAGTTCAAGTTGCTGGTAGGCACCCACGCCGGCCAGGACAAAAAGATTTTCAAGGCGGGTGATACCGTCGAGTCGGACATGGACCTTGCGAAGGTTTTCGGAACCGACAAGTTCATCCCCGAGAGTCAGTTCCAAGCTGACGCAGAAGAAGCTGCCGCGACTGCCCTTGTGGCCGAACGTGGTGAGAACGTGACGGACGACTTCGAGTCCGCGGTGGAAGCCGAAGTCGAAGTGTTCAAGAAGAAAGGCAAGTGGGCGATCTACGAGTCGGATGGCATGGTGGTCGCTGGTCGACTCGCCAAGAAGGATGTCGAAGCCGTGATTGGTGAATACCTCGGCGAAGTCGACGACGATGGCTATGGTGACGACGACGACGACGACGACGAGTAGAACCTAAGCCGGCCCCGCCAGTTCACCAGCCGGCGGGGTCGCTTCGAATAACTGAGGAAAGACCATGACCAGAACAAACGCAGTGAACGTAGCACTGGTGATCGAAGTCGATACCAACATCGCTCTCGACGTGTTCATCGACACGGCAAATGAACTGGTCACGGAGATGTGCACAGGGGACAACGGTCCCGCAGTGGATTACACAGCCACCCGACTCGAACTGATCGAACGTTGGCTCGCCGCCCACTTCTACGCGATACGAGACACCCGCCCGTCCAGCGAAAAGGCCGGACCCGTTGGCGTCGCGTACCAGCACAAAGTGGACCTCAACTTGGCGAACACGATGTACGGTCAGCAGGCCATGACGCTCGACACCAACGGCGGGCTTGCCACCCTCAACAAGCAGACTGAGGAAGGCACCCAACGGACGGTCGGGTTCACTTGGCTTGGAACGGAGGCGACATGAGTCTAATCACCAGGATGCGGAAGCAGGACGCGGTCTACTGGCCCAAGACTGACCCGGACAAGTTCGGGAAGCCTGGCGTTGGTGTCGCGGTCGCTGTGAAGGTCCGGTGGGAAGACAAGCATGAGAAGTTTATGAACGCCGAAGGGGATGAGCAGATCAGCAACTCAGTCGTGTACGTGCCTGAGGTCTCTGCCGGCGTTGAGATGGAGCAGGGTGACTACCTGTGGCTCGGTGTCATAGGCTCAGCTCCAGCGGACCCCGTCGCAGACAACGCCGCCCACGAGATACAGAAGTTCGAGAAGCTGCCAGACCTCAAAGCGAAAGAGTTCTTACGGACGGCAATGTTATGACCCAGAGCATCGGTGGAAACGTGAATCGCCTGAACGCAGTGCTAAGTGCACTGCGGAAGGAGAACAAACGCCGAGGCAAAGCGATGGAACGCGGGCTGGTGAAAGGCGGTCTCCGCATCCAACGAGAAAGTCAGAAGATCGTACCGATCGACACCAGTGCTTTGAAGAACAGTGCACGCACCACCAAGAAGGGAAGCGGACACAAGACCGAGGTCACTGTGAGCTACGGAACTGAGTACGCCGTGTTCGTACATGAGGATCTCAACGCGAGACACGCCAGCGGCAAGTCAGCGAAGTTCCTCGAGATACCTGTTCGGCGTCTTCAACGTGAGATCGCAGCGGACATCAAAGCGGAGGTGAAGAAGGCATGAGCACTTTGTCTGACAGCCCCGCGAGCCTGTTGCAGTTTGTACTCATTGGAGAAGGGGCAGGCGTCCAACCACCCGCAGCGCCATGGCCGATCTACGTCGGTCGCCTACCCGATGGGAGCAACATCGAAGACCAAGCCATCGCCGTCTACGACACTGAGCCGCGTCAAGACGGTAGGCTTATGGCGGGTGAGAAGATTGAACATCCCGGTATGCAATTCCGCGTCCGGGCAGACGACTACCAGACTGGCTTCCAGAAACTGTCAGCCATTGCGGCGATACTCGACAGCGTCAAGAACCAAGCCGTGCTCGGCGATAGTCTGAACGCCTACACAGTGAACGCAATCACGCGGATCGGTGGCGTGATACCCATTGGCACCGATGACCAAGGTCGAGAGGGATTCACCCTCAACGTGACCTCAACCATAACAGAGTCCCCGTAATCAGGAGAAACAATCATGGCCCGTATGGACGATGGCTTTTCAACCACAATCGGATTCGCCGACCTCCCGGCGGTGGAATTCTACGAGAAGACCGTGACGCCGCCTGGCGTGAGCGGTGGCGGTGAGAACGACACCACCACGATGCTCAACACCGCATGGCGGACCAAGTCACCCAAGCAGCTCAAGACGCTGTCGGAGAGTTCGCTCACCGTCGCGTACGACCCCGCATGCTACGACGACATCGTTGGTGCGAACGGCGTGAACAACAATCAGTTGATCACCATCACGTTCCCCGACGGTTCGACGCTGGCCTTCTGGGGCTGGATCGATGAGTTCACTCCTGGCGAGATCGTTGAAGGTGAACAGCCCACAGCGGAGTGCACGATCATCTGTTCAAACCAGAACGCGGTCGGAGCCGAGACGGCACCAGTGTACACAGCGGCTGGACCGTAAGCCGTTGAAACAAGGCGTTTGACGCCTCTCTGGCACGGGCTCGGCCAGAGGAGCGTCTCAGTTTACCCACAACGAGCCGAGACCGTTAGAACGTACCACAGGAGACCGAACCGTGAAGACAAACAAAGAAGACCCCAAGCCGGCCGAGGACGAAGTCAACACAGGGCCACCGGACATCGATGCCCCCGAGGACAAAGTCAAGCCGGACATCGTTGGCGAAGACGGCGTGATCCGTCTGAGCCTTGACCGCGAAGAGTTCCCCGTAGACCTCGGAGACGGAAAGAAGTACGTCCTGCGAGAGCTGAGCGGTACTCAACGTGACAAGTACCTCAACAACCTCGGAGGTCGTGTCCGTACCAACGCCGATGGCAAGGTGACGGGCATGAAGAACTTCGACGGGTTGCAAGCCAACCTGTTGATCCGATGTCTCTTTGAGGTTCAAGCTGAAGGGAAGGAGGTCGCACTCAAAGAAGCCGAAATCCAGAAGTTCCCCGCGAAGGTCCAAACAGCCCTGTTCAACAAGGCCAAGACCATGAGCGGTATGGACGACGATGCTGAGGACACAGCGGGAAACGACTAGAGGCAGGGGAGACCCTGCTCTGGATGCAGATTGCCGACCGGAACAACTGGTCGCTGTCCGAAGCGAAGGCCAAGGTGACAAGTTCAGAAGTGATGTTGTGGAGAGCGTTCATCGAACGAGATGCGAACGCCTTCCACCGTGAGGACTATTACTTCGCCCAGATCGCCCAAGAGATCAGGCGGGTACTGTCCAAGCGGCCCAAGAGCGTCAAGCTCGAGCACTTCCTGCTCAAGTTTGAAACGAAGGGCATGAAGAAGGAACGAGCCTCGGCTGAA
>Ga0255047_10000131_pt1 | contig 52691 bp, 76 predicted proteins | sample JV7_2_1_MG_FD_183640 | JGI IMG/M metagenome (GOLD analysis project Ga0255047, IMG submission 183640) | Seawater microbial communities from Jervis Inlet, British Columbia, Canada - JV7_2_1 | ecosystem: Environmental > Aquatic > Marine > Inlet | place: Canada: British Columbia | collected 2016-10-06
TTTTCGTGCACGGACCGGCGCCGTGACCTCGGTTTCGGCTTCGTAAACAAGAGCGCGGCGTTGCGGGCGGCTGCGCGCATTCGGACGCTACGAGGGGTGCGCGCGGCTGTCCGGCGCCTGGAGACCGCTTGATGCCGGAGTTACGGCCAGAGCCTGATAAGGAGACGCGGGCGAAATCTTCGTGCTGCCCCTGCTGCGGCGACCCAGGTCTCCTCCTCGGGGCAGGTTCGCCGTACGCCCGAGCGCGTATTTGCAACCGATGCGACGTGACATTCGGGTGGAACGCACCACCAACGGAGACCGATTGATGTCGCGGCGTGTAGCCATCTACGTGCGCGTGTCCACGCGCGACCAGCGGCTGCTCCAGCAGTTCCGCGAAGTACGCCGCATGGTCGAACGTCGCGGGTGGACAATCGCGCGGGTCTATCGCGAGCGGCGAAGCGCCAAGCAGGGCGCGCACCGTCCGGCGTGGGAGCGACTACGCAAAGACGCCGCGCGTCGCCGCTTCGGGGCTGTGGCCGTGTGGGCGATCGACCGGATGGGGCGCAGCACGTTGGACGTCCTCAAGGCCGTGGAGGGCTTCGAGAAGCGGGGCATTGAGCTGCTGATCGTCAAGCAGAAGGTCGATACCACGACGCCGCTCGGCAAGATGCTGCTCACCATCCTAGCGGCGTTCGCGCAGATGGAGCGCGAGCTAATCAGCGAACGCACGCGCGCCGGCATGGCGGCAGCGAAAGCGCAAGGTAGGCACCTCGGTCGCGTGGCCGTGCTCGTTCCTCGCGAGGCCATCGATTCGGTCCTCTCGGGCGACAAAACGGCGGTCGCCGTAGCCCAGGAACTAGGTATCAGCGCCAGCACGGTTCGGGGCCGCGTCAGGGCAGCAAAAAGGGAGGGGGGACCGCGGGTGCAAACGTCCGCCGAGCCCCGAGAGCAGAAAGGGCTCCAAGGATGAACGACGACGATGACAGCTTGGACGACCAAGCGAAGGAGATCGACGCTTTGGCCACCGAGCTCGGGGCCTGGGTGGGCGCGAAGGCGCCACGCCACGCTGTCTCCATGCCGTTCGCGCTTGCGCGCATTCTATACGAGGTTGTGGCGCACGACGGAGGAGACACCGGCGATTGTCTCGCGCTCGTGAGGGCCGCTAAGGCCGGCATGAAGCTACGCAACGGAACAGCCTGCCGCGAGAAAGGGCTCGACGACGAGCCCTGCGAGGCATGCGTGCTCAACAACGGGGCCGGCTGTGAATCGGTGGCCTGCGCTTGTCGCTGTCACGGGGGGAGACATGTCGACGCACTGCTCGGACCCAGGCAGCGGAAAGGGCTCGACGGATGAGCGATATAGAACAACAGGTGCTGGCGCTACTCACACACGGCCCGAAAACCTGCACGGAGGTAGGTTCGGAGCTGTGGGGCACCGAGTATCGAAACCCTCAGTCCTATGCTCGTCCAGCAGGGAAGGTCCTGCGCAGACTTGCTGAGGCCGGAAAGGTTCAAGCTGTCTTGGAGAACCGTCGATGGGTCTACAAACGGTGCCAGCAGAAAGGGCTCGCCTGATGCCGGCTACGGCCGGGCCGGGCTAGTACCCCGTGTCCCCCCAGCCGGTGCCCCGAAGAATAAACGCGCCGGCGCCGGCGATAAGCCGGCGGGCCTTGCGCCGTCCGCAATGCGGGCACACGCGGATGGCCGGGTCGGTGATCCGCTGCTCGCGCGTGAACACGGCGCCGCACCCGTCACATTTGTATTCGTAGGTCACCGCGGGCGCCCTACGCCCAAGGCGCGCAGCAATAGGGCCGCGCCCACCAGGCCGGCGCCCACCACCATCGGGGTCGCCGTTTGCCGGGGCGGCGGGATGCCGATGGTCGGGACGCTCGCGCGTAGCTTCGCCGTGTGGGCGGCCTCTCGCTCCTTGTAACGCCGACTTTCGATCTGCTTGAGCACCGCGATTGCATGGCCGGGGGGGGCGGTGCGCTTGACAGCCTCAGCGATGCAGGCGTTGACCAGGGCGGCCCTGTCTTGGCTCGAGAAGGCGATTCGTTTCTGCTTTTCGTACAGGGCTAACAGGTCGGTACAATGTTTCGCGGTCACGGGGTTCGGCTGCGGGCCCAGCGGGGGGGGGGCCTTGCCGCTGCGGATCGACGTGCGCGGCCGGCTCGCCACCTCTTTGGCGAGATCCCGGCTCCAGAGGCACAGGTCTTTTGTGCAGACGTCGAGGCCGAAATCGAGCTGTGCAAGCAGTTCGTTGGTGGCGCCGGCCGCGAACCAGTTGGCCCACATCTGCGCCGTCGGGAGGCTATGGTCCCATGTGAGGTTGACGGCCGGATCGGCGAGCGTCCGGTCGAAAAAGGAAAGAGCCGTCAACCCCGTGCACTGGGCACTCAGTGAGCCGGGGCAACCCCCGTAGGTGGGGCAGCCCTTCGCCCTGGGGCCCTCGAACATGGTGTAAAAAAAGCTACCCGCGAAGGCCACGAGCGCGCCCACCGGCCCCCCCGCGACCATGCCCCCGACCAGCGCGGTCATCATCCCGGCGCCCTGCAACATGGCCGCCTCGTTCGCTGCCTTTACCTCGGCGTTGCGGCCCTGGCGAATCAGCTTGCAGTCCTTCTCGCTCAACGGGACGGGCGACTCTTGGGTTCTGGCGACGATGTGCTTGAAGGTCTTGGCCACCGGGATCTGATACTTCGTGTCGATGAAAGCCTTTGCCAGGGCCCGCATCCCGTAGTCGTAGTGAAACGCGAAGTTGGGCGTCGCGATGCCGTCGCGCACGTGGACGCTCGGCGTCGTCGTCGTCGAAGCCACGCCGTCTATCATCTGCTCGAGCGTCGCCTCGTTTTGAGCGCCGTGGGTGCCTTGTTGGACCCTCCACTGGTTGAGCGCTTGCAGGTATTCCAGGTCGTTGCGTCCCTGTGCCTGCGCTCGGTTGCGGAAGGTCTCGACGCCCCGCAAGGTGTTTTTCCAAGGCGCTTCGTAGCGGGCTTTGCGGATGCCGGGGATCCAGCTGCTGCCCCACATGGGCTCGCCGCTGAGCTGGCCGAGGTAACGGCGCCCCGGAACTGTCGTGGCCTTGCTGAGCCTATAGCCCCGCGCCGGGGCCACCGCGTGGTCGCGATGGCCGAACGCGGTGGGGATGGTGCCTTCCGCGTGGTAGTGGCCGAGCAGGATCGGCCTCGACGCATGCGGAGGTTCCCAGCTATCGAGGGGCCCGATCGATTTTTGCTTCCAGGCTTTTTCCTCGGCACGTAGCCAACTGTCGTAGTTGTCCTGCACCTGGTGGACGGGCATCAGATCAGGCAACTTGTTTCGCCTGAGCGCGTCGCGGAACGCCACGACATAGGGCCCCCAGGCGCCCGACAGAGAAAAGTTTTGAAATTTGCGCGCCGCGGGACGGGGGGTGTGGCCCACGCCGCGGCTGTCTGCCTCGCGGACCACGCGCCCCTCGTACCCGCTCCACAGACCATCCGAGAGCGGAGCCGCAAGCCACTTGTAATCCGGCACCGCGTTGAGCGCTTCGAGGCCACTACCGATATGGTCGAGGACGTCAAGCATCCACACCACCCGGTCGCGCGCCGACGCCCGCTGCGAGGGCCGCGCCGTCAAAGCCGCGGCGACGTAGGTCTGGCAGAACAGAAACCAATCGTAGGCCCAGACGTAACGCCGCAGGCTATCGAAACTCGGCGCCACCTCGAACACCATGGTGCGGTTTTTGAAGTGGTAGGGGGGCGTCGGCGTCTCTGCGATAAACTTGGCTTCGTCCTTGCGCAGCGCCACCATCCGGGACGTGTTCCAGTAGGACCCGGACGTTTGTTGCCACAGAAGGGAGCCCGCCGGCCCGGCGCCCAGGCACGGCGCGCTGCGCCCCGGCCGCGCCGGCGCCGGCGCCCGCCGCGGTCGACCGCCAAACAGGACGGGCGAAAGTGCCCGCAGCATCATCGGCTCCCTTCTTTGGGCCCCCCCGCGAGTCTCGCGGCGCTGATGGCAGCCATGGCGATGGTCGTCGCGACTGCGAACGGGAACACGTCTTTCTGACGCCCCTGCGCCAGCATGGCGATCCCGACTGCGGTCCCCACGCCGGCGAGCAGTGTGCCGAACACCACCAGCTTGTCAGGCCCGCGGTTCATGGCGCCGGCGAGCTCCTTGCGCCCACGACGGCCCCGACGGCGGGGGCATCCGCGCTTACGCGCACCGCGCCCTTGAGCCGCCCGGCTCCCCGCCTGGTGCGCTGGCAGTGGGCGCCCCCCGCCTCGTAGTCCCTGCGCACGGCCGGACGGTGTTCGTAGACGCTGCACCGAGACGCGCGCAGCAGCATGCAGGCCGGGGTCCCTTCTCCGGTGAAGGGATGGACTGCCAGCTTCTTGCCGATCCGCGCCACGTAGCGCGCTTCGCGATCCGAGCACCCATCGACGGCCGGGTCATCGACGACGGCCCGGCGGCCAGTCGGTACTTTCGCCAGCAATCGGGTGTCCTCATAGGTAAGCAGCACCGCTAGCCTTCGGCAGCAAGCGGCCGCGCATGTGTTGCAAAGCGGATGGGCTGTTCCGCTCACTGCTCCACCCTCCATGCCCGTCCGCTCACGGTGATGTCGGTGGTGTATACCAGGGCTGGCAACGTGTCGGGCGGATCATTGGCCGCCCTCGCGTCGCGGTAAATCTGAAGGACAAGGCGGTCGTTGGGCAGGCAGGTATCTATCGGGATGGCAAAAAACACCTCTTGCAATTCGTCCACTACGCCGCTCGAGGTGAACACATTGGCAATCGCGGTGTCGGCAATGCTGCCGTCCACCAGGTCGCCCGCCTGGATTGTGGCATAGCGCACCACCCACTCCACGTCCCCGGCGCCCGCGCCGCCCTGCGCCCACCCGATGCGCATCGTAAGCGGTGTACTGGTGTCCAAGCCGATGGGCACGAGAATCGGCTGGTCGATCGCGTCGAGCGCGCCATTGGCGAATAAGTTTTCCTTCGCGTCTTCGGCGATGTTGACGCTCCAGTCAACCACCCTGTTGCCCGCCCCGTTGCCGTTTTGCTGCGACCATAGGCCCGGCACCACGAGCCGGATCTCGGGACGCGCGTCGCCGAAGTGTTCGCGCACGCCGTCCTCGTCGAGCCTGGTAGCGTTGACCTGGAGCTTGGTTTGCTCCCCGCTGGGCGCGGTCGTGATCGCGGCGGTCACACGCACGCGCGCCCAAAACTTCACTACGCCGTTGACCGTGTCCGACGCCCACCCGGTCGTATCGCCGAACCGGATTTGCTCTTTGCCGGTGCGCTCGAAAATGGCATCGGCGAACTGGGCATGGGGCGCGATGGCATCGGCGCTCATATGGCGCACAGAGAAAAAGCCCCCTACCCCGTCGGACAGTTCCACGACGACGGTGCCGGCGCCCGGGACGAGCGCCGCGGTCAGGTTGGCCCAGAAGCCGGTAAAGGCAACGTCACCGCCGATGTAAAAACTGTTTCCCGCCGCCGTGCCTGGAAGCAACGCTACAGCGGAACCCGACTTGCTCTTGAGATCGGCCGTTAAGTCAGTGAAGGCCGCCACGGGGGTTTCGTTTTGCGCCGCAAACCCGACCGTATGCATCGGGCCTTCGCCCAGCTGGGTCGCGACGCCTTGCCGGAAATCTCCGAAGCTGGCATCGCCGGACATGACCCGTTGCGCGGCCTCGCCGGCGACGGTGTCCTGGAATGCGAGCAGGATGTTGTTCGGCGTGTCGGGATCGAAGAACGCCGCGGGGGCCGTGAGATCTTCGCGGCGCATCTGGCCGCCGTCCATCCAGATGCGCAAGCCTACGCAAGTCAGCGCGGGGTCGACCAGGATGCCCGCGGGTGGCTGCATCGCGAAATCGCGCAGAAGGACGTCGGCCGCGTTGTCGGTGATGTGGAGACCATTGACCACCGACCCGGGGCCGCGCGCATCGACGTCGCGCGCCTCGAGCGTGCCATCGGCGACGCGGAACACGTCGGTCACGGTGCCTTCGGAGCGGAGCTCATTGACGCTGAACGCGCCCCCTCCGGAGATATCGACGATTGTGGTGATTGCCGAACCGGAGGCCGACACCTCGGTCGCCGCGACGGTGCCCCCTGTGACCGCGATCATCGCGGCGGGCGACGCGATGGCCCGCAAGCGCTTCAGCACGGAGGCCCCCCCCGAGAAGCGTATCCCGGACCCCGGCTTGGCCCCGCCAAAGGAAAGGAGGCCCACATCGAACAAAAAGGACGAACTCGTCATGTCGATGGCCGGGACCGCGTCGTCGGGCAGAAGCACGTTGACGCCAAACAGGATGCCGGTCCCGGCGGCCGCGATGCGGGTGCCGGTGGCGGCCCCCCCGAAAATCGTAGTGAGCTGCGGGCTTGAGCCAATGACAGGCACCCCCGCGGCCAGGGTGAACGATTCGAAGTAGACCCCGGGCCCGAGCAGAACCACCTCCCCGATGGCGGACGCCGCGATGGCGGACGCGATGGTCGGGTGACGGAACCGGCCCGTCGAGCTGACACGCACGACGCCCACTATGCCGCCGGCGTCAATGAGCACCTCGTCGACCCCCGGGGTAATCTGCACACCCAGGTCCGCGAGCACGGATTTGAACTCCAGGATCGTCCCGACCTTGCCCTTGAACCAACCTGCCCCGACGCCGACGTTCAGGGCGTCGGTGACGTCGCCCCCGCCCGCCTGGGAGGTGCCCACCACCGGGACGGCCCCGCCGATCGAAGTAGGTTGTCGCGAGTTTGTCATCAGGTCGCCAGGTTCATGTCCAGGACAAGCGCGCCGCCGGCGCCCCCATCGATCTCGCGCGCGCGAAAACGGATCGTGTGGTAGGCGCCCACGTCGTACGGCACCGCCACGCGGGCGAGCTCGCCAGGTGCGATGCCCGGGAAGCGAAGCTCGGAAGCGTACAGGGTGCGCGCGCCAACGATTCCGGTGATCGGCGTGAGCGTGATGTCCACCACCGCCGCCGGGTAAAACACGTCGTCGCGGCCCAGGGTCTCGAGCACGAGCACAAGCACCGGAACGCCGGCGTCACCGGCGGCGGTGTAGCTCACGTAGAGCAACAGGTCGCGTTGCTTGCCTAGCTCGAAAGGATTGCCGTCGACGAAGGCCGCCGACAGGGTCTCGACCATGTAATTGGCCACGCTGGTGGGAAAGGGCGGCGCGCGCAGGAAGGGCGCGTCTTGGTCGCCTTGCACCTCTCGAGTGACCCCGGCCGCGTCCCCGTACGCCATGGGCTCGCCGCCCGCCCGCGCGTCTTTGCGCCCCTGTTGCAACTCCCGACGTCGCGTATCAGCGTTCTGATTGCCCATCGCCTAGTCTCCTGCGTCGCACGGCGGCCACCGCTTCGAGGGCGACCGCCACACGAGGATACCGCACGCGCAGCGCACGGCGCCCGGCCGCGAACGCCGCCCCGGCCAAACGGCCGCCGTAGTCGCGCGTCTGCTGCGCGCACGCCCCGGCGTGGACCGAAAACAACTGCATCCCTGCCACCTGCACCCGCGTCGTGGCGTCGGTCGCCCCGAGGGGCTGCAGGCACACGGGACAGCGCGGGCTCACCGCAGGCGCCCCTGAACCGCAGCGGTCTTGAGTTTGGCGGCGGCGTCCATCGCCTTGCATGGCTCGCAACCCGCGGGCCCGCGCTTGCGACGCTTGCGCCCCGCCTTCGGCGCGGTCGGCGCGGGGGTGCCCACGAAGGGCGCCCCAGCCTCGGCGGCGCGGGCGACCGTCTGCAGCAAGTGTGGAAAAAAACGGGCCATTGGTAACCTCCATACCCAGGTTACCACCACCTACGTCGAACGTCTCCGAACCGTGCGCGTGAACCGGGTAAGCGCCCAGCCGACGGTGCCCAGGCCCAAAAGGCCCATAAGGGCCGCGCCCGGGGCGTTGCCCGCACGGCCGAACACGAAGGCGTCGGCGATGGCCGTCATGCCGCCCGCGAACGCGCCGCCCGTGACCGCGCCCTGCCCGTCGCCGGCGGCCACGAGCCCGATGATGGCCCCGCCGGCCCCCGCGCCGAGAAGGGACGCGGTCGCGTAGGCGCCCGTCGAAAGCCCCTCCTGCGCCGCCGCTTGGCCCAGCCCGGCCAGCGGCGCCTCCTTGCGCCCGCCAGGGCCCGTGGTCAGCAGGTCGGAGCGCCCTACCATCTGCACGTAGCCCCGGGCCGGAGGCAGCCGGTGGGAGCCCCCGACGGGGGCCCGGCGCCGGGCCGTCCAACCCTGCGCGGCGTGCGATGTTGTGTAGGTGCCCGCCATAGCCTCACTCCTCCAGAAACTCGACAAACAAAGTCGCGTACACGAGGCCGGTCTCGGCCATGGCCGTAAGCCACTGCTGGGGTTGAAGCGTAAACTTGATCTGCGCACCCGGGGCCAGCAGGGGCATCTGGTAATTGCGGTTGGGGCCGATTTTGCGCGGGCCCTGGTCGACGCGCGCCAGCTCGGCCGTTTGGTCGGGTGCCATGTGGTCGACCACATGACGCACCGCGTTTTCGACGTTCCGGTGGCCCGCCGGCAGCCCCGGGGGCGTGCGGCCGTAAAAGGGGGGCACCGGGCCCGAGGGCGTTGGCCCGAACTCCATGGGCCCCTGTATGACCACGTCAATGCCGCAATAGAGCAGGTTGCCCTCCGGGACCACGACCTGCACCTCCCGCCAGCCCCGTGCTTGCTCGTCGGGGCCCAGGATATAGCGCGCCTCTTGGGCCACCGTGGCGCGGTAGGAAAGCGTGGGTTTGCGCAGTTTCATGGTGGCCTACTCGTCCTCGTCCTCGTCCTCTTCCTCTTCCTCTTCCACCTCTTCGATCATCGGCCCGACTGCTTCCATGACGTCCTGTTCCATCGCGGCATAAGCCATCTTGGACATGGCCTGCCCGTACGACTCGGCCTCCAGCGTGCCGTAGCTTTCAAAATAGGCGTCCTCATTGGAGCTGTGCGTCAGAACCTGGGCGTTGTAGTGGGTATAGATCACGAACTGATGGCTATCGACGTTCTGCCGCACGTTGTCGTCGATGTATTCTCGCAGGTCTGTCCCTCCCTGGCGCCGCCATTCCTCGATCGCTTCGGTGGCGATTGCCCGGATCTGGTCGTGGTATTCCTTGTACGTGAGGGCCATGGCTCGCTCCTAGGACACCGTGATGTACCCCAACAGGGCAACGTGCAAAAACGCATCGGGCGGGTTCGCCGTCAGGCCCTGGGCCCGCAGGTCGATCCCCTCTCCCGGCTCCCAGATGAGCCCGTCGCCCGGAAACTCGTGCACCACCGCGCGGCCCGAGGTGACCCCCAGCAGCGTGGATTGCATGTTCGGTATCGGGGGGGTCGTCGAGACGACGCCCTGGAACCATTGGGCGTTGGTGCCGTTGCCCGCCTGGCGGACGTTCAAGAGCAGCCCGCGACCGTCGCCCACCGGACTATCATCGTCGATCGGCGACGACAGGTTGGTGGTCATGTCCGTGACGATGATCGGCTCGCCTCCGTCGTTGCGGAACGAGGTGGTCGGCAGTCCCGTTTCCGCGCCCGTGAGGAGCTCGCGATGGCCCGTCAGGATGTACGGGCGCCCCGACACATACCCGATGCCGGTAAAGGTCACAGTCGCGACCACGGCCGAGGGCGGGTTTTCGTCGACCGATTGTACCGAGACCACGAGCGAGTCCCGCTGGCTCAAAACGAACGGCACGTCAAAGTGCCAGCCGCTCGTGCCGAAGCTCACCTGGGGCGCCGTCGCCACGACTTTGTTTCCCCACAATGGCACCGGCAGAAATTCCGGGTTCATGTACGCCTGATTGTGGAACAGAAGTTTCATCCCCACCCGCTGGATCAGAAGCTCGTCCTGGATGGTGGGCTGCTGCACCTCTTGGGTGTAGAGCCCCAGGGTGGCCGTCAAATGGGTGAGCCGAATCGGAAACTGCTCGCCGTTGCTGAAAACTTCCGAATGGCCCGCGGTCTCGTGTCCTACCGGGTTGAGCTCCACCACGTCGAAAAAGGCTCGCGGCTCGTGGATGATCCCCTTTTCCAGGTGACCGCTCGCGAGCTTCACCAGGCTTGCGCGTAGGGCTTCTGCCGATTGCTGCTTGTCCTCGTCCATGGTTAGCCCTCGATTGCTGCCCAGCCGTTGAGTGCAATGCCCACATTCATCATGCGCCGTGAAGGGTTGCCGTTCAGGCCCGTCACCGGCGGCAAGCGGAGCTCCACCTCGAGCGAGTCGCCGCGTTGCAAGGTCAGCGGATAGGGCAGCTCATACACCGCGGCCGGCGTGATCGTGTCCATTACCAAGGCAAGTGGCGCTCCCGGACGCCACCACCAGGTCTGGCTCCCCCCGTGCTCCGTCTTGATGCGGGCGCCGAGTCGCGTCGAAAGCGGCTCCACGACCGTCGGCGCCAGATTGGGAAGCGCGTTGATGTACTCGTCGTGCGCGATCTGGTCGATCATGGTGCGCACGCCCAGCACCTTAGTCGTCCCGGCGCGCGTGGCCTCTTGGCGGTCGAACTCGCGACCGCTGAACCCGCCCGCAGGGTCCCAGAAATCGGTGCTATTGCCCGGGTCGGTGCCGTAGATCCAGGTGTAGGCGTCCGGCACGTACGGCCAGCGCTCTTGCGTTGGCACCGGCACGTTCGGATCGAGATGGCTCGGAAACCAAGCGCCGGCCTGAAGGCCGCGCACGAGGAAATCGAAGGTGCGTGCGCTTCCCGCGAACAGGCCCCCCTCTTCCTGAAACAGCATGTACGCCGGCACCTCGGGGTCGTCGGGATCGCCCGCCGGGATATAGCCCGCGCTGATGTCCCATTGGATGTTCCCACGCTGTGGCAGATACAACGGCTTGTCGAAGGTCAGCGCGCACTGACCCCAAAGCGAGCTCGCGAATGCCGTCCTGGGCTGCGGCATCGACGTCGGCCGAGGATTCATCGTGTTGAGCAGCACGGGGTTTCGGCCGTAGTGCTGCCGGAACGGTGGCGTCACTGCGATCTGTGCGCTGGCGCCGACGCTTCCGCTCGTCTGGTAGGGGAAGATTTGCCCCGCGGTCGGCATCGTTTGGAGCAGATAATTGATGCCGCTGAGCGCGATGCGGTTGACCGTGATCGGCCAGCGCTCGCCGTTGCGGAAGTGCTCTCGGTTGAACCGCACGACCTGCGCGTCCGCCGTGAGCTCGAAACTGGCGATGTCCCAAAAGCTACGCGGCTCGTAGAGAAACCCTCCGTCGGGCAGGTCGAGGATCTCTTGGGCTGCGGTTACCATGATCGGGAATGTCTCCTACGAAAAACGCCCCCAAGGCACCCGACTGGGCAGCCCGGGGGCGTCCGCCGAGCCCTTGAGCCCCTTATGCGACCGGGCGCTGCTTCAGCCCATCCAGATACCACCTTGACATGTAGTCCTGGTCAAGCCCCGGGATGGGCCCGACCGGTGAGTTGAAGTCGAGATGCAGCACGCGGTCACTCCCCGCGTAGACAGGCAACGCCCAGGAGCGCTGATTGTGGGGCGCCACTTTGCCGCCCGTGCCGTAGTTCAGCTGGAGCGACGTCGCCGCGCCCTGGCTGATGAGAAGGGCGTCGCCCGACCCGTACGCGGGCGCCCCGATTCCCTGCCCGTAATACTCCCACGGCGCTCGCGCCATGGGCTTGTCGATGCCGGCGCCCAAGTAGAGCTCGACCAGCGCCTGCATCTGCAATCGGCGCTGGTTGGTGGCCGTCATCATGGGCGCGGTGGCCGCCAAGTCGAAGGGCTGATTCGCGAAGGGCGGCGTCGCCTCGAGCGCGAACAGTTCGTACGTCAGGGCGTAGATGATGTACGCCTCGTCGTGGTTGACGCGCGACTTGGCCACCCAGTTGGTATCGGTGATGGTCGCGTCCCGCGCGCCCGTCGCGGGCGCCCCCGACTGCGGCAGCCGGTTGCCGACCGTGTACGAGAAGATGCGAATGTCCAAGGCGACGGTCGCCTGGGCCTCGAAGGTCGAAAAAGCGGGCCAGTGTAGCCATTCGTCGATGACGATTCGCTCGCCGTTCGGTAGTAGGATTTGCTTGATTGCGGACATGGCCTCTCGATCCCTTCTGCCGCGTCGGGCGGTCGGCGCCCGACGCGATTGTTCCGCTATGCGACCGGACGACGCCTGTATCCATCCAGATATCCCCGCATGACCATGCGGGAATCGTCGGCGAGGTTCAGACCTTGTACCGAGCCGTTGGCCGGCCGGATGTTGATGTACAGCGATTCGCCGCCCTGCACGTACAGAGGGGACCCCAGCGAGCGCATGTCGTAGCGCTCGGGACTCCCGTTGTAGGAGATGACCTCGCCGGTTGGAGCGCCGCCGCTGACGCGCGTACGGCCGCCGGCGTTGTATTGCGAGACCCCCATCCCCGCCGGCCAGTACGACACGGGGCTTTCCGTGTACGCCTTGACGTTGGCGATGTTGAACTCGAGCAGCAGGTCACGCTGCAACCGCAACATGTCCGGCAGCGGCACCATGGGCTCGTCGGCGTCCGGGAACGCATCGACGCTCGCGGCGGGCCCGTGCTTGAAGATGCTGACGCCGATGTTGTAGCAGATCAGCTCCTCATTCTCGGGTAGAAGGCTGCCCGCGCCTTGCAGGTTGGTGTCGATCTTGAGCGCCAGTCGGGGGCCGACGGAGCCCGGCACCGTGTTGCCCGCGCTGTAGCTGAACATGCGCAAGACGGTGAACGGACCGCTGCCGATCTCCGCTGTCGACCACAAGGGCTCCGACGCGGTCCAGTCGCCAGGCGTCAAGACGTTGCCGTTGGGGAGCCGCACTTTCCAAAGTTGTGCCATGACGTGTTCCTCCGCAGGGTCCGTTCAGCTGACCGGGCGCTTGTACAAGCCTTCGAGGTAGATGCGCAGGCGAATCACGGCCAGGAGGTTCGCGGCCACCGCGCCGTTTTCGGAAAGCCCGAAGTTGACCGGAAGGCCCCCCGGGTTGTTCAGCTGGACGTTGAATTTCTCCTGGCCGCCCATGTACTGCGGCACCACGAAACCACGGACCGCGTCCTGGCTTGGCTGGCCGGACGTGGCGTAGTTGCGCCCCGCGCCGGCGGCCACCGCCATGGAGCCGCCCGACCCATGCACGCCGAATCCGGTGTTGTAGTAGCCCAGGCCCGACCGCTGATAAAACTTCTGCGAGATCTCGAGCGTGAGCAGCAGCCGGAAGTGCAGCCATGCAAGCATGACCGGGTTCGGGACCGGCTCCCCGGTTCCGTCACGCGGCGCCGCCGTGGTGAAATCGAAAACGTTGTTCTGCGTCGCGTCCGCCGTGAGCGCCATGTACTCGGGCTTGATCGAGTAGATCATGCGCTCTTCGGTACTGGCCATGCTCGCCGGCGTCTGCTGGTTCGTGTCCGCGTCCGTGGAGCTTCTGGACGCGGCCGTGAACCCGCCTGGCGCCGCAGACGGCACCTGGTCGCCGCGCGTGTATGCGAACATGTCCAACTGTTGGAGCGTGAACCCATGCGCGAGATCGCATGTACTGTAGCTCGGCTTGTCTGACCAATCTACAAACGCGACCTCGGCGCCGCCTGGAAGGCGGATCGTCGTGATTTGGTTGAGCCCTGAGTCTTCCGGCATGGTTTTCTCCTGGTGCTCCCGTGGGGCGCGAGCCGAGCCTAGCGCCCAGCGACCTGGAATCCCGGAGTGCCAAAGGCGCCGGGCGAGATCCCCTGAAGGTTGACGACATCGCCGTACGCGCCGACTCCCGCGGTCCCCGGCGTCTGGGAATACTCGGGCACGATGGCCCCGGTCCCCTGTTGCTGCCCGCTGAGCATGTACGTCTCATACGCGCCGAGCGGTCCCGCCCCGTAGCCACGCGATGCGTGCGGCTCCATGACCACTGCACCGATGTAGGGCGTCATCGCGTCGACCGTCTCGCCCGGCGCGTTGGCGGCGAGCTTGCGGCGCGTCACCCAATCGGCCGCCAGGATCGCGCCTGCGACACCGGTTGCGGCCGCCGCGGCCGCGAGGCCGGCTGGCTGGCTGACGGTCGCGGCGAAGATACCCGCCGTAAGCAGCCCGGCGCCCATGCCGATCCATGGCGCGTAGCGCATCATGTTGGCCTGCATCTCGGACGTCGGCGTGATCAGGTGACGAATGCCCACGCTTGTGGCCATCGCGACCCCACCTCCCAGCACGACGGGAAGCGACGCACCCATCCAGGAGTCGGGCTTGTCCAGCTGGCCGAGGCCCTTCAGCTTCCGCACACGAATGATTGAACCTGTTCCCGCCATGTGATCTCTCCTTACGGACGCCCGCTAGTTTTCATCCAGGGCGATTCGTCATCGCCTTGACGATTTTTTTCTGCCTGCCTTGGCCGTTCTGTCCACGACCTTGGCGCCGGCCTTTTTTGCCGCCGCCCGATCCGCTGCTTTTTTGGTTATGTGGCAGCTAAGCGTACTGCCCCCTACCTTCACGCAGAAGCGCTCGGCAAGCCGGATTTTGGACGCGGCCCGGGGACGCCTGCTCCCGGCCAACGTGCCGACTGAAGGCATCTCGCAATCGCAGTCGCCAGCAAGGGCCGGCGTCTTGCCCAGGCGCATGGTCATCGGCGCCCCCGTCGGGCGCGCGAGCCCCTGTAGACTGCCCAGCCCGCCAGGGCGGCCACGCCCAGGGCTGCGGCGCCCATCAACACGCCGCCGGCGCGTTCAGACGCTCGGCTGCCCCGGTTGGCTTCGACCAGGTCGGCGAGCAGCTCCTGGAGATACGCTTGCGTCTCCACGCTGTTGGCATGCCAGCCGGCGATTTCGCCTTCCCCCATGGCCGCGATCGATGTCTCGAGATCGACCAGGCGCGAAAGCGCAACGTCGTAGCGGTCGCCGAGCGCTTCGATCGGCAAGCCCTGCGAGGTGGCCCAGGCCAGCTGGCCGTACACCTGTTCCTCGAGCTGGTCTAGCGGCACCATCGCGGTGCGTAGCTCTTGCTCCGAGGCGGGCGGCAGCGCGCCGAGGTAGCCCGCCCCGCGGCCGTCTTCGCGCACCTTGCTTCGGCGCTGACGCTGCCAGATAAGCGCGTCTCCGAGCACCCGCGTCGAAGGCCCCATTTGCAACCATCGGTGCCGCTTATGCTCGAGGTGCGTCATGCGCGCCGCGGCCGGCGACTGGGTGCCGCTGGCCGGAGCCGGGACGAGCGGGCCCGAGCGGGCCCCTGTGAGCACGTTGGAAAGCATGGCGAGTCAGACAGACATCCTTCCGAACATGAAGCCGAGCCCGATCCCCACGACGCCGGCGGCGACGACGCCCCACGCGGGCAGCGTGAGCTTGCCCGAGACCTGGGTCGTGGCCTGGGCCTCGGCGCCTTGCCCAAGGTGACACCCCTCGCAGCCTCCTTGCAGGCTCATGCGCGGGTCGCCGCCCGGCCCCAGGTGCGCCCACCGCAAGGCGTCGGAGACACCCGCGCCCTGGAGGCTCATTTGCGGGTTTCCCCCGGGCCCCAGGGGGCCCCACTGCAACGCGTCGCCCATGCCGATGTGATGGCGCGGCTGGTAGTGTCTCCCGGTCTCGTACATGTCCCTCGTCTCCCTGTCACCGGCGCCGTTTTCGGCGCACCAATAGCGTGGTCACGACGCCCGCCAGCGCGAGCACGCCGAGGCCGGCTGCGATAAATGGCGCATCGCCCTTCGGTGGCTGCGCGACGATTTTCGCCGGCGGCAGCCTGATCGGAGGCGCCGCGGGCGGCACCGTATCGGGGATAAGCGCCGGGGCCGATGGCGCAATGATTGCAATCGGCGCTCCGGGTTGCGTGAGCACGCGCTGCACCGGAACCGGTGGGGGCGCCGCCGGAATGGCGGGAGGCGCAGGGGCCGGCACCGGCACCACGATCACGGGCGCAGGACCCGGCGAGACCGGCATGCTCGGCTGGATCACAGGGATTTGCGCCACCGCTACGGGGGGCGCCGGCGGGGGCGCCATCACAGGCGCCGCGACGGGCGCGGGCACCGCCGCGGGCGGCCGCGGTGGCGGCGGCGGTGGCTGCGGGATCGGGAGGGGGGGCGCGGGCACCACCTGCTGCGGCGGGTCGAGCGCGCTTCGCGCCGGCACCGGTACCGGCATCGGCGGTCCCGTGATCGGCGGTGGCAACGGGTCCGGCGGCGGCCTGTACATGCCCATCGCCGCCACCGTTTCCCCGTGCTGCGCATACCAGGTCGGTATCTGGTAGGCACGCGTCGGAGGGGGCGCGGTCGCGGGCAACAACTGGGCCAATGCCCCCGCCGTGTTCTTGCCGTACTTGCCGTCAGGTGTCAGCCGAGCAAACACCGCGGCCGGGACCTTCGTGATCACCGACCGCGCGTTGTTCCAACTTATCTGGAACGCCTTGACGGGCTGTTGGAAGTTGCCGCTACCCGTACGCGCAAGCCGCTCGATCATCGCACGGGCGGCGGTTTCCACCGCCGCCAGTTGCGACAGGTCGGCTGGCGTCAGAGCGACCATGCGCCACTCAGACGCACTGATTCTTTTTGATCTGGCCGAGCTTGTTGCGACAGATCTTCCGGCGCCCGGAACCCCTGATGTTCACAACCTCACACTTCAATTTCCCCTCGGTCGTCACCTTCCGACGACTCTTCTTCTTCTTCTTTTTTGCCACGGGGTTTCCCTTTCGTTTGAGACGCCTGCGACTGTGCGGTTACTGCGTTACCGTAACAGGTAGACGGCGCCACCCACAATCAAAAGCACCCCCGCGATCGGTCCCCACTTTCGAAACATGGTGGGCTCGGTTTGTTGTTGTGCCCGGGGGGGCGCGTGACCATTTGGAACGGTTGCCACCGTAGTGGGCACCGGCGCGTCGATGGGCGGGACAACCACCTTGACCGGAGAAGTCGGGGGCGCCGGGACGGGTGGCGGCACGCGCGCCTGCACGGGCGGCGGTGGCGGCGGCGGGGGCAGGTTGCGAATCGTGGTGCGCGGCACCTGGCGGGCACACGCACGGGCGACGAGCTCGTCAAACGCTTTCTGGTACTCGGCCGACGTGATGAGCCCTCGGCCCCATCGGCTGCATAATTCGGACAGCGCGATGTTGTCCTGCCTATTGAAACACTGCGCCTTGGCCGGATTGGCTTGCGCCCAGCGGTAGAGCGCCTTTAGGCAGTCGGCCCGAATCTCAATGGTCGGCCGCGCCTTGATGGTCGCCTTGGGACGCGGGGTTGGCCGTGCGGTTTGCGTGCGCCCCGGGTTCTGATTCCGCAGGTCGGGCGGCGCCGGCGGCGGGTCGCAGCAGCTGATGCAACGGTGGTCCAGGATCTGCGGCCTGCAAGCAGTGCCGAGCATGACGGGTTGGGCTACGTACATGGTCACCTCCGCAACAGTGCGACGACGCCCAGCATGGCGGCGACGCCGATCCACACCATCGGCCTTTGCCACAAGGGAGACGGCTTCCCTTGCTGGAGCAGCTCCTGGATCACTTCGTTCGCGAACCCCGGATACCCGCCCCAGCAGTCATCGCCGAAGCATTTTTCTCCGCGCGCTTCGTAGATGCATGCAGCCTGCGCGCGAAAGAGGCCCGCAAAGCCCATCTGCGTGGCCCATTGGGGATTGCTGCGCGCGAGGTTGTTGACGCGCGTTTGGCACTCGGACTGCACGAGCTCATTACTGAACACGACGGCCACCTGCGGCACGCCGTCGCTGACGGTGCCGAGTTTTTCTACCAGCATCTCCAGCTGGCTTTGACCGGTCGTGGGATGGCGCAGGTTTTCGTCGATGCGCTCGCCGGTGTAGCTGTTGTGCAGGCTAGCTGCCCACTGCGCCGCGACCGGTCGGTTGTAGTTCTTCATGGGATCACCTCCAAAGAATCACGGCCGCCACGCCGGCGCCGGCGACGGCCCACCACCAGCTCGGCCCCTTCGCGCGTTGTCCGTAGATGGACATCTGCGGCACCGTCTCTGCGGTCAGGGCAACGCTCGGCGAGCCGACGACCCGGGTACGGATCTGCGGCGGGGGCACCGGGGGCGCCGTGCCGGGAACCATGGGGGGCACCGTGATCGGCACCGGACCCGTGATCGGCGTCGCGGTTGTAACGCCCGGCGTCGAGCCGGCCTCCGGGGGGACGGCGGGGGGAGGGACGTAACCCGGCTGGCTCGTCGCGTCGATGGCTTGATCGAGCGCATATCGCGCCGCTTGCGCGGACGCGGCTTCAAGGTCGATGGTGAGGTTCGGTATGTCGATGTCGAGGTTGCCACCGGCTGCATCGCTCGCGGCCGATCCCGCCTGGTCGAGCGCCCATTGCGCGAGATCGTCCTCCAGGCCCGCAAGCCGAACCACAAACATCAGGGCCCCGCCGGGCGGCCGAATCCCTGTGCAATCGCAATCGGCACGGTTACCACCGGAAACACACCGCCCATCAGGGCCCACCAGAGCGCCCAGCCCACGTTCCTATTGCGGCTGTAGCCGTGATAGGCCCCCAGCCCGGCGCCGGCCGCGCTTACGATCGCCACCGCCGGATGAATCTCAAGCGCGGCCTGCGCCTGTTGATTCGCTGCCGGGTTGGCCGGCGCTCCGAGCCGATCGACCGGGGGCGCCCCCGCCGCTGGCTGGCCCTCCCCCTGGGGTTCGACGCCCCGAAAGCCGCCGGCGCGAAGCGCGCTGATGCCGTTTTGCAGCGTGGGCCGCATCGTGTTTTGCGGTTGGGCCGGACTGGTGGGCACCTCGGGCCCGAAGGTCGTGTCCCATACCGGCTCGAGCTGCGGGCCCCGCGCCGCGTGGTGTAGCGCGCCGAGAGTGATCACACGGGTTCCGTTGTCCATCTCAGCTCACCTCAGAAACCACGGTCCACGGGTTTGATTGCTCATGACGGCGGCAAAGTGACGACGCTGGGCCTCGATCATGCGTAGCACGTGTGGGGTGCCTGGTCGCAAGTGCTGCGGAGCGCGTGCATCCGCGGAAACTTGATTGACCACGCGGGCGTCGGTGACCGTGTCGGCGGGCACCGCGTCACGCGCCAGCGGCACATAGCCCTGGCGCATGTTGACCGAAAGGGAGTCGGTGGGCACCGGCATCCGGTTGAGGCCCCGCTGTGCGACCACGCGGGTTGCAGGCGCGAACGGCACCGCCGGCGGCGGGGGGGCGCGCACGTGCGCCGGCCCGTGCGCCATCGCCGTGACGGCGCTGATGGCCGACTGGCCCCACCCTGTCTGCACCGGCGGGGTTTTGTATTTGTCGAACGCCATGCGCTGCGGCATGAGGGCCACCGGCTGCCGTCCATCCAGGTACTGCTGAACCGCCGCGATAAACTCTTGGCGGTGCGGCGGATAGAGATGGCTGCGCAGCAGCCCGATCGGAAGTGTGCGAATGGCGGCCGGGGTGTACCCGTAGAAATCGCCACGGCCGAAACCCCAGGGATGCATTCTTCCAGTCTCGCCCGCACCCGGTGCGACCGCAAGGGATTTGCCACGGGCGCCTGAAAGGCGCGCGGAGAAATTTCGGGCGCCCCGGTTTTGTAAGCAGCGAGGGGGCCGCGATTACAAACAGCGCGCCCCGTCGCGGGCTTGCGCCCCGTGCGCTGCCTTAGTGCGAACCTATGTAGTCGACCCGCGCCGGGGCGGCGACAACCCTAGCGCCCTGCCCTGGCGCTGACTAGGCCGCCTTCTCTTTTCGGGCGCCGCTGCTGGCTGCGAACCAGACAAGGGACAGGCCGAAGACGCTGGCGCCGACCACGGGCCAAAAGAGCGCGCTTCTCGTCCCTGCCTTGATGGTTTGCGCCGCGCCTTCCGCTCCGCGCTGGATCTGCTCGAGGAAACCCTCGGGGCGCTCGACAAAGCGGGGGTCGACCCCGCGCGCTTGCATCTGCGCCTCAAGCTCCTTGCGGCCGACCGCGGCGGCGATCTCCTTTCGCCGCTCTTCCCACTTGTCGCGCCATACGTCGAGCTCGTCCTCCCAGCTGGAACCGCCGAACGGCATCGCGCGTCTGAAAATCGCCTCGTTGTAGCGGCCGCGCCACGACCAGAACGCGCCCAGGTCCGCGTCGAGGCGCCGATATGCGGTATCGCCGTACGAAAGCCCGGCCGACCGCGCCGAGCGCTCCAGCGACTGATAGTAGTTATTGAGCAGCTCGACGCGCTGATCGGTGTTGGCTTCTTTCCAGAGCGCCAGGAAAAGGTCTGGGTCGGAAACAGCCAGGCCCGCCTGAATGGCCGCGCCCCCAACCGCTGTGCCCACGACCCACGGGATCGTCATGTCCACATCTCGTAGTCAGCGTATTTGGTGACGTCGTCGTACTGCCAACCTGGCGTCGCGCCCTTGACGGTGGCGTCCAGCGGCACCCACCGGCTCGGGGCGTCCTTGCTGCACACGCCGACGAGCGGATAGGTGTGCGACCAGTCCGGCGACCCGCCCGTAGCCACTACTCTGCCAGCGCAGCGAAACCCCAGCTCTTGGAGCAGGGACGCGAAGCCGATGACGAAATCGTCGCAATCGCCGCCGCCCATCTTGAGCGTGGCGCCCGTGACGGCGAAGTAATCCGCGTTCACCGGGTCGTACACATAGCGCACGTTGTCGACCATGAACTCCCACACCATCCGTACTTCGCAGTCGTCGTCACGCGGCTCGCATTGCGTGCGCGTCGGGGCGATGAAGTCGCGCCCCCACGCACGAATGATCGGCTTGTCGCGTCCCGTACGTGAATCGTGGCGGTATGCGTCGACGCGGCCGCTTACGATTTTCACCGCCAAGGGCCGCAGCTCCGGGTCGCGCATCGATTTGTGAACCTGCTCCTTGATCAGGAGCATGTGCTCGTCAAGGTTTTGGGTCCGGTGCTCGCGGCGCGGATAGTTGGCCACGGGGCCAGCGTATCACGGCCTGGGCGCCCCCGGCGAGACGCTAGCCCTGGGGGGGCGCCGGGGCGGTCTCGGCCGGCACAGCCCCGGGGGGCGCCTGGTCGACGACCGCAGCCCCGTTGCCGTCGCTGGCCGGCTCGGCCGGCGGGGGCGTCACGACGGGCACGTTAAGCGCGCGGGCCACCGCCTCCGTCAGCCGTCCGATGTACACGGGGTTATCGCCGGCCACCGGCTCGAGGAACTGGACGCGCAAGACGGTCGGGTCGTCGAGGACCCCGGCGAGCTCCGCGGGCATCGTCCCGACGCGGTCCAGGTTCTCGAGGTGGCCCGCGATGGTCTCGGCCAGCGCCGGAAGCGCCGCCTCTTGCTGTGCCGCCACGAAATGCAGAATGTGGGACCACTCCTGCGTATGGAAGTACGGCGGTATGCGGGCCCACATTTCCGCGATGCCGGCGCTTTCCGGGATCTGCTCCGCGGGAGGCACGCCCGGGATCGGGGGCGGCGCTTCCTGCGCCTGCGGCGCCTGCGATTGCGCTGGCTGCTGGACATAGGTCTGCACCGGGGTGGCCGCGGCCGGGCGCTGGTCGTCGATCATGCTTTGCGCGTAGCGGTTCATGCCGGAGGCGAGCTCGCGCAGCATGGACGCCATGGGTCCATCGTCGGGCTGCATCTGCGCAAACATCTCGATCACCTGAGACATCATCGAAGTTTGCGTCAACATCTGATCGCCGACGGCGCCGATGAGCTCGGCCTGCTTTCCTGGACTGCGCTGGTCCATCCAACTTTGAGCGAGGGGAACGAGGACCGGCAAAACCTTGGTCCAGCCGTCGTCGGCCGGTCGGGTTGCCATTGCGGACATCATGCCCGTCGTGTGCTCGAGCGTTTTGCTCTGTTGGGCCGCCGCGGCCTCGGCCCGCTGCCCGTTGGAGGTCATCATCTGCACGAACACCGGCGAAAGGGCCGACGCCATGCCGACCATGTCCATGGCGGGCGCCTGGCGGTTGTTGACCGCCGCGGTGAGGGTTGCGATTCGTTCTTCGTGCAAGCTGCGCTCGGCACTGGCCCGCTGTTCGGCCATCGACGCCTGAAGTTTGGCTATCTCGGTTCGCAGCTCCCTTTCCCGGCGGTCCGCTACTGCGCGGTCGGCCAACAATCGGTCTTCCGTTCTTTGCTGCTGCTCCTGTGCGTGCCGGAGCTGGGCGACGGCGATTTGGTCGGGCGTCTGATTCCAGATGGTCCGCGGGTCGAGCTCTAGTCCTTTTCTACCGCGCTCGGTCGAGGGCCGCGGCGGGTAGCCCTGCGGCATGTGGCCCGGCACGGCGGTTGGGGGCGCGTACTGCGGCGCGTAGGGGTTGTATGCGTAGGCGCCCGGGGCGTTGGGGGGAGCCAACGGGGCCGGGTAGGCGGGCGCATCGGGAGGCGTCGGATCGTTTGGGTCGCTGAACGGCTTGGGGCGCCCTTCGATGCGCACCATGAAGGGCGGGATGGGCTGCTTGGTCGGGTCCATCGGGTCGGAGGTTTCGATGCGGTACGCACCGCCTCCGGCGCGTGGCGCGAGCCATGCCTCGATCCCAAGTAGGTCCAGGGTGCCCATCCGGATGCCGCTTCTGACGCCGCTCCAGTGGCCGCGTTCGCCCGTGCGCCTGATGCCCACCAGGACGTGCTCCACCGTGGTCGCTGCCGCAGTGATCGCGTCGCGTGGGATCTCTTGCACCGTTTGGTTTTTGGTCATCTTGGTTGCTCTCCTGGCTCGTGGTCGTGCCGTCACGGACCGCCCTCCTGCATCGCGGGATCCCCGGGGGCCTCCGCGTCAGGGTGGCGCAAGGGGTATTCGTCCTGCCAAGTTGTCGAGGGCTCCCAGCGATCGATTAGGGCCATGAGGCCGCACGCCGATATGGCCGCCTCGACAGGCGCCCAAAGCAACGGCTCGACGGGCCCCCCCCCGACGCCGCCGAGCGCGCCGCCGACCCAGAACCCCGCACAGGCAGGGCAATACATAAGCTGCTCCAAAAACCTACCGCCTTTCGAAACCCACACCCGCAGGGGCGCAAAAATCGCGCTCTGTGTCAGCAGATACGACAGGCCCCAGGAAAGTAGTAGGAAACGAATCACCGGCCCTCACTCGTCGCCGTCGCCGTCGTCGTCGTCGTCGTCGTCGCCTAGCTCGTCGGGATCCTCGGATGGGTCATTGGGCGCGTCTTCTTCGTGGGCCGCCAGGTCCTCGGCCGCCAGTACCTTGCCGCGCCTCTCGAGCGCCGCAAGCACCGTCGCCCGCGGCTTGGTAAGTTGTTGCTCGGCAGCCAGGGAAAGCGCCAGGCCGTCTTTGCCCATCGTGGCGATTTCCGTAATCGCTTCGTGCGCGCGCAGGCCGGTCAAGGGGTTTTCCGCCGCGGCTGCGGCCGGTTCGTTTCTGAGCTCGAGCGTAGCGCTTTCCTTTTTCTCGCGGTCGGCGCGGCGCCGGTCGTACGCGTCGAGACGTAGTCTCGCGAGCGACCGCGCTTGCGGGCTGGACGCCTCTTCCGCGCGCCGCACGAGCGTATCGCGGTGCTCGCGTGCTCGCGTTTTTTTCTGCTCTTCCACGCGGGTCTGTTGATCCGCCAGAGCGCTCTTCCAGCTCGAAAATTGGCTTCCTGCTAACATGGCTTGTTCTGTCATCGGAGGGTCCCTTCTACTGAACGTTGCTACCCCCTGAGTATGCACTAAAACACGTCTTCAAAGGCGCCAGCGCCCACCGCGTCCGCCTCTTTCTCTGAACTGATCGCAACATTTGCTGACCATCGTGGTGGCCAGCTCGCCGCCCGATGCATCGCAGACGCCCACGTGCTCCGGCGGCGTTACAAAAAGATGCTTGAGCTGCCACTCCTGTTCGTTCACAACCCGCTCGGCGAAGCGCTGATCGATCATGGCCTGGCGCCCGCTCGTGTTGTTGAAAAACTTGCACGCCCCACACGTCGCTCGAGGGGCGTCGTCGACAAACTGCCTTACCTCTTCTTGCGTCGCCGGAACCACCGCGGCATTGGGGCCCGGAATGTCCACGCTCCGATCCATGTTGCGCCATTGCGTGGGGAGACCCAGCCGGTGAGGGGTCGCCTGCTCCACGCGGGCCTGTAGCTCTTCCATGTCGGCGTTTTCGTATTTCGCGCGTCGGAAGTTGTCGGTCTCGTCAGGCACGGCGCGGCCTCCTGGCACGACCCGCTCGCTTCAACGGCTTGAGGGGGGGCGTACCCCGCGCCGCGCCGTTGTTCTTCGGCTGCGAAAACAGGTCGAACGCCTGCGCGGCGTTTTCTAGCATCCAGGCGCGGGTTACGCCCATGTGAATGGCCACGTGCGCAAGCAGGTTGTTCGCGACGTTGTAAACGACTTCGTCGGCGTGCCCGGTGAGCACGACTTGTACCTCGGCCACCAGCTTCTGACTCTCCTTGAGCGCGTCGGGCGAACTCATGACCCGCGCTCCCATTTGGCGCAGACGTCGCGACGCCAACGCAGTTGCCCTTCGTGGCCGCACGCGCCGAAATCGGTCCACTTGCAGCTCGCCGGGATGGCGTTCGCCGCGTCCGGCGTCTCGGCTTGTTCAGATGCGTCGGGTTCGGCGCTTGGCTCGTCCGCGCTTGGCTCGTCCGAGCTCGCTTCGGGGTCGCGACGCCGCCCCATCATGGCCGGGCTCACGTGCTGGGTAGCAGCCTGGAACGCGGGTTGCTCGGCGATGGCGGCCTGCCCTTCTTCCAGGTCGAAGTGGGTGCACCCGTTGCATTCACGCGGACCACGCGGCGCGCGTAGGTACTTGCGCGCGAACCACACTAGGACTATGACCAGCGCTAGCGTCTCAAAAATGATCGCGACGGTTTTAGTGTCCACCGTTTCCTCCCTCCCCGCCGGCCGGCATGCCGAAACCTGGGCCGACCCAGTGGCCGGCGCAAGCACCGAACATCGGGACCGGGGTCGGGCCGACAAACCACCGCGAAAACGCGCCGCGGCACAGGAGTGCCAGCGCCTTGCGTTGCAGGCGCGACAAGGTCGTATCTGGCCCCGGTGCGAGGCGCCCCGCCGTGGCGGGGACTCCGCATGCGCTGACACTCCTCTGACGCGTCCACATGCCGCAACGGTATGTGCCCGGCCCCCCGCCCGTCAATAACGGACCGTAACCACATCGACCCACCGGGTGTGCTTCGCGAGCAGCACAGGCGTCTACCGCCGGCGACGCCGGAGACGTCGCCCGGAGCCCCCAGCGACGGCTCGGCAGTCGTCGCGGCCTGGTAGGGCTTGGCACAGACCTTGCGGTCGCTCACCAGTGAGCGACGTAAACCCAACTGTCCGCAAAGCGGACGTCCGCACGAGGTTCGGTTAGCGTTGTACTTGCGGTTCTGGTGTGGGTTCGGGTGGCGTGTGCGGGACGTGTTTTTTCTAATTCGGGGAACCCGACGGCGAGCATCTACGCGGTAGATACCTATTACGCGCAGAGCACCCAACGCGGCCGGGCGGGCGCTCGCGGCGACCGCCCACAGGGGCCTCTACAGCCGTTCGCCGGCCCAGAAGGGCGCACAGGGGCCCACAAGCGCAGCCGCAGCACTGCCTAGCGGGTCTTTTTGTCCGCTGCGGGCGCGCGCAGAGCGCCGTACAGGGTGATTTGCCGACACCAGACGGAGCACCGCGCAGCCCTGAACCGCGGCGATGGTACTCACGGCGCGTCGCGCTCGAGGCTACGGCGCCCGGTCGGACGCCTCGGCGAGGCCAAGCTCGGCCAGTAGACTCGCGGGCGCTTCGTACTCGGCCAGCGCCGGGTCGGGCTGCGCCTCGGGGCCGGTCCGCCACGGGTACAGCCAGTAGACGTTGAACGCATGGCCGCTCGGGCCCTTATCGCAGGGCGCGACCTTGCTCCCCGGCGGTTGGTTCTTATAGAAAAGCCCCGCCTGGTAGAGCGCGAGGATGTTTCCCGGAACCCCGTCGCGATGGTCAAACAGCGTTTGTAGACAGGGCACAGCGCCCGTGCGCGGATCGCGCGCCAGCTTGCAAAGCATCTCGCGCGGAATCCCGTGCACGACCGCCCGAAACCCACGCCTGTCATGCGTCGGCGTCCTGAGCCGGTACAACATGATTCCGAGCGCCACGGTCCGGATGGCGGCCTCGTGGTGCCACCGGCGCTTGCCCGGTGCCTCCCAAAGCGCACGACGGCCATAGAGTTGTTTGCCGGGCTCCGGGACGAACAGGGTGCGGTCATGGCGCTCGCGCTCGGGCGCGTAGGGTTGCGGGCTAAGCGCCGCATTGCGGATCCGCCGCGCCACCGCGGGCGGGCAGCTCGCAAGTAAAACACGCGCTGCGCGCCCCGTCGGGTCGGACAACACGGCTTGGCCGGCCCGATGCACGTGAGGGGGAACGGGGACCGGGTCGGCGTCGGACTGCCCGAGCCCCACCAGCAGGGCTTTGTACTTCAGGAGATGCGCACGCATGCGCTCGTCTACGCGCCGGCCGCGCGCTTCGAACGCTGCGCGCCGCTTGGCTCGCCGGCTTTGGCCTTGCGGGCGCTTGGGGTTGCGGGCGCGCTGGTCGGCCGCGACCCGGGCGGCCGCGTCGATTTCAAATTTTCGATCGCGCTGCGTACGCCTTTCCTGCGCCAGGGCGCTGTCCTCGGGCCTTGGCTTGCGGCCGCGCTCGAGTTTGGCCGCGAGCTCGCGCTTCGCGGCGTACTTGGCCCGCTCTTGGTCGACTCCGTCGGATACCTTGCGCGTGGCCTCGCGCAGGTCCGGGTCGACAATCATGTCAACGAAGGGCCTGGAGGGGCGCTTAGCCACGCGCGACCCCCGTCCTGGCCTGCAAAAGACGCACACGCTTGCAGGCCAGGCAGCGCAACGCGGCTCCCTGTAGGACATCGAAGCGCTTGCGGGCGGTGAGCCACGCGCGGCGACGCCGCTCTGTGAGCTCGTGTTCCGTGACGCGCCGGCACCCGCCGCAGCGGACGGTCACATGCATGGGCGCCCGGGGGGACGCTCGCCACGGACCGCTACGGGCGCCGCCCCTAACCACCGCTACCCCCCCGGCCTGGACCGGATTGCACGCCTGCGGGGGGGGGTTCCCGGTGTCGCACCGTCGCGAGGCGCGACACGTAAGGCCCCGGCCCGCAGCCGGGGGGGTAGTCGAAGGACATACAAGCACAGTTCCGTTCCGGTCGCAATCTGAAGGACCGGAAGGGGCGCGTCATCGCGGCACTCCGCGCGACGCCAGAACTGTCACCGGAGCCCCCAGGGCCCGGGGCCGGCAAGCCGCCCGAAACGCATGTTGCGCGCCATCTCGATCCCTCCCTCGCTGGTGCGTGCGGAGGATCGAGTACGCCAATTCCGCGGGGCATGTCAAAATTTAATTACCGCGATAAATATGGCTTGACATGGCTCCCTGTTTAGGGATCCAGCCGCGGCATCAATGCGGATCCGGCGCCCTGCCTGGCTGGGTGCGCCCGGCGCGCTTGCGGCCTCATGGCCTCATAGCCTCGCGAGGCCGTGAGGCCATTGTCTCATGAGGCTATGAGGCCATTGTCTCATGAGGCCACAGCGGGTAGGGTGCGCCCGTGATCCTCACTCTGCTATCCGAGAAGGGGGGCGCCGGGAAAAGCACCCTGGCGTGCCACCTGGCGGCCGAGTACCAGGCACGCGGATTGCGCGTGCTCGTGGTCGACGCCGATCCCCAGGGCTCGGCCCTGGAATGGGCCGAGGTGGCTTCCGAGGACAACACGGAGGCGCCGGACGTGATCGCCGTCGGCGACAACGTGCGCCACGTGGTGCCCGGCCTCGCCGACGGTCGCGACGTGGTCCTGGTAGACACCCCGGGGCGCATGGGCAAGCGAATGGTCGGCGCGCTGATGGTATCCGACCTGGCCCTGATTCCTGTCCAACCCGGCGCAACGGATGTGTGGGGCCTTGCGGGGACCATCGAGGTTATCGGGATGGTGTCCGAGGCGCGGCCCACGCTCAAAGCGGCGGTGGTCATCAACGGCGCCAATCGCACGGTGCTCGGGCGCGGAGTCCGAGCGGGCCTGGTCGAGGCGACGATGGCCGAGCCTACGATGCGCGTGCTCGACACGGAGCTCGGGCGCCGCATCGCGTTCGCCGAGGCCATGGCACAAGGCCAAGGGGTCACCACGGCCGCGTCGGGGTCCGTTGCAGCACTTGAGCTGCGCAGATTGGCCGACGAGATCGGCGAGCTGCTCGGGCTCGCGCTCCAAGGAGAAAAACATGTCCAAGCCGTCTAGGGTCGAGAAGCTACGTCCCCGGCGCCCCGTCGTGGCCGAAGCCGTCGCCCGCCGACTCGAAGAGGCCGCCGACGCGCGCGGCGATGGGGTCGCGGGGGCCCGCGGCGCCAAGCCGGCACCCCCGGCGGGAACGCTCGACGCGCCACGCACCCGGCGCGACGGCACCCAGACCCGCTCGACCTCCATGCAGATGCCGATCGATCTGGGCCGGCGCCTCCGACTCCATTGCGCGAGTCATGGCGTGAAGCAAAATGACGTCATCGTCGCCGCGCTCGAGCGCTTGCTTGCGGACGCGGCCGGCCCCGCTGCCGACAACTGAACAGAAGCAAGTCACGCTCGCGCGATTTTCTTTCGCCCAATGTGGTTGGCGCTCTGAGCGGTGCCTCGACAGTATCGGGCCATGCAAGGCATGAAGCGGAAGGCGGGGGCCAAACGGCTGGCGGTGTCATTGAGAACGCTGGACAGGCTCCTGGCTGGCGGCCAGCTCCCCTTTGTCCGCGTCGGGCGAGCGGTCGTCATCCTCGAATCCGATCTGCTCGCGCTGGTCCGGCGCGGCCGCACTCGGGGGCGCCCCTGACTTGCCGGCTCCGATTTGTAACGCTATTCTCGGGGGTCTACTTACGTTGAGGCCACCATGTCCAACGACGAAGGGCCAAAAGGGAAGTTGCATCTCGTGGGGGGCGGCGAGCCCGGGCCCGAGGGCGAGCAACTCAGCGACGCCGAGCGCCACCAGCTGCACCTCGCCCAGGCAGGCGCCGATATCTATGCCGTGTTGCAGCGCTTCGCCCCCGCATTCGCGCCCTGGGCCGACCCGGCGAGCTTCGCGCCGCTCGCCGCCAAGCTCGCCACCGAACAAATCGATCTGATCAACGCGCAGATTCTGCCGACCATGCTCGAGCCAGGGTCGGACTATCCGGTGTTTGGCATCAAGGTCACGGGGCGAAGCGGCGTCGCGGGGGTGGCGGCGGCGCCCAAGCGGCTCGAGGATTGCGGCGACGATCCGGGACAGGCCATCGCCCAGGCGCTGGCCCTGGCGTTTCTGCTGACGCCCGTGGTGCGGGGGCTGCTTCAGCTCGCCGGCTTTAAGTATGACTTCGAGCAGAAGCGCAGCAAGCCGAAGCTCCTGATATGACCGCGCAGACCCAGACGAGCGATAGTGCGCCGGCCCCGGGGTTGCTGGACGCGGCCGCGTTCGCTGACATGACCGTGGAAACCGTGATCGTTCCTGAGACGCGCTGCCGATGCGGGCAGCGGTTTGCGGTCCTGAAGGTCCATCAGCGTCCGGTGCCGGTCATCCTCCACACGCGGCCCCGTTGCGAAGCGGTCGACTCCATGACCGGCGAGGCGTTTGTCGCCTGGACGCGCGGACAAATCGACGCCTCCGAGGCCGCCAAGCCCAACCGACGACAACGACGAGCAGACGCGGCCAAGCGCCGCAAAACGTAGGGGGGCCCAATGCGTATAAGTGCTGAGCTCGCGGAACGGTTTCCAGACCTGGCCGCGCAGGTCGGACGCGCGTACAAAGCCCGGCGCCTGTCTGTGCCGTGCTGGCATTGCGGCGCCTCCATGTGCTTGCGTCCCGTGCGGGGGCGCCACCCGGCGGTCTCGTGCGCCGGGTGTGGGAGCAGGTACGCAACCACCACGGACCAGTCCGCAGTGGCGCTGCTGGATTACGCAGTGTTGTGCGCGGCCGCGGTGGTCGGCGCGGCCGACGGCCAAGCGACGGGCCCGCTTCTGGGCTCCGCTGCGCCCGACCGAATAAATGGCAGCGCGCACCCGTCGGAGGGAGAAAGGGAACGATGGTGTACCGGGGATCGGCTTTGGCTGTGCTCGCCGCCGCCTTGATCGGCTGCGGGGGCACGAACGGCGCGGTAGGCGCCCAGGACGGGGGTCCCGAGGACCCGGCAGCGCGGGCGGACGGGGGAGGGTACGATCCGGCGTCCACCGAAATCGTGGGAGCCGTCGGAGAGACCGGCGGGGAACAGACCCCTGCGCGGGACCCCGATAGCGGCCTGGCCGACGCCGGCGCGGCCGCGCCGGAGCTGCCGGAGCCCGACGCGGGCGATGCCGCGCCCGGCGACACGGCCGTCCCCGCTTGCGTGCCATGCGAACACGACGCCGAATGCGGGCCCGGGCTGCGGTGTCTGGGGCCCGAGGGCCGCGACGAGCAGTGCAATCCCTGGACGGGCGAGGATTGCGTCAACGTGCGGCGGTGTTTTCCCAGCTGCGCCGGCGACGACACAAGCGCGTGCGAGGCCATCTTCGGCGCCGACCATTGGTGCTTTGAAGAGACCGACGCATGCGCGCCCTATCCCGTGTCCCGCTGCGGCGACACGGATAAGGGGTGCCGCCCGTCGTCATGGCCAGCCTGGTGCGGCCTTTTTCTGATGGGAGCGCCCCTCTAGGCTCCTATCAGGGTGTCAGCGTATGCCCAGTAGATGAAGGCATCCGCGGTGTCGACGGCGGCGGATTGCAGACAGCTGAGCGACTCCCCAGGCTCCAGCGCGATTGAAGGGGGTTGCACCATCCCGTCGACTGCCACCGCCGCGTCGACTTCGACGACGCCAGCGGAGGAATGGGTGAAGGTCCACGTATGGACGACCGCATCCGAGTTAACCAGGATGCTGAGCGGGAACAGAGGCGCAAGCGACGCCATGACCACGCGACGGACGCCTGCTGGGGCCGTAAGCACCGAGGGCACCGTATCGCTGAGCAGATCCATCTGAACGCCGAACTTGTAGCCAGCCACGGTGAGGGGACGGTCGAGCTGTGTAATGAGGCGTCCCGAGGCCAGCGGCGCGGTAGTCGTAACTGGCTCTTGCATCTCCGTCTCAAGCCTCATGCCCGGCGGTGTGAAGGTGACCGCGTAGGCTCCTTCGACGCCAGCGGCTATCGTTTGCGCTCCAGAGAACACCTGTTTGGAGCCGCCGGGCACGCCGGTGCCGCGAAGGTAAAAAAGAAAGTCGTGATCGATCGAGTCGCGATTTTGAATCTTCGGCCCAGTGCCCGGGGAGGCTTGCGGCGCCGGTACCGCGCCGGCGGGCACGATGCCCCCCGTGAACCACGGACAGAACGTGCGGAAATTCGTGCCGTCGGGAACCAGCTCTATTGCGCTGACGTCCGGGATGGGGGCGAGCACCTGTAACTCCTCTACGGCGTCTACCAGCAATCGAGTCATGACCAGAGCTCCTGTGTGGGCGTCGTCCTGTCCAAAATGCTACCCGGCCCGCTCGCCGGCCACAAGGGCGCGGGCCCCCACGTTGTGTGTGGCGGGCCCCCCATGATAGCGTTACAAACCGTGAGCGACGCCGGAGGAAACCGAAAGCAGCCCAAGCGCGCGGTCCTCACCTTTCGCGTTGAGGGGGAGCTGGTGGAAAAGCTCGACGCCATCGCCGCGGAGCTCCGGAGCCAGGGCGGTCTGACCGCCACCCGCTCCATGGTCGCCCGCACCATCCTCGCCAGCCAGCTCGGAATGGACCCCATCCAGACCGAGGTGGGTGAAGTGCTCGCCAACGTGACTTCCGTGGTGCAGTGGGCGTTTCATCAGATCACCGTGGACGTGGTGGAGAAGTTGCCCAACCTGGTCCGCGAGGGCCAAGAAAGCCTGCAACGCGGCGACGGATTGCCAAGCCATAGACCCGCCAGGTGAGGTAATGGGTGGCCACCGGTCCCATCAACGGCCGTGGTCGTCGCGTCGATCTGGGGGGTGTCGATGCGGCGACCGCTGAGCGCTTGCTACGCAGGTATGGGGGCGTCGTGCGCGGGTGTGTTCGCGATCGGGCGGGCGCCGGCTCGGACCGCGAGGATCTGATCGCGGTCGGTCGGCTCGCGGTCCTCGAGGCGTACGTTACCCATCGCGCCGAGCGGGCCCTCGAGGCGACGTGGGTGCGGAAGATAGTGCGGTGGCGTGTGACGGAGGAATCGCTCGAGCAGGCCAGCGGCCGCGAGGATCTTCTGGGGTTCGTCGATAGCCCAGCAGGGGACCAATACGATCCGGAAGCGCACCACCTGCGCCAGCTCCTGCGCGAGGCCGTGGAGCGCGGCCAGCTGGGGATCCGCGAACAGATGGTGGTGGACGGCCGGCTGCGCGATGAAACCTTCGTCCGGATCGGCCAGGTGCTGGGCATCTCGAGCACCCGGGCCCATCAGGTCTACAAAGTCGCGGTGACCAAGCTCCGGCGCTGGGCCGATTTTGAGTCGAAATCGTGACGAGGTATGATGGGCAACAGCGCGCACCCTGCAATGGCCTACCTCGAGCACAACGCTCCCCCGAGCAGCCACGCAATCGCCGATGCGCTCGAGCGCGAGCCCGGAGCATGGCCACGCGTCCTGCGGCTGACTCTATGGCGCTCGGCCGTCCTGAGCCCGGGCTTGTTCCTTGCTGGCATCCGCGGCTGGCGCCTGGCCGGCGGCGCCGTGCTGGGCTCGGGCGCCATCACCGCCGGTCTGTTCGTCTACTACGGAAGACGCCGAGCCCGCGAGCAACGCGCGGCCGCGCTGCGCAGGTAGAGCCGCGCGCCGGCGGGGTCAGCCCCCGAAGCCATCCGCGTTGTCGACGGATGGGTGCGCAAGGACACCGTTCGTGCAGAGCTACCCTTCGGGGCGCTGACAAACCGCATCGGGTTCTGTGGTACAAAAACACGATGGGCCTGTGATACGCTCGCTAGGGTGCGCTAGACCATGGCGACTCTTCCCAAAGGCATCGGCTGCAAGCGCGTCGGCACGCTGACGACGGCCAAGCGGAAGAGACTGCCTGTCGGTGCCTTCGGGTTGCCTGCGCAGCGCAAGTACCCGCTACCCGATCCGAGCCACGCGAAGAACGCAAAGGCTCGCGCGTGGCAACAGGTCGTCAAAGGCAAACTGTCGCTGGGCGACTACACTCGCATCGTCAACAAGGCCAACCGGGTCATCGCTTTCTGTCCTCTGAAGTAGCGCCCCCCAAAGGAGCCTAACGTGGAATCACGGATCAGCTATGCCACCGGCTTCAACCTTGCCGCCAGCAACAACCCGGGGCCCGGCTCCTTCTTCGGACTGACAAGCGCCGTGCCGGCCCTGTTGCGTGGGAACCCTGCGGGGATGAGCGTCAGCGTGCTTGTGCGCGTGGACGGCACGGAAAACGACGTCAACCCGACCCCGCCGGCATTCGAGCTCGTCGCCGGCGACAGAGACTTCGCGGTAGCGGAGTCGGGGTGGGCGGTCGCTATCATCACGGGCGGTGACCAGCGCGCCATGTCCGGGGGCATTGGGAGCATCGCCAACGGCACCCGCACGGCGAACGGACTGGACACGGTGCTGACCTACACCTGGGACGGCAGCGAGCACCGGACATGGGTCAACGGCGTGCTCCAGGACCACGCCGGGGGGGGGACCCTGGTCGCCGGCCCCGACAATTTCGGCATCGGCGGGACGGCCGATCCTAGCTGGCCAGCCCTCGACCCGGGGACAGGGGGCCTATGGCGCAGCTCGGTGGGCGGCCTTTGGGTCACGCCGGACGTGCTCGACGCGGCCGCCGTCCACGACCACTACCGCCAGGTGCAACTCGCCAACGACATGCGCGCCGTCGGCGTCGGCGGAAACCCACCGAGCGCCGCGGCCTATCTCTGGAGCGTCCGACGCGGCTTGCCGCAACTCGTCGACGGCGGAACCGAAACCTGGGTCGACGAAATCCAGGGCTTGGCGCTCGCCCGCATCGGAGTCACGACGGGCGCCAGCGTGCGCGGCCGCGACGTAGACTGGGACCAGACCCAGACTTCCACTATCGTTGTCTGACCGCCCGCGCCCCAAAGGAGCCCACCCGTGGAATCAAGAATCAGCTACGGCACCGGATTCAACATCCAGGCCAACAACCCGGCGCCCGGCTCGTTTTTCGGCCTCGCAAGCGGGGTGCCTGCGCTCTTGCGCGGGCGCCCGGCGGGCATGACGGTCTCGGCTCTTATCCGCCCCGACGGCACGGCAGACAGTAACGATCCGGGCGTGCCGTTGACGGAGTTCGCCGCGGGCACGCGCAATTTCGCTGCTGCGGACGAAGGCTGGCAGATCATCCTGAACACCGCCGGAGACGCGCGCGCCATCTTCGTTGGGATCGGCGACAACAACCGCGGGATTGAGGTTGCCAACGACCTTGACATGGTGGTGACCATGGTGTGGGACGCCGCGGAGCTGACGGTGTACGTGAACGGGGTGTACCTTGCCGGCATCGGAGGCACGCTCACCGCAGGCCCCGATAGCTTCGGGATCGGGGGCACTCCCGACCCGAGCTGGTTAGTAGCCGACCCGACGGCTGGCGGCCTATGGCGCAGCTCGCTTGCCGGGTTGTGGGTCACGCCCGACGTGCTCGACCCACCCGCCGTCCACGATCACTTTGAGCAGGTGCAGCTCGCGCAGGACATGCGTGCGGTGGGGGTCGGTGGCAACGCGCCGAGCACGGCCGCCTACCTCTGGAGCGTGCGACGCGGCTTGCCGCAGCTCGTCGACCAGGGCACCGAAACCTGGGTGGACGAAGTGCAGGGCCTGTCGCTGGCGCGCATCGGAACCCCAGTAGGCGCGAGCGTCGGGGTGCGACGGACGGATTGGGACCAGAAGCAGACCTCAAACATCCGCCCCTGACCGGGGGCCCCGCCCAAAGGAGCCCACACGTGGAACCACGAATCAGCTACGGCACCGGATTCAACATCCAGGCCAACAACCCGGCCCCCGGCTCGTTTTTCGGCCTCGCAAGCGGGGTGCCTGCGCTCTTGCGCGGGCGCCCGGCGGGCATGACGGTCTCGGCTCTTATCCGCCCCGACGGCACCGCAAACGGTAACCTTCCCAGCGTTCCGGCGTTGGAGTTCGCCGCGGGCGCCCGCAATTTGGCCGCCGCCGACGAAGGCTGGCAGATCGTCGTCATCACCAGCGGCGACGAACGCGGGGTCAACGTCGGGATCGGCGACAACAACCTGTCGCTGGTAGTCGCCAACAGCCTTGACATGCTGGTGACCATGGTATGGGACGGCGCGGAATTCACGGTGTACGTGAACGGGGTTTTCGTTTCCGACATCGGAGGCACGCTCACCGCAGGCCCCGATAGCTTCGGGATCGGGGGCACTTCCGACCCGAGCTGGTTAGCAGCCGACCCGGCGGCCGGCGGCCTATGGCGCAGCTCGCTTGCCGGGTTGTGGGTCACGCCCGACGTGCTCGACGCACCCGCCGTCCACGATCACTTTGAGCAGGTGCAGCTCGCGAAGGACATTCGTGCGGTCGGGGTCGGAGGCAACGCGCCGAGCACGGCCGCCTACCTCTGGAGCGTGCGACGCGGCTTGCCGCAGCTCGTCGACCAGGGCACCGAAACCTGGGTGGACGAAGTGCAGGGCCTGTCGCTGGCCCGCATCGGAACCCCAGTAGGCGCGAGCGTCGGGGTGCGACGGACGGATTGGGACCAGAAGCAGACGTCGCAGCCCGGCCGCCCCTAACGGTGCGGCGTCCCTATCGGGCCCGTACCCCGGGCCCCCACGTGCGCCACGCGAGAAACGCGAGGCCGCCGGCGGCCAACGCCCCCCCGAACCACCAAAGCGCATTCGGGATTCCCACGCCGCCCGCAGGCGCCTTCTGTGGCGCCGCGGGCGCCGCGCCGAGAGCGATCTGGGCGTTCGGCGACGCCGCGCCCGTGAGGGCGCCCTCCACCGACTGCACGAAAGCGCCGACGTCGGTCTGGAGCTTCGTAATCTGACGGCCGATGCCCATCGCCTCGCCCTGCTGAGTGCCCATCTGCCCAATGCGCTTGCCCAACTGGACGCCCGTCTCTTGGAGCTCGCAATACGTGTTCATGAACGCCCGTAGCTCGTTGTGGGCCACGGTACCGGCCGGCACGTCCTGGGTCAGTCGCCTGGCCGCCGTCCTGAGATTGTGGAGGGCGGCCGTGAGCTGGCGTGCGATTTGTTCGCGAGGGGCCTCGGTCGGATACGGCGCTCCCGCCGCAGGCGGGTCCTGTGGGCTGGTCGCGTCTGCCTGTGCGGGGCGAAGGTCCACGACGTTTTCCATGGCCCAGGCTACCACAGCACTGGGCGCGCTCGCACCCCTACGGTACCCTGAGCCATGGGCGCACCGCGAGGCAAAGGCATCTACGCCAGGGCCCCACGCTACTACCCGGGGGGGAACCCGGGCGCCTATGCCGTGGCGCTACGGTGCCAGTTCGTCGCGCTGCACGACCAGGCAAGCACAGATGACGATGTCCGCCGGGCCGCAGACCTTGGGCTGCAAACCTTTCTGTACTCGATGCCCGACTCATGGTTGCCCACCAACTGGGGTGCGACGCTGCACCGACAAGGCGAGCGGGCGATGAAACTCGGCATCGCCGGATTCATCGCCGACGTGGAACGCGCCGACCAGTGGCGCAACCAACGCCGCGCCCGCCAAGTGCTCGGCCAAGCCCTGGCCAATGCGGCGGCGAGTCTTCCGTCGGTCGGGTTTACCTCCATTCCTAGCTGGTACCTCGACGACGTCGCACCCGCAGCGGCCGCCGCGGGCGTGTGGGGATCGCCGCAGCTGTACGGCATCGTGAGCCCTGTGCGCAGTCATGAGGAGTTTTCCCGGCGCGCTGCGCCCTGGCGCAGGCTGTTTGGCGCCGAGGGGGTCGTGCCGTCGCTGGCGGCATGGGGCCGCGCTCCCATCGGGGCGCCGGCGCCGGAGACGATGCCGCCCGACCAGGCCGAATACATGGCGCCTTTCGTCGGCGAGCGCGGCGGTATCTTCTGGCAGGCGCCGTCGCAGGACCGCATCCGTCCGTGGCCCGGCACCGCGGGATTTTCCCTGTTACGCGACTTCCGTTTTGGCGCGAGCGCCTGGCGAGACCTGGTAGCAGTCCTGGGCCGGTCGATGCTGCGCGCACCCGCACCCTGGAGAGCCCATGGCTAAGACGACGCCACCCAAACCGAAAAAGAAACGCCCCGTGTGGGTTAGCGTACTCAAATGGACGGCGATCGGAGTCGGCGCACGCGAGGTGTACCTCGCGCTGGGGCCCCGCCGGCAGCGACGCCGCGACTTGTTCAACCTGGCGCAGTTCAGGGCCAACCAAACGGGCAAAAGGCTGATCGTCGTCGGCGACCCGGACGGGGGCGTCGTCAACCGTTTCCTCGGCCGCGACTACGATTGCGGGGCGCTGTGCGTGGACAAAAAGGGATGCCTTTCGTGCCCCGAGTACGCGCATGGTCGACTCGAGGATATCTTGCCTCAGATGCCGAGCGATAGCGCCGTGGTGTTCGTGAGCGCTACGCTCGAATACGTCGACGACATGGATCAAGTGCTGGCCCAGTTGCAGCGCGTCAGCGGCGGCGATCTGTTCGTCGTCACGGTCGAGCCCTGGACCCTGACAAGCCTGTTTTATCCGGGCGCCAGGCGCCAGATCTACGAAGCGCCCCCCGACGATCCTCGCTTTCGCTGGACGCCCCTTCCGTGGTCGCCGCGCAAGTCTGAAAACCGCGTGCTTGAGCTCCCTCCGTCGCCATGAAAAAGAAGCGCGCAGCCATCGGAGGCCGGGACGACTGGAGCGCGTGGGCGCCCTTGGCAATCGGCCTGGTAGGGGTTGCGCTGTTCGCGTGGCTTCAGCGCGGCCGGCGCCCGTCTGCTCCGGTCGCGGTCGGGCTGCTGCCAGCGCCAGGTTGCGCGCCTTGCGCCGCGGCCGCGCGCCGAGCCGTATAGCCGGCGAGGTTCCAAGCGGCCGCAATCGCTCGATTTCCCCCGGGCCCTCCCCCGTGTCCCCCGTGTCCCCCACCTGCCCCGCGGGAAAAGACGGCCGAGGACTGGATGAAAAAAGCATTGCGCCGGATCGTTGCGCTGGCGCACCCTAACTAGGGAGGCTTTTCCATGGAGAAACGCTTTAGTTTCCTCGAAGGGTTCAGCGCGGGGGCTGGGGCGCTCCCCTACAGCACGGACGGCTTTGTCGCCGCCGTGCCTGGTTTCGGCGGCGACGTCGCCGGGTTCACGACATGTACGATCGTGCGCCTGACCAATTTCGGCTACTTGCCCGAAGTGCCGGGCGTACGTGTCGCGGCCTCCAACGCGAGCATCGCGCCCGACACCGGTTACGTCGACCTGCTCGACGGCTTATTCCTGACGGGCGCCACCGCAGACACGGGCGGCGCTTTCCTGGCCGCCGTGTGGGAGCCTGGCATCGACGCGCCCGACCCGCCAACCGGGGTGATCATGGTGTTGCACCGGGTCTTCGATCCGGTCAATGACGTGCTTTTCCTCTACGGCAATGGGCTTATGCGTGACCAGCAACCCGCGAGCCACGAGGCGCCGGTGCCCTCCGGGGGGCAGCTTTCCATCGGGTTCGATTTCAACAACCTGGCCACGCCCTTCACCACCGCATGGGGGGTGGACGCGGCCGGGGGCGCCGATGACAACGGGGTCGCCGGCTTCGCCTATGGGGCGTTTATCGCCACGCCGGCGCAGGTGGCAGAACACTTCAAACAGATCGCCCTGGCCGCGGACATGGTGGAGGGCCCGCTACCCTGGGAGCTCTTGCTGTCCGTGCGCCGGGGGCTGCCCGACCTGGAGGTGGCCGGGGGCGCGGCCGCTGTATGGCGTGACGAAATCGGGGGCGTCGTTTTCAACCGAAGTACCCTCGGCCAAGAGCCCACCCTTCGGGTCTCTGCGCGCCGGGGCATTTTGTTCTAGGAGGATACGGTGGTTGAACGTCTCACGAGTTTTGTCGATGGATTCGCCTCGGACGACTTCCTGCTTGGCACCCAGGAGGCATTGCCCGGAGGGTCGCAGGGGTTTTCGGTGGCAGCGCTCTTTCGTCTCCGTCAACCGTGGGACCCGACGTTTACGTCCCCCTTCGAGTTCAGGACGCTGCTGTGGCAGTCGGGCGTGCCCATCACAGGCGCCGGGCGCACGGGTTGGTCGCTGCAAAGCGACGATGGCAACTCCGACCAAATGGGCGTGACGTTTTCGATCGCCACCGACGGCTTCGGGGGGGGCAAGCCGCTCGAGACTCTCGACTGGCAAAACGTCCCCTTCTCGAAGCCCAATGACGGCTCGGGCTACGCGAACCGGGTCGTCCTCGTCCAAGGGATCTACTTGCCCCTAGACCCCGACTTCACGCCCGACGGGGGGATGCATCTCGTCATCAACGGGTTCGACGTCGCGCAGGTGATTGTCAAGGGCAACTACATTCCCTCGGACCAGCCGCCGCGTGCGGGGTTTGACCCGTTGGTGGCTTCCGCGTGGCCCCCTGACCAGGGCCTGGCGGGCATGGCCTACGAAGACACGGAAGACGTCAACAGCCGCCTGGCAAGCGTCCAGGACATCTGGAAGAGGTGCTCCGACGTCGGGGACATGGCCCAGCTCCAAGAGGCAGGGAGCTTCCAATGGGACAACCTCTGGAGCACGCGCCGCGGCCTTCCCAACATCCCGGCCGGTGCCCCCGGGGCCACCGTCTGGACCGACCAGGTGGGCGGCGCGCTCACCCTTGCGCGGTCGGGCGGCGGCGATTCGATGCGCGTCAACGCCGGCAAACCCCAATTCCGCTAGGAGCCCGCCAATGACAGAAGCGCTGATGAGTTTCGTTTCTCGCTCCACCCAACAGGACTACTTCGAGGCCGCGCCGGGGGTCCTCAACGGGGATGCCGCCGCTTCGACTCATGCCATGATCCTGCGCCACAATCCGAAAATGCCCTACAGCGCGGCCGCGTCCACGCCGGCTGATGTCTCGCCGCTGAGCTGGCCGTACGACAACATGAACGTCGCGGAGACCGAGGGCCTACGTGTCAACATGCAGCCGGGCGGGGTCATGGTGGAGTACGGCGACGGGGCAGCCGCAATCCAGTTGCTGTTCCCCGTGTTCTCGCTCCCCACGAGCCTTCACACCTTCATGCTTCACATGGTTTTCGATGCGGTCGACGCCCCCGCGGTCATGTACGTCAACGGGGTTGCGGTCGCGGAGCACGGGAACGTCTTTGTGCCGAGCTCGATCTCCACCAAGGTCGGCCTCCCGGTACCGGCCCAGTTCGCGGCGGTCACGCCCCCCCCCGTGTTCGGGGGTTGGGTGGATGGCGGATTCGGGGGTCTTGCGCTCACCAACCGGGCGTTGACCCAACGGGAGGTGAGCGCCCACTTTCTGCGGTGCCAGGAGGCTATGGATTTCATCGACGAGGGGAACTGGGATCTGCTCTGGTCAGCGCGGCGAGGCTTGCCGCGCGTCACCGATCAGACCACGCAATGGCTCGACGAGCTCGGCCAGGTACCGCTTACGCGCACCGGAAGCGCCCAGACGAGTCAGCAGACCGACGCCGGCGCCGCGCTTTTGATGAGCTAGTCCACGATCAGGACGCGGACCCCGTCGCCGCCGTCCAGGTCGTGGTCAGCGCGGCCGACCGCCGCATCGCGCATCGCGCGCAACACGTCGCTCGGCGCGTTGTCGCGCTCGAGCGTCGCGTGGTCGGCCGTCGCGAAGTGCAGGCCCGCTTTCTTTCGCGTCCACAGTTCCACGGCCTGGTGAAACACGCTCCCGAACCCCTGCGCGCGTGGCACGCCTGCAAACAGGTTCAGGGTCCAGATACGCAGTACCAGATGCCCCGCGCGCTGCTCACACAGGAGGTGAGCTCGCGCGAACCCGGGCCAGGTCACGGTTACGTGGTCGCCGGCCCCGAGGCTCCTGGGCGGTTGCTGGGGCCCCGAGGCCCCCGTCTCGTGGGTCACCTTGGCCCTGAGCCTTGCGCATATCTGCTCCGGGGTGGGTTTGTCCGCCGCAGCCATGCGCCCAGCATACCGCGGGCCTCGTGGCTGCGCCATCCTGGGCTGTTCGGACGTTCCGGGATGGTTTTTTCCTGCTTTTTTGATTTTTGAGTACACGAAACCGCGCCCGCGCCTGAGAGCGTCGAGGCCATGACAGACACCAAGGACATTCTCACGCTGGCCGAAGCCGCCGCCATGGTGGGACGGTCAGAACGAACGCTCTGGCGCTGGGCGAAATCGGGCAAGCTCCCTACGCTGAGATTCGCCGGGCGCGTGCTCGTGACCCGGCGGGCCGCGGCACGAGCCGCTCAAAGCGTTCGGCCCGGCCCACGCAGGTAGTACCCGCTCACGGGCTCTGCCGCGCGCGCACAAGTTGCTGGATGCGCTGGTACGACACGCCCAATACGTGGCCCGCGTCGCGCAGGCTCAAGCCCGCGGCCGTGAGCTGCCGGGCGCAGCGGGCCCGGGCTTGGGTGGCCTTCTCCTTTTGGTATTTCGCGATGGCCGCCGTGTCGGTGGCTTGCTGGGTGAGCTCGGCCAAGCGGGGCGGTAAGCGGATTTCCTCGACGAAACGCACAACGCCAGCGTCGGCGTGGTCCACCGCGAGGGCGGCGCGTAGGCGGCGACGCGCTTCCGCGATCGAGCGCCCTTTTGCGTCGCACCCTTGGACGGCGGGGGCGGACGCGAACCACCAGCCGTGCTCCCTCTGGAAGACGACCTGCATATCAAGCCCCCTCCGCGAGGGTGACCGACACATCCTTGTAGCGCAGCCGGCACCAATCAGGAGCACGGCGCGGCGCGCGGCGTCCCACGTTCAGCTCCCTTTCGGAGAGCACACACCGAAACACGTAGCGAATCGAAAGCCCCGCAAAGCGGAACCGCGCAACGTGCGAGAACGGGCACCCGTGGCACCCTTGCACGGTGGCCTCGAGCGGCCCCGTGAATAGTTCGTGCACCGAAATGGTCACTTAGGCCAGCGGCGCCAGTTCGAATGTTCCTCGTCGAGCCCGTTTTGGTTGGCGCGACGCTCCCAGCCGCAGTCCTCGCAGCGCTGCCTGATTTCGATATGTCCGTGCGCCGCTCGGTTCTGGATCTCGTCCTGATTCACGGGGCCAACAAAGGGGAAGGGGCCCCCGGCCTGCACGATGGTTTCGTGGTCGCAGTCGGGCCTCTCGGGTCCCGGTTGCCACGGCCCCGTTTCCTCGTATGCGCCGTTTTGGTTGGCGCGACGTTGGCAGCCGCAGTCCTCGCAGCGCTGCCTCACCACGATAGCCCCGTGCGCGCGCGGGTCCTCGAAGCCGGGCGCGGCCACCGGTCCCGTATAGCCGTAAGCGTCCCCCACCGTGACTACCCTTTCATGTTTGCAGTCCCCCATCGCGATCACCTTCTTTCTGTGTTTCCTAATACACCGTGCGTCCCACTGTCAACCTGGGTTGACAGTGGGACGGCCGACCATCAGGCCGCAACCCGCGTGTCGACCTGAACGGTCGTGGAAACGCAGGCGGTGGGCGCATGTTGCAACGGCAGCCGCATCCGTCCGCGGCCGTCTCGCCAGGTGAACACAAGCGCGCCGGTCGCACATGTGCTGTTCGGTCCTTCGAACCCGATCCGCAGGCCCGGCGCACCTTTGAGCCCATGGGCGACCGACGCCAGGGCGCGCGCCTCGACCCCTCGCTCGAGCCACGCCCGGGCGTCCGGATCCGGACTGTGGAACCCGAGGTGTTCGTGCTTCGCCTTGACCGCCATACGCGCGATCTTCAGCAGACTGCCCACGGTTCCGTTGAAGGTCTGACCGCCGAGCCCGGCGGCCGCGGCCGTTGCGTTAAGCTCGCGATGGGCGGCCGCCCGTTTCTTGAGTGTCACGATGATCGTGCTCGCGATTTTTTCGTCATCCCAGCCACGAGCCCGAGCGCCTTCCATAGCCTCGCGCGCTTGCTCGTCGGGCACATGCCACAGATAGGCCAGTGCTTCGATATTCTCGAACGCATAGCGAACGAGCTCACCTGCGGCCGCTCCGCTTTCGCGGTAGACCTTCGCTCGAGACGCGAGCTTGCGAGCGTGGCGCTTGAGCCTTGCGATTCTTTGCTTCTCGGTCATGTTCCTTCTCCTTTTTCTCCGCTCCCCAGCGGATTCAATCTCGTGGTCTCACAGCTTGACTTTGCCGGGCTGCTTATGGTGGCTGGCCAGCGCCACAATGGCGGACAGATCGTAGTCCGGCGCGAATTGCACCGTTGGGAGGTGCTCTTCCCCACGCAACCGCATTCTGTCGAGCATCTTGACCACACCGCTCGGGCGCACTGAGACCTGACAATGGCGGTTGCCCTCCCGGACCACCTCGACCACCACGATACACCGGCGTATCCCGTCGACGATCACGCGCTCGCCCAGCAAAACACGCAAGGGCCCGTCGTCCGTCGTCGCGGGCGAGTTACCGCTCCAATCGTACAGGTACCAGCGCCCAAGTTGATCGACCGCGAGCCGTTGATCGTGGTCGTCTTCAAGCGTGCTTCGCCCCAGATGACATACCCTGGTGAATTCCAGTTCTTCCATTGCTGCTACTCCAGATCTGGCGCTCCCATGCGCCGAATTTTCATAGGTTGACTTGGTCCCAAGCCGATGGTCGGTGAAGGACATCGGTCTCCGCTTGCGCCCAGCGCTTGCAATCGGAAAGCGTGCGCTGCTCCAGACGCGAAAGCCGCGACTTGCCAGCCAGATTCTTACAGTCGACCAATCGAAGGTCCCATCGGCTGCCCCTTCGAACGGCCTTCCAAAAGCCGTAGCCTTCGTAGCCATCCGTATCTTCGAAAGCGAAGATCGAGCTCGCGTAGCAGCCACGGTCCTCTTTTCTCCACTTCACCACGAATCGGGGGGGCGCCTTGTGTCGAGGTGCGACTCCGAATCCGGAATACTCCGCGGCCGCGGCCGCGGACGCCTCCGTCGCCCATCGGCGTGTCCGTATGGGCGGACGTGCAAACCCGGGTCCGCAGTGCTGCGCAGCGTGGATCTGTTTGCGTGTAGGCGCGCTTCCGTCGAGTTGCTGGAAGGCCAAATTCCAGGGGACGTTGCCTACGAAACTATAGGTACCGTCCGCGTTTCGGACCATGACTAGCGTGTCCATTTTCCTTCTCTTCCGTCCGCTCCCCAGCGGACACATGGGCCACATGTGAGCGGCCCGAATCTCAGATTTCGCCTCGCGGGCCGGAGGGATCTTCGACCGTTCCGACTACATTCTGGTCGGCGTCCACCACGTACCTGCGAGTGTAGAAGTAGCCATCGCCATTGACCGGACAACGCACGGTGTGACGGTAGCGTTTGGCGACGATCGCACGCTCGTATCCCATCCGTTCGAAAACCGCCCATGCTTCAGAATCCGGCTCTCGGTTGAGTCGGAGGGCGGAACCCCGTTTCCCTCGGATACACAGGAAAATCGGATCGTCCATCTGCCTTCTCCTATTGTCCGCTCCCCAGCGGATTCATAGGTCAGACGCAAGGTTTCGCTCGTTATTCAGCACTTCCCCCAAAAAAAAGAATCCCTAATGTATACTATAGTATACGGTCAAGAAACTATATATTTCTTGACGTTTTCTTCTGGACCATAGAATAGGCCGTTAAGTGTGGCGTCTACCCAATATCCCACACATTCGTTGGGACGGTTCGCTGGGGAGCGGACAGAAAGAGAAGGACGCCATGAGAACGAAAGCAAAACCGCTGTTTTTTGCCGAGCGTACATACAGAGAACACGGACACGATCACACAGAGATCCGGTTCTTCGAATCGGAGGTGCAAACGCTCGCCCATGCTGTGGAGCAGTGCACCGATAACAAAATCGGGTACGGCGATGCGGCCACGGCCGTGGAGATGAAGGCGAAATTCGGCGCACTTTCTGAGCGCGGATTCACACATGAGGTGTCCCGTACCCTTTGGAATCAGCCAAGGGTCACGCTCACATGGCTGCACTACGATGAAACTCGCTACTGCGAGCCCAGGATCGAAGTGACCGAGACCTATCCACAGATGCGCACGGACATGCGCCTTCTAGAGAAGGTCATACGGCGCGCTGTGAAACTTCAGGACGGAAGGTTTCAACCCGAGGTGCTCAAGTCACCGGACGCAATCCGCGATGCGCTCCTTTCGTTCAAGGCGACGAACGTCAAGGTCGTGCGAGAAGGCGAAACTTGGGACATGTTCTGGGTCTACACGGCAGCCTGAGTCCAGCGCCCGTGGGCCACATCGTGGCCCACGGACCATGGGTTCAAGCTGGACCGTAGGAGTAGCACGATGAAAAAGAGCAAAGGTCATATCTGTTTTTGGAAGGGGTTCGAATTCTTCGAACGCAATGGTGACGTCTTCCGGGCGAACACCCACAACCCGATCCAAACATTCGGCGCACGTCATGGGCGCTGGGAATGCTCGCGAGCGCACTTCGACCACTACCGCGCTGTCATCGTGCCGGAGTCCGTCTCATGAGTCGCACGTACCTCATACCCGACGAAAACCTCGCGACGCTGCGCACGAAAATCGCAAAGCTCGCCGCTCGCTCGCAGAAGTTGGGTTGCGCCCCGATCGAGCTGGACGTCATGGGCGAGTTTTGGACTCGCGCGACCGATGCGAGCCATGGCCTACCGGTCTCTATCGTCCGCGTCTACCATGCTGTGGAGGTGTGCGGCGAAGCGCCGGTGTATGAAGGGTGGTCGCTGGCCGCTCGCATCGAAAATGGCGAATTCCTTGGCGATGCGGTAGGCGCGATCGTCAAAACTGTACCAGGTGTCGACCTTCCGGCACACCTGCGAGCGGACCGTGTCGACGCCACCCATTGCGAGCATTGCAGCACCAACCGCAGGCGCAAGGATACTTTCGCATGCTCGCACGTCGACGGACGGTGGGTACAGGTTGGCCGGCAATGCCTGCGAGATTTTCTGGGTCATGCAAGCCCGGAGTCCCTGGCGAAAGGAGCGGAGCACCTACTCGACGCGGTAGGGGCCTGCGAAGAATTCGAAGGGGATTGCGGCGAGCCGTGGACTGCCCTCTACCACGGCGAGTCGTACCTGTCGTACGTCGCAGGCGCGATCCGCTCCTGTGGGTGGGTGAGCAAGGCGGCTGCGAACGAACGGACACCTGCGACCGCGGGAATCGCCTTGCATGAGATGACGCGCAAGCCAAATCAGGGACGTCCCTTGTTCTCGGTTCGGGACGAGGATTGCGAGACGGCGCGCGCTGCGCTGCAATGGTCGCAGGCATGGCTCGCAGGCGATGGCCTGAACGACTACCAGCTGAACATGCGCGCGGCACTCGGCTCGGGCGTTGTCAGTCACCGGACCATGGGAATCGTGGCCAGCTTGATCGCGGCCCATAGGCGCGAGATTGGGCGCGCGCTCGAGCGCAAGCGCGAGGCGCAATCGGTGCACGTCGGAACCGTCAAGGTCCGGCGGGAATTCGTCCTGACTTTGGTGCGGGAAACAGGGTGGGAATCCGACTACGGGTACACCAACCTGTACACGTTCGCCGACCCGGACGGAAATTGCATCATATGGAAAACCGGAAACAGTCTCCGGGCCGACCACGAACCCGTGCGCCAGGGCGACACCATCAAGGTCAAGGCCACGGTCAAGGAGCACTCGACCTACCGAGGGGTCGCGCAAACGGTAGTCACCCGGGCTAAGGTGCTCGGGCGAGCCACGGCGGCCGCGCAAGCGGCCTGATAGATAGAGGACATAGGAGCGAGCGATGTACTACAAAGCATGCGACCCGAAAACGAGTCACGACGATTGGATCTCACTGAACCTCGACCGGATCCCTGGAGACCTACTGGTCAAGGCGTGCGGCGCCCTGGATAGCGCCTTCGAGGTGATCCAATGGGTGAACCGGCCCGAGCCCGAGGACGAGGACGACGACCCACCGGAGCTGTACGGCGGCCTGGTACCGGCGCAAACCCAGTGCTACGTGCTAACGCAGGACAGCGACGACGGGCCCGCCCTACGGGCCGCACTGGACGCCGCGGGGTTCGAACTATTCGAGACGCAGGACGAGCACCCGGTGGAGTTTTTCTTCGGGATCGACGGGGGGGGCTACTCGTTCATGGGGCAGCACTGGATCCCCTTGCGCGCGCGCCTTGCAGCGGCCCGACTGCTGGCAAGCGAACCGTTCGAGCCCGAGCCCGAGCGCTTGCGAGACCTGCTGGCGCAATGGTCCACGGACATGGACCGCCAGGGCGAGGACTTGCGCCGGCGGTGCCCGGACGTGTTCGAAGCGCTGGACGCTGCTCTAGAGGCCAAGCCATGACCGCGGACAAACTCACAATCGAAAAACTGGACGAGTCCGATCCGATGGCGCTGTATGAACACTTCGGCGGCGAGCTCCAACCGCAACCGGTCTATCTAGAGCTCCACCCGGAGCGCGGCACTGTAAGCGTGGACTCCGATCCAAACGTAGGGGGGGGAGTACCGCCGGACGTGTGGCACGGGCGCCGAATCCGATGGAGCTTTTCGGGTGTCCCGACTCCGCGGACCGCGAATCGCATCATGCAAGAGCTCTTGCCCAGCCTCCAGCGCGCAGCAGATAGCTATATCGAGGAGTGGGACGGCTCAAACATGGTCGGGCGCTTTCCCACAATCGAAGACGACGACCACGCGGGCTACACCGGCATCGGTGGGGCCGTCACGGACGCGCTCCTGGACCCGGAGGACTGCGCATTTTATCTCGACCCGGGCGACTATTTCGAGCACACCGGGGCGCCGGAGGAGCTCACAGCACACACAAGCGACGAGCAGATCGAAAAGATGGCCGAGCGGATCGTCGAGGACGAAATGCCGGACGCGGGCTACCTCGACGACGAATCGGTGGCCAAGTACCTGGGTGAGCAACGCGACCTGTTGCGCAATCGCTCGGAGCAGACGCCGGACTAGCCGGCCCACGGAAGGCGGGGGCGATGATCACGTACACAGGAATCAGAACCGGCGGACGCTCGCGCGTCATCATAGAGGACCAGAGCGGCTCGCAGTGGTCGCTCTATCGCAACGGCCCATTGCCTGGGCGGTGGTGGTGGCGGACCGCCCAGGACCGTGCGGAGCTCGCTTCCGTGCTCCTGTGGAGCCATTTTTGCGAGCACGACCGATTGACCGAAGCGCGCCGGATGTTCGGGCGCACCCTTACGCCTGCGACGCTCGCACGCGAGCTGTGCGAGCGGGCGGGCGGGTTGCTGCTTACGGGCCTGGGGGACCGGTGGACGCTCACCTGCGAGCAGATCGATTCGGCGCTCGAGACCATCTATCAGGAGCGCCGTCACAACGTGCCCACGGTGAGGCCATGACCGACCGGGAGGGCTTGTGGTGGGCCAAGTCGTGGAACCCCACGCGGGGCTGTAAGGCCGTCTCGCCAGGGTGCGCGAATTGCTACGCGCAAAAAGCCGCGGGGCGCATGGGGGGGCCCGGCGGGGCTTACGAGGGCCTCGTGTGCGTGCACCCCGGTCGCGGTTGGCGCTGGACCGGTGAGGGGCGCCTTGTGGGGAGCAAACTTGTCGAGCCTCTGTCGTGGCGCAAGCCGCAGCGGGTGTTCGTCGACTCCATGAGTGACCTGTTTTTCGAAGAATTCAACAACATGCAGATCGCGGCCGTGTGGTGCGTGATGGCGGCCTCCCCCACGCAAACGTTTCTGGTGTCGACCAAGCGGACCGAGCGGGAGCTCGAATGGTTCGCGTGGCTCGAGCAGCGGACCGACGAGGTATTGCTCCGCAAACCGGGGGCCTCGCGCGATTGGGCGCGGGCCCATTTCCTGGTCTTGGCCGGCTGCTTGGCCGATGTGTGGGAGGGCCACCAGGATCGCGCCGCCCCCGCCGACTTGTACGCCATGCTGGGGCGCCGGGAGTACAGACTGCCGCAGGAGTGGCCGCTGCCCAACGTCTACTTAATCGCGAGCGCGGAAGACCAGGCGCACCTCGACAAGCGCCTTCCGGCGCTTCTGAAGTGCCCCGCAGCTATGCGGGGCTTGAGCCTCGAGCCCCTACTCGGGCCTATCGTTTTCCCTCGCACTGCGCTGGGGCAAGGCTCCGACTGTCCTGAATGCGGGTTCATGGTCGCGGTCGACGCGGACGGGTGCTGCCAGCATTGCGGCCGTGACGCCATGTGGTACGGGGTTGATTTCGTGCTCGCCGGCGGCGAGACCGGAGGCCAGGCCCGGCCGTGTGACCTGTGCTGGCTGGAAGAGATCGTCCATCCATGCACGGAGCACGATGTGCCGGTGTTCATCAAACAACTCGGGCGCCGAGCCTTCGTGGTGCGTGTCGACGACGGCAAGCCGTACGACGATCCGTGTAACTACCGCGACCACCGGGGCGCCGACGTACGCGACTGGCCCCCCTACCTACGCCGGCGGCAACTGCCGCCGCTGGTGACACCGACTGCCCACGACGACCCCAAAGCAAAGGAGCCTAGCATGTCGAATTCAACGAACGGTGCGCCGGAACCCGCGCGCAAGGTGCGGATCTGGTCCTTCCAGCATGACGCATGGTGGCGCCCTCATTCGTGCGGGTACACGAAAAATCGCGCCGAGGCCGGCCTTTACGATCGCGCACGCGCCGAGGCTATCGTCAAGAGCGCGAACATTGCCTGTGAGCCGGATTCGCCGGACGAGGAAACACGGGAGCTCGACCCGGGAGAGCGCCCATGAACCCCTATCATGCGCAAAGGCTCGTGGTCCTGCGCGTCTTCCAGCGCGTGGCCGGAAGCGCCGGGGGCCTCGATGGTCACCAGCGGGGCGTCGCGGCCCGCGAGATCGGCGAGCGCGTGCACGGCGAGCTCGGCAAGTTGCTCGGCCGCCAGGCGCGGGCCGAAGAACGGCCGGCCTCGATCGATGCCTTGATGGTCGTCGTGGACCAGTTTTTCTCGACGCAACAGGACGGTGGCCATGCTGGGATGTGAGACCGTCAGAATCACGGTGGTGTCGGCGGACGGCGCGCGGCGCTCGGAAACCCACGCCTTGCGCCTCGAGCCTGGCGATTCGTTGGTGCTCGAGGCGCCGGGGGCGCAGCTGCACTACCGGGACGGGGGCGTCTCCCTTCTCGCCGGGACCGAGGCCCCGAGGACCCCCCGGGGCGACCCGAACGAGGACCCACCGGGCACCGCCCCCAAGAGACGGCCGAGCGCCCGCGCGCGCCGGCCGGCGGTCCTCCGCATCGTGGGGGCTCCCGCGAAAAATAGCGCAACTTGACACTTTTCCTGAATGGGCCCTAGGCTGGGTCCGTCGTTCAAATGAGGCCACCATGCAAGAGCGTGACATCGCATTGTCAGGACTAAGCGGCGAGCTCGCGGGGGCGCTGGACGCCACGCTGGCCGAGGCGCAGGGGCGCCGGGACATCGTCCACGAGACCGTCGCGGGCCCTCCGGCCGCTCCGGGCGCAATCTCTCGCCTGGTCGGGAGCTATCACCGCCTGGTCGTCGATGGGGTGCCGGGCGCGTGGGCCGCCGTGGGCCAGTTCGCCCGGTGCGGCCCCTATTGCGCGGCCGCTGGGTTGCTGGGAGACACGCTTCCAGGGGTGTTCGTCGCGGTGCCGGTCTCCCACCGCGCCGCGAGCGTCGCGCCCTCGCAGGCGTACACTGCCCCGGCGGGAACGGCCCGTAAATGAAACTCCGGGCGCCGCGCGACTTGCCTTCTCGGTCGTCGCCCTGGCGTCTCCCCCCCGCGGTGGGCCCTCGTGCCCGCCAGGGGCCCTCGGACGGAGAGACCGCCCCGGCGGTAAGGGCCCCAGGTCGTTCCCCCCTTCGGGGGGGGGCGGCCACCTTTTTTCCGCGCCGGGCGCGCGTATGAATGCGCCCGAGTTCGCGGCATGGCTCGAGCCTCGCTACCGGCCCAGCACCCAGGCCAAGAGCCTGGGCGAAGTAGGGGCGGCCTCGCAGGCGTTCTACGAAACCGGCGCCCTGCCCGTGCTCGGCGCCAACCTGCATTCGGTGCGCCGGTACGTGGCATTTTTGCACGAGACCGGGACCGCCAGCGCGTTTGATGAGGCCATCCTCGAAAGCGGCCTTAGTGCACCGCGGCCCCGGTCGGTAGCGCCCGCAGGGCGGAAAAACCTGCAACGGTCTTTCGACGACGACGACTGGCGCAGGCTGAGCCAGGTGATCGGCGAGGACTACACCCCCATGGGGTGCGTTCTGACGGTCCTGATGGCCTCCCCGAGGCGCATCGGGGAGATCCTTCCGCTCAAGCACCGGGCCATCCGCGCCGGCCTCGACGCGGGCGTAATCGTCATGGTCACCAAAGGCGGGTACGAGCTCCAGGTGCCCGTCCAGGGCGCGCACGAAGCGTGGGGGAAACTCTGCACCAGGATGGAAGCCGACGGGCACAGGGGCGACGTGGCGACCTGGGTCTCGCCCTACGGGGCGGGCTCGAGCCTCGCGGGCGGCGACGCGTACCAGAAATGCAACCGGTATCTGCGACAACTCGGCCAGGAGACCGGAGTCGCGGGCCGCGTCCACCTGCATCGCATGCGCCGAACCGTCGCGGTTCAGGCGCTCCGGGTCACGAAGGACGTCACCCTGGTGCAAGGGCTCTTGGGCCATCGGAACCTCCAGAGCACTACGCGGTACCTCGACGAGCTGCGGTTAGACGAGCTGGGCGCCCTGCAAGAGGAGCTCGCCCAGTTCCGGGGTTAGGGGGGGAGATGAGCGAGCGGAAGACACGCCCACAAGGAGCGCCCAGCGCCGGGACAAACCCCGCGACGGAGCACGGCCGCATCTGCCGTCGGTGTCACCGGCCGGGCAGCGAACACGCCGGCGCCGAGCTCGCTTGTCCCGACGGCTCGGGAAAGGCGCTGTTGCTCCACCGGCCCCGGCAAGGCGCCTCGCACAGTTTCAGCGGGGAGCAGCTCGAGCTGCTCGCCCAGGTGCTGGGCGCGATCCGCGAGGGGGCCGAGCTGGCGCCCTTTGCGCGCGACCCCGCGATGCCCTCCCTGGCCCGGACAGTCCAAACGATGAAGCGAACGGCCGAAGCGCGAAAGCGCGAGCGGGCAGCGCCAGACCCAGAGGATCCGCCGGACCCATGACGGCGCCCGCGGTTAAATGGGCCGGAGGCAAGACACGCCTGCTTCCGGAGCTCCACCGTCGCCTTCCGGGGGACGTCCATAAGCGGCGCCACGTGGAGCTGTTCGCCGGGGGGGGCGCCCTGTTTTTCGCGCGCCAACCGGCGCGGGCGCTCCTGGCCGACAAGTGCCTGCCTCTGGTGGAGGTGTACATGGCGCTCCAGGCCGCGCCCGAGTCGGTGCTGCGCTCCCTTCGGGGTCTCGTGCAACACCACGGGCCCGATCATTACTACGCGGTGCGGGAACGGTTCAACGCGGGCCGTGGCAAAGCGGCGCAGATGGCCGCCATGTTCATTTACCTCAACCGGGCTGGGTTCAACGGGCTCTATCGGCAGAACAGCGCCGGGCACCTCAACGTGCCCTTTGGGCGCCATCGCAAGAGTTCGCTTTACCGAGCCGACGAGCTGCGCCGATGCGCTTCCGCGCTCGAGCGCGTGCACCTCCGGGCCGGTGACTTCCAGGAGGTGGCGCGGTGGTCGGTGCTCGGCAAGGGCGATTTTGTGTACCTGGATCCCCCCTATGCGCCGACGAGTGAAACATCCTTTGCGGGGTACTTGGCTGGCGGTTTCACGCACGACGATCACATCCGCCTGCGCGACCTGGTCAGGACGCTGGATCGCGACGGCGCCAAGGTCATGGTCAGCCAAGCGGACACGATTTTCACGCGCGATATCTACCGTGAATTTCGGGTTGAGCGCGTCACGGCCACCCGTTCCATCTCGCGCAAGGCAAGCAGCCGGGGCCCGGTGCACGAGCTCGTGATCCGCAACTACGATGGGAGCACGAGAAAGGCGAAGCGGCGGCGCATGAAAAAGCAAGAAAGGGCCGTCTGATGCCGATGACCCCGAAACAAAAGGACGCGGCTGGGCGCTTTGTGGGTGACCTGCTTGGCCGCCTCTCGGGGCGCGTCACTTGGTGCCACTGCGCGAGCTGCCGGGCTCCGATGCCAGTC
>Ga0255047_10000132_pt1 | contig 52535 bp, 67 predicted proteins | sample JV7_2_1_MG_FD_183640 | JGI IMG/M metagenome (GOLD analysis project Ga0255047, IMG submission 183640) | Seawater microbial communities from Jervis Inlet, British Columbia, Canada - JV7_2_1 | ecosystem: Environmental > Aquatic > Marine > Inlet | place: Canada: British Columbia | collected 2016-10-06
CGGGCTTCTATTAAGGCTATTTTGGATTCAGTTGCAAAATGGGAATGATCAGTCGATAAGTCAACAAAATAGCTGTCATAAGTCCCAGAACCAGAAGACATTACATTCGGTTTTGGACAGGGCTCGCTGTTTGGAAGATCAAGTCCTACAGATTTACATATGTGCTCTCTTAAAAGAGAGCCGCCCCCGCTTCCCAATAATATTTCAGCTTTTGTTTCTTTAAGAGGTTCTTTCATTTTCATAAGCCTCCTTTGCCCGCTTAAAATTCCGTTCTACCCGAACCCCCATCAGGGGTGGCTCGACGGTCCCGTCTAACCACTCAATAGGAAAGGCAGAACTTGCCACTGTCGGTCCTGGATTCGATGGCATACTCACCCGGCTCTCGTACAGTTTCAACTCGTTGACGATGCTCTGAGCCGCGCTGATGATTCTCAACGCCAGCACCTCATCAATACCCTTGAGTGCAGCCAAGCCCCTGGCTGAAGCGAGGGCAACATTTTGCACGCTTAAGCCCTCGCTCCCCCAATCATTCAGAATTTTTCTAGGAGGGGATTTTTGATAATAATACTCTTTTTCCAATTGTTTAGCATTATCTAATCCCTCCCGATTCATCAACTTTCCAGCTTCTATGATCGCATTTTTAGCCGTCACCTTCCCTATCCCTTTATAAGGGACAAGCGCTTTTATTGTTGCCGTGGCCAACGTTTCAACCGTCCAGCCATCGGCCTCGAGTAGTGCCACCATCGGAGCGGTTAACGATTCCATCTCATCCAATCTCATAAGTTAATCCCCATTTCTTGGCAAATTTCTCGCGATTGGTTTCTGTGATTTTTTGGCGGCCAGGTAACCTCTTCCCGCTTTGCTCCCCCAGGTGCTGAAGGGGCAAGGAGATTTGTTGTAGCCCATAACCTTTTTGAGCTGCACTATAGCACAAATCTATGTCCTCATAGTAAGCTGGTGTGAATCGTTCATCGAATCCGCCCAAATCATCATAGATTTCTCTTGTCATTGCCAGGCACCAGCCCGCCAAATAAGGGATCGGTTGCCCATCAAAAACATTCCACCCGGTGTCAGTGGTTATCAATTGCGCTCCGATTAATGATTTGGGATTCGCCGAGATTGCTTTCTCTATAGCCGTGATGAAATCCCCTTTAATGATTATATCATTATTCAAAAAAACCAGGATGTTTCCCATGGCTTGTTTAGCCCCCTGATTCCCGGCTTTGCTAAATCCCAGATTTTCCTCATTACGCAGAACGATAAGCCTGTCGCATATAATATTGCTCCAGTACCGAAGTATCCCGCCTGTTCCGTCCGTGCTCCCATTATCAATGATAATCCATTCGATAGTCGTGTCTTTTGGGTAATGGATGTCGTTTCCATAGAGATATTGTGCGGTCAGGTCCGCTCGATTCCAGACTGGGGTTATGACACTAATCATCGTTTCTCCCCACAGTCCTCAAAGCGGCCAGGCAAATTGCGTGAGGCGTAGTAGAGGCGGCATTATGTTTGGCGTCCTGATGAAAACAACCCTCCTCAAAGGCCGTCCATCCATCCTTAAAAGGAATGACACATAATCGGCACGTCTCAACCAGTTCCCATGCTGACTTTATGTCTTTGGAAAAACGGGGAAGTTGCAAGGGATTCTGATCATCCGTCTTCAGGAACCACCAAGCACGCGCCCCTCCAACATCGCTAAAGTGATACCACCCCAAGACATCTTTAGCTATCAACTTGTCTAGTTCAAGCCCAGGTTTCAAATGGTCTTGCGTTACTATAAATGGGGTGCGCATTCTTGACGATTGTTCCAAAGTTTTTATTTGTTTGTCCAACTCGATGACGGCTGATCCCAAGGCTAGTTTCCATCTGACATGCCCATTATATGTAGCCTTCATGATAGCATCATTAACAATAGAATTATTGTTAGCTATCTGATAAATTAATCGTTTGGGAAAACTATCCGATTCCATCTATCGTCCTCCTTTATTCGCCCAGCGCCTCACGCCATCCGCGTCGGGCAGACCGCTACGGTTCCAGGCCGGGTGATAATGCTAATCAGCGTCATCAAGGTTGCCAATATTCAAAGCTGCCAGACATATCGCATGGGGGGCAGTTGGTGCGGCGTTTTTAGACGCGTCGTGATAGACACGATGCTCTTGGAAAGCAGTCCACCACCCTTCCCAAGGAAGGATGCATAATCGAAACATTTGAACCAAAAGCCAGGCTGCCTTTATATCGGAAGAAAAACAATTAAGATGTACAGGCTGAATCGTTTTTCCTTCTATACGCCACCAAGACCGATCTCCCCCGACATTGCTTTTTCGGAACCATCCTAAAACATCTTTAGCTATCTGCTCATCCAACTTGATGCCTGGCAGACCTTTATATGAAACAGGCTGATTATATTTGTCTGCTATTTTTATGGCTTGTTTTAAGATTTCGTTCTCTCTAGTTAGTCTTGCAATCTCATCTGTATCCACTATCGTCCCCCCTTATTCGTCCAGCGCCTTACATCATCCGCGTTGGCCAGGCTGAATGCCTTCTGCTTTTTCCCGCAGCAGCCACCTTTTTTACCCAAAATGAATTCAACATCCCGCTGATCAACCCAGGCCAAGCAAATATTAGCCTCCGTTACGGCTACATATTCCTTCCCGCTAGGCCCCCCTGTTATCAATACCTGCCCCGGTTGCCGATATTTGACGGCTATTTCGCCGGCCTCGTTTGTTTGTTGTGTCATTATCATTTCCAATTGAGGGCAGCATCCCTCGTTCCCCGTGCCTGTGGGGGCGACACTGCCTTCTACAATTATCCGTCTCCCACGGTGCGGCGATTCCTGTTTCGCAGGGCTGCCATTGCATAGCCCTCCACAGGCATTATTATCGAGACGACGCGAGTCCTACCGCCCCGTTTTATCACCTTGCATGTTACCACGCATCTCGGCGAACTCAACTACCGATAATCCTTCTCTAATTAGCTTCCGACAATTGGGGTGGCCCATATCAGGGGCCTTTAGCCAATAGTAATAATGGCTAAGAAGCCGCTCTACTGGGTCCCGAAACAACATACCCCGCTGCAAGCCAGGAATATGGCGATACCGGGACAAGAAAAAATGGCCATGGATAATGGTCGTCTTATTTTTTCTCAGTTGGGCTAATACGGGGAGGGGAGCCGGTTCGGGAATGTAATCGGGTCTATCTGTGTGGTTATAATCCCAAAAGACACGCTTGCCAAAGAGGTGATCAAGGTGCTTTTGGAATGATAGACCTGCACTTTTTGGTACGTGGACACTAACTAACTTCATAACCGCAGCCTTTTGCTTCGTTCAAATTACACTTCTACTGAAATGATACTCGGTTTTAATGAGTACGTCAACAATCTAAATCGCATCAAACAATTGGGTCTCTAATAATTCTATCTCTTTTTGTTTTTTGGTAAATTGGTTCTCTAATTGCCGCCTGACACTAACGTCTTGTGTATCAGCCGCCTGATTGAATAAAATATAGGTATCTATTTCAACAGCTTGTAATTGCTGTTCTAATTGTTTGGGGGTTCCCATCTATACGCCTCCTGACAATCCTATTTCTCTAATCGCAGCAGACATCCCTCTTATTTGAATATCTTTGAATTCATCAATTTTCCGGCTCCGCGAGTCCCTGAGCGCATACTCAAATAATGCCTTTCTCCGTAGATCATCCATTTTACGCCGGCTTCTTGATTGGCGACTATACGACCCTATCTCATCTTCAAGAACAGATATCTCATTGGTGAATTTTTCTTGATTTGCACGAATAATTTTTTGATTGTTTTTTATACGTGTTATTTTGGTATCTTTATGTAATTTTCTGACCCCTTCTACACCAATTTTATCTTGATCGGCTACATTGAAATGATCTCTCATCACGGCCATAGCCGTCTTCCGTTCAGAGGGATCAACAAGCCATCGGCGCCGCTCAGAGTCCCATGTTCGCTTAGAAGCAACTACATTGCTTTTTAAATCCGAGACAAACTCGGCATTATAGGGAGTTACCAAATGTAATCTCCCCCTCTTTGTTCCGATTACCCCAACTTCTTTAGACAACCTGATTGCTGTATCCCGTTTCCCTCTGGCACGTTCCTTGTAAACCTCCCGTTCAGATTTATCGCTATCCTTGAAAGCTCGCTTGGCATCTTTCGTTGTCCCGTACTTCCAGCCATGGCGCTTTTGATTATGCTTTCCCTGCATGTGGCGCAAAACTAATATCTCTCCAGTCAACCATGCTAAATCCGCTTTAGCCCGATAGCCCGGTATTTCGTCCGGTCTCTGTGCTTCCCAACTATCACAAAAGTAGTCCTGATCTGCGACAAATTCATATCGCTCGCACCAATCACGACCAGGGTCTCCTAAGAACTGCTTGCAGTTTTTGCAGCGCCTGGGGTCAGTCGCCGGCGTATAGTTGGGGGCGTCGGATTGGGATTTGGTTACATCAGCTTTATTTTTAAGCTGCTTTTTGAGACCCTTAAGCTGTTTTTTTAATGCTCTTTCAATAAGTGTCGCTTTTACATTAGCTTCTTGCTTTTTCTTGAAATCATTAGTCGTTTCAAGTGTTTTTAGTTGAGCATCCATTTCTTTACTCAACTCGTCAGAAGTTAGTTTAGACAACTTATTTACAATCGGTTTGCTTATTTGGCTGCTCAATAATCCCAGATTATCAGGAAGGGTCGAAAACGCCTCATCTGTCTTTGATTTGGATTTAGAAGACGGTTTTTTCTCCCCACTCCCTCCCTCTTTTCCTGAATGTCTTTTCTGACTGTGTTTGCCGCGTAAGTGTCTCTCGATTTTCGCGTCACTCCCATACAAATTATCATCCATATGCTGCGCTTTCTCTGGACACGTTGCCCCCAAGTCAACGCAGCTATCATGGGCCCGCTGAACCATAACTCGGTCTTGCTGGCTATGTTTTGCCCCGGCTCTCTCAGTTATCGGCTGACATACCGCGCCAAGGGGAAGGGATAGGTCATGCATCTTTTGAATGAGTTCGTTTTCGGGCTTCGTGTGACGGGTACCCAATTTTTCGATCAAAATATCGTCTTGAGACTGACTCCGAACTGTTAAAATCATGTTTGCTAATTCGCTCAGTGATGTTTGCATTGGTTAATCCCTTGCTTTTAGTACCCTTTCAGTTAAATCAATTAACCCCTTAACATCAGGTTTCGCAGCCCTGCCATCTCCCAATGTCCCCGTTTCAATATATCGTGCCGACCTGATATCAACCGGTCTGACGGTCTCCCAAATTTGCAATAATCCCCGATATTCTTTCTCGTTAGCGGCTTGTATCAATCCGCGCAAGAAGTCAAGGTCGTTGATGTAACTAGCCGGGGGATTCGACAAATTAGACAGCAGGGTCATATAGCGACTAATCTGGGTATTTAGGGTCCGTTTATCTGCTTGTAGGCTCATAATATTCTCGAACTAATAGACCACTCTTTTATCGAATTTACTCTTATCGAATGATAATATCTTGCCCCCAAACTGGTTTACCACATCCTGAGCCACAGTGTAATCTGGATTTGGGTCCGAAGCCTCTGCCCCATCAGGGGGTAACAGGTTATTCAGAATCCGGGCTACCTTGGGGGTATCTGATGTCCAAACGTAGCCACTAATCGTTGCCTCAATACCATCTCTAAACCAGGGTAATTTTATCGTTGCCGCCATTATGGGGTCCTCGATTGAGCATATATAAAATCAAACATGTCAGGGTCTGACTCGGCAAATTTAAGGGGGTCTTTATACATCATTTCTATGCCCATCGAAAAGACTTCGGTCGCTCGGGCTCCGTAATCTTTGCCAATATAAGCACTAAAAAACTTATCGGCCTTAGATTGTTCACTGTCATTATATCCTTCATTGCCTGTTAATTCTGCCAAGGGCCTGAATTTTTCGTCCTTTGTCCGCTTATCTCGCCACTCAATAGATCGCTGCAATAGTCGAGGGCTATTATGCTCGGCCATGTGTCCTAATTCATGAGCCATCGTCGCACTGCCCGCAAATCCAGACATGTGAACCTCTGAAATATACCCAGGGCCACCGGAAGTGTGGAATGAGCGGTCCTCCGATGTATGGGCGAATCTCGTTCGTGTCCCTGCAGGAACCACATCATCACTGACCAACGATTCGAATCCTTCGCGCCCCTTTTTCCAGCCGCCCTTTTCTATAATATCTTTGTCTCGTTTGCTGCCTGAAGCAGCAACGATTTTGGTGGGATTATCAACAGCCACTAACCTCTTGATCTTTGATGAAGGCTTGTGCAAATCTCTTAATTCTTTGTTGATCTGTATTTGCCGGTCAGTATGTTCAAGTTGCTTATTAATCATAGCTATAGCCCGAGGGTCATTATCGGCGAAACTAGATTGCTGCATCTGTTTTATCAATTTGTCTGCGCGATCCCCCTCTTCTCTTGCCTCTTTCCCAAGCCGCGCTGATTCCCTCCTCCTAACCCGCTGTTCATTGGACATCTCAACCCTAACCCGCTTTGCCTCATTTAAATTATGCTGGAATAAGACATTGCTGCCCCCCTCAGTTTCAACCTGGTAACTTATCATGATTCCTTCTGTGGTGGCCTTATCTGGGGGCAAAGCGTTGCGCTTGGCTTGCAATTCATTTAGTTTGTTTGTAGATCGCTTAAGTTTTTCGTCCTTTGCCTGCAATTGCAAAGCCAGCGCTTCCCTTTTTTTCCCCTCTTTCTCTAATTGCACTTGGAGCTTGTCTATCTTTGGCTTGTTGGCAAAGAAATTTCGGGAATCGCTCGATAAATCAAGAATTTTGCCACGGATTTCTTCTTGCTTATCCATGGAATTCCATAATTTGTTTTGAGCGTTATGAGCTCTAGTTCGATTTGTGTCATCTTGGCTCTGGGCTTTCGTTATATCATTATCGAGAACTCTAACCGTCTTAAGGCTCCTATCCCTCGTTTGTTTTGCTGCTGCAACTGTTGCCCTCGCTTCAGCCAACTTTGCAGGAGAAACCCTAACGATTCCCTCTTTTCTAGCTTGGCGTTCTTTGGCGGCAGCCTCTTTGACAATTCGTCGGGATTCCCTGGGAGATGCGTTTATAGCCTCAAACCCCCCGCCACGTTTTGAGCCCCCCTTTTTGCCAGGACGACCAACGTGCCCCCAATTGCCCGATGTCGGCCCGCCCCTGAGCGTAATTATAGCCGCAGCCGTTGTAAACAGGCCCGGCTGAGGAGATTGCCCGGCTGAACTAATCCAGGCATCAATCAATTGATCCTTTGATCGGCCGCCTCCCCCACCAAATAATGACCCTTGTGACGGGTGAGGCTCACCTTCTATCAAGTCACTCCAGCCCCCGAAGAATTCTGATAACTGCTTGCCCGATCTGCGGCGTTTATCTATCTCTACCAATATTTTCTCTTGTGGCGCATTGAGCTCTCGGCCAAACAGTGCTCCCTGAGCAAGAAAATCAGAGACAGATAGATTGCGATCTTTCAGACTAGAATAGACCTGGACGGTCTTGGTAATATCGCCTGCGATACTAAGCCCTGAGCTCCTCTGCCCGGTCCTTACTAGCTCTTCAGCCCGAGACATGGAGCCCAGGCTGTTCATGATTCCATTAGTGACATTCTTGATGTCGTTATCCGTACTCTCGAATATGCGGTCGGATAGTTCCGGGCTATCAAAAACCCTATTAAACATCGCTGCTTTGATTCTATTCTCGCCACTAGCAGTGAGGGTTCCGTTCCGATCAATCATCGTGGCACGCTCGACCTCTGGTGTGTTGGCCACGAATGAGCGCACAAAATCACGATTGGCCGGCGCTTTTATTGTTGCCTCTATACTATCACGGGTCGTGATTTGTTGTAAATGCTCTGAGCTAATTCGTGATGCATCTGACCTGGCCCGCTCGGTATCGCTCGCGCCCAAGATGGAAGCGGTGTTGGCCTCCTTTGCGAATTCTACCCGATCAACATCCGTTTTCCGAACACGCACCAAAACGGGATTATCGAATCCCTCGAGCGAAGCAGGATCGAGACCTTTGTCCTGAGCCGTCTTTTTTAGCTCTTGCTGGTATTTTGCGTATTGTTCAGGGTGTTGGTCTCTGGCTCGCCTAAGCGCCATGGAACGCCCATTCCCGCTCTCTACGGCGTTATCGTTTCCAATGATGGGCGTCCCTCGATCAATGGCCTTAAACTCACCTAATAGGGCTTCAGGTTCCAAATTAGCAGCAATGCTATCAATTTGACGCTGACTGGCAACGCGGGTTCGGTCTCTGGGTTGTAGTTCCTTGGGAAAATCAGGGTTAATCGAGCCACTATCGTTATTTGAGGTTATCAGATTATCAAGCTCCCTAACCTCGTAACGCATCTCAAACTTTTTGCTAGGGTCAGTCCCGAGAACGGTGACGGTATGCCCGTGCGTCGTCTCTGGTTGTTCCCGCTTTAAGGAGTCGTTGGCTCCGTTGGAATCGCCTAACATCTGATCAATCCGAGAACGCAGGGTGAGCAACTCGTCTCGAGAGAAGTCTTCAAGAGCGCGATCTTTGAGAAGTTTGGATTTTACCTCGCGGGTCGTGCGGGTTTTTTGCGAGGCTTGTTTTCGCTCTTTATGGCTTGACCCCGGTTTAGCCCCAATAGCCGCCAGGCCCCCACCTCTGCCACTTCCACCTCGTTTGCCCTTGCGACCAACATGGCCCCAGTTTCCAGAGCCTGCGCCACCGCGTAAGACAAGTACTTGTTCGATCAGGTGAAGAAGATTGTCAAAATCCATAATCTACAAAAAAGAGGTATCAACTTGCGCCAAGTATACCACTATCTATCAGGAAATCTGCATCTTCCTGATCTATAATGGCATCAGCAACCAATTGCGTTAAATATGCAATAGCGTTCTTAGCCGTCTTCGGTGCATTTGAAACTACTTCTTCCAACCGACGAGGCACACCAATTCCGTCAACCACTGAAAGTTCTCCACTTTTCCAGGTGTATCTGTTTTTTCTATTCTGTGATATGGCCATAATCTTAGTCCTCTACAATTTCAGCTATTATTTTTTTAATTCCCTGATTTCCAAATAACCCGCCCGATTCAACCTTTTTGATAAGTAACTTTTGCCCTCGTCCTAATAACAATTCTTGTTCATTATTATGAACTCCCCCGGGTAAATTCCCAAGATACCCACCTTTGCTCCCCTTCGGTACACGAATTTCCATTGATACTCCAGGGAATGTGCGTTTTTTGTTGACAGTGGTGGATATATATGCTTTATCTTCAATAGTCTGCCCCACCCACCCCGGCTGATCACTTCCCAACAAATCAGATAAAGTTTCAACCTCTATCCCTCGATACACTGTGACATCTCTTGGTACCGTAGCTTTGCTTAATGCCTTGTCAATATTCTTTATAGCTTCTTGATTTTCTTCACTAATCTTTTTCCCCCCCCTCAGATGTCCATTAATTTGTAAATAATTACTAGTTTGATAAGTAATCAATCCATCATTCTCTCTCTCTGTCATTCCCTTATGCCAACTATCATAGCTCTTCGACATTTCCTTATGGTTAGTCGGTTTAGCCAAACCTCGTTTAACCGATTTGAGCTTTGGTTTCTGAAGGGATAATACAGTTTCTTTTTGGGTTATCCCAGAATCGGACGCTTTCTTAGCTGCCTGCTTAGCTGCCTGCTTGACTGCCTTTCGGCTGACTCCAGGTTTAACACCGACTCTTTTGAAACCTCCTCCCTTGCCGCTTCCGCCGCGCTTCCCCTTACGTCCTGCATGCCCCCAATTACCAGAAGTAGAACCGCCGCGTAAAATAAGTATCTTTTCAGTTAGGTCAAGAAGTCGCTGTATGTCCATAATAAAAAAGGGGCAGGGTAGCTATACCCCACCCCGAGGAGGAGAGAAACAATGAATTACGTTAGATGAGTTCTGATCGAAATTTTAGGACCATCACGTCCTTTGTTGGACTAGCTGAATGAATTCGGTTGTGACATCCTATGCAAATTAAGATTAAGTTACCAATATCCGAATTTTGTTTGTCACCATCTCTGTGATGAATGTGACCTCGTTTGCCTTTTGCGTCTTCTATGCATGATTGACAAGTTTGGTTGTCCCGGCGGCGAACCCTGCGCTTAAGATTGTGGTCAAATTCGGGGGGATAAGGGTTGTATGAAACGCCGCCCTTCCAATTAGAACTATCTTCCCCTGTGTATTTTCCTTTTAGGGATTTAGATAGATTATCTCGATGCTCCTTAGTGATGTCACGCCCTTTTTGAGATTCACCAATTCTGCGTTTGTGTTCCTCTGATAAAGGTGTTCCTTTTCGAGCCTCCCCATTCTTGCGTGCCGCTTCCAGCCATTTTTCGGTAACGGTTCGCTTTTTTCCTCGCCGCATTTCCGATAACTTTTCGCGGGTCTCATCACTTGCCTTATAATTTCCAGACCCCCGCTCTAAAGCTCTCTGTCTAAGTTTTTCTCTAGTCTCATCAGAAACCACACGCCCTTTTCCAGCTTCGGCTATCTTCTGCTTATGTTCCTCTGAGAGTTTTTTCTTTTTGGCACTTTCGGACATCTTGCGCCGGGTCTCAGCAGAAACCGTTTTGCCTTTTTGAACCTCGCTCATTTTTTGCTTGGTGGCTTCAGTGTGCTTTTTCCCTTTTTGAGCTTCCCCTATATTATGCTTATGCTCATCAGAAAGCACTTTGCCAGCGTGAGCTTCACTTAACTTCTGTCTGGTTTCTTCAGTTACAGGCTTGCGAGATATTCCTTTGCCGGGATGTTCGTTTTCTTGATAATACTGCTTTAGAGTCTCGCTTCTTTTCTTTCGGGTTTCAAGACTTTGCTCTCTGCCCTTGCTAGCCTCGCCGACTTTGCGCCTATGCTCTTCGGTAAGCAGTTTACCCTTACTATGATGGGGCTGATCTTCGTAACGTTCTTTAAGGGTAGCACTAATTTTGGTTTTTTGCTCTTCAGAAATAACTTTGCCCTTATGGGCTTTTCCTATCTTGAGCTTAGTTTCATCACTAAGTTTAGCCCCCTGTCTTGGGTGACCCTTCTCTGTAAATCGTTTTTTTGCAGCCTCACGCAGTTTTTGTTTAGCTTCTTCGCTTTGCTTTTGCCCTTTTCTCGGCATTATATCCCCCGATACAATATCAGTATTAAGTACTACTGATATTGTACCAGAAGATCACTGTTTAATCAATGCGGACAAGAATATTTAATAAATACTAATCCGTCGTTATGTCAACCAATTGTGGGACATGTGACAGAAATTCTTCCCGTGAAAACCGTGCTGAACGTCGAATGTGCGCAAGCGTGCTTCACGATCAACGCCGTAGCCGCCCAGACCTCAAACGAGATCGCCGTACAACCCGGCACCAGGTCCACCATCTGGAGCGGGATCTGAGTCGATTTATACACCAACGGCGTGCCATTGTGGGTCATCCTCAGACCAAATAACCGGCCAAAGAATGTGCCATCACCCAGATCGGAGCGAGTGAAGTTGTTGTCGCTGACTACTGCCAGCCTGCCAACACCGGTATTCACAAACCCGGCAAAATTGAACCCTGGGGTGATGCGATTGCCATCATCAAAATTGACAATCTGAGAGCCGGCAAATCCTAGCTGGAAATAGCCGGACAACATCTCTTGGACGGCCTGCCCGTGGCCAAAGATGTGAGTCGGTTTAGCGCAACTTTCCGCAAGGAAGCGGTCATAAGTAGCGGCACTGAATGTACCGGAAGGGGTAGCGCTATTGACATGTGAACCGCCGGCACTCGTGACTAGCTGCTCAATGCCGTCAAACTCAAGGCTGTTACTAGAAGCGTTGCCAACGGCCAACAGCCGATCCCAGCCGTTCAGGACCAGGGTCTCTTGAAGCCGGACCTCTTTCTCTTTTACACCGGCAACGGCTTCCATCAAGAATGAACCTACATCAGACCCGCCCGGGACTCCCTCACCTGAAGGGATGCCGCCAACAATACTATTAATGGCGCCCATAGGCAACGCGGCCAGGGTCATCGAATGTTTAATGCCACGCTGGGAGAGCGACTTTTTAGCCCCAATGTTTTTGTGGGCTATAGCTGTATTGGCCCCGCCATGGGTGTACTCTTCCGGGCACTCCCCATCAGCAAAGGCAATGTAAGCCGACCCAGACGTAAAGGCCAGGCTATTTAATTCTCGCCATGTGACGGTATTGATACCCGTCTCCTCTTCCGGGATCGCCTGCCAAAGTGTGATTTCTTCACACATGGCAACGATTTCTCTTGGATCAAGGAGGTTGGGATATTGAGCCGTAAAATCGGCAGGTTGAGCATAGGGTTGCGGTAGGGTGAGGGGGTCAGCGGTTCGAGCCACGAAAGCCCCCTGAGCTTGTACAGGCGATGCGTCACCTTGCTGACCGGACCCACCACCAAACTGCAAAACATCCTCGCCTTGAGCGAGGGCTGGCGCTTGAATAGGCATAATTATACCTCTTTTGATAATTTAAAGTTTGAGTTCAAGCGCACTGACTTGACATTGTACATCGGACAGATCACACCTGAAGGCAGGCTTAACGATCTGCCCAATTTAACACAATACGTAGTGCGTTAGCAGGGCTCAGTTATGCAGCCCTACAGATTTTCTAATACTATCGGTCAAGGGTGATGGTTGCCCGGTGACCGGTGAAACGTGATTTCCCTGATTCCCACCGGCTTGTACCGGTTGCGGCGTTTGGGCGGGAGAAACCATCGACTTTTGTTGCGGGACAAAGACTTGTTGTGGCGCATCTGCAGTCGTGGCTGGTTGCCCGCTCATCTTGGCTGTCAGCAACCCAACCTGCTCGGCCAGAGGCGTTAAAACTTCGGCCAGGGCGCCCTTGATAGCCTGAGCCATTTGATCAGCCGGAGGCATGGGATGAGCCTGGTCAAGTTGTGCCTGTACTGATTGAGCGTAGACATTAAATGCGGCTTGGACCGCTTTCTCTTGATCCGAGCGGGGCAAAGATTGATTGGTCAAAGTTGCGTCAACTGCGGCTTTCAATTGGTCGGCTGGATGATCTGTCTGATTTTCTGGGAGACTCATAATTTCAACCTCGTTTTCTGGCGGAGATTCCGCGATATTATCATCGGCAGCTTCATAAGCAGCCGAACTTTCCTGGATTAAAAAGGCATCAGACAATCCCGCTTTTAGAGTGTCGATACGATTGCCTAAATCGCCAACTGCCTGAGCCATGGCTGCAACTCTATCTGGAATAGTCTCATCATCAGCCGTCATGATATTGTTGACAACTGCCTGGAACACATCCCAATGAGAGTACAATTTGTTCATTTTCTCTTTCGTTTCGATATAGCCCTCGGCGTCTTTTATGGAGGTGGCGCCGCCAAAGGGTCTCATTGAAACTTCTGATGCTTCTACCTCATAATAACCCATTTTTTCAGAATCGATTCCAACATCATCAGACGATTCTGCCTCTACGTCCCCCTTATTTTTGGAGACGTTTTCATTTGGCTCGGCGTTGCCTGGCAACAAATTCAGCAAGGATTCCTCGCTCACATCTAATGCCTTGGCAATATCGGCAATGACCGGTTTTGACGGTGTTTCAATGACCCCGCTTTCGATGTCTCCAATAGTCCCGTCTGTCACCCTTGTTTGGTCTGCCAGGTCCACCAATGACATCTCCAGATCTTCTCGCTTGCGCTTAATGAAACCGCCAATTTTTGTAGCGGCTTTAATCACCATCCCTGGAGGCAATTCGCCCTCTGCCTCAGATTTGCCTACTATTTGAGCCCGGCGTTCCATCTCCTCTGCCCCATCTGCGCCTATAATGCTTTCCGCATCCTCTCTTCGCGTGATTTTATCAGTCATGGATTTTTCCTCTAATTCCAAATTAGTCCGGGGATGCATGGGCACCCGAGTAGAAGCAAAATGATCTAGCTGGCCCGCTTTATAAATCTTGTCGCCCATCTGCCCTTTTTGGCAGATAGGACACTTGTCGGTCAAAGATTGACGAGTAAACAGGTAATTGCTATCCTCATGATAATGCTGCAAATCCCACCAACCCGCCGAGATGCGAATAGGGCGTTCTATTGTGTCGCCCTTTTTAACGAGCGCCAATTCCATCCGAACCGCATCCAATAGCTTTTGGCCAATCGAATTATCAACATTAAAAATTCCGTCCGCTTTGAAGGTGCTCCCATCAATGTACATCCGATGAGTGACCCCTGCCTCTCCATAGCCGTCCAAAGCCGGGTAATGAGACACACCCAAGAATGGCATCTTGGGCTCGGGAAGGTATGGAACCGATGACTTGTAGGTTACGCGGTCAATCCAATCTTGGAAAAGTTCACCCGATGTCTGCTCGTTGGCCTTATCTTTGCCGGTATCGGAAGCAACAGCCTGCCAACGAACTGAGCCATCAGGTTGCAAGCTGGCCTTGGTGACAGTTAGCAAGATGTCGTGATAGGCTTCTGATTTGCGTGCTACCCACTCATCTTTTACCTTACGATAGGAGCCCTTAACATTATTCCATGCGATTTTGGCGGCCTGCTCGTCACACTCTGAAGCAGAGGCATCACAATCTTCCAGAACTCCATTAAACGTATCAACCCATAATTTCTTTGCAGTCTCAGGTAGCACGTCAGGGGCCTTACTTAATCCTATTGGCATCAGATCACCATTACCCCAAATTTGCTATTCCAACCCAGGCGAAGCAGATGAGCCACAAAGGTACTAAAGGTTGCCTGTACCAGATAATTGAACCACCCTGGACCTGTATTTGAATACTGATGCTTAAGCAAGATACTCATTATCAAAAAAACCCAAAACCCCAAGCATAGATCGCATTCGTTCATTTCTTCCAAGAGAGGATGTAACTTTCTAATGGGGTCTAACAGGCCATTGGTCTGCAGAAACCAGGTTAGGAGTCGGCCTGTCATTAGGAATAGAACGAAGTTGGGGACTGTCATCAGTCCTTGATCAGAATGTAAAGTACTTGCAATGTAAAAATGCCGTTAACGTCACCCGCCTGGATTCTCTCAACGCTGTGCAGTCTGAAGCCTTGTTCCAGCCAGGTCCTCAGTTGCGCGTCGGCCATGTCACCAGTAATGGCCCCCCCGGGTAATTGGTCGGGGTTTTCAGTGGCCGCCACGGTTCTGATCATGTGGTGAATGTCGGCGGTGCTTTCTTTTTGCTTATGCTTAACTTCCGGTTGTTTTGTGATTGTGGCCATGGTCTCCTCAAATAAAAAAAGCTGCGGAACATTCCGCAGCTTCAAACAGTTATATTATGTATTGCATTATATCACAGATTAATGCAGGTACAAATACAAATTTATTTTAATTTCAAGTAAAGCAATAGCCACTGTCACAGCCATCAAAAAAGGATGGCTGTGATGGAAAATTCTTAACAGCTTCTTTTAAGGGTATTCGTTGATCGGTAAAATATAGGCCGGGTAGGTTTTTTTCTATTTTAGATAGCTCCTCTATTATGATCGAGGATGTTCGTTCCCATCGGGCCTTATCTTTATGAGGGCACATATCACATTCAGTCGAGAGGAGGTACGGTATCCCTCGTTCAACCAGATTTTCTTGTATCGTTGCCCGGTACAACTTCAAATCGACTAACGGCCAGTAATGAAAATTCCACTTTACATCTGAAATTTTCATCCGTTCGGTTTCTGCAATCGTTAATCCAATAGCAGTTCGGGCTGTAATAGCCCCGCGCCGCCGCAACTCCTGACGAACTGCACGGATTTTATATTTTCCTGTACAGGATTGGAGATTGCGCCCCCCCATACTACCAAACATTGGAACCCCGGCGCTCTTCCCCTGACGCATTAAATCAATAATTGCTGGCAATTCTTTGCCATTTTTATCTTGAACTCTCACAAAAACAGCGTTTATCCCGTTTTCAGAGGAGTAAGGTTCAATCACCCGGTCAAAGTATTCTTTTGCCGAGGTTCGTTCCCCGGTTGACCAAATGCAATCATTCTCCGAACCAGTATCAGCAGTAATTGATAATTTTGCAGGAATTTTGCCTTCTGCCGCCAAGACTAGCATCATCATTGATTGACTTCCCATCCCGTTACTTATCGCTTCTATGTGCATCTCTGTTCGTCCTCGAACTCCCTCGTTCCCCGCGGCTGAGGGGGCGACACTGACTTCTGCGCTTGCCCCTCTTCCACAGAGCGGCGATTCCTATTTCGCAGGGCCTCTAGCGAGTCGCCCTCCACAGGCATTATTCTCGAGACGACGCGAGTCCTACCGCCCCGTTTTAATACCTTGCATGTTACCACGCATCTCGCTTGATGTCAACCCCTAATGTGGGGATCCAAGGCATCAAAAAAGGGCCAAAATGCTGACCCTAGAGAAACTTTGCTAAATTGGGAATAAAGAGGGTTATCTAACCCATCTTTCTCATGATCCATCCCATGCGTTTAACTCGCCCGCTTTAGAAATCAGTTCATCCTCGTTAAACTGAATATGGCAGTGACAGGTATTCGGGTGGCCGGGAGGGCCAGGGGTATCAGCATCACCAAAAACCGAAGGATACATAAAACCAATATCCACAAGCCCCATTTGAATATTGGCCGTGCAAACCTTACAGGGTGTATCAGGGCCTGTATGTACCCATGCCTTTTGGGTGAGTCCCTGCTTATCCCACTGCTGAATTCTTCCATTCGTTTCGCTCTTGTTAATCTCCGTATTGACAATGGACTTAATCCGCGCCTCAGACAGCCCCTCGATTTCTTTCCGGGCCCGGTCAGTCACCTTCGCCACCAGGGTGCTTTCCTTCAGTATCTTATCTAGCCCCTGCCCCTCTTGAATCCTTAACGAGATTTCATCGCCGCTCACCCCCTCGTCAACCGAAGATGTAATAATCCGCTTCAAATAGAACTTCGTGCCATCATTGACGTGTCTCACCAAATCAGCGGCTTTAGCGTTTAACTCGGCCAGGGTGACCGGGTTTTTAAGCTGAAAGTTGAGACCAATCAAGTCAGGCGAGTTAACCAGCCCCTCCTCATAAAGAAATTGTTGCACCAATTCAGCCGCAATTGTAGCCCCCTCGCTAAAAGCCAGGGTCAGCACCTCCAAGATTTCAGCCACCGTGTCCGGCGGTAATTCCCACCACTTGTCTTTCTCTAACAGCGCCTCAAGCTCATCTAAAATCGCCTGATCAATCTTCTGGACCTGCGGGATATCGTCAAAGATGCAAGCCTCACCAAACCATGCTTTTATCCGCTCCGCTGCCCATTGTCCACGATCTGCATCAGAAAGGTTGATAATAGCCTTGGAAGAGATGGGGAATTGAGACTTAGCCGCGGCTCGAATAAGCCGCCTAAGCTGGATATCTCCCATTTGTCTCAAAACCGCATCAAATGCCTTTTTGAATACCAACCCCAGGCGATCATAATTAGACGAGCTCGGAGGTACGGCTGATATAGCCGGGTCCCCCAACGTTGCCCGTTGCGTTTGCCCCACATCTCCGCGCCCCCCCTGGCTAGGAGGTACGCGGTCCAACTCTTCATCAGTTTCGGGTGATCCATTCCCATTTGGCAGAGGCTGAGGTTGCTCTTTTGGCGGCTCCAATTCAACAGTCAACAGCCCGTCCTTTTTCAACTGCGCTTGCCCGTCCCCGACTGTGATGAATCCACCCTCCCCCAGAGCCTTTAGGGCTTGCGCATTCAACAGCCTGGCCCGTCCGGTGTTAGAGAGAGCTTCATCATCACGCTCAATCCAGTCAAATTCAAGGTAAGGAGGCAAGACATTATTATTGAAGAAATTCTTCGTTTTCTCCCTGATCATACCAAACCCGGTTTGCCGACTTTCCCTTTGCCGTCTTATCTCCCCGGCCAACGTCCCTCCAGCCGGATCAAGGCCGATATCTTTTAATGTCAGCCAATATCCAGCCGCCACGATCCGTGATTCCTTCAAAGTTACACTGTCATACATCATCTCTGACGGAGGCCGGCCAAACGGTATCCATTTTGCCGCCTGTGTATGCTCATACAGAACCCCTATTTTTAACGGATCCACGCCTTGCAATAGGGTCTGATAGCTAGATACCCACGCGGCAGCAGATTCTTGATCCATATCTAATAAATCAAGAATGCCTGCCTCTGGAGTGTCTAGCAACATTTTAGCATAATATTGATTGCCATAATATAGCAAGCTAATAGCCATATAAATGCGCTGTGGGGGGGGCATCCCGTAGCCTTTCACGCGCATCTCTGGACGGGGCGTCAATACGATTCGTCCAATCTCATTCCGGGCAAAAAAGACCGGATTCGCCATGTTTCCCTGGATTTTTTGCATTATCGGGAATTCAGGATCATGGGTAGGGATGATCGTTGCCCCATCAATATTAATAATCTTGAAAATATGACCACGAGGGTGAGGGCGAGTGACACGAAACTCTTCGCCGTCAAATTCAATTGTAGGCAAAACGTTAAGTGGCCAACGTACTAACTCTGCGGTTCCACCCGCAGGCAAGTCAAGAACATCTTGCCATAGAAGATCGAGAATTATATCAAATTCACGTAAGACATAATTTTTATAGTAGGCTATATCCGGCTCTAACGCCTCTTGATCCTCTGGTTTCTTGGCAGTGATGTCCCAGGGGAGCGCCTGGGCATAGACGATAAGCCGATCTCGGCAAATAATGGCTACCGGCTCATTTCGCACCACATTGCGCCATCGAGCGGCCTCTACCCACATCGGAGCCAAAAAGTCTGGCAGATAGCGCCTCAAAAACGAGGGGATTTCAAGTGATTTTTGTTTGGGGTCGGCCATAGTAGAACCTTAAATAAAAATAACTGCGGACATTTGATCCGCAGCTATGAATATGATACCTTTTTTCAGTTGTCAGGTCAATTTTACTGCCCTCGCTCCCCGCGGCTGAGGGGTAGACACAGACTTCTGCAATTATCCATCTCCTACAGAGCGGCGATTCCTGTTTCTCAGGGCTGCCATTGCATAGCCCTCCGCAGGCATTATTATCGAGACGACGCGAGTCCTACCGCCCCGAATAAAAGTCTCCTAGCCTACTGCCATCCAAAGGTCGAGTCCCACACCTTAAACTGGCAAGTCGATGGGGATGCCGTATCTTGCTTTTCGGCTGGCAATTCTGCAACTTCTTTCCACCCCTCCTCCCCGTCCCAAAAGCAGAGGTGCTCAACCTCTGCCCTCTCGCCATTGTCCCCCCCCGCACCAGCACCGCCGCCCGCCAATATTGCCCGTGTCCCGGCACGCCGTGCAGGTCACTGGTAAAAGCGGCTGCGTGGCGACCGGACGCGGGATGAACGGGGCCTGCCCCGCGCGGGGGGCGGTCTGGCTGAAGAGGGGTAGGTCTTGCCCCTGGGTGAAAAATGAGGGTTGTTGGGGTTTTGTTTTCATGAGGGCTCCTTTCTTTGAATGGGGGGGTTAAATAATATACGTTATTTCGCCGGGCCAATAGCCAGGTTTTGTATATCGGCTAATTGCTGCCAAACTGTCGTTTTTCCCTTCGCTAACGACATAAACGTTATCGCCAGCCCGGGCGGCGGCCAGGTCGGACGCGCTCTCAAATATGTCTGTAAAATCCAATGCCTGGGGCATACTTTCGTCCCCTTCTGGGATCGAAATAAATGCATTGGGCTTTCGCTCAAATAATGCAATTAATTGGCGTTCTTGCTCATCTTCCAGGTATTCATAAATTATTGTCGAAACTTGCGCGTACATTTTGTTGCTCCTTGAGTTCGTTGAATTAAAGATTAGATTTATCTAGCTTCTCGAATTGTTCTGGGCGAATTGTCCCCGTGTGGTACGGATGCATTTCGCCCAACTGGGTTATTTCCAGGTCTTGTATTTGATCCTGGATAATGCTGGTCAAATTGAAGATGTCGGGCGTGTCGGGGGTGTCGGGGGTATCCAGTTCTTTTCGTAATTTGAAATATGATGCGAGGTTCATGTTTGGCTTCCTTTCGTTAAGAGTATTGAGTGTCGGCGAATTCAATATCTTCGTCGCCGTCCTCGATTCCGAGTTGGCGTAATTGCTCATTAATATCGTCATCAGAGGGGGGAGGTGTAATGGGGGGATCCATCACTTGAATTACACGCGGGTCCCTGCTCATATCCGGGCTGCCCAATATGGACTTTGTCTCAGCGTCGTAAAATTTGCTATAATCTGCTGTATTAGCAGATGTTTTTATCAAGCTAATCGGGTCTACATGATAAAACAATTTGAATTTTTGCCCTATTTTCAAATCTAAAAATTTCATTTTGGCTTCCTTTCCCCGTGGGGAATTAACTAACCCAATTCAACATCGAGCCCGAATTCTCGGACCGTGGGCTTCCATTGGGCTTCGAGTCTAGCCCTGAAGGATTCAATATCCCCTTCCGGAATTTCATGATCGAACAAAATAGCTGACATCTTTCCGGCCACGCGCCCCTGGAGGGGGTGACTGACGAACTTCACGGTATTAATCGGTCCTTCCTCTATAGTTACTCGTCTCATTTTGTTTCTCCTTTCGTTAGGTCCTTCTCAAATCTAAATACATGTTACCACACTCTGCACTTAATGTCAACCCCCAAAGTAGATGAGTTTCACACCCCTAACCCCCCTCCCCCCTGACCAACACTCAAAAACTTGATTGACCGCCATGGGGAACCACCATCGAGGTACATTACTGCATAACGCATCGCATCCATACCGTGATCATTCTCTTTAACCGGGGCTTCTTTTGTCTTTGAACTTTTCCAAATATAACTATCAATTTCACTTTCAGTACAAAGGGGGGAATGATTAGCTTTTGATTCCTGATCGATTTCAATCAAACTATCACGAAGAAAAAACAGACGGGCACGCCCATCAATTTGTTTTGATAATCTATCCTGAACCAGCCCAATACCTTTCAATACGTCTTTTTTTGCAGCAATATTTGGAATACCATTCTCTTTTAATGTTTGGCGGTCTTCCGCATCATGATCACAGATAGTTTGTTCTATTTGTTCACCTTTAGATAATTCCTCTATCAGTTCGGAGTGGGTTTTTACTGTTCGCCCGGTCATATAGATTTCACGATAAAGATACATTCGACCATCGCCATCAATGGCCCACCATTGGCAAATAAAAGGATGTACTAATCCAAAATCTATGACTCTAATGCGGCGCCATTCATCAGGAATATCAAATCTATCTACTAGATGAATAGCGGCATCATAGGTATCATAGATTTGGCCTTCAGCACTAACCCACTTTCCTAACCTCAATCGTTGATATCTAACTCCGGTCAGACTATCAAGAACGGCCATTGTACGCCTTCCCTGTTCGGTTATTTCCCCAGTTAAAGGATCAAATAATGTAGGGTTATCCTCATGTCTGCTTGTTAAAAAGGCAACAGTTTCAGTTTGTTTTCGTTGTAATATCCAATGTGCGCTAGCGCCTGGGTTAACATCTCCTAATACCTGAGCATAAGGCATATTCCCAGCCCGACCGGTAGCACGAGTAAGTAATTTTTCCCAGTCATCTAATGTTAGTTCTTCCGCTTGGTTCACGTAAATCACATCATATTCAGCAGATAAAACTTTATTAGGGTTATCCATACCCCCTATAACGATTCGCGATTTATTGGGGTAATCAAACCATTGAGGCTTATGCCCCCCATACGTGAAAATATCAGGGTGTTTTATCTTATCCTGATATGTTTTTAGAACTGACGAATCCATAGATTGTCGAGTCTTACGAATCATGGCAATATGAGCTTTAGGGTATTTCCAAGCCAATGCATCAATCTTATGTAATGAAGCCAATGTCTTCCCGGTCTCAGCCGGGCCACTAATGATGATCTCTGATTTTTTGCACATCCAAAGATCAGCCGCCGCCCCATAGGGATGATAGACCCCTTCTATATCATTTCCGGTTGTCTCTATAATCTGGTAGGTAGGCATTTAGCTATAAATCATCCATCGAAACACCCTTCAAAATCTTAATCACCAAAGGCTTATCCTCATTATCCCCGGCAGCTTCAAATAGCCCATGATGACGAGCTAATTTTTCGAGGGCCCCCTGAGCATCGTGCAGCTTAATTCGAGTCCGGGCTGTGATTGTACCGTCTTTGTTACGCCGGGCGTCAATCGTGATCTCTTTGACCAGGTGAGAGTTAATCTTCCCTTCGAGGTCCGACGGCTGCCGCACATCCGCGAAGTCGGCCATATCTGCCCGCCCCATGTCGGCCAGCCGGGCCAGGACTTCAGCCTCGCTCATGTGACGTTGGCGGTATTGCTCAAGGGCTATCTCATCGTCTATCTCTTTTTGGCGGGCAATGCGGGCTTGCCAATGGTGACGAGCTGACCACGTTTTTAGCGTTTCTAAATGTTTGGTAGGGGGTTTCAGGGTAGCTTTAGCATATGTCTGGCGCAATTTATCAAGGGATCGGCCCCCTCCCATAAGCCAATAATCCATAAGAGCAGTATTCGCTCGTTTGGTTTCTTCAGCTATTCGACTGAGGGGGGTTTCATTATCAAAGGTCATTTGATTAGTTCAGGCTTGTCTCCCGTGAGATCGGCCCAGCGTTGAAGACAAACCGCAGCATAGCCAGGGTCTATTTCAATGCCACGACATGCACGGTTGAGTTGGTGAGAAGCGATTAGAGTCGTGCCAGAACCAAGGAATGGATCAAAAATAATATCATTCTTTTTAGTGCTATTTCTCATTGGACGAGCCATACATTCCATTGGCTTTTGAGTAGGATGATATTCATTAATGTTTGGCTGTTTTATATCCCAGACCGACGTTTCATTTGTGTCCCCATACCAATTAGCCCCATTCCGGACACAATACAAACAGGGTTCGTGTTTCTGCAAATACTGAGCCATAAAGTTCCCATAATGAGCATCTAGCTTATTCCATACTATTAAAGCCCGGACAGACAACCCTATATTATCAACTGCAGAATAAACTGCTTTTCCATTTCTGCCTGCAAACCATAGATAAAAAACGGGTTTTTCAGCCTCAAAACGTTGGCCGGTCGATAAAGCATCGAAATACAATAAAATATCATCATTTTCGAGTTTAGGTCTTGGCTTATTACTAATGGGATTTCTGCCCCCAATATATGACACACCATAAGGGGGATCTGTAATCATTGCATTGAATCTATCGTCTTTCATTACACTTTCCACTATATTTTTATCGGTACAATCCCCCACAGCCATCCGATGCTCACCTAAAGCCCAAAGTTGCCCCAACTTTGTCCCATACTCCTCTTGCAGCTCAGCCGCCCGGTCAATCTGCGGCTCGACGTCTTCTGGCGGGTCGTCCTTCACCAACTCGCCCAAAATCTCTTTAAGTTCATCTTCTCGAAACAGATCATCTAGTTGAATGCCCGTCTCGAGATCAGCCAAGATACGTTCCGGGTCAAAGTCAATCGAGACCTGGGCTGACCGATTGAGATAATAGCTTAACCGTCGGCCGGCTTCCGTCTCAAGATCAATATCAGCGCGTTTGATGAACACCGGCTGTTGGCCATCGACCTCAATGATAATCGCCTCCTCTGCTGCCAGCACATCAGCGCTGACCTCCGTCCGATGATTGCCGCCGATGATGCGGTTATTTTTATCGAGCGTTCCTGCCTCTGCAAAGCCAAATTGCTCCATAGAGTTACGGAGCAGAACATTGCCGCGTTCGGTGTGTCGGTTGGCGTTTAAGAGGTCGGGTTCAATCTCGGATAGTTTGACGACTTTGATTGAGTTGGTCATCGGTCACCTCGCTAGGGATATTATACAAGGGCTGAGGCAAAATAAAAAACCGCCAGGTGGCGGTATGGATAAAATATATTGCAAAGAGAGGCGGTTTAGCTCAAAAAGGCAAATCAAATTGGGTTGATGGTTCAGGCACAATCCCCGAATTCCTTTTTTTTATTCCCCAGTTTTTAGCCAGAATACAATATTCTGGGATTCTATCTGCTTCTGTCCACATGAAATTAGCCATGGCTCCGTCCCTTTGATTGGACCTCATGCCCCATTTGATAATCCCCTGGTTTGTTGCTCGTTGGGTTGCTCCCCAGTCCAGGAATATCCAATCCTCAAAAAGATTATCTTTATCACGATCATAACCCACGAAATAATAGAGAGCCCCTCGCTCACCGTGCCTGTGGGGACGACACTGGATTAAAATCTTATCCATCTCCCACGGTGCGGCGATTCCTGTTTCGCGGGGCCTCTAGTGAGTCGCCCTCCGCAGGCATTATTATCGAGACGACGCGAGTCCTACCGCCCCGGATTGGCATTTTAAACGCCTGCCAACCTAAGCGCTTTATACTTGTCCAAACAAAAAGGGCTCAGTCTCTAGGTAGCGACACCTGGAACGAGGTTTCCCGCCGAGACTGAGCCCTTTATTAGCATTTTACTTGATAATAGCAGCCGTTCCAAATGTCGCTAGAAGTATTATACCCCCATTCACCCAAAACCACAAAAACAGATGACCCCGGCCAATGCGCTGCGGAGCACCAACCGGGGCCAAATAAAATAATGCTGCAGGGTCGCTAAATCCATCGCCCTCCGCAGCATTACATTATATGAAGTTTACGCATGGGGTGGCGATTGTCAAACCCTGCGCAAAAAAATGGCCTGATGAGAAAGGCATCAGGCCGAACAATCAGCAATGGGTCATACGATTGAATTTGGCAAAATTATACCACATAGCCAGATTAGTTGTCAACCCTTTTTAATACCGCAAAGGGTTGGGTGACCCACGATACCTCTCTCTGGATACAGAAGCCGGCCAAACAGATATCATAAACCGATCTGCCCTTGATAATCGCGCTTTCTGCAAAAAAATCTTCGGGGATTTTACCGACTCTCAGATGATCTAGCCCGCAACCCTCAGAATCGGAAGGACTCGACACTGAGGGGATGATTCTTACTTTATCGTTCCTTATCTCCATAAATCGCTCACTTGCCCCAGATGTGTACCGGCAATACACAACCGTGATAATTATCGAATCGCCTGCTTGATAAACATCACGATTTGTATCAAATGGCGCATTAAAAAATTCTATCGGCGGGTTCTCGTAGAACCTGACAAAAACTAACGCGAAAAGAACCAGGCCCACATTAATCATGATTATGACTGACACTATGGACTCCCGGATTCTGTCTGAATCAAGGGAGGCTAACTCCAAAAAGCTGGAGAATAATCGCGAGACCTTGGGCGCCACCCAGGACGCCCAAGCCAATTTGAATGCCGGTAATTTTCGCTTTTTCGACTTTTCGTTCTTCTCTTTCACTCCTCGATTCTTCCCTCACTTCCTTAAGAATTTTTTCGTATTCATCAAAGCGGTCCAAGAGCCCCTTAACTCGGATGTCTTTCTCCCCGTAAACTACCAGCTTTAACTGGTCTAACGATAGATTAACGTGATTCAGATGCTCGCCGGTATCTGCATCAACTTTGTTCAAAAACGTTTCAAGGTCCTTGATCCTCTGCTCATGCTCATTAATCCGATTTTCAATGAGATTCACTCTGGAGTTGTCATCCACCATACTGTATCCTTATCCGAATCTTGTTCTCATTTAAATTTTACACGATTCTGAAGGTACGTCAATGCTTCGCAACTTAAAGTTTCGTTTTTGAGGATGGAGAACCAACCAAGAGTCCTCCAAGCTGAACCCGAGATGTCGCCTCGATGCGGAGCGGATCAGGGTCATTATCTGCGGACAATAATCGGCGCTCTCCCGTATTGAAATCGATACTTCGCGGGTTGTTGGCCGGCCCATAATAAATCAAGACAGGATACTGCCTGGTGACGCTATCTAGCGGAATCTGTTGTATCCGATCATGCTTAATTCGATTGGCGGCCAGGGCAACAAAATAATAGCTGGAAGCCAGGGTTAGGGAGATCATCATAATGCTCAAGCTGCCAGTTAGCACCCACATCGCTACCTCTTTGGTAGCCAGACGAGTATCTTCCAGTATCCGATTATCGGTCATTGCCTGGTTATGCAAATCTCGAGATCGCCTGGTCCGTTCTCGAATCCGTTCGGCCTTTGCGTCACGAATCGGGTTAGTGCAGCCGGTTGAGAAAATCAAAAGAACGAATAAAACAACTATTAATTTGTTCATTCCCAATAGTAGATAATGCTTACTGAAATAACCCCAGCAAGGAAACCGAAAAACCAATGGTAAGCGGGATGAAGAGAATTCAGGAAGATACTAATTACAAAAAAAAGAGCAGTGATCGCCATGCTAACAAGTAGATATTTCATCTGTTCCTCCCCTCATACTGTTGACTAATTCTACGACAAAATCGGTTTCTCTGTTGGTCATGTAATGCCCCCTTTAAACCTTAATATACCAAGGTTTCCAAAACCCATCCTCTTTATAAAAATCCTTAAAAATTAATGGCTCCGACTCAATCATCCGCTCTAGCATCATAGACGCCACCATACAAATTTCTTCCTCTGCGTGAGGAGAACAACGCATCGTAAAGATATGACGCAGCGCCCTCAAATTGCCAGACCAAACGCCGCCGGTCGCTACGCCTGTCCCGATGATACGCCGGAAGAGGGAAGTAAGTTTCTTCTTCTCGCTAAATTTTTTGACGCTCTCTGAATAATCCCAGATGGCTAATAATTCCCTGTAATTGTCTTCCATCTGGAGAAAGGCCCGATCAAACAAGGCTCTTGTTTGACCCTTGGCGGCCAGAATATGGGGCGAGTCCTCCTCCTCATCTTGGATAGACAAGGGGACCCAATAGGGAATATCTGCAAAGGAAATATACCGCATAGACCCCTCGCTAATTGCCATCCCCGCTCGATGGCGGTTCATCTCGGCTGTGAACACTCGCGATACATTTTCTAATGCGAATGTGCAAGAGGCATGTTCAAGAACTGATCCATGCCCAACCCGAAGAATATTGTCTATAAAATCCCCCAGGTCTTTCCTCACCCTCGTTATGTTCGGATTGGGGCCAACCTCATAGCTCATATAGCAGCGCTTTGCCGCCAACTGAACCAACAAAGTTCCCATTTGGATAGCCTGCTTCTCGGGCAAAATGTATTGTTTTGCGCCAATAGAACCTAACCAATGTCTTGTTTCTTGATAATCAATCTCAGTCTTAGCAATCAAAAACACTGTGGGGGTAACATGTCTCATTCTTCATCTCCCAGGTTTATATTACTTCAGGTTTCGCTTTCCCGTTTAATGTCCTCAAGTCTCGTTTCACTGTAGATAGCGAGGTGCCAAACCCAAGGTCATTCAATTGGGTCAATAGCTCATTTTGAGTGATACCGGAATGAGCCTTTTTGAGGTCCAAAATGGCCTGTTTCCGCTCATCCGACTTAGTTCGTTTGACCTCGTTGGCCCGATCTAATAGGGTCATTTCATTGGTGTCATTTGCCGCATATGACCCCATAATTAGCTCATTTTCTCTTTTAGAAGTTTCCAAAATTAAAGTGTCAAGTTCTGTTTTTTTATCTTTAATTAAGGTGTCAAGCTCTTTGACCTGAGCCGACAACCCGCTCCTCTTTTTTTGCAGAGTGACCCGTTCCGTTCTCTCCTTTTGCCACGTTTGCATATCAGTCGAAACCGCATTGCTGACATAAGTTGAGACTGCAACTATCACAAAGCTGGGATAGATTATAATCAAGGCGTCCCGATATATTTCAACGCCGATAGCCAGAGCAAAAACAACCGCAAAATAGATAATGGCCATAGTTAACGTCACCTGAAACGGAGCAACGGGTTCTGACTGTATTCTGGATTTATTCCAATTCCAACTTTTTACCGCCGTCCGGGCGGAAAACATACCAATTAGTTCAATTGCTACGGCAGTACTGTAAGCTACCCAAAGCGGTGTCTTGGTAACCATCGCGCTATAAATAGCGAAGGCTGGGGGTAACGGAGCCAGGATCGGGGCGAATCGAGTGACAGTATCGGTAAAAATGCCCTCCACCATCCCGATAAATCCAGAGACTACAGTTTGCGTCCCATCATAAAACGCCAAAATTTTATTAGGTAAGGTGGTCATTTATCTGCTCCCTCTCTTTTGGCCATCAACATCCCCCCCCCGCTGACGAGCCTTGACTGGTGCTATTCTCAGTTGTAAATCCATCAGGATAGCGCCCCCTCAATTTATCCACGTTCCCCTGAGCCACATCTTCCAGAAGCAGACCCACCTCACCAGTCAATGCCGCCCAATAAAATCCGTTGTCCCCAAGCTCATCAGCCCACATTGCGGGAGTCCCTTTATCAAGAAGCTCGATCAATTCGCAAGCTTCCCCAATCAGCCCCAGGATGCACAGGATTTTGATCAGATGCCCGTCAACCGTAATATCTCGGCCATCAACCCGCGAGACATTATCAAGGTCGTCATACGTTCCTCCTCTATCAAGGTCACGCCCGTGAAATAATCCTTTCTTGATCCGCTCCACGGTCCTTCCGAATACTTGAGCGCAGGCCAGGGTTTTTTGCAACAGGGCTCGACTGCTAAAGTCGAGGTCCGGGGGATCGACAAGCAACGTTCGTTTTACGTGTTTTTGATATTCATTCAGTTCCATAAATCATCATCTCCTATAATATATATAATTGTCACAATAAAAATTATTGACACGATGACAGCCGCTATTATCGCCCCTACCAAAAGCATATTTTCGCCCGAATTCCACTTTGACGCAGCTTCCACCACGTTTTGACAAGCGTCAAAATGCCATAAACCACTTTTGCACGCCCGCCATAGATGATCGTAAAGCGCATTTTTGGCTTTGACATTTTGATTTTGACGGATTTTGACGGAATCGGGGGCATAATCGCACCTTGTCAAAAAGACTGGGGGGGGGAGGGGCAGTATCTAAATACTATCCTGTCAGTTCCTTAGAAATCTTTTCGAATATACGATCACGATCTTCCGATGAGTCGTACTCGATTTCTCGACTCGCCCCCTTTGAAAAAATCGCTGATTTTGGACTTAACCCACAATATGTTGTATTTTTGCGCTTTCAATTACATCCTGGGCAGTCATATCCCAGCAGTTGATCGCTTGGAAATCGACTGTATTGCCATTCTCGATTTCAATACTTGATGATTCAATAGCTGCCACTGTGGCGGTTTGCCCGTCACACTTCAAGATGACCTGCTGACCGATTTCTAAATTTTCCTTGTTTGGCCGGTAATTAATCATTTTCTTTCTCCTTAATTTAGTTAAATTTAATTGTCAACCCCCAAAATTCACAAATTCTTAGAGAGTCCCTATTTACTACCTCTTCCAGGACATATTGATCCGTTTGGCAAGATCAACAATATCTACCTTGAGGGAATCGGGGCAAGGCGCTTTTGCCGTTCCTCGTCCAGAAAAAAAGCCAGCCGGATGGTTGAACCACGTTTCTAATTCCTCCGCCATCTTCCGATGCGAAGGCTGCCCCATCGCAATTGCTTGCTTTACTATCTGCCCAATATGAGGGGTTTTCCACTCAGGAGCCCGGCTTATCCCGACCGGATAAGTTGTACTTCCGTCTGCCAATTCAATTGGCTTCGCCTCAAATGCTACCAAACGAGCCCCCTGATCATAGGCCGCAAAGGATGATCCAATTGATCCATGTCGGATAACCCAAAGTAGGCCATCATCAGACTTATAGACGACTTTCTCTTCTAATTCCGCAGCATTTTCCGATTGTCGCCTCAGCCATAGTTCATTCATTGTCAAAATGCGGATGCCGTACCCCATAACGTCATTATCTGTCAATATACGTCCGGCATCCTTGTTACAGATCTTCCAACCTCCCATTTGAGAATGAATACCCACCGGGTCTATATGCCCAATGTCTCCCTGATAAATGACTTCGATCAACGGAGCCAGATATTCAAGATCGATTCCCTGCTCTCCTAGCCATTCCCAAACCATCCGGGTCGCGCAAGTGGCTGTGCTTTCGCTGCCGGGCAGATGGTGGTGATCAAAGCGCCTCCGCTCTGGGTCGTACTCGCCGCCGATGTCGCCAACGCTATCGGCTCGATTCAGTAGGTCGTGGCCTGGAGTACTGACCGATGTATAGGTGATTCTTGCGTCTTTGAATCCAGGCGCAAATTTGATCATCAGCCAGGCGTAGCCAATGGCGTCGAAATCGGGCGCAACATGTGTCAAAATCACTTTAGTCATAATAATTCAAGAATTCCTTTCCGCCATCAAGAGCCCTTGATGGTCAATTAAAAAATTGATTACTTGAAGGTACTCCCGCCCCAGAACCTGAGACGGGTAATCGATTGCGCCCCAGTGAGCTAATGCCTCAGCCAGGGTGAACGAATGACAACCCGCGTTGAACAACATCCACTCATCAAGACGCTTCCAACATACCAGCGTGTATCCTCTGTGGTCAAAATTTACACTAATTATTCCTAAGGCCCCACACAGTTTAGCCTCGTTCAAGATGGCCTGGCTCAGGTCGGCCCTGCTCAGGTCAGCCCGGCTCAGGCTGGCCTGGCTCAGGTTGGCCCAGCACAGCTTGGCTCCGCACAGGTCGGCCTCGCTCAGGACGGCTCCGGTCAGGTTGGCCCAGCGCAGGTCTGCTCCGCGCAGGTAGGCCCCGCTCAGGTCTGCCCCGATCAGGTTGGCCTCTCTCAGGTTGGCCTCTCTCAGGTTGGCCTCTCTCAGGTTGGCCTCTCTCAGGTTGGCCTCTCTCAGGTTGGCCTTGCACAGGTTGGCCTTGCACAGGTCGGTCCCGCGCAAGACGGCCTTGCGCAAGACGGCCTTGCGCAAGACGGCCTCGCGCAGGTAGGCTCCGCGCAGGTCGGCTCCGCTCAGGTCGGCTCCGCTCAGGTCGGCTCCGCTCAGGTCGGCCCCGCGCAGGTTGGCCCCGCGCAAGTCTGATCCGCGCAAGTCTGATCCGCGCAGGGTTGCTTTTTGCAATATTTGATCAAACCTATCTTTTTTCACTCAATGCCCCCTCTCATTTTTAGATACTGCTTGAATCCACGTATACCAGCCATCGTCAACGACTGCCCATAGTAGATGCCCTTTGCCCGGAGCAACCGGGCCAACGAATCGAACTCTCTCTGGCTAAAGAGTTTCCCATCTTTTTTGGGATACCAGTACTTGCCCACGAGCGGGGTACCCTCAAGCGCTTTTTCAACAAAAACATCAAACCCGTCAATCGGAACGGGCAGCGCACCGGGGCGCTCATACCAGGGCGATTGATAATTTGGATGGGCGTGACGAATCGAGAGCTCGACCGGGGGCTTCTGAGGGAGGGATTCACCTTTAGCGACCTTCTGACAACCGATAAAATGAGGCAAGGCTCTATTGATGTATATTTTTAGCTCATCAATAGACCAGGCAAAAGCCAGAGTTCCCCCCATTGCCACACAAACGAGCATTATTCGGCCAGTGGCACTCGGGAAAAATGCTAATTCCAACGACATCCCTAATGTCGCTCCGGCGAATATCCCAACCATCGTATCGAATCCTATTTGTTGCCATCTGGTTAGCACCTGCCCTTGAAATACTTGATCAGGCAGAGAAACGCTATAATCAAAACTGCCCGAATCCAACCGATCAGCGCGAACCCAGGACCTGGTATAGTGCCTTATTTTCTCTTTTTGATGTTCAAACCGATGCCCGCAGCTCGGGCAATGAATTATCTCAGTTGGCATATCATCACCTTTTGACTATCATACCCGATTATTAGCCACATGTCAAATGTATGATACAATTGACAATCTTCGTGTACGGTTGTATCATTAAAGCATGGAAACAATATCGGACGTATTGAAAACGTTGGACGATAGATCCACCAACCTATCCAAAATCGGCAGAGATAGCGGGCTTGCCCGTGCCACCATATACAATATCATCCGCAACCCAAAAAAAAGAGCGTTTTGGACTTTAGAACGCTTTTTTGATTCTCTGGGCTACGAGATTATTTTGAGAAGAAAGGGTGAACTATAGTTCACCCCTTCTTCCTATTTGATTGTATATCCAAAAAGCTCCCTGGGCGCTTTCCACCCTTTAGGAGCCTTAAACCACTGAAACGCAGGTCTCCCTCCCTTGACGGATAATTACAGCTCCATTGACTAATGCGACATTAGCCGCTTCTACCAAATCAATATCAGCATCGATATCGATTAAATGGGCCATTTGTTGTACCCGACGAGACATCCCCCATCGAGGAGAAAACATCACCGCCTTGTCTTCGACGGGAATGCCTTTTTCCAGAACATTCCCTCTTAATGTGTAGCATGCAAAGGTTATAGCCATTCCCCTTCCCCCCTTTCCAAAGCAGCAATTGCCAATCGTGCTTTGCGTTCTTGCGGCCCTTCGATCTTCCATGCCCTCCCCCCCCAAGAGAACCAGCTTTCATCATACTTGGAGAGCAAACGGAATTCTACTCCAGGGGAGCAGATCACCAGAGCAACCTCACTATTCCCTGCTCTGCCTGCGATTCCGTTCGCGTGATTCCCCTGGGATATTTTTTTCATCCCATCTACATTTGGGATGGTATAGGATCGCCCCTTGCTGTAGCCTCCAGAGGAATTGATGATCGCTATACAGCGACCATTATCCTCAAATTCGCCTCTTACTATCAGCACTCCCGCAGAAGTGATTTTAACACCAAACGAAGACCCAGTTCCCATAATAGGAACTATTTCTTGATGTCTCCCTCTTCCTGATGAGCCAATCTTTAGCTCATCAGGAATGTCTGCCGGGATCATCTGGGTTACAGAACCCGGCGTTATTTTAAATATTTTCACTTTGCCTCCTCAATCACTGTCAAGACGGGTTCTGGCAACCAAAACCCGTCTTAATCGTTTTTCTGCACTTTATTTCAAATATTCAAACGCCACGTAATTTTTGCCAAAAGCTGGCAGGACAAACATTATCCCCCCAGCTTTAATGTAACCTGAGACATTAGCATTGCCTCGCTCTCGAGACAATATCTTTTCAGCACCCTCATTCCATGCATCCATTGCATTCGCGGCAATGGACGCGACAGTGATGCCGCCGACTTTTGTACTGTCCTTGACAAAAACCTCAACATACTGAGATTCGTCAAAGGGGAATTGGTGCAACTCCGCCGGATAAAACCGGCTAATTGCATTTTTTAACAACTCCGGAAGTTTTTTTGTCACAAACTCCGCGGAGCTCCGCAGTTGCCAATGATCCCGACCGGAATAGCTAGCCGGGTGCCCAAACAGATTTGAATGTGAACTCTGCTCACAAGAGAGTTCACAGTGTCCTGCGAATGGACCACGACTGAACATTTCATAGCCCGCCTCACGCAAAGTTTCGGTCTCTTTTGCCAGAAACGAAACTTTGCTTTCGTAATTATATTTTCCATCGTCAATGGCCACTTTAAGTGGCCATGACTTTTGTATGGCGACCAGCCCCAGTTCTACTTGCCCCAAAAACGGCAAGACGATTTTATGAAATTGTGGGGGGTTGGCGAATACATCATGATTTTGAAATTCTGCGGCCAACGATTCAAAATCGAATTTTCCGAAAAATTCGACCTGCTGGTAAAACTTCTTAACTTTCTCTAAATTAATCATTTTTCAATCCTCTCAGACAGTTTCTCGACTTGCCCAGGTCTGCAAATTTAGTACTCCCCTTCGTTTATTTGCCCCATCAGGGACAAATAGCTAACCTCTGCCGAGGACAGCGGGTCTAATTGATCGGAGCGGAAATATTCTCCATCCCGCTCAATCACCTCCACCTCTTCTGTCTGGCTGCGAGTACCATGATAATTGTACCCGCAACTCTGTCCGTCCAACTCGTTGGCCAGATTACGAACTATCTGGCCAACATCATCGCCGGATTCCCATTCAATGGGAAATTTCTCAAAACTGCCATCGACCAGGACGATGGCAACCCCCTCATTCTGAGTGGGATTTTGTTTTTCAAACGAGAATAATACTTTCATGTGTAATCCTTTCAGGCAGTTTTTCGACTTGCCCAGGTCATTGATGGTTAAAGATTCACCCATTTTTCATCTAGTGGCCAGGAGCCACGATTACCTTCCGACGGGATATTTTTTATGGGGTCATTGGCAGATAAATTCTTTGCTAATGCCCCCATCTCCATCGTTTTTGTCTTCCAGTATTCGCCTTCTGGGTCTTGAATACTGGTCAAAAAACTATTTATTCCCTTCACGTCCTCTTCCGCCTCCATCAGGTCCTCGATGGAGATGGCCAGCGTAAACCGGCCAAAATTCCCATCATAACAACGGGCAACGGCTTTTAATTGCCCGTTGCTTTCTACTATTTCGCTTTCGTCCAGCCATTCTCTGGCCAGACGCAGCGCTTTCTTATCTATTCGTGAGATTATTTCTCTTACTTTCATCTTGCTCATCTCTTTCAATCCTTTCAGGCAGTTTCTCGACTTGCCCAGGTCTCTAATTAGGCGGCTCAACGGAGGGCGTCTCCGCGATATATGTGGGAGTATTCATTGTCGGTGGTTTCGGAGGCGTAGTATTCCTCCTCATCCGCCTCCTCATCCTCAGCCTCAGCCTCGCTATCGGCCATCGCGGCCTGCTCGGCCTGGGGCTGCGGCATCGGCTCGTCGGGGGTCGCGGGCTGGGCGTTGCCGTTGGTGCCATTGGCGGGCGGGATGGTGGGGGAGACCCGAACCGTATTATGGGTCTCCCCGAACGCCCGCACCTCCTCAGAATAAATTTTGATGCGCTGACCATTCCAGCCGTCAGTTTCTGGGCCGTACAATTTGGCGATAGTGCGCGCGTTGGTTTTGTTCAGGATTAGAGTTTTGGGGGTTTCCCTAAACCCCAAAACGTATTTCTCCTCTTCCTGCCCGCGCATGTTTTTCAGAGACTCACTCTTAACGCCGGTCATTGTCAAGTTGACCGTGTTCCCTTTGGGTATATGATCCCCCTGAAGGTGGGGGAATAGGTTAGTTTTGTAAATGTTCATTTCGCTCCTTTAGTGGGGGGCCAGCCCCCCAGGTAAAGTTTCAGTTATTAATCACAACCGGCTCCCCTGCGAAGGGGATCGGCGGCGCTGGAAGGTCCAGCGCCAGCAAATAGGCCAGATGTTGCGCCAGGCAATGGGCGCATATTTTGCCGAGTTGGGCATCCCAGACACGCGCCTCGCAACTGCAACTGTACTTTTTTGTGACCCCATCAAACCGGGTCTTGTGGTAGACATCGGCCCGGCTCTGGCTTCCAACTTCGCCGTTTGAATAAACCTTGCCGTGTACGATCAACGAGGCCGCCTTGAGCAAGCCGTTGGTGATTGTTTTGCCGTGTGCGGCGGCAAGTTGGACGACCTTGGCGGCCATCTCCGGGTGGTCGCTGCCCAGGGCCACAAGCATCGCCTCCTGTCGGCTTGCGCAATCCGTTGTGCGTGTGTTCCTAGCCTGCCACATTTTCTTATCTCTATTAAATCGAACCGCCGTCTTGACGGGCGATTTAGTTTGGTTTATCATTATATAACCTTTATTTATCATAGGTAGGAATGTTTCATCCCCCCCCGTTAGGTATACAGCGGGGGGGGTTTTATTTGCAAGTGGGCGTCTACAGGTTGGCGCCGGTCAGGTTGGCGCCGGTCAGGTTAGCGCCGGCCAGGTCGGTCCCGCGCAGGGCGGCGCCGGTCAGGTCGGCCCCTTCCAGGTCGGCCCGGCGCAAGTTGGCCTGGTTCAGGTCGGCCCGGCTCAGGTCGGCTCCGCGCAGGTCGGCCCCGCTCAGGTCGGCCTCGCGCAGGGTTGCTCCGCGCAGGTTGGCAAAGCTCAGGTTGGCTCCGCTCAGGTTGGCTCCGCTCAGGTCGGCATTGCGTAGGTAGGCTCCGCCCAGGTTGTCTCCGCGCAGGTTGGCCCCGCTTAGGTCGGCCTGGCTCAGGTTGGCCCAACGCAAGTCGGTCCCGCGCAAGTCGGTCCGGCTCAGGTCGGCCCTGCTGCCGGAATTGCGGGCTTGAAGCCATTCGCGATGGCTTTCAAGAATACTTTTAATTTCTGCAGCGTCTAACATACTATTCTCCTTGCTCTATTCTGGCTGGGGGGGTATGCCCACCGCTTATTGTACCATTCGCTGTTTTCATGCCCATAGCTATAGTCGGTATGGCGAACGGGCGTCTTTTTAGCAATTAATACTCCGTTCCGTTTCAACAGAGCCCGGGCCTCGATCTCGTTCATCTCTCCAAGCGCTGTATGATTCCAATCATCGGTAGTCCCTAGCCAGCCGCTTGTTTTTGGTTCGTTACTCATGTTTGTTTTTCCTGCCCGTTTGCCCATTCTGATTTTCTGGCCAAGATGCCCTTTATCCCTGTTGGGGCCGACGTATTCAATTCTGATTGGGTAATATTTCTTTGCCATTGTCAATCACCTCCTTTCGATGCTGATTCAATTTCTACTAAAAGCGCATACGGCACGCTTTTAAGTTCGTTAATCTCCTCCGCCTGGAGCCACTCCAGGCTGGCCTCGCCGTCTGCGTGGCCTTCGTGCCATCCGAGGCGGCGGCATAGCTCCTGCCGATCCTCGAATGTGCTCTCGACATTCCACCAGTCTATGGGGTATTCGTCTTTCATATTAATCCTTCCGGGTTGATCCCGTCGAATTCAATGGTGATTTGCTCATCGCATTCGACGTAATCGTGGTCCTCGTCGAATGCGGTATATGGGGATTCTGCCAGGAAGTCCCAAGGGGTTGCGACTACCTGGTCGTATTTGAAACTGGCTTGACTGGCCCAATATGGCCGATCTGAGCCGGGGGTGAGCCATAAGCTCATTCCCTGCAGTTGCATCGTGTCACAATGGGACAACCATTCTGTATGTTCTATTTTCATCTGCGTTTTCCTTTATTTTTAACCTGCCTGTTTACTATCTACCATTATATACTATAATGTTCTATATTAATATAGGATAAAAGTACCAAAATAGGAGGTTGCAATACAGAACAAAACAGTATATAATAGTAGATAGTTATGGTGATATTCAAGGAAAGAGGGCCGAATGAAACGGAATATATCAGATCTAAAAAAGAAAGCTCATCTGTGCCAAGTTACCCCCATCAGGGGAGATCAGTTCCGAGTCCAGAGCCCGTCTGGACAAAGTTACATTGTCCGACCCCAAGTTGAACACTGTGAGTGCAAATGGAATAAATACACAGGGAAAGCCTGTGCCCATTTAATCGCAGTAGAGGCGTTCGTTGACGATCTTCGCGGACGCGGAACTTCCGTCTGGCAGAAACGGGAAGAAGCAAAAAGGCAGAGACGCCCCACAAGCCAGGTAGGGGATATCTTTCTCACTCATCGCAAAAAAGAAACTACCCCGACAGTCACCTGGGTGGTGGGCCGAATGACCGCTACACATTCATCAGGTTACGATGCGGGTGTGGCGGTTTATATTCGCCACACCAAATCAGCTACAGCTACCAAATGGATTATTTTTAATGGGCTGCCCGGCTTCCCGTCGCTGTCTGTGGATAGCGACAAAGCAAAGACAATAGTGGCTACTGACCGACATGAAGGGCGGCCAGTAGTTGCTAAAAATCAAACAATCATAGAATGGGCATATCAACGCTCATTCGGGAGAGGATAATGGCTCTATCTGAAGAAACAAAAAAAATTCTTGAAAGCCATCACCGATGGCTTCAAGACCAGAATACCGGAAGCAGGGGCGACCTAAGCGGGACCGACTTGCGCGGGTCCGACCTGAGCGGAGCCAACCTGAACGGGACCGACTTGCATGGAGCCGACTTTCGCGAGGCCAACCTGAGCAGGGCCGACCTGAGCGGAACCGACCTGAACGGGACTGACCTAAGCGGAGCCAACCTGAGCAGAGCCGTCCTGAGCGGAGCCGACCTTCGTGAGGCCGTCCTGAGCCGGGCCGACCTGCGCAAGGCCGACCTGCGCGGGACCGACCTGGGCAAGGCCAACCTGAGCGGAGCCGACCTGGGAGAGGCCGACCTAAGCGAGGCCGTCCTGTATAGGGGAAACCTGAGCAAGGCCGACCTGAGCCAGGCCAACCTGAGCCAGACCGACCTGAGCGAGGCGAACCTGAGCAGAGCCAACCTGAGCGGGACCGTCCTGAGCGGAACCGTCCTGAGCGAGGCTGACCTGAGCAGGGCCTACCTGAGCAAGGCCGACCTGCGCGAGGCTGACCTGAGCAGGGCCGACCTGAGCGGAGCCGACCTGAGCGGAGCCAACCTGCGCGGGACCGACCTGAGCGGAGCCAACCTGCGCGGAGCCAACCTGAGCAGGGCCGACTTGCGCAAGGCCGACTTGCGCGGGACCGACCTGTGCGAGGCCGACCTGTGCAAGGCCAACCTGAGCGAGGCCGACCTGTGTGGGAGTCACCTGTGTGGGGGCTACCTAGGCAAGGCCGACCTAAGCAAGGCCAACCTGATCGGGGCCGACCTGCGCGAGGCCAACCTGATCGGGGCCGACCTGAGCGGAGCCTACCTGCGCGGAGCCTACCTGCGCGAGGCCGTCTTGAGCGGAGCAAACCTGCGCAATGCCAATTTGAGCCGGGCCGTCTTGAGCGGAGCAAACCTGCACGGAGCCGACCTGAACGAGGCCAAACTGAACGAGGCCGACCTGTGCGGAGCCGACCTGCGCGGGGCAAACCTGAACAAGGCCAAACTGAACAAGGCCAAACTACACGGGGCTGACCTGAACAGGGAGATCAGCCTAATGTTAGGCTGATCAATGAGACCATCTAATATCATCCTCTCCCAGATTATCAAAGGCGAACTGACCTTTGATAATCTAAGAGAATACAACGAAGAGTTGTTGGCCGATACCAAAATCCGGATAGAAAACCTCTATCCAGAAGAAATCAACTCAGGTGAGTTGAGCGGGATCACGTATCAGGCCATGCTCATCCTGCATGATCTAAAGAGTCTTGATGTAGAGACACAGATCAAAAGTATTCTCGTTTTATCTCGACTCCACATAGCGAGCGAGAGGCAGCTATATGTGGCGGCAGGCTATTCCTCAATTGAAGATTGGCTCGATAGCTACGGGCTAAATGCCAGGTCAGGGACACTCAGCCAACTACTGGCTGTTGCTAGAGAAATTGTCCCTTGGTGTGTTGCTCACCAAATAACGGTCGGCGGGAACCCAGTAACTATAGACTGGTTCAGGCGAGTTGTAGGGGGAAAGTGTCTCGCATCGAGAGCCTGTCTGATGGTAAGTTTTTTTAGAAAAACCATCACTCAGGGAGATATTGTCCAACAAAAAAAGACCATCCAATTAGCCCTGGCTGCGGTAGAGAGCCCAGTATTCACGCGAGGTTACCTAAACGACACATTTTCAGGATACACTAACCCGCAACCGATAATCGGTCGGATTGAGGAACTGAAAGGCCAACAAGTATTAATCGTTATCCTCGAAGACAACGATCAACTTGATTGGATCAAACGGAAACTGGGGGCAACCCTGGAAATTATGATATAATAATCGGGAGGGAAAATTATGGCCAACTTGCAAGAATGGAGAGGTGCGCCAACGACAATAAACGCCAGCGAGGCAGCAGACCTCGTGGGTGTAGAATATCATTCAGTTTGCCGCTGGATAAAAGAAGGCCGGCTAAACGCCTGGAAGAACGGGCGGGAATGGGTGATACTTAAGCGGGACGCGTTCCCGTTCTCTAAGATTTATCAAGCGGCAGTACTTAGAGGGGAGAAGTTGAGCCTCTATGAGAGGAATCCTTAACGATTCGAGAGGATTCCCAACCAAGAAAAAAACGGCCAGCATCTTAGCCGGCCGCTTTTTCAATCCGATCAACAAAAAAGGAGAAACAAAAGAAACATGACAAATATACCATATTCTCAAGATAAAGTCAATATAACATCACATAATGTTTTAAGATTGCCTCATTCTAAGCTACATCAAAAAAGCGACCCAAATAAATATACGAGTGCTTGCCCGTTTTGCAACCAGGGCAAGGATAGATTTTATTTCTGGGCCGACGCGGGTAATTTTTGGTGCAATGTTTGTAATCAAAGCGGGTTCGTGTCAGATGCGCCTGAAAGCCCGGGTATCCCATCCTCAAAGCCAGGCCCGGACCCATCACAAAAAGAGAAACACAAGACAATAATCAGTCGTTTAGAGGCTAAGGGGCAAGCAGACCGCTATCACGCCGCCCTTAACCCAAGCCATAGAGAGTATTTACATACTACCTATGGGCTAACGAATGACAGCATCAATGAGGCAAAGCTAGGGTATGTGTCTCATTGCCCAACATGTCCTAGGTCCGACAGCATCTCGATTCCCTACTATTGGACAAACGGACGAGTGAGATTGCTCAACCTGCGGCATAGGCTCCTTGCGCCTGAACATCAAACAGGCGACAAATACCGACCTGAACAAGCGGGAATGACCTCAACTTTGTTCAATATTGATCTTCTATTGGACAAAACAGAACCAATTGCCATTTTGCTTGAGGGCGAATTTAAGGCCCTGGTTTTAAAACAATTCTACTTGCCCGCAGTGGCAATCTCAGGTCTGCACGCCTGGGATGCATCCTGGGCAAAATATTTTGAGGGGAAAGAAGTTTACATCGCGTTGGATCCAGGAGAAAAGGAACACGGCAAAGCTATCGAATATGGCCGCGCTATTTCCAACTTCGCCGCTCGAACCTATATTTGCACGTTGCCGTTTAAGCCGGATGATATGTTGATTAAAATGGGATATGATATCGAGTCATTCTCGGCGTTCCTGGAAATGGGGAGGAGGCTATGAAAATAACATTAACACAATTACAGCAGCATAACGTCTGCGCTGATGGCATAGAAATATTCAAAAAGCTATGTCCAAACGGCGAAACAGGGGATATCGAATGGACCCCAGCCATGCAAGGATTCTTGCTCGGAACTCCGCTTAAAAAATATTTTGCCTGGCTGGTGACAGAGGGCTTTATCCCATGCTTGTCGATGGCCGAAGCCAACCTAAGCTATGTCAACCTGTGCTATGCTGACCTGCGCGGGGCTGACCTGCGCTTTGCCGACCTGCGCTTTGCCGACCTGATCATGACCGACCTGCGCGGGGCTGACCTACGCTATGCCGATATGAGAAAAGCTAACCTGACCGGGGCCGTCTTGCGCAGGGCTGACCTGCGCAAGGCCGATCTGCACGGGGCCAACCTGACCGGGGCCAACCTGAGCGGAACCGACTTACGTGGAATCGAGCTAATCGAGACAAATTTACATCAAGCCGATCTGTACCAATCCGATCTACGCGGAGCAGATCTGCACAAGGCCAACCTATACAAAACTAACCTAATCGAAACCGATTTGCGCTATGCCAATCTACATGATGCCTATTTACGTGAAACCGATCTATGCGGGGCAGAACTGCGCGGAGCGGAGCTGAGCGGAGCTGACCTCCATAGTATTACCTACAATAATTGTACTCAATTCCCAATGTGTTTTGACCTAAAAGAGGCCGGGCTATGATCACTTGGGACTTTGATTCGCAAATAAAATCTATTTGGCTGACCTCCCACATCCTGATTACTTGGGAATGGGACTATAACTTTTGGGAAACTCTTAGCATAACATTCTATAAAACCCCATATGAATAAAAAAGGTGGATAAAATGAACATACCAGATTATTCTATTGGAAACCAAGTCTTGACCTGACCAAAGTAATGAGGTATACTATTAGTGCAGATTCGAACCGATCTATAGTGGTCGGTGTAGGACCTGCTAACGAGACATCAAGCCGGGCTGTAGTTTTTGCGAGGATTCTACAGCCCGGCTGGACCAACAACCTAACGCCATCCGTATGGCAACCCAAGGACATAAACCGTTTCGGTTTTGTATTCTTGCTTCGTTGCGCTCTCCTTGGGGCAATACGGAGCAACGAGGCAAGAATACAGACCCTAAGCGGTTTTTTTATTCGCAAAACGGAGAAGAGCACATTATGGACAAAGCGATTCCATTAAATGTTTCAGATATCATATTCAGAGAGGACCTTTACCCTCGGTTTGATTCTGATCCTACCACCATTCAGCAATATGCAGAAAATCTGGACGTATTGCCGCCGGTTGAAATCAATCAACACAATGAGCTAATAGACGGCTATCATCGCTGGACGGCTCACCGAAAAAAGGGAGAAAAGACCATCCAGGCGATTGTCACAGAAACCAAAAGCGACAATCACTTTTTGAGATTAGCGATAGAGCGCAATGCCTGGCATGGTCTGCAACTAAGTAACCCAGAAAAGAAACATCTGGTACTCAAAATGTACACTGGAGATAAGGACGAGAAGGCAGAATTCGCCAGGTTGCTATCGGTCACTGAACGCACGATAAAAAATTGGACTAGCCGCAGGGATAAAGACCTAAAAGAAAAACGCAATCAAGATATCTTTGATATGTGGCTGGCTTGTTATACTGAAGATGAGATCGCGGAAGAGATGGGAACCGTCCAGCAAACGGTAAGCAATGTGATTAAAGAATCCCTAATTTTGGAAAACTTTCCAAAATTAGGGATTTTCGCCAACTACCAAGAGCCAGGCTGGAAACCACCAATCTACAACATATGGAAAAAACAAAACAAAACTAATAAAGTCACACACCCCGGCAATTCCGAGGCGGGGTTTTTAGATAAGCTACTGTATCTGTATACAAACCCTTTTGATATTGTGGTTGACCCCTTCGGTGGGGGGGGCTCGACTATTGACATCTGCAAGAAACGGTTACGCCGATATTGGGTCAGCGACCGATTGCCAATAGTTGAGCGAAATGATATCAGGCAGCTAGATATTACTCAATCTGTCCCCCCGTTACATAAAAGATGGGGAGACGTGAAGCTGTTATATCTTGACCCTCCATACTGGAAACAGGCCGAAGGGGCGTACAGCCAAGATGAAACTGACTTAGCAAACATGCCGCTTGATGAATTTTACATCAAGCTAATGAACTTGGTTTACACATGCGCGGACAAGATGAAACCAGGCAGCCATCTCGCATTAATGATCCAACCTACACAATGGAAAAATGAGGACAAGTCTGTAACCGATCATGTGACAGACTTAATTGCTGCAAGCCTGGCCTATCAAACCCTATCTTTGTCTATTCGCATCAGTTGCCCCTACGAAAGCCAACAGGCAAACGCCCAACAGGTGCAGTGGGCTAAAGACAATAAACAAATACTCGTTCTTAGCCGAGAAATAATAATATGGGAGGTGCTAGGTGACAAGACAAGCTAAGAACAACTATGCATGTTTATTTTGTCAAGTCGATTTAGTTTGCCCATTGTGCCGCAAGACAAGAAAAATGGGAACCCCATTTAGTTTGTGGCTTAGGCAGCTATCTGCACCATTAACCAGTCGCACGGTCTACAATTCAGATATTGACCATGTTTGGTGGCATTATAAAGATGGGTGGCTCATAACAATAGAAGAAAAACAATATGGGGCTGATATAAAAAGACCGCAGCAAGAATTAATAGATATAGTTTCAGAAAGGCTTTCAGGGTTCACCGGGATTACCCAAAAAACGCTAAGGGGCGTCAGACCTGTTCAATACAGGGGACACTATAATATAATATTTGAAAAAACCTGTCCAACTGATAGTCAATGGATTCGGATTAACAAACAGACAACAAGTATTGAACAACTAATGATTTTATTATCTACTGGCAATTTATCGCTTCCTTTAGCGTATGATTATGATATTGATGAACTAGTGGCCAATATATTGCCAACATTTATATAATTTAATAGGTTTTATCATTCAGGAGAAAAACAATGAGCAAACTATTAATTGATTCCCCCCCCCTCCAAGTATTACCCCAACTTGCAGTACTTATCGGCCTAAATCAAGCAATTGTGTTACAACAACTCCACTATTGGCTAAATAACTCAAAAGTCGGAAAAACAGATGATAACGGCGTAAAGTGGGTTCGCAACTCTGTTCCAGAATGGAGACAAGATAACTTCCCTTTTTGGAGCGAGAAAACAATTAAACGCATTTTTGATGATCTTGTTGAACATAATCTATTATATCGAACTGATACCCTCAACAAATTCAAACAAGATCGCACTCGTTGGTACACCATCAACTACAAACAGCTTGAAAACATTATGGCAACTGGACAAGTTGTCACATCCAAAGGGACAAGTTGTCACCCCCCAAAGGGACAAGTTGTCACCCCCCAAAGGGACAAGTTGTCACCTACGTTACCAGAGACTACAACAGAGACTACAACAGAGAATCCGCAAACCCCCAAAAAAAACGACTGCCACCCCGCACCAGAAGAAGTATCTCTCGCCTACGACATCACCGGCGAACCGACTAGAAGAGACATATCACCTTCCCGATTCCAACCTCTCGACTTCCTTCCACCACACAACGAGTCAAAGCCAAGGCTAACTCAATCAGAACAAGACAACCTTTTGATTTTTGGGCAAATCAATCCAGGGCAGGGGCTAACAAAAACAGAGGAAGAGATTGAGGACAAAGTGCGCTCCTCGGGATGGGAGCTTGACGATCCAGACGAGCGACAGGCGCTCATACACTTTTTGGTGGCCGCCAAAGAAACCGACATCTATATGCACATTCCCCAGGATGACTTCAACCGGGGCAAATGGCGCATTGGATTACGCGAACATATAGATAATTTTCTCTTAGCAAAGCTCCGAGATATGTATACTGCTGCATTTAATGCCTCTAAGGGGAACTTCCGTGTGGGCCATCCCAAAGCGCTGACAACGACGCTCTTTACCATCGACCCGGACAATCCCACCGCAGGCAATGATGATGACAATGATGAATTCCTGCCAGAAATTACGTTTTAGATAATGGAGACCCTGATCTCTGAGCTAACCCATTTTTTGCTAACTGAAGGAGAAACCCATGATTAATATAGGGCCACTCAACAAAGTAGTATGTATTCAATGTGGAAGAGAACCTTATAAACGGAAAGGAATCACATATAAATTATGTTCCCAATGTGGTTGGGATGCGTTAATGACTCTCTTAGAGCAAAGCGAAGAAGAGGAACAACAAAACGTTGATGAATACCTGCGGAATAATGGCTATGATCCCGAAAAAATAGCGAAAGAAATCGAAACCCTTGTCTCTAAATTGGTTGCGCGTCGGAATGAAAAAGAGGGATTGCCAACCGAAGAGAGGCTTAGAAATTGGTGGACAAACGCATTAAGCTAAACCGATGGATTTTAACGAATTGTGGCAAAATTGCCTAAGTCAGCCTGATAAAAACGATACATTCTGGTGGGTCGGATGGGACGTGAGGCTTGGGAAGCAATATATCCCCAGAGCAGAACGCATTTTGGTGGCAGTCGCGTCAAGTGATCGGTGCGCCATTTGTCCGAGAGCCAAGTTGCTTTACCCCGATGGTCATCGGTCAATGACATGTGGCTCACCTGATTGCATCCGAAAATGGCTGCATATTTCTAAGTGAGGTAAAGAAAATGATTGAGCAAACCGAAATTATTGGGCCGACCGACGAACACAGATGGGCTATCAGGCTTACTATTCTTGCGTTTGTCCTGGCTTTTGGGAGCGGGCTGGTAACTTCATTCCAAAAATCTAATATCGCGCTTAAACAGCAAAAAATAGCTTATTGCGCGGAGCAAGATAGGTTGCTTATCTCATCCAGATTGTTTTATGATGAAAGTTTGGGTTTTTGTCGATTTGTGCATATTCCAGATGTGAGGTTGTCAGAATGAGCGTAGCCCCTTATCCTGGACCTTGTATCAATTGTGGGACGTTTGACAAGGTACCCTCAGCAGGGTTTCGATTAAAACGCTGCTATGCGTGCTATAAATATCATTGGCGGCATGGCGTTGAGCGACCGTCGATTTTTTGGACTCTTGACAAGGGATTTTGTTCTAATTGCAAAATCCCGCTTATTCGGAAAAAAGGAAATTCAATAAAAGGGCGCTGCTCAAAATGCAATCATTATTTTTGGCGGCATGGGGTTGAGCGACCGCAATCTTTAGTTTGTCCCCCTTCCCCCCCCACCCATTGCAAGAACAGTAATTGCAAAAAATTACTGTCGGATGATCCTTACGCTCAGGCGGGATACTGCAATCCTTGCTACTGTTATCAAAGAAGATGTGATATGGAACGTCCGAAATATTTATGCCTGAATCCCGGCATAATCAAAAGGAACGAATATACCTATTGCAGAAACGCCAATTGCGAAAAATTATTAAAGGAAGATAGACGACCTATACGGGGATATTGCAATGCTTGCTATTTCTACCACCTGACCAGGGGTCGGAAGCGCTCAAAATACCTGTGCTCACGACCCCCATTGGTAAAAAGGGGGCAGTACACGCATTGTAAAAACAACAACTGCGGGATACCGATTTTTGATGGGCATCAATACATAATCCCCTCAACAAGAGGTTGGTGCAATCCCTGTTACCGATATTATAAAAAATATGGGGGGAAGAAGAGTAGACCAAGAGAATTGTGCATAGAAGCAGACGTTTTGGGGTGGTGCGATTGTGGAAAAGCAGCATTTTATGAAGAGCCTATCACATTACTTGGATTCGGCGAGCGAGACGTGACAGAGAGACAAGAGAAATTACTATTATGCAAGGAATGCTTTTATGACTTTTATCAATACACCGGTTGAAAGTTCAAATTCTTTTCTGCGGTACGCGGACGAGATCAAGCACGATCCGGGCGTGAAATTCGGAACAAACAGACTTGATAAATTCATCATCCCGGCTCGAAGGGGAGAAGTCATCGGCATTGTGGGCAATTCAGGCTATGGTAAATCGAGCTATATGTCCTTTATTGCAGTCAACGAGGCTCGAGCAATAAAATCTCGAGGCACCGGCACTATAAACAAAGATAAACCAGGGGAAGCGGTTCTTTATGTCACCTGGGAGCAAACAATTGAGACCCAGGAGGCATCAACACAGGCCAACAAGCGCTTGACTATTAGCGACATCGCCTGGGGGAGAGTCCATCAAAAGAGCCTCGTGGAGGCACAAAAAACACGCCTCCAACTTCCACTATGGATTGCCGGACGCAGCCACTATAGCAGATCCGTAAATAAGATGTTTGTGCCTGATTTGTTTGCCGAGATAGTGCAAACACAAACTCAATTCAATATCACATTTAAGGCCATAATTCTGGACTATTTACAGCTTATCCCGGTTCAAAAAGGGCAAACGAGAGTCGAACAAATCAGCCAGGCCATTCTCGATACCAAAGAGCTTGCCCTCAACGCAGGTTGCCCGGTTTTTGTTGGCGTTCAGGCAAAAATAGCGGTACTTGATCGCCCCGATCCCGTACCTGGCATGGGGGATACTTTCTATTCAAGCGAGTTGGACCACGTGCTCGATAAGGGGCTGGGGATTTTTAAGGTAGCAAAAAAATACCCAATCGGAAGCGAGTATAAATTCTCGACTAACGGGCAAGCTCAGTCAATACCCGTGACTGATGAGCTGTTTATTTTTAATCTTTTCAAGCAGAGATGGGACACGAGCAACATGCGGCAATTCATTCATTTTGACATCAACAAAATGGAATTAGGAGATATGGTTTCATGACACTTCCAACCTGCAAAATCATCAATTCTGATATCATCCAATGGGGCAAGGGTCATGAGTGGCTGGTCCAAAACGCAGATGGGCCATTCCATTTCATCTTCGGAGACTGGCCATACAATCTGGAATCGATTCTGAAGCGGTTCGGGGGGGCAAACTCAGCGCCTGCGCAACCTGGCAAGGACGGGTCGTTCCAGCGTCAAAGCGCGGGCTTTATGGGCCTCGATTGGGATGGTTCACAACTGGCTTACCAAGCATCAACCTGGAATCTACTTGCCCGCCTCCTTCATCCAGGCGGGTTCACTGCCTCATTCTCTCACGCCCGCAAATTTCACCGACTGGCGATGGCCCAGGAGGAAGCCGGGTTCATCCTCAATCCGGCCATTGACACTCGCATCGTGCCCATGACCCTGGCCTGGCTTTACTCGACCGGCAAACCGAACGGGACTAGTGTTGAGGCTGGGTTACAGAGGGGGGATCACCCATTGGCTGGAACGTGGGAAGGGTTTCAATACGGCTGCCCTTTGGCGCCCGAGTACGAACCGATTGTCATCGCCCAAAAGCCGTATTCTGGCAATTCAGTCGATTCTATCACTCGCACCGGGGCTGGAGCCTACAATATTCAGGCTGGAAAAGCATTTCAAACTAATGGTCGGTTTCCTGGTACAGTGGCCTTGGTACATCATCCAGAATGCAAAAAAGGGGGACATCGAGAAATCAAAAATAACAGCGGGCATGTCTCCGGTAATGAGCCGAGCGTGTCGGGCAAGCATGTTTACGGCAAACAGAAACGTACCAGCTACAAAGCCAAAAAGGGAGAGGGAGGGAATGAACCGATTCCCGATTATCATTGCCACCCTGATTGCTCAGTAAATGAGGTTCCAGGGCCTGACAAGGCTCATTACTTTGCCCAAGCCGATTGGTCCTGGGAAGTGTTGGAGTGCATGGCAACCGCAAATCCCTACTTCTACGAAGCCAAGGTTGGGCCGAGAGAGCGGGATGCAGGTTGTCACGATCTGCATAATAATCATCCAACTTTAAAACCCATAAAGTTGTGCCAAGCTATTGCGGCTCTGTTTTTGCCGCCAAAGGAATATTCGCCCCGGCGAGTCCTGGTTCCATGCAGCGGTACGGGGAGCGAGGCGATTGGCTGTTTACTGGCCGGCTGGGATGAAATAGTGATGGTGGAATCGAGTCCTCATTACTGCAAAATAGCTGAAACTCGAATGAAGTTTTTCTATGAATTTGTCCACTACGGGCAGACAGACGTTGATACCATTTTGAATAGCATTGCTGAATCTAATGAGAGCGATAAAGATAAACAATTAAGCCTTCTGGACCTTGAGGAGGAAATGGCATGAAAGCCTTCGTCGGGTTTGCTGGGGTTGGGGGCGTAGACATCGCCCTGCGCGAGTTCGGATTTGATATCGTTGGGGTTGAGATTGATAATGACATTGCGGAGGCAAATCGGGCAAATGGCGGCAACGTCATCACGGCGGACATCAGGGAAATTAACACAAGAGACTACGCAGACTACAACCTGATGCACTTCTCTCCGCCGTGCCCGAATTTCAGCCAGGCCAATGCGAGAAGACGAGAAACAAACTTAGATAGAATTTTTGGGCATACGATGGCTGAATTTGTTGCCCTTGCCAGACCTGAGTATTTTACACTGGAAAACGTCTGGAGTTATCAGAGGAGCGAAGCCTGGGCTATTGTCGAAAATGCGCTATTGCAAAATGGGTATGGCGTAGATTTTTGGCATCTAAATGCCGCTAATTATGGAATTCCTCAGACCCGTAAGCGCATGATAGTCATCGCACGGCGAGACGGGCGGAAGCCGCAAAAGCCGTTCCCCACTCACGCTAAGTGCCCGGATATGTTCACAAGGGTCTGGGTTGGTTGGCATGAAGCCATTGCCGACCTGATACCTGAACTACCTGAAACGAATCTGGCTCCCTGGCAGATTGATCGTATGCCAGAGGAGATTAATACCTATCTAATCATGACCGGGAACAAAAACCGGAACGGAATAGATAATGTTCCAGGGAGAGGTTGGTTGAAACCTTCATCACCGTCCAATACGGTCACGACAAGGGGCATTCCTAGAGCTGTACTTGTTAGCGGCCAGTATCAGACGCCAAATTATGGCAGTAAACGCATTGTCCAAAATCGTTCAGCCGATCAACCCGTATGGACAATCACGGCAAGTGAGCATCTGGATACTCGATGTTGTTTCATGGAAACGGGGCGAGTTGTAGCCCTAACGCCGAGAGCACTGGCCCGGCTTCAGGGCTTCCCAGATTGGGTCCAACTTCCGACGGACCGGGGCTTGGCTTGCCGTGTTATTGGCAATGCGGTACCGCCGGGGTTGTATCGGGCGATATTAAGAAGTCTTGGATTCGTAAAGTAATTTGGACCTTGACATTACAGAACAATGTAGTATAATATAGTATATATCTAAATACTCTGTAACCGTTACGGTTGGTGCCATGACCATGATCTGGTTATGGCACTTATGAACAAAAAGGAGCAAACAGTGAGTACAAAACGAAGCGAACACATAAACGAGTTAGCATTGGCCCTAAGCCTGGCTCAGGCCCAGATTTCGTCGGCCAGGAAGGACTCGGAAAACCCACATTTAAGAATCGGATACTCATCCCTAGATAGCGTATGGAACGCGTGCCGGAAGCCATTATCGGATAATGGATTGGCTGTTGTTCAAATTCCCAGTAACAATGAGAATGGCCGCCTTATGTTAGAGACGATTCTTATTCATTCTTCTGGGCAATGGATCAGCACTGGAGAGCTAGAAGTTCCCCAATTTAGTCAGAAGGGAATCAACGAATTGCAAGCGATGGGGGGAGCGATTACGTATGTCCGGCGGTACGCGCTGGGGGCGCTCGTGGGAGTGACAACAAAAGAAGAAGACAATGATGGGAATAATGACCCACATTGGTCGGAGATTTCAAGGAACGTTAAAACCATCAGCGAATCTCTAAAAAGTGAGGGAATACAGATCGAAACATTGTTTGAGGCTTGCAAGGCGAGAAGCTGGTCAGAGATGGTTACATTTAGTGGATCAGGGCAGGATGCGCTGAGAAAAGCACGCAGCTTGCATAAGACAAGAGAGGAAAAGCACTGGTCATCCGTGCCAGAAAACCGCATTGGGTTACTACAGTTAATTAGCGAGAAAGATATCCCAGTATCTTCGCTATTTGAGGCTTGCAAGGTGACTAGTTGGGCAGAGATGGTTACCTTTAGCGGATCTGGACAGGATGCTTATAACGCAACTTTGGCTAATTGGAAGCCACCTGCCCCGCAAGATAATACGTCTACCGCTGAGGAATGGCGGAGAGAAGAGGCTGACGCAGATTCGCCTCAATCTCATGACTTCGTTACTTCTGCTAAGGAATGGGCGGAAGAAGTGACCGACACAAGCGCGCCTCAACCGAATAACCCTAATGCCTCCTAATGCCTAAAATATTCACCTGTTTTATCCCCACCTTGCCCCCTGGAATCAACAAAACTTATCTCATCCGTCAAGGGGGCAAGGGGCTGGCACTCACAAAAGAGGCACGCGATTGGGACAAAAAAGCAGCTTTGATAATCGGAGCCGAAGCCGGGCTTCAAGACTGGCAATATGAGCCCGGCTTTGGCTATGGATTAGTGATAATCTGGGGTGGGGGGTATCATGATGCAGACGCTCACCTGAAATTAGTCCAAGATTGCGTGTCTCGAAAATTAGGGTTCGATGACCGATATATAGTAAAATCGGTCATCGAACGAAGGAAGCATTGGGACGGGCTTTACGTAGGATTGGCTGCAATAGAATTAGGCTGATTAGAGAGAAAAAGATGAAACTTGAAATCAAAATGCAAATCGGTCCTGTCGGCGTTATATTCCCAAGTTTAACCAGTGGATTCCACGTTGGCTGGGGCCTGATTCATATAGGCCGATTGTGGATAGACTGGTGAACGAAACCATTATTTTGGCAAAGCGCTCGTTGTCATCTGCGCATCGGGCCTCCTCATAGCGTGTCCCTTGACCTGCGGTGCTGGCCATTGTGATCAGGCCATTAGCCTTCTTGTTTGGGTAGGGGGACATCAGAATCCTTGTTAAATTGTTTGCTAACTTGTTCCTGAATTTCATTAATGAGTCTGAAGACTTGCCCGAATGGTCTCCCCCCCAGAGCAGATAAAATTATATTTAGTTCATCTGAACTTAGCACCAAAGTAATTGGTTTTGCCTTTTCCACTGCCCTCCTTTATGGCTGGATCGCCACTTGTTGAGCTATTCCAGTATTAAAGATGGCCATTAACCTCGTCTTCCCTGCCCCGTTATCATCTGCATATAGGGTCACCGTCCCCGTCGCGCCTGCCCCCGGGGCTGCCATTTGTGCTATTCCAATGGCCCCCGCACCAATGTCAAGACGGGACGCTGGATCCACCCCGATCCCAACTTGACCATTATTATCTATCCTCATCCGTTCAGTGCCTCCCTGTGTCGTATTATCTGCGGCAGTCCAGAATGAAATTAAGGTGACAGCGTTTCTTGGCGTATCCCCCCCTCCTATTGCCACTTCTGTGTCAGATACAGTTGAATTTAAGTTCATCTGAGTAATATCTTCCTCAGAATTTGTATAATGCCTCCCAACTATACGACTCAGCTTATTAGTTGCATCGGTTGATACGTCGGCTATCCTGATCTGAAGCGTCCCCCCTAAAATATCTAGTCTGTCCCCAGGTGAAGCCGTGCCAATACCGGTATTCCCTGATGTGTCTATTGTGAGTCCGTCGTTCCACGTGACCGCGGAGCCTTGCGAGATTCCGGAATCGTATCGAATTTGGAATAAATCTGAGGTTTTGTAAATCTGGAAGTTACTTCCAGCATCTGAACTTTTCCAAGACCCATCCCAATAGCTATCAAAATTGAGAGAGATATTATCATGCCCCAGGTGCAAATCTTGCCTGATCGGATAATCATCAACCGCTGTTGTAATTTGAATATGAGGCCCGGCTGCGTCGGTATCTTCCCCATCTATGGCTAATTTTGCCCAACCAATACCGCCATGAGGAATCGCAGTAGTATTTATTCCGATTCTGCCATCTGCGTCCACCCTCAACG